>Ga0209257_1000641_pt1 | contig 55911 bp, 61 predicted proteins | sample AraplaCvi_mCL_r2_FD_184277 | JGI IMG/M metagenome (GOLD analysis project Ga0209257, IMG submission 184277) | Arabidopsis root microbial communities from North Carolina, USA - plate scrape MF_Cvi_mCL_r2 (SPAdes) (version 2) | ecosystem: Host-associated > Plants > Roots > Endosphere | place: USA...
CTTCAGCGACTTCGCCTTCACCGACTTGCCGCCCACGCGGGCGCGGGTGTCGCCGGCGGTGAGCGCGCCGACCTCCTTGCCGGTCTTGGGGTCCAGCACGGCCACCTGGCCGGATTTGTCGCTGCCCGCGTCGTTCAGCAGGGTCACGTCCGAGGTGGCGCAGCCGGCGAGGAGACCGGTGAGCGCCAGCGCAGGCAGGGCCCTCACTTCACTTCGACCACAAAGGTGGTGCCGCGGGCGGCGAGCAGCGAGGTGGGCGTGCGCACCTTCATCGCGTCCTTGTTCTCCTTGGCGATCTGCCCGGAGACGACGCCCAGGGTGCCCCGATCGACGGTGGTCAGCGACTTGCCCCTGTGGGTCGTGTCGTCGAACTCGAACTGCGAGAGCGCCACCCGGCTGTTGGGGCCGACGGCGAAGCGGCTGTTGTCGATGAAGGTGATGCCGATGCGGCCATTGCCGCCCGTGGTGAGCACGTCACTGACCAGCAGCTGGTACCCGGGCGTGGCCGGTGTCACGGCCTTGCCGCGCACCACCGACGCCGTTCCGGTCACGCTCTTGATCCGCCCGATCTCGGCCATGGCCAAGCCTGGCGTCGACAGCGCCGCGACCATCAGCAATCCTGCGACCCATGCTCCGCGCATCCGCGCCTCCCTGAAACAGGGTTCTGTCATAGCTCAGCCGTCGGCCCTTGCCCAATCCCCCCCGGCCGTCCACGCGCGCCTGCCCGCCGATCGGGCGGCCGTCGGGCGGGCGCTGGCCGTGGTGCGCGCATTCGTGGAGCAGGCTGGCCTAGGCCGCGACGACGCCGAGCGCCTGTCCATCATCGTCGAGGAATGGGTCGCCAACGTCGTCGAGCACGGCGCGCCGCCGCCCGGCGACCGCATCGGCCTGCGCCTGGCCCGGCGCCCCGGCATGTTGCGCATCACCATGACCGACACCGGCTGCGCCTTCGACCCGCGCGAGGCCCGTTTCGACGGGCCCAACCTCGACCGCGGCGGCGGCGCGGGCCTGGAGCTGATGCGCGCCTGGAGCCGGGTGGCCACCTACGGCCGCCGCGCCGGGCGCAATCGCCTGGTCCTGGAGATGCCGCTGACATGAGCGAGGCCGCCCCCAACCGGTCCGGCCGCTGGCGGCTGCGGCCCAGGACCTTCCTGATCCGGCCCCGCCTGAGCCTGGCGCTGGGCGTCGGCGTGGTCGTGGGCGTCGCCTGCCTGCTGCTCGGGCCGCGGCTCAGCCCGTCGTCCTGCGCCATCGCCGGCTGGGACGCCTTCTGCCTGCTCTACCTCGGCCTCGCCCTCACCGCGATCGCCCGCCAGGGGCCGGACGAGATCCGCGCCCGCGCCGTCCAGCAGGACGAGGGTCAGGCCGTGATTCTGTTCATCGTCCTTGCCGCCTGCGCCGCCGCCCTGGCCGCCGTGGGCGTCGAGCTGTCCCTGGCCCAGCACGACCATGGCGTGGTGAAGGCGGTGCGGGTGGCCGCGGCCTTCGCCACCGTCACGGGCTCGTGGCTGGTGATGCAGCTGATCTTCGCCCTCCACTACGCCCATGAGTTCTACGCCCCCCACGCCGAGACCGGCGAGGATACGGGCGGCCTGGCCTTTCCCGGCGGAGAGCCCCCGGACTACTGGGACTTCCTGCACTTCTCGATGGTCATCGGCGTGGCGTCCCAGACGGCCGACATCGCCTTCACCGGCAAGGGCCTGCGCCGGCTGGGCACAGCCCACAGCCTCATCGCCTTCGCCTTCAACACCCTGATCCTGGCGCTGACCATCAACATGGTGGCGGGGCTGTTCGGGGGCGGGTGAGCCGCGCGACAGGCAAAGCGGCGCGCGTGTATTTTGAAGGTGGGAGGATGGTGGACGTGACAGGGATTGAACCTGTGACCCCCTCGATGTCAACGAGGTGCTCTCCCGCTGAGCTACACGTCCGTACCTTCGGGAAGGCGGGGATATACAGATCGACCCTGCCCTTAGCAAGCGGGGCCGGTGCGGGCTTTTTCTAGGCGGCGATCATCCGCTCCACCTCGGAGACGATCTCGCGCAGGTGGATGGGCTTGGACAGCACCTTGGCGCCCGCCGGGGCCTTCTCGCCCGCGGCCAGCGCCACGGCGGCGAAGCCGGTGATGAACATGATCCGCAGGCCCGGGTGCTTGGCGGCGGCCTGGCGGGCCACCTCGATGCCGTCGAGGCCGGGCATGACGATATCGGTGAGCAGGAGGTCCCACGGCTCGTCGAGGAAGGTCACCGCCTCCTCGCCGTCGGCGCACGAGGTCACCTCGTGGCCAGCGCGCTCGAGGGCGCGGGCCAGGAAGCCACGGAGGGAATCGTCGTCTTCTGCGAGGAGGATGCGGGACATGGCTGCTGAATGCTTGATCGCGGACAATACCCCCAGAACGGTAAAGGGGGAATGAAGGCCTTTGACGCTGGGGGCCGCTCCGGCGTTGTATGAGGCCGATGAACGCGCTCGACCCCCTGCCCGGAACCGAACCGCCCGCCATAGGCGCCGCGTTCGAGGTCCACAGGGCTGGGCCACCGGGCGCGCCGCCCACGCCGCTGGTGTTCGCCTCGCCCCATTCCGGCCGCCTCTACCCCGAGGACATGATGTCGGCGGCCGCGCTGGACGCGGTGTCGATTCGGCGCTCCGAGGACGCCTTCGTCGACGACCTGATCGCCCAGGCGCCGGATCACGGCGCCGCGGTGATCACGGCCAACTTCGCCCGCGCCTACATCGACCTGAACCGCGAGCCGTTCGAGCTGGACCCGGGGATGTTCTCGGATCAGCTGCCGGAATTCGCCCGCGCCCGCACCGCCCGCGTGGCCGCCGGCCTGGGCGCCATCGCCCGGGTGGTCTCGGAGGGGCAGGAGATCTATCGCCGCAAGCTGACCTTCGCCGAGGCGCGGCGGCGGATCGAGGGGGCGCACCGGCCCTATCACGAGGCCTTGTCGGCCCTGATCGACGAGGCCCGGGCCGCGCACGGCTTCGCCATCCTGGTGGACTGGCATTCGATGCCGGCGGCGGCGGCCAAGGCGGCGGGCCGCGACCGCCCCTGCGACATCGTGCTCGGCGACCGGTTCGGCGCCGCCTGCGCCGGCGTCCTGCCGACGCGGGTGGAGCGCGAGCTGGAGGCGATGGGCTACCGTGTCACCCGCAACACCCCCTACGCCGGCGGCTACACCACCGAACACTACGGCCAGCCGGCCCGGCGGGCGCACGCCCTGCAGATCGAGATCAACCGCGGCCTCTATCTGGATGAGGCCACCCTCTCGCCGACCAAAGGGTTCGAGACGCTGCGCGCGCACATCGAGCAACTGACCCGAACCCTGGCGGCGGCCGACTGGTCCGCCCTGAAGGCGGCCTAGGCAAGAGCCGCCCGGTGGCGGCGCAAGGCGGCCCCGGCGGCTCCGTGAGTATCGATTGACCCTAGGCCGCCAGCGGCAGGCGAACCGAGACCCGTACGCCGCGCCCGCCGGCGCCGGGCGACCAGTCCACCGCCCCGCCGTGGCGCGCCGCCCGCTCGGCCAGCCCGCCCAGGCCGGCGCCCGGTGCGACGGCGGCCGGGTCGAAGCCCACCCCGTCGTCCTCCACGACGAGGACCAGCTCGCCGGCCTCGCGCGCCAGCGCCACCCGCACCCGCCCGGCGCGGGCGTGCTTGACGATGTTGTTGGTGATCTCGCGCAGCATGGCCCGCAGCGACTGGGCGATCCTGGAGTCCACGCCCTCGGCCGGCTGGGCGTCCAGCGGCCAGTCCAGCGCCACGCCGCGGGCGTGCAGGCGCTCGGCCATCTCCTTGCGGCTGCCCGCCAGGGTCTCGGTCAGCCCCGCCTCGGCCCCAGTCGGCTCGGTGACGATGCTGCGCAGGTCGGCCAGGGTCTCGCGGATGTAGCGGTCCTTGCGCTCACCGTCGCGGCTGTGCAGGGCGCTGAGCAGGCTCGCGCCCAGGTTGTCGTGGATGTCGCCGGCGATCCGCTTGCGCTCCATCACCACCCCGCGCTCGTAGGCGTCGCGGCTCTCGAAGACGAAGCGCAGCATGTCGGCCAGCGCCCGGGCCTGGGCCACGTCGGCCGGTGAGAACAGGGCGCGGCCCCCGCGGGCGTATTCCAGGCGCAGCGCCGGCAGGCCGTGCAGGGTCGGCGTGATCAGCGCCAGGCCGTCCTGCTCCAGCCGCGGCTCGCCGGCTTCCGCCCCGTTCCCCTCCGCCAGGTCCAGCCGCAGCGGGTCGAACCGGTCCTTCAGCACCTGGGTCCACCGGGCGAGCTGGTCGGAGGGCGCGGCGGTCAGGCCGATCTGCACCACGCCCTCGAACAGCGCCCGGTCGTCGGTCTTGCGCCGCCCGAGCAACCGGTCGCCGATCCACCCGCGCACCGGCAGCCAGACCAGGCCGCAGATCAGCAGCGCCAGCGACAGGCTGAGCCCCGTCGAGAGCCGCAATCCCGCCAGGAACAGCATGTCCAGCCCGGCCAGCAGCGCCAGGCCCAGGGTCCAGGCCACGATGCGCGCCCACCACTCGCCCAGCTCGAACAGGCGGTAGCGCATGATCCCCACCGCCAGGCCGCCGTAGATCAGCACGAACAGAAGGAAGGCGTAGGGCTCGGCGGCCGAGGTATCGGCGCCGAACATCTGGGGCGCCAGGATGAGGCCGGCGAAAGCGCTCACGACCACCACCCACGACAGTACGAACCAGCCCAGCGCCGCGCGGGCGACGGGGTCTCGGCCGGTGAGACGCCAGTGGATGCCCGAGAGCACGAAACTGCCCCCCAGGGTGCAGAGCACCAGGAAGCGGCGGGCGAAGGTCAGGTCCGGGAAGAGGCCCAGGGCCTGCGCGGCGTACCAGGCCAGCGACGCCCCAACGACCGCCAGGCCCACCCACCGAGGGGCGAGTTTCCGCGGATAGTAGAGCAGCAGGGCGAACACGGCCGCGACGAACAGGCTGCCGCCCAGGAAGTTGCAGCCGTTGATCAGGTAGAAGGCCGTCTCCGGCAGCCCCAGCTCGCGGCTCGTGTAGATCGGTCCGACCGGGGCGAACATCATCGTCGCCGCGCCGCTCAGCAGCACATAGCGCGCGCTGGCCTCGCGAGGCCGGAAGACGAAGACCGCCGCGGCGATCAGCCAGGCGAAGAGCCCAACGACGACGCCGATCCAGAAATCCGGCCCCAGCGAGGTCACCGGCCTTCCGGACTGGCGCGGGCCGACCGTCCAGACCTGGCCGGCGGCGTCGGTGAAGGCCATCTGCGGCTGGCGCTGCATGGCGGCGTAGCGGCCCTGGCGCGCCATGAACCGCTGGAAGTCGGCGAACGGGCCGAAGCTGCCGTCCACCTGGCCGGTCAGGTCGTTGCGCTCCAGGCGCAGGCGGTCGCCGCCGCCGCTGACGGCGACCATCACCGTGCCGGCCGGGATCGCCGCCGACGGCCCGGCGGACGAGACCACGACCGCGCCGCCGGCGCGCGCATCGAACCGCAGATCCAGGCCGAGCCATGGCTGGTTCACCGCGAACCCGACGATTCCGCCGATCCAGGCCACGGCCACGATCAGCGCCAGCGCCAGCAGCCGCATGGGCGTCGCCTGCGCGGTCAGCCCCCGCGCGGGCCGCCCGGCCGCGGGCGCGCCTCCGTCCCCGCCCATGTTCCGTACGCCCCCTGCGCGCATGCCCCGGCGCGCGGAAGCATTCTTTAGGGGAATCATTGGCCTATGCCAGCCACCGATACTATCGTTCGCGTCAAAATCACGGAGTGCGGCGTCTCCCCCATGGTTGAGGATAACGGCCAGGAGCCCGGAGCAGCCTCCCCCGATCGGGGGTGCCTGATCGTCGAGGACCGCGCCGACACCCGCGAATGGCTGACCGGGGTGGTCGCCGAGGCGTTCCCGGACATGGCCCAGGCCGAGGCCGCCAGCCTGCGCGACGCTCGGCGCTGGCTCGAAGGCCACCGCCAAGCCCCGCCCTGGCGGCTCACCCTCGCCGTGCTGGACCTGGGGCTCCCCGACGGCTCGGGCATCGAGCTGGTCCGCGAGATCTCCCAGGCCTTCCCCGACGCCCTGCCCGTGGTCGCCACCATCTATGACGACGACCTGCACCTCTTCGATTCCCTGGCGGCCGGCGCTCAGGGCTACATCCTGAAGCAGGAGCATCCAGAGACCGTCGCCGCCTGCCTGCGCCGCATCGACGCCGGCGAGCCGCCGCTTTCGCCCTCCATCGCCCGCCGGATGCTGGAACGGCTGCGCCCGGGGCCGGCGACGCCGCCTGCCCGCCCCCGCGACGAGGCGCGCCTGAGCGCCCGCGAGACGGAGGTGCTCACCCTGCTGGCCCGCGGCCTCTCCGGCCCCGAGGCGGCGCGCGAGATCGGCCTCAGCCCCCAGACCGTCGCCGGCTATGTGAAGGTCATCTACCAGAAGCTCCACGTGACCAGCCGCGCGGAGGCCGTCCTCGCGGCGGCGGAGCGGGGCCTGACCTGAGACGCGACAGCGTGGCTCCTGGCTAATCGCCCGCCGAAGCCCTACATCGGGTGATGCAAACTTTCAGAGCCTACCTCACCGGTCCCGGTGGCACGATCGCCTGGGCCGCGTGGATCGAAGCCGCCGACCAGTCCTCGGCGGAGCTCCGGGCTCGCGAGCTGTGCGACCATGGGGATCCCACCGTCGACCTCTGGTCCGCCGCGGCCCGGCTGCCCAACTCCGCCTACGATCTCGAAGCCGTCTAGGGCTCGTCCCCTCTCCACATCGTGTCATCCCGGTTTCGGCGCGGCCGACGACCGGATGATGCTGCGGGTCGGAACGGCGCGCCGGAGCGCAGGCCAAAAAAAAGCCGCGCCATCGGGCGCGGCAGTTTCATTAGGGAGGAAACGCCCAGGAAGGGCGGAGGCGTCAGCGACGCCCCGTGACCGTGAAGTTAGTGTGCAGTGCACAAAAATGCAAGACCCACGATAGAATCTTTTCTGTCGCACCCCTGGCGGTCGCGTCAATTACGTAGCAAAATCAAGATATCTCATCCCGTCGCGAACCTTAGGCGTTAGGTGCGGCGCACAACGGGCTGGCGGGATGCCGCGGCTTCCCCTACAAGCGCGCGCCTTCCGAAAGAGACTTCCCGCGCCATGTCGCTCCGAAACATCGCCATCATCGCCCACGTCGACCACGGCAAGACCACGCTGGTGGACCAACTCCTGGCCCAGTCCGGCGTCTTCCGAGCCAACGAGGCGACGGTCGAGCGCGCCATGGATTCCAACGACCAGGAGCGCGAACGCGGGATCACCATCCTGGCCAAGTGCACCTCGGTCCTGTGGCACGGCGCCGCCGGCGAGACCCGGATCAACATCATCGACACCCCCGGCCACGCCGACTTCGGCGGCGAGGTGGAGCGGATCCTGGGCATGGTGGACGGCTGCGTCCTTCTGGTGGACGCGGAAGAAGGCGTCATGCCCCAGACCAAGTTCGTGCTGGGCAAGGCGCTGAAGATGGGGCTGCGCCCGATCCTCTGCCTCAACAAGGTCGACCGACCGCACGCCGACCCCGACCGCGTCCTGAACGACGCCTTCGACCTGTTCGCCGCCATGGGCGCCACGGACGAGCAGCTCGACTTCCCGCACATCTACGCGTCGGGGAAGAACGGTTGGGCGACGATGGACCTGGCCAAGCCCAACGACAACCTGGCCCCGCTGTTCGACCTGATCGTCCAGCACGTGCCGGAGCCCAAGGCCGTCGCCCGCAAGGACGAACCCTTCCAGATCCTCTCGGTGCTGATCGAGAACGACCCCTTCCTGGGCCGCCTGCTGACCGGACGCATCGAGAGCGGCAAGGCCGTCCCCGGCCTAGCGATCCACGCCCTGGACATCAACGGCAAGGAAATCGAGCGCGGCCGCATCACCAAGGTGCTGGCCTTCCGCGGCCTGAAGCGCCAGCCGATCGACGACGCCGAAGCCGGCGACATCGTCGCCATCGCCGGCCTCTCCAAGGCGACCGTCGCCGACACCCTGTGCGCCATGGAAGTGACCGAGGCGCTGCCCGCGCAGCCGATCGACCCGCCGACCATCTCGATGACCGTCTCGGTCAACGACAGCCCGCTGGCCGGGCGCGAAGGCGACAAGGTGCAGAGCCGCGTGATCGCCGCGCGCCTGCACAAGGAAGCCGAGTCCAACGTCGCCATCCGCGTCACCGAGACCGCCGAGAAGGACGCCTACGAGGTCGCCGGCCGCGGCGAACTGCAGCTGGGCGTGCTGATCGAGGGCATGCGCCGCGAGGGCTTCGAGGTCTCCATCAGCCGCCCCCGCGTGGTCTTCCAGACCCATGAGGAGACCGGCGAGCGCATGGAGCCGATCGAGGACGTGATGATCGACGTGGACGACGAGTTCACCGGCATCGTCATCGAGAAGCTGTCGGCGCGTAAGGCCGAGCTGAAGGACATGGGCCCGTCCGGCGCCGGCAAGACCCGCATCAGCCTGATGAGCCCGTCGCGCTCGCTGATCGGCTACCAGGGCGAGTTCCTGACCGACACCCGCGGCTCGGGCGTGCTGAACCGCGTGTTCAGCCACTACGAGCCCTACAAGGGCCCGATCGACGCCGGCCGCAAGGGCGTGCTGGTCTCCAACTCCGACGGCGAGACCGCGGCCTATGCGCTGTGGAACCTGGAGGAGCGTGGCACCATGTTCGTGGGCGCCGGCGAGAAGACCTACCAGGGCATGATCATCGGCGAGAACAGCCGCGCCGACGACCTCGACGTCAATCCGATGAAGGCCAAGCAGCTCACCAACGTCCGCGCCTCGGGCAAGGACGAAGCCGTGCGGCTGACTCCGCCGCGCCGCCTCACCCTCGAGCAGGCCATCGCCTACATCGAGGAGGACGAGCTGGTCGAAGTGACGCCGAAGTCGATCCGCCTGCGCAAGAAGGTGCTGAACCCGAGCTTCCGCAAGAAGCGCGTCAAGGACGAGTAGGCCCCAACGGTTGTCATCCCGGTTCTGGCGCACGCCGCGAAATCGGGATGACACCGTAATTTTACGTCGCACAACCCGCGCCCGCTCTGGACGGCGGCCGCCTTAGGGGTGACACGAGAGGGGAGTAGGGAGTTTCCCATGACCTCCGTCGAGCGCCCGTATCCGCCCCGCCACTATCCGACTCCGGCCGCCAAGTGCGCCGACCTGGTCGTGCACGTCATGGGCCTGACCCTGGCCCTGGTGGGCGGGATCGTGCTGCTGACCCTGGCCGTGATGAACGGGCGGATCAGCCAGGTGGTCGGCGTCTCGATCTATGCGGCGGGCATCATCGCCATGCTGGCCTTCTCCACGGCCTACAACTTCGCCAGGCCGCAGTACCGGCCCGTCCTGCGCCGCCTGGACCACGCCGGCATCTTCCTGATGATCGCCGGGTCCTACACGCCCTTCACCCTGAACCTGCCCGGCGCCTGGGGTCCCGGCATGACGACGGCGGTGTGGAGCATCGCGGCGCTGGGCGCGCTGGGGAAGCTGTGCCTGGTCGGCATCGACCGCAAGTTCTGGGTGGTCGTCTATCTCGTGATGGGCTGGCTGGTGGTCATCGCGCTGAAGCCGATGATCGACACCCTGGCCTGGTACGCTCTGGCCCTGCTGGTGACGGGCGGCGTGCTCTACTCCACGGGCGTGATCTTCTACGTGAACAAGCGGCTGAAGTTCTCCCGCGCCATCTGGCACGGCCACGTGGTGGCCGCCGCCGCCGCCCACTGGTGCGCCGTGCTGACCGGCGTGGTCCTGGCCACCCAGCACTGAGTCTCGTGCGCAGGCTGATCGCCGGCCTGGCCCTGGCGCTCTGTGCGGCCGCGGCCCAGGCGCAGACCCTTCCGCAATGGGGCTACGCCCGCGACGGCCGCACCTGCGACGGCTATCCGCGGGCGCCCATCCAGACAATGAAAGGGCTGTGCGCGGGCCTCGTAGTGGCGCCGCCGCCCGCCGGCCTGGCGCCCTCGAAGCGCACGATCCGCATGCCCCGGACGCTGCTGCCGCTGGCGAATGGCGACTGGCTGGTGGCGGACCTGGGGACCTGGGACCCCGGCCGAGGCTCCATCTGGCGGCTGACCCCGAGGCCCTCCGGCCAGCCAGCGCTGAAGCGCCTCCTGACCAAGCTGGACCTGCCCCACACCCTGGCGGTCGGACCGGACGGCAAGGTCTATCTGGGCGAGATGAGCCGGATCAGCCGCTTCGACCCCGACGCCGCCGATCCCCAGGCTGCGCTGGCGCCCGTGGTCACCGGCCTGCCGGACAACCGCCTGCACGAGAACCGCCACCCGCTCTCGGCCTTCATCTTCGACGCCGACGGCAGCCTGCTGGTGAACGTCGGCGCGCCGTCCGATCAGTGCCCGCCCAAGCCCGGCCAGGCCCGCTGCGCCGAGGCCGAGCGGCACGCGGCCCTCTGGCGCTTCGCGGCCGAGGGACCCGGCAAGTGGGCGGCCGAGCCCACGGTCTTCGCCCGCGGCCTGCGCAACTCCCTGGCCCTGGTCCGCACGCGGGCGGGGACCATCCTGCAGGCCGAGAACAGCATCGACGTCACCGACCCCGCCTGGCCGCCGGAGGAGCTGAACGTGATCAGGGCGGGCGCGAACTATGGCTGGCCCTACTGTATGGGCGCGAACCAGCCGGCCCCGGCGTGGAAGGCGAAGAAGGTCTCCTGCGCCCCCTACCGCAAGCCGGACCTCCTGCTGCCGCCACACGGCGCGCCGCTGGACCTGGTCGAGTACCGGGGCGCGATGTTCCCCGAGCTTCAGGGCCGGCTGGTCGTCAGCCTGCACGGCTACCGGCCCGCCGGCTCGCGGCTGCTGGCCTATGAGCTCGACGCGGCGGGCCTGCCGAAGGCCACGCAGCCCCTGGACCTCACGCCCGGCTGGCGCGCCGTGAAGGGCCGCCGTCCCACCGGCGCGCCGGTGGGCATGGCCGTGGCGGCCGACGGGGCGATCTGGGTCGCCGACGACCGGAACGGCGCGATCCTGCGCCTGGCCCGCGACCGCCCCTAGGCTACTCCGCCGCCATCAGGAACGCCTCGGCCGGGGTGGGTCGCGTGCGCAGCAGCAGGCCGTTCATGGCGAAGGTCTGGGCCACCAGGCACGCCGCCGCGCCCAGGGCCGGCGGCGGCTCGGCGCCCAGCAGGCCGGTCAGCCGCTCGTCCAGGGACCGGTAGTCCTCGGCCTGGGCGCAGGCGAAGGCGTCGACGAGCGAGGCCTCGTCCGCCGTCAGCCGCGGGTCGGCGGGAACCGACAGGGTCAGCCGCCGCCGGCCGCGCAGGCCCAGCTGCTGGAGGAACACCTCCAGCGTCCGGTAGGCCTCGTGCCCCGCGCAGCCGCAGGCGTGCTCGAACAGGCCCTTCAGGCTGTGGCAAGGCGCGGTCAGGGCCAGCAGCCGCAGGGTGCGGATCAGCAGGCGCTCGCCGTGGGTGAGATCTTGGTGGGCCGACTCGAACATGACCGGGCTCCTCTGGTCGGTCGGACCCTATTGCGATTGCGAGTCGTTCGCAACTAATGAAGCCGCCTCAGTAGGGGCGCTCCATGAACACGTCGGCCCGCACATATGGCGTCTCCACGGGCGCGAGGTCCTTGAACCCCATCGCCCGGTAGAGACCCAGGGCCGGGGCCAGGCTGGAATTGGTCTCCAGGTAGAGGCGTTTCGCACCCATCTCGGCGCCGGCGTCGATGCAGCGCTGCATGAGCTGGCGGCCCAGGCCCGAGCCGCGCAGTGTCTCGGACACGGTCATCTTGGCCACCTCGTAGCCGCCGTCGTCCATCTTCAGCAGGGCCACGCAGCCGACGGGGACGCCGTCCTGCAGCGCCATGAAGATCCGCCCGCCCTTGTCGACGATCTTGCCCTGCGGATCGAGCAGCACCTCCAGGTCCTTGGCCTCCAGGACGAAGTACTTGGAAATCCACGCCTCGTTCAGTCGGTGGAACGCCTCGGCGTGACCGGGCTCGAATTCGACGATGTCCATGGAGCCTCCCAGGGGTGGTCAGCGGCGCAGTCTGCGGCCAAATTCGACCTAATGCCGAATGCGATTTTCTCAAGTCTGCCGACCACCGTCTTCGAGGAGATGTCGGGCCTGGCCCGCGCCACGGGCGCGGTGAACCTGGGCCAGGGCTTCCCCGACGACCCCGGCCCCGAGGCCGTGCGCGCCAAGGCCGCTGAGGCGGTGCTCAATGGCTACAACCAGTACCCGCCCATGGCCGGCTTGCCCGAGCTGCGCCAGGCCGTGGCGGCGCACTACGGGCGGACCCAGGGCCTGGCGCTGGACTGGGCGTCCGAGGTCACCGTCACGTCGGGCGCCACCGAGGCGCTGGCCGCCAGCTTCCTGGCGTTGATCGACCCCGGCGACGAGGTGGTGGTCTTCCAGCCGTTCTACGACGCCTATCCGCCGCTGATCCGCCGCGCGGGCGGCGTGCCCAGGCTGGTCCGGCTGGAGCCGCCGCACTGGCGGTTCACGCGCGAGATGCTGGCGGCGGCGTTCAACGACCGCACGCGGCTGGTGGTGCTGAACAATCCGATCAACCCCACCGGCGTCGTCCTGCCCGACAGGGACCTGGCCCTGCTGGCCGAGTTCTGCGTGGCCCACGACGTCCTCGCCGTCTGCGACGAGGTCTGGGAGCAGGTGGTGTTCGGCAACGCCCGGCACCGGCCGCTGATCGCCTATCCCGGCATGCGCGAGCGGACGGTGAAGATCGGCTCGGCGGGCAAGATGTTCGGCCTCACCGGCTGGAAGGTGGGCTTCCTGTGCGCGGCGCCCGCCCTCACCCACAGCCTCGCCCGCGCCCACCAGTTCCTGACCTTCACCACACCGCCCAACCTGCAGACGGCCGTGGCGTGGGGCCTGGAGAATTCCGCCGACTGGTTCCGCGACATGCCGCGCGACCTGGAGCGGTCCCGCGACCGGCTCACCGACGGCCTGCGCCGCGAGGGCTTCGCCGTGCTGCCCAGCCAGGGGACCTATTTCCTGAACGTCGACCTGCCGGGCTCGGGCATCGACGAAGCCGACCGCGACTTCTGCCTGCGGGCGGTGAAGGAGGCCGGCGTTGCCGCCATCCCCGTCTCGGCCTTCTACGAGGCCGACCCGGTGACCACGATCGCCCGTCTCTGCTTCTCCAAGGGCGACGCGACCCTGGACGAGGGCATCGCACGGCTGGCCCGCGCGAGGGAGCTGTCGATCAGGGCGCGGCCCGCCACCGCGCCGGCGTGACGCCGAAGGCGCGCTTGAAGGCGGCGATGAAGGCCGAGGGGCTCTGGTAGCCGGCGTCGAGCGCGGCACCGGTCACCGACACGCCGTTGCTCAGGGACACCACCGCCTGCTGCATCCGCGCCCGGCCCCGCCAGGCCTCCAGCGACAGGCCGGTCCCGGCCAGGAACAGGCGCTGCAGGGTGCGCAATGAGGCGCCCGACCCGCGGGCCAGCTCGGCCAGTGACGTCTCTGCGCCGGGATCGGCCAGCAGCCGGTCGGCGAACGCCCGGGCGCGCGGATCGGTGGGCAAGGGAAGTTCCAGCGGCGCCGTCTCACCGGCTGCCAGCAGGTCGACCAGCAAACCCTCCAGCCGCGCATGGGCCGGATCGTCCGCGTCCAGCATGCCCAGCTTGACGATGTGCAGGATCAATTCCCGCAGCAGCGGCGCCACCTCGATCGCCCGGCAACCGGCCAGTCGCGGATCCTCCCCCGCGGGCGCGAGGTAGAGGGTGCGCATGGCCACCGTGCCGCGCATCTCGATCTCATGGCTCACGCCGCCCGGCACCCAGATCGCCCGCGTCGGCGGGACCAGCCAGGCCGCTTCCGGCGTCGCCACCCGCATGGTCCCACTGGCGGCATAGACGAGTTGCGCCCAGGGATGGGTGTGGCGGTCGAGCCGCGCCCCGTCGCGATAGGTCACGGCCAGGCCGCGGACCGGGTACCCGTCGATGTCCCGGGCATTCTGGCGCGTTGGCGACATAAGTCGTCAGACTAGCGCAAGTACGCCGTCCCGCGAAGCCGCACAGTGCTCGGCGACAGGGAGGCCGCCATGCCCGCCACGCTGCGCCATTTCGCGATCAACGCCGACGACGTGCCCCGCGCCAAGCGCTTCTACGAGGACGCCTTCGGCTGGACCTTCACACCGTGGGGGCCGCCGGACTTCTACCAGACCCGCACCACCGGCGAGGGCCACCTGGGCGCGCTGCAGGGTCGGCGCGACATCGGCGGCCAGCGGATGCCAGGCATGGAGCTGACCTTCGGCGTCGACGACATCAAGGCGACCATCGCCGCCGTCGAGACCGCCGGCGGGACCATCCTGATGCCGCCCTTCCGCATCGAGGGCGTGGGCGAGCTGATCTTCTTCCGCGACACCGAGGGCAACGTGGCGGGGGCCATGCAGTACGAGAGCGAGAGCTGGAAATGAGCGTTCTGACCGACACCGGCCTGCAGGCCCGCATCGACGCCCTGCAGGCGCAGAGCGCGGCCCAGGAGGCCGCGACCATCGGCTACTTCATGGAGCGGGCGAAGAAGGGCGACCTCAGCTGGGACAGCCTGGACGCCGACGCCAACCGGTTCATGGCCGACAAGATGGTGGCGCTGGAGCCGATCAAGGCTGAGTTCTGCCACATGTTGTGCCGCGCCCTGCGGGCGACGCGCGTGGTTGAGGTCGGCACCAGCTTCGGCGTCTCGACCCTCTACCTGGCCGATGCGGTGCGCGCGAATGGCGGCGGGGTGGTGATCGCCACCGAGTACGAGCCGGCCAAGGCCGCCCAGGCGCGGGCCAACTTCGAAGCCGCCGGCGTCGCCGACCTCATCGACCTGCGCGAGGGCGACCTGCGCGAGACGCTGAAGGCGATCGAAGGCCCGGTCGATTTCGTGCTGATGGACATCTGGACCGAGATGGCTCGGCCGGCCCTGGAGCTGATCGCGCCGCATCTGCGCCCGGGCGCCGTGATCGTCGCCGACAACACCGACCAGTTCCGCGAGGCCTACCGCCATTTCTTCGACTTCGTCGCCGACCCGGCGAACGGCCTGCGCACCATGACCCTGCCGTTCGCGAACGGGCTGGAGCTGGTGGTGAAGGTCTAGTAGCGGCGCCAGGCGCCGGTGCGGTCATCCCAGTAGCCGTAGCGGCGATTGTACGGATAGCCGGCGAAGCCGTAGCCGCACGGGTCGTCGCGTTTGGCGATCTGGTTGGCGACGGCTGCGCCCGCCGCGGCGCCGATGGCCGCCCCGGCCTCGTCGTCCTTGGCGATGGCGGCGCCTGCGCCGGCGCCGATCACGGCGCCGGCGGCGGTGGCCGCGGCCCGGTTGCGTTCATAGTCGCGCTGGCAGGCGCTGGCCCAGGAGTCGCCGCTGCTCGCGCAACCGCTGAGCGTCGCGGCGGCCGTGAGGACTAGGGTGGTGAGTACGATCGGGCGCATGAGGCGATCCTCCGCTCCGTAAAGCTTGAGGATAGCCAAACGCTATTGATCGAACGTCGTTCCGCGAGTGCGATTCAGCACGTACTGCCGCCGTCCACCACGATCGTCTGGCCCGTCGTCCACGCCCCGGCCCGCGAGGCGAGGTAGACGGCCGCGCCGGCTAGGTCGTCGGGCTCGCCCAGGCGGCGCAGCGGGGTGCCGGAGCTGGCGCGTTCCTCGCCGGCCGGGGTGTCCCACAGCGCCTTGGCGAAGTCGGTCTTCACCAGGCCCGGCGCGACGCAGTTGATGCGGACGTTGAAGGGTCCCAGCTCCTTGGCGAGATTGCGGGCGAGCTGCATGTCGGCCGCCTTGGAGATGGCGTAGGCTCCGATCACCTCGGTGCCGCGCAGGCCGCCGATGGACGAGATGACGATGATCGCGCCGTCCTTCCGCTCCTTCATCTCCGGGGCGACCATGGCGATCATCCAGTTGTTGGCGATGATGTTGTTGGCCAGGATCTTGGTGAACGCCTCGTCGGTGATGTCGAGCTGGCTGCCGTAGTACGGGTTCGAGGCGGCGTTGCAGACCAGGATGTCGATCTTGCCGAACGCCTTGCGGGTCTCGTCCATCAGCCGCTGAAGGTCTTCCTTCGACGAGATGTTGGCCGGCACGGCGATGGCGTGGCCCGGCCTCTTCTCGTTGATCCCGTTGGCCACCTCGTCGCAGGGGCCGGCCTTGCGCGACGAGATCACCACCTTGGCGCCCTGCTCGGCCATGCGCTCGGCGATGGCGCGGCCGATGCCGCGCGACGAGCCGGTGATCACGGCCACCTTGCCGGACAGGTCGAACAGCCCGCCGGCGCCGACCTTGGGGGCTTCGAGGACTTGGCTCATCGGGCGTTCCTTCCAAACGGTTGTTTGAGTTCGGCGTCATTTGCGACGGCCCCCGCCCCTCGGTCAAGGCTGCCGCGGCGCGCAATCGCACAGGTCACCGGCACGCCCCGAACCGGCCCATGTCCAGGTGGAAGTGGTCGGCGTGGGCGGCGTTGTAGTCGGGGCTGAGGACCGCGCGGAACCAGGGGCAGGCGCCGTCGCGGACGCGGCGCAGGAAGCGGCCCTTCGGCCCCTCGTCGCGGAAGTCCTTCGCCACGCTGACCCGCCGGCCCGAGGCGGTGCGGAAGGCGGCCACGTCCAGGGCGTTGGCGTAGGCATGCTGGCTGCGCATCCCCGTGGCGCGGCCGTACATGTTGCGGCAGGCGTAGGTCCCGTAGTGCTCCACCCGCAGGATCGGTTCGCCCAACTCGGCGCGGGCGGCGGGCTGGACCGCGTGGCGGGTCCAGAAGGCGTAGGCCAGGGCTTCCCTGCAGGTCATCACCGGCGCGGCCGGCGCCAGCGTCGGCCCCTGCAGCCGCACGGTGTCGCGGGTGGCGCAGGACCCGGCGACGCGGTCCGGTTCCTCGACGAACCGGACGCCGCCCTCGCCGAGGATCGCCCGGCAGCGCAGGGGGTCGCCGGCGACCATGGCGAACTTCATGCCGGTCGCCAGGCCCACCGGCTGGTCCAGCCGCAGCGGCGTCCACGGCAGGTCTTCGGGCGGCGCCCACTTCGCCGCCGCCACGCCCAGCAGCAGGGCCGCCACCGCGACGTCGGCCAATACCGACCAGAAGCCGGCCAGGGCCTGCAACTGCGGGGACACGGGCTTCAGGCGAAGTCGGCGGGCCACCCAGCGGAAATGGCGGCGGCCGCCTTGCGGTTCAACGGCCGCCCGGCCAAGGTTCCGTGCAAAGGGGAGGCGTTTTCCATGCGTATCGTCGGGCGGGCGCTGCTCGGCCTCTTGGCCGTGCTGTTGGTGCTGGTCGCCGTGGTGCTGGTGCGGACCTTCACCTTCAAGGCCCCGGCCTCGGCCGACACGACCGGGATCAAGGTGGCGGCGCCGGTCGCCGTCGACGTGGCGGGCGCGGCTCAGCGGTTGAGCCAGGCGATCCAGATCCCCACCGTCCGCCACCAGGACAGGGCTGAGGACGTCGACGCCGAATGGACCCGGCTGCACGAGCTGCTGGCCGCGAACTACCCCGCCGCCCACGCCGCCATGACCCGCGAGGAGCTGGCCAGCCGCACCCTGGTCTTCACCTGGCCCGGGACCGACAGGACCCTGGCCCCCATCGTGCTGATGGCCCACCAGGACGTGGTGCCGGTGACGGCGGGCACGGAAGGCGACTGGAAGTATCCGCCCTTCGCGGGGACCATCGCCCAGGACGCCGTCTGGGGCCGGGGCGCCATCGACGACAAGGGCTCGCTGGTGGGGATCTTCGAGGCGATCGAGACGCTGTCGAAACAGGGCTTCCGGCCGCGGCGGACGGTGATGATCGTCTCCGGCGGCGACGAGGAGGTGATCGGCCAGGGCGCGCGGGCCGCCGCCGCCCTGCTGAAGTCGCGCGGGATCACCGCCGAGTTCGTGCTGGACGAGGGCATGGCCGTTCTCAACGACAACCCGATCAGCGGCGGCAAGGTGGCCGTCATCGGCGCGGCCGAGAAGGGCTATGGCACCCTGCGCGTCACCGCCAAGGCCACCGGCGGCCACTCGTCGGCCCCTCCGGCGGACGCCGGTGGAGTCGTGACGCTCTCCAAGGCCGTGGTCGCCATCGCCGACCACCCGTTCCCCATGGCGTTCCGGGGTCCCGGCGCCGAGATGGTCAAGGCGCTGGCCCCCAGCGCGCCGTTCGTCGTGCGGATGGCGTTGGCCAATGAGTGGCTGTTCGGTGGGCTGCTGACCCAGCAGGCGGGCGCCACGCCCGCGGGCGCGGCCCTGCTGCACACGACCATCGCGCCCACCATGCTGAAGGGCAGCCCCAAGGAGAACGTCCTGCCACAGGACGCCACCGCCTGGATCAACTACCGCATCGCCCCCGGCGACACCTCGGCCACGGTGATGACGAGGGCCAAGGCGGCCGTGGGCGACCTGCCGGTGGAGCTGGCCTGGAACAGCCCGCCGAACGAGCCGTCGCCCGTGTCCTCGACCCGTTCCTGGGGCTGGAAGGTGATCGCCGCCACGGCCGGCGCGGTCGCCCAGGCCCCGGTGGCGCCCAGCCTGGTCACCGCCGGCACCGACAGCCGCTTCCTCACCCCGGTGGCCAAGGACGTCTATCGCTTCCAGCCCGTGGAGTTCGCGCTGAAGGACATCGAGATGATCCACGGCACCAACGAGCACATGACGCTGAAGAACCTGGAGAAGATGGTCCAGTTCTATGCCCGCCTGATCGTCACCGCGGCCGGCTGAGGCGCTTGCGACGCCTCGCCGGGCTTGCCGGACGGGCCGGGGATCAATAGCTGTTGGGGGAAGAAACTCCCGCCGTGGTTCGCGGCGAACAGACAAGGCTGCCCAAGATGCTGAAGTGGATCTCCTACCTCGACGACGAAGACGGCGACGACGAGGACAAGGGCCGCCTGCCCGACATGCCGATGAGCGCCGGCCCGGTCCAGAACGCGCTGTACAAGTCGCGCACCGTGCTGGTCTTCGGCGAAATCGATATGCGGCTGGCCGAGCGGGTCACCGCCCAGATCACCGCCCTGGCCACCGAAAGCGACAAGCCGATCCGCGTGATCATCAACTCTCCGGGCGGCCACGTGGAGAGCGGCGACACCATCCACGACATGATCCGCTTCTGTGGGGCCGAGGTGAAGGTGATCGGCACCGGCTGGGTGGCCTCGGCCGGCGCGCACATCTTCCTGGGCGCCAAGAAGGAAAACCGGCTCTGCCTGCCGAACACCCGCTTCCTGCTGCACCAGCCCGCCGGCGGCGTGCGCGGCCAGGCCTCGGACATCCAGATCGAGGCCGAGGAGATCATCAAGATGCAGGAACGCGTCAACCGGATGATCGCCAAGGAAACCGGCCAGACCTACGAGAAGATCGTCCACGACACCCAGCGGAACTTCTGGATGAGCGCCGAGGAGGCCGTGAACTACGGCTTGGTCTCGAAGATCGTCACCGACGCGTCGGAGGTCTAGAATTCCTCCCCTTCGGGGGAGGTGTCGCCGAAGGCGACGGAGGGGGCTTCCGCTCCAAAAGATCGGCGGCCACCCTTCTCCGACATATGGCGGGGAGTTTTGAGCGGAAGCCCCCTCACCGGCTTCGCCGGAGCTCCCCCTGAGGGGGAGCAACGATGAGCGGCGATCCCTGGTGGAAGGGCGCGATCCTCTACCACGTCTACGTCCGCAGCTTCTTCGACTCGAACGGCGACGGGCACGGCGACCTGCCCGGCGTCGAGGCCAAGCTGGACTATATCCAGAGCCTGGGCGTCGACGGCCTTTGGCTGTCGCCGATCCACCCGTCGCCGAACCGCGACTGGGGCTACGACATCGCCAACTTCGAAGGCGTGCAGGCCGACTACGGCACGCCTGAGGACTTCCAGCGCCTGCTGGACGCCGCCCACGCCCGCGGGCTGAAGGTGGTGCTGGACGAGGTGCTGAGCCACACGTCCGATGTCCATCCGTGGTTCGTGGAAAGCCTCACCGGCGGCAAGGACGGACCCAAGGCCGATTGGTACGTCTGGGCCGATCCACAGGAGGACGGCACGGCGCCCAACAACTGGCTCAGCGTGTTCGGCGGTCCGGCCTGGGCCTACCAGCCGGCCCGGCGACAGCACTACCACCACAAGTTCCTGCGCCAGCAACCCAAGCTGAACTGGCGCGACCCCGCCGCCCGCGAGGCGGCGCTGTCGGTGCTGGACTTCTGGCTGGCCAAGGGGGTCGACGGCTTCCGCCTGGACGTGGCCGGCACCTTCCTCCACGACGCGGCCCTGACGCCCAATCCGCCGGTGCCCATGGCCGAGCGGCGGGGCTACAACTGGTCCCACGCGGGCAACCTGCAGTTCCACTGGTACGACTCCAACCTCGAGGAGAACGTCGAGACCCTGGACGTCATCCGCCGGCGGGTGGAGGCGTATCCCGACCGTTTCGTCTTCGGCGAGTTCTCCGAGGAGGAGGCGCGCTGCGGGGCCTACCTCTCGCCCGCTGAGGGCCTGCACTCGGGCTACACCTTCGTCATGCTGCTGGCCCGCAAGCTGGAGGCCGGCTTCGTCACCGGCCATTTCCAGACGCTCGCGGACTATCCCGATCATTGGCCGACGATCAGCTTCTCCAACCACGACGTGCCGCGCACCGTCAGCCGGTTCGGCGGCAAGGACGCCTCGCCCGAGCTGGCCAAGATGCTGTTCGCCCTGCTGGTCAGCCTGAAGGGCACGACGCTGATCTACCAGGGCGAGGAACTGGGCCTGCCGCAGGCCACCCTGACCCGCGACCAGCTGCGCGACCCGGTGGGCGACCTCTACTGGCCCTACGACGGAGGCCGCGACGGCTGCCGCACGCCCATGCCTTGGACCCCCGGCCAGCAGATGGGCTTCACCGAGGGCGAGCCCTGGCTGCCGCCGGCCGCCGAGCACCGCGGCCTCTCGGTGCAGGAACAGGCCGAAGACCCGGACTCCGCCCTCAGCTTCTCCCGCGAGATGATCGCCCTGCGCAAGGCGACGCCGGCGCTGGCCCTGGGCGACATCGAGTTCGTCGGCACGCCCGAGCCGGTCGTGGCCTTCGTTCGCCGCCACGCGGGCGAGGAGATCGTCTGCGTCTTCAACTTCAGCGGCGACCCGCAGGTGTTCGCCCATCCGTCGCTGGAGCGGGCCGACCTGCTGCCCCTGCGCGCCGGCGACGCCGACCTGCGCGGCGGCTCGGTGGGCCTGTCCCCCTACGCGGCGTGCTTCCTGCGGCTGGTCTAGGCGTTTAGAACGTCGCGATGCCCGACGGTGAAACCCGACCGGCGCGTGCGGACACCCGGTTCGGGCACGGTTTCCTGACCGACACCTGGTACCTCGCGGCGCTTTCCGACGACCTGAAGCCCGGCCGGCCGACCCAGGCGGAGCTGCTGGGCGAGTCGGTGATGCTGGGACGCTCCCGGTCCGGCCAGCTCTTCGCCCTGCGCGACGTCTGCCCGCACCGCGCCGCGCCGCTGTCGGCCGGCAAGTTCCACCGGGACGAGCTGGGCGTCGAGACGGTGGCCTGCCCCTACCACGGCTGGCGTTTTCGCGCTGACGGCGCCTGCGCGGCGATCCCGTCCCTCACGGCCGACCAGGCCATGGACGTCTCCAAGGTCCGCGTGCGCCGCTATCCGGTGGCCGAGAGCCAGGGAATGATCTTCGTCTGGGTGGGCGCGACGCCGCTGGGCGAACCGGACCAGCCGCCGCCCGTCTTCCCCGGCGTGGTCGGCGGCGGACCGAAGCTGGTCGACCGGATGGTGTTCGACGCCCACATCGACCACGCCGTCGTGGGCCTGATGGATCCCGCCCACGGGCCGTACGTCCATCGCCAGTGGTGGTGGCGCACGGCCGGCAGCGAGCACGACAAGGAGAAGCGGTTCGAACCCCGCGAGCAGGGCTTCGCCATGGTCCGCCACGCGCCCTCCAGCAACAGCCGCGCCTACGCCATCCTGGGCGGGCGGCCTGAGACCGAGATCACCTTCCGCCTGCCCGGCCTGCGTTGGGAGCATGTGACCGTGGGCAAGCGCCAGGTGTTGTCGCTGACCTGCCTGACCCCGATGGACGAGCGGCGCACCCAGGTGACCCAGATCGCCTGGTCCGACCATCCGGCCTTCAGCCTGCTGAAGCCGCTGATCGCGAAGATGGCGCGGACGTTCCTGCGCCAGGACGGCGACATGGTGCAGCTGCAGAACCGCGGCCTGCGGCACGACCCGACCCTGCTCTGGATCGACGACGCCGACCGGCAGGCCAAGTGGTACCAGGCGCTGAAACGGGAATGGATCGCCAGCCGGCGCGAAGGCCGGGACTTCGTGAACCCGGTGGAGCCCGCGACCCTGCGCTGGAGATCCTAGGCCGCCGCGGTCCGGGGGGCCGTGAGGCGCATCAGGCCCGGGTCGTCGATGCGGATGGGCGCCAGGCCCCGGCTCGGCTTCCAGTCGACCTGGGCGCCCAGCGCCACCACCGTGGGGGCCGCGTCCAGCTTGCGCAGCTGCAGCTTGGCCAGCGCGGCGGCGGAGACCTTCACGTGCAGCACGGGCTCGATGTCGGCGTCCGCCAGGCCGCCGGGGCGGCAGACACGGACCACGATCTCCACCTCCGGGATCGGCGCGGCCTGCAGAACCTCGACGGCGGCGCGCAGCGCCACGGCGCTGGCGTAGTCGAGCTGCAGCTGGTTGCGGTCGGCGTCGACGATCGGCGTGTAGCCGGCCGACGTGGCGGCCTCGTCCGGCAGGGCGTCATGCTCCCAGAGATCGACCTGGCCGATCAGGCGGCTCTTGCCTTCGGCGTAGAGGCGGAAGCCTTCCACGACCTCCTTCAGGGCGGCGGCCGCGCCATTGGCCTTCAACACCGCGGCGATGGCCTCGGCTTGCATCGCGCGCACGTCGGCGGCCAGCGCCAGCATGCGGTTGTGCGCCGCGGCCTGCGCCTGGGCCCGCCCGTAGAGTTCGGCGTCGGCCCTGGCGGCCTCCACCACCTTGTTGGTCAGTTCGCGGCGCTTCTCGCGTTCCAGGCCCAGCAGGCTGTCGATCAGCGACGGGCGGTAGTTGGCCAGCTTCTGGCGGGCGACGGCCGAAACGGCGTCGCGCGCCACGGTGGGGACCACCGGGCCTTCGGCTTCCAGCTTGTCCCAGTCGATACGCTCGAACCCGACCTGGTGAACCTTGGTGAGGCGCTCGATCAGCGCGTCGTGGGCTTCGATGTCGCGGCGGCTGGGGCGGCGGCGGTCGGCGGTGCGCAGTCGGCGATCGCGCTCGCGGATGCCACGCCCGGCGACGCGGTCGATCCGGCTCATCGCCGCGATGATGTGCGCCGGACCCTGCGCGGTCATGGTGCTTCATCCCATTTTCGTCGCGGCTTTTTGCCGCTGCTCAAAATGGGTAACCGATGTTCGGTAACCGAAATCTTTACAGTGGGAATTTCCTGAGAATTATTGGGAAATTAGGCCGATCTCAGGTTGCCGTGGACCGGGCCTCGCCCAGGAAGATCACCTTCGTTCCCTTCTCCACGGCCTTCGAGAGCTGCTGCGCGTCCCAGTTGGTGAGCCGCACGCAGCCGTGGCTGGCGGTCTTGCCCACGAGCCGCGGCTCGGGCGCCCCGTGGATGCCGTAAGTGTCCTTGGTCAGGTCGATCCAGACGGCGCCGACCGGGTTGTTGGGGCCCGCCTTGATGGTCAGCTTGCCCGCCGCCCTGTCCCCGAAGTTCAACCGGCTGGGGTCGTAGGTCCAGGTGGGCGCCGGCGCGATCGTGCGCACCGCCCACTCGCCCGAAGGTGTCGGCAGGTCCGCCGACCCCACGGTGGCCGGATAGGCCGCCAGCAGCGTGTGGGCGGCGTCGTAGGCGCGGACCTGCTTGCGGGCCTTGTCCACCTCCACCGTCGCCACCTTGGCCGGCAGGCCGGCGCGGTCCGGATAGGCGACGATGATCCGCGTGCCGGCGACGCCGAAGTTCACCCCCGGGTTCAGCGCCTGCAACAACGGCGGGTCCATGTGGAAGCGTTCGGCCAGGGCCTCCAGCGGCCCGGTGAAGGCGAGGCGGTCCAGCTTCGCCATGTCGGCATAGTCCTTGGGGATCTCCGGCGTGTAGGGGCCCGCCACGTCGGCTTCGGTGATCGTGTAGTCCACCAGGATCGGGCCGGTGTCGGCGGTGAGCTTGGCCCAGACCTCGGCGTCCAGCACGCCGTCCTCGGGCAGGCCGTTGGCCCGCTCGTAGGCCGCGATGGCGTTTCTCACGTTCTCGCCGTCCTGGCCGTCGATGACGCCGGGCGAGAAGTGGGCGCGGTCCAACAGCACCTGGGCGCGGATCAGCATGTCCCGCTTGGCCAGAGGCGTCGCGGCGGCCGGCGTGAAGGCGGCCTTGTCCACCGCCTGGGCGACCGGTGCGGTGGAGGGCGTGGCCGGCGGGATCTCCACCACGGGCGTCGGGTCGGCGGGCAGGGATGTGGCGGCCGGCGCGGAGGTCTGGGCGGCGCTCGCGGTCTCGCGCGGTCGGATCTCGCAGGCCGAGAGCGCGGTCGCTGCGACACCACAAAGTAGAACCGGAGAGAACTTCATGCTGGACCTCTGCGTTTCGCCGCCCATTGCTGACGGCGCGATGTGGATGAAGCTTCGAGATGTCATGAAGTTCCTGGGAGCCTCGGCGGCGGCCATCGGCCTGCTGCTGCTCCTGGTGCTGCGCGTGACCAGCTGCTCGCCTACCCAGGCGCCGAGGACCGGGCCGTTGGGCGCCCCCACCGAGACCGCGACCGGGCAGCCGACGCCCAAGGGGCCGGTCAGCCCGGATTGCCGGTCCGCGGGCTGGACTGCGGCGGCGCAGACCAACTCCGGCTCGCTGCGGACCCTGGCCTGGGCGCCGTTCGGACGCCAGGAGATCGGCTGGGAGGTCTATGCCCCGCTCATCCAGAACGAGATCCGCACCGCCTGCCCGCCCGACAGCGAGGGCTTCGCCGCCGCGCTCGCCGCGTGGCAGGCGTCTGCGAACCTCGGCCAGGACGGGATCCTGACCGAGCCGCTGTTCGTGGCCCTGAAGAACGCCGTGCAGACCCGGCGCGAGTTCGTCCGCTTCACCTCGCTCGGGACCTGCCCCGACACGCCCGACCTGATCACAGCGGCGCGGATCGACGAGGGCTACGGCGGCAAGCAGGTGTGGATGCGGCCCAAGGCGCTGGAGGCCTACCGCCGGATGGCCGCCGCCGCGCGGGCCGAGGTTCCGGAAATCGCCGCCGATCCCCGCAACCTGACCATCTTCTCGGGCTACCGCAGCCCGTCGGTGGACGCGGCCCGCTGCCAGGCCGAGGGCAATTGCGACGGCGTCGTCCGCGCCCGCTGCTCGGCCCACCGCACCGGCTTGGCCGCCGACATGTATGTGGGCCAGGCGCCCGGCTACGGCCCGGATTCCTCGGCCGACCCGAACCGCCTGTTCATGACCCACACGCCCACCTACCGCTGGCTGCTGGCCAACGCGCGGCGGTTCGGGTTCGTGAACTACCCCTTCGAGCCGTGGCACTGGGAGTGGACGGGCGAGCCGCCGTGACCTTACGGTCGCGCCCATGGCCACCACGACCCTGAACGGCGCTGAGATCGCCTACGACGACATCGTCCCCGCCGGGCCAGTCCAGCGGACGATCCTGCTGCTTCACGGCTTCGCGTCGAACCGCGCCGAGGGCTGGCGGCGCACGGGCTGGTACGGCGCGCTGGAGCGGCGGGGCTTCCGCACTATCGCCCTGGACCAGCGCGGCCACGGCGAGAGCCTGAAGTCGCACGATCCCGCCGACTACGGCCGCCTGAACCTGGCCGCCGACGCGCTGGCGCTGCTGGACCAGCTGGGCGTCGGCCGGGTGGACGTGCTGGGCTATTCCATGGGTACGCGCACGGCGCTGCAGATGGCCATCGACGCCCCGGACCGGATCTCGAACCTGATGCTGGGCGGAGTGGGCGAGAAGCTGTTCGATCCGCCCAAGGAAGGCGGCGTCGAGGCCATGGCCCAGGCCATGGCCGCGGAGGATCCGGCGACCATCCCGAGCGAGATGCTGCGCAGTTTCCGCCAATTCGCCGACGAGCAGGGCGAGGACCGCCAGGCCCTGGCCGCCTTCACCGCCGCGTCCAGCTCGCCGCTCGACCGCGAGGCCATGGGCCGCCTGCCGATGCCGGTGCTGGTCGTCGCCGGCCAGTACGACGACCTGGCCGGCGATCCCGAGCCGCTGGCGCGGGTCTTTCCCCTCGGCAAGGGCGTCAGCCTGCGCGGCGTCGACCACTTCTCGGCCATCCCGCACGCCTCGCTGAAGGCCACCGTCTTCGACTTCATCGACGGCGTGCTGGACGATGACTTCCCGCCGTTCGAGTGATCGCCGCTAGCTGCGCGGCCCCATGTTGTACGGCCCGCCCTTCTCCAGCGCCGCCTTGTAGGCCGGGCGCGCCTGGAAGCGGTCCACCCAGGCCTTGATGTTGGGGAACTGCTCGGAGCGGCCCGTGGAGACCGTGATCTCGCCGACGAAGCTGAGGTTGATGTCGGCCCCGCTGAGCTTGTCGTCCACCAGCCACTCGCGGCCGGCCAGCGACTTGTCCACGTAGCCCAGGTGGTTGGCGATCTCGCTGTCGATCCGCGGCTTCAGCGGCGCGGCCGCCTCGCCCAGCCGGCCCGTGTAGAGCGCCAGCATCAGCGGCAGCATGGCCGAGCCTTCGGCGTAGTGGAGCCACTGGTTGTAGGTCTCGTAGGCGTCGCTGCCGAGCGCGGGCGCGAGACGCCCGCCGCCGTGCCGGCGGATAATGTAGTCGATGATCGCGCCCGACTCGTGGACCGTGCGGCCGTCGTCCGTCACCACCGGCGACTTGCCCAGCGGATGGATCGCCACCAGCTCCGGCGGAGCCAGGCGGGTTGTGGCGTCGCGCTGGTAGAACTTGATCTCGTACGGCGTCTCCAGCTCTTCCAGCAGCCAGAGGATGCGTTGCGAGCGACTATCGTTGAGGTGATGGACGACGAGCATGAGGCGCTTCCTGTTTCTTCCCGATTGGATACAGCAAAGCGGCCTGACCTGACGCAACGCAAGCCTGCCATAGTCGAGCCATGACCCTCGTCCTGCCCAACCTCCCCGACCTCCTCGACAATGCCGCGGGCGAGGCTGCCGCCCTCACCGCCGCGATCGCCGGCGCGGTGGGCAAGCGGGTGACCAAGGACGGGCGGCTGGACCGGGCGGCGCTGGACGCCGAGCAGCACGGCGCGCACGGGCTGGCCTGGGCGGCGGCCTATGCCGAGACCCTGCGGCAGGTCGCTGCCTGGGCGCGGGCCCTGCAGGACGCCGGCGCGCTCACCGAGGCCGAGGCCCTGCCCGCCCAGCTGCTGGCGCACGAGTACCTGAGCCAGCTCCAGGGCGGCATCCCGATGAACCAGGGCGAGATCTTCCGCCCCGCCGACGTCTTCGCCCCCGCCGAGCGGCTGAGCCACATCCTGGGCCGCCTGCGGCCGGGCGCGTCACAGGCGGCCAAGCTGCGGATCGTCGAGCTGCTGGACCATGCGCGCGGCCGCCCCTCGCTGGAGGCCAGCGGCCTGGACGAGACGCTGGAGGCGGTGCGCGACCAGTTCCACGCCTTCACCGAGGAGAAGATCACGCCCTTCGCCCACGGCTGGCACCTGCGCGACGAGCTGATTCCGCTGTCGCTGCTGGAGGAACTGGGCGAACTGGGGGTGTTCGGCCTGACCGCGCCCGAGGAATGGGGCGGCTCGGGCCTCGGCAAGGTGGCGATGTGCGTGGTGTCGGAGGCGCTGTCGCGGGGCTGGATCGGGACCGGCTCGCTGGGCACCCGCTCCGAGATCGCCGCCGAGCTGATCCTGGCCCACGGCACGGACGCGCAGAAGGCCCGGTTCCTGCCCGGCATCACCGCCGGGACGACCATCCCCACCGCGGTCTTCACCGAGCCGGAGGCGGGCTCGGACCTGGGCAGCCTGCGCACCAGGGCCGTGCGCGACGGCGACGTCTGGCGGGTCTCGGGCGCCAAGACCTGGATCACCCACGCCGCGCGCGCCGACCTGATGACCCTCTTGGTGCGCACCGACCCGGACAAGAAGGACCATCGCGGCCTGTCGATGTTCCTGGCGCAGAAGCCGCGCGGCGTCGACGGCGACCCGTTCCCCGCGCCCGGCATGAGCGGCGGCGAGATCGGGGTGATCGGCTACCGCGGCATGAAGGAGTACGAGATCGCCTTCGACGGCTTCGAGGTCCCGCACGCCCACCTACTGGGCGGCCAGGAGGGCCAGGGCTTCGTCCAGCTCATGGCGACGTTCGAGAGCGCCCGCATCCAGACCGCGGCGCGGGCCATCGGCGTGGCGCAGAACGCCCTGGACCTGGCGCTGGACTACGCCCTGCAGCGCCGCCAGTTCGGCGGGCCGATCGCCGGCTTCCCGCGGGTGGCCAACAAGCTGGCCATGATGGCCGCCGAGATCCTGGGGGCGCGGCGGCTCGCCTGGTTCGCGGCGCGGGCCAAGGACGAGGGCCGCCGCTGCGACCTGGAGGCGGGCATGGCCAAGCTGACCGGGGCCCGCATCGCCTGGGCGGCGGCGGACAACGCGGTGCAGATCCACGGCGGGACGGGGTTCGCGGTGGAGCAGCCGGTCAGCCGCGTCCTGGCCGACGCGCGCATCCTCAACATCTTCGAAGGCGCCGGCGAGATCCAGGCCCAGGTCATCGCCAGGCGGCTGCTGGAAGGGGCGAATTGAGCGAGCGCGCAGCGCCGACTCATCCCCGCGAAGGCGGGGATCCAGCGCTCAGGCGTTCTTCGGCGCGAAGCCTTCGGCGATCAGGCCGATCTGGCGGTCCATTACCGTAATCAGCAGCTTGGCGTCGGCCTCGCGGGTGATCACCAGGCGATAGGTCCAGGCGTAGGCGCTCATCAGCAGGTCGATGATCTCCTGCAGGTCGATGTCCAGGCGGACGTCGCCATCGGCCTGGCCCTTCTCAAGGGTCTCCCGGATCGCGTCCTGGAGCCTGGGCGTGCGGCCGTAGGGCCGGGCCGCGGCGGGGAGGGTCCAGTCGTAGGCGGCGGCGATGTGCGACATGAACAGGCGCACGTGCTTGGCCTCGAACTCGAAATGGATGGCGAACATGGTGCGCAGCCGGTCCGCCGTGCAGCCGCGCAGGTGCGGCATGACCCGGTCGATTTCCGCGTAGAGCGGCTCGAGCCGGGCCTGCATCACCTCGGAGAGGATTTCGCCCTTGGAGGCGAAGGTGGTGAAGACGCTGCCCACGGAAATGCCGGCGTGGCGGGCGATCTCGCGGATCGTCGTGCCCTCGTACCCGTGGGTGTCGAACAGCTCCCGGGCGGACGTGACCACCCGCTGGCGCGTCGCTTCCTTTTGCGAGCGCCGCGGGGGAACGGGTCCCGGGAGACGTCCGGCGTCAGCCTTCATGCCAGTCTGCTGTTCAGCCGCGGCGGGCCCCGGCGAGCAGGATGCGGATCTGGTCGCGGGCGCGGGCCTGCAGGGCGTCCAGGCTCCAGCCTTCGAAGATCGCCTGCGGAAAGTTCGACAGATAGGTGTCGAACAGCATCTGGCTGCGCAGCTTCACCTCGGACTCCTGCGACAACTCGCCGCGCTCCACGGCGCCGGTCAGCTGCTCGGTGAACAGGTCCTGGAAAGCCACCGACGACGACATGCCGCGAAGGGTCGGGCCGCCATCCTTGTCCCACGACACCGAGAAGGCGGCGCGGGCCAGCTGCAGGCGGGTCTTGTAGAAGGTGTAGCCCGCCATGAAGATCTTCAGGAGGGCGTCCTCGACGTTGCGGCCGCGGGTGGCGGCGTCGCGCATGGCGGCCGTCAGAGCCTCCATGTCGTCGTGCATGATCTCGCGGAAGAGGTCTGATTTATCGGTGAAATTGGCGAACACCGCTCCGGTCGACATGCCGGCGGCCGCCGCGATGTCTCGGATGGTGGCGCCTTCGTAGCCCTGCTCGCTGAAGAGGCGGCGGGCGGCGGCGAGGACCTTCAGGCGGGTCTGCTGCTTGGCGAGGGCGCGGCGGGTGGGGGCGCGCGCCGGAGCATCGACCGCGACCTGGTTGGGGGAGATGTGCTTCATTCTTCTCTTGGTTTCGCCGTGTCGGGGGAATACCCGGCGATCTTGGGGTGGGGAGGATTAACCGGCGGCGCCGAGGCGTATCACCGGCGGTGAACACGTTCAAAAAACCCGCTACGCGAAAGTAGCAGCTCGCGTAACGTCCAACTCCAGGCGGCCCGGTGGGACCGCTCACAGCGGCGGTTAAGGGCTTATGCCATAAGGTTTCCGCCGTCACGCCGAATCTCGACGTTCTGCCGGAACCGACGCTCGTTGAACATGATCAAGCGGCCTAAAGTCAAGTTTAAAATAGACCTGCTCTTATCCATGGCGTAGCGCCGTTCTCGGGCCTAAGCTAGCCGCATGGACGTCTTCGACTATCTGATCTTCGCCGCCCTGGCCGCGGTGGGCACGGTGCTGGCGCTGGGGATCTACGCCCTGTTCCGCGGCGGCGATTTCGGGCGGTCCTGGTCGAACAAGCTGATGCGCCTGCGCGTGCTGACACAGGCAATCGCCGTGGCGGTGCTGATGCTGGCCGTCTGGTGGCGCAGCAGCCAGGGCTGAGATGGTCACCCTCAACCGCATCTACACCCGCACCGGGGACGCCGGGACGACCCGGCTGGCCACGGGCAAGACCGTCAGCAAGACCGACCTGCGGGTCGAGAGCTACGGGGCGGTGGACGAGACCAATGCCTGCGTCGGTTTGGCGCGCACCCACCTCGCCGCCGATCCCGAGCTCGACGCCATGCTGGCGCGCATCCAGAACGAGCTGTTCGACCTGGGCGCCGACCTCGCGACCCCGCCCAAGCCGGACGAGGCCGAGGGATCGGTGCTGCGGATCCTGGACAGCCAGGTGGCCAGGATCGAGGGCGAGATCGACAGCCTGAACGACCGGCTGCCGGGCCTGAAGTCGTTCATCCTGCCGGGCGGGACGCCGGCCGCCGCGGCCCTGCACCTGGCCCGCACCGTCTGCCGCCGCGCCGAACGCGACGCCGTGCGGCTGCTCGAGGCGGGCGAGCCGATCAGCGCACCGGCCATGCGATATCTGAACCGCCTGTCGGACTTCCTGTTCGTCGCCGCCCGCTGGGCCAACGACCAGGGCCGCGCCGAGGTGTTCTGGAAGTCCGGCGCGACGCGGTAGACCTCCTCTCCCCCCACACGAAGTGGGAGGGGGGCTCTACTTCGGCGCGGGCGCCGCCGGTCGCCCGATCGCCTTCTTGGCCTCGGCCTCGGCCTGCTTGTCCTGGATGGTGCGGCCGGTGATGTCGGAGATCAGCACCGGCTGGGCGCAGACCCGCTGGCCGCTGTCCCACCACTTGTGCTGTTCCTTCTCGCACTTGTTGCGCGGCATCACCCAGCCGACCTGCCAGACGCCGACGCCGATGGCGAGGATCACAAAGAGGGCGATGAAGATGAGCTTCAGGCGCTCGATATTCGGGTTCATGGCGGCCTTTTACGTAAGGATACCCCCGTCTGGCTAGCTGTGTGCGCTGCGGCGAAAGTACGGGGGGCGTGCTTGCAATGCTCGGCGGAACCGGTATTCCCCACCCGGCTCATTTCTTTCCGCAAACAATTTGAGGCGCTAGCAACCCATGAAGGTGTTGGTCCCGGTCAAGCGGGTGATCGATTACAACGTCAAGGCCCGGGTAAAGGCCGATCAGACGGGCGTCGACCTCGCCAACGTCAAGATGTCGATGAATCCCTTCTGCGAGATCGCGGTCGAAGAGGCCGTTCGCCTGAAGGAGAAGGGCGCGGCGACCGAGATCGTCGCCGTGTCCGTCGGCCCGCAGCAGGCGCAGGAAACCCTGCGCACCGCCCTGGCCATGGGCGCCGACCGCGCCATCCTCGTCCAGACCGACCAGGACCTCGAGCCGCTGGCCGTGGCCAAGGTGCTGAAGGCGATCATCGCCGAGGAGAGCCCGGAGCTGGTCCTGATGGGCAAGCAGGCCATCGACGGCGACAACAACGCCACTGGCCAGATGCTGGCGGCCCTGCTCGACTGGCCGCAGGCGGCGTTCGCCTCGGAAGTCGTGATCGAGGGCGGCAAGGCCAAGGTGACCCGCGAGGTCGACGGCGGCCTGCAGACGCTGAACGTGGACCTGCCGGCGATCGTCACCGCCGACCTGCGTCTCAACGAGCCGCGCTACGCCTCGCTGCCGAACATCATGAAGGCCAAGAAGAAGCCGCTGGACGTGAAGGAGCTGGGCTCGCTCGGCGTCGACACGGCCGCCAAGCTGAAGGTCCTGAAGGTCACCGAACCGCCGAAGCGCACCGCCGGCGTCAAGGTCGAGACCGCCGCTGACCTCGTCTCCAACCTCAAGACCGCGGGGGTCCTCTAATGGCCGTTCTCGTCGTCGCTGACCACGACAACTCCACCCTCAAGGACAACACCCACAAGGTCGTGACCGCCGCCCTGGCGACCTCGGGCGACGTGGACGTCCTGGTGGCCGGTTCCAACACCGCCGCCATCGCCGCCGAAGCCGCCAAAATCGCCGGCGTCCGCAAGGTGCTGACCGCGGACTCCGCCGAGCTGGGCCAGGGCCTGGCCGAGGCGTTCCAGGACCTGGTCGTGGGCCTGATGGGCAATTACGACGCGGTGCTCACGCCCGCGACGACCCAGGGCAAGAACTTCAGCCCGCGCGTCGCCGCCAAGCTGGACGTGGCCCAGATCTCGGACGTGATCGAGGTGGTGGACGCCAACACCTTCGTGCGCCCGATCTACGCCGGCAACGCGCTGGAGACCGTCCAGTCCTCCGACGCCAAGAAGGTGCTGACGGTCCGCCCGACGGCCTTCAAGGCCGCCGGTGAAGGCGGCTCCGCCAAGGTCGAGAGCGTCGCGGCCCCGGCCGCCCCGGCCAAGAGCCACTTCGTCGACCAGCAGATCGTCAAGTCGGCCCGCCCGGACCTGGGCGCCGCCAAGATCGTGGTCTCGGGCGGTCGCGCCATGGGCTCGGCCGAGGAGTTCCAGAAGGTCATCGAACCGCTCGCCGACAAGCTGGGCGCCGCCGTGGGCGCCAGCCGCGCCGCGGTCGACGCCGGCTACGCGCCGAACGACTATCAGGTGGGCCAGACCGGCAAGGTCGTGGCGCCGGAGCTCTACATCGCCATCGGCATCTCGGGCGCCATCCAGCACCTGGCCGGCATGAAGGACTCCAAGGTCATCGTCGCCATCAACAAGGACGGCGACGCGCCGATCTTCCAGGTGGCCGACTACGGCCTGGTCGCCGACTACAAGGCGGCTGTGCCCGAGCTGATGACCGCGCTGACCGCCGCGGGCAAGTAGGCCACGCGTCCAATCCAGGTGATTTGGGGCGGCCCGCGAGGGCCGCCCTTTTTCGTTGCGCCGCCGCCCCGGCAGCCTGTCCGGAACACACCCCCTACCGGTGACGCTCCGCGGGGCGCACGATGCGGTTCCGGAAGAGGAACCCATCTCATGAAGCGATACCTAATCGAACGCGAGATCCCCGGCGTCGACCGCCTCACCCCCGACGAGCTGAAGGGCGCGGCCGCGACGTCCAACGCCGCGCTGTGCCAGCTGGGGCCGAAGGCGCAGTGGGTGCAGTCGTTCGTGACCAAGGATCGGACCTTCTGCGTCTACCTGGCCGAAGACGAGGCGGCGGTGCACGAGCACGCCAGGCTGAGCGGCTTCCCGGCCACCAAGGTCACCGAAGTGGTCGGCGTGATCGACCCGACGACGGCGGGCTAGAACCTCGTCGACCGGCGCGAACGGGCCGCCCGAAGGAATGCAGGGGCGGCCCGCAAATGGGGCCGCCCCTGCCTGCTCCGCCATGCGCGTCGGGTTCGCCGACGGATCAGGGGTTCGTGGTCTGCGGGTTCTGGGCGAGGCCTCGCGTGGCGCCGATGGCGATGTTCACCTCGGCGCCGACCAGGACGTTCGGCGGAGCCGTCACCCGCAGGCGGCGCAGGACCAGCTGCGCGCGCCGGTCGGTCTCCGGCGAGCCCGACGAGCCGACCACGCGGGCGTCGGTGAGGCGGCCGTCGCTGCTGACCCGCGCCCGGACCTTCAGGCCCTCGCCGGCGTCGACGCCGGCCGCGGCAAGGTCCGCCGTCGCCGTTACGCTGGCCCGCTGGAGGTATTCCGTCACGTCGCGGCTGCGGGCCTGCGCCGCCCCGCCGAACGCGAGCAGCGCCGCGGCGGACAGCACGAGAGGGATCGTCTTCATCACGATAATCCTTTGAAATCACACACCATTAGGCAGCGCCGCCTTTGTGGTACGTGGGAAGCCGGAACAAGCTTCGCCAACGATAGATTTTGCCAGCGGTTGTTACTTCAGCTAACAACCTACGCCATGGTCCGGCTGCCGCCCTTCTTCGCGCTCCGCGCCCTCGAGGCGGCGGCCCGGCACCGCAGCTACAGCGGCGCGGCCAAGGAGCTGTCGGTGACCCACGGCGCGGTCAGCCAGCAGATCCGCCGCCTGGAGGCCGAGTTGGGCGCGCGCCTGTTCGAGCGGCGCGGCAACGCCATGATCCCGACCACCGACGCCCAGCGCCTGGCGGGCGAGGTGTCGCGTGGCCTGGACGTGCTGAAGAACGCCGTGGCCGACTTCGCCGCCGCCGCGGTGCGCGACGCCCTGGTCGTCAGCCTCGACGCCCAGTTCTCGGCCCGCTGGCTGACCTCCCGGCTCCAGCGGATGCTGGCGGACCTGGCCTCCGAGAACCTGGAGTTGCGGGTCGAGGAGCGGGTGGCCAACTTCACCACCGACGGCGTCGACATCGCCGTGCGTTACGGCGCGGGCCGCTGGCCGGGGGTCGAGACCGCCCACCTGTTCAGCGAGACCCTGAGCCCGGTCTGCAGCCCCGCCTTCCTGGCCGGCCGGTCGCTGAAACAGCCCGCGGACCTGCTGGCCACGCCGCTCCTGCACCACGGCCACCGCCCGTGGAGCCTGTGGTTCCGCGAATTCGGCCTCGAGGCGCCCGCGCCGAGCGGCATGCTGTTCGAGGATTCCACCATGCTGCTCGAGGCGGCCGCCCAGGGGATGGGCGTGGCCCTGGCCCGCAGCGCGCTGATCGAAGGGGACCTGCGCACCGGCCGCCTCATTCGCCCATTCGACAAGCACGTCGCCTCGGAACTGGGCTTCTGGATCGTCTGGCGCGCCGACAGCCGTAAGTTGCGCCGCATCGCAGCACTCCGCGAATGGTTGTTGGCCGAGGCCTCCGAGGGCCGTGTCCCGGAAACGCCAGGCGCTGCCTGATCTGTTGCGTCGCAGCAATTCCCCTTGCCGCAGTGCGCCATACAGATGTTAGAAAGCTGCGACTGTTAGAAAGCTGCCACAAAAAGCGGCACGCGCTCTGAAGGATCCAGGCCTGTGGTTGACATCAAGACGGTCGGCGTCATCGGCGCCGGTCAAATGGGTTCCGGTATCGCCCACGTCTGTGCGCTGGGCGGCTACGACGTGCTGCTGCACGACGTCAGCCCGGAGCGGATCGACCAGGGCATCGCCCAGATCGAAAAGAACATGACCCGCCAGGTCCAGCGCGGGATCATCGAGCACACGGCCATGGAAGCGGCGATCGCCCGCATCAAGCCGGCGGCCGAGTTGCAGAGCATCGGCAAGACCGACCTGGCCATCGAAGCGGCCACCGAGAACGAAGAGACCAAGAAGACCATCTTCAAGGCCCTGCAGCCGCATCTGACGGCGCACACCCTGCTGGCGTCCAACACCTCGTCGATCTCGATCACCCGCCTGGCCTCGGCCACCGACCGCCCCGGCAAGTTCATCGGCCTGCACTTCATGAACCCCGCGCCGGTGATGAAGCTGGTGGAGATCATCCGCGGCATCGCCACCGACGCCGACACCTACGAGCTGGCCGTCAGCTTCGCCCAGTCCCTGGGCAAGACCACTTCGAACGCCGAGGATTTCCCTGCCTTCATCGTCAACCGCGTGCTGGTGCCGATGATCAACGAGGCGATCTACACCCTGTACGAGGGCGTGGGCACGGTCGACGCCATCGACACGGCGCTGCGCCTGGGCGCCAACCACCCGATGGGCCCGCTGGAGCTGGGCGACTTCATCGGCCTCGACACCGTGCTGTCGATCATGAACGTGCTGTACGAGGGTCTGGCGGACTCCAAGTACCGCCCCTGCCCGCTGCTGGTGAAGTACGTCGAGGCCGGCTGGCTGGGCCGCAAGTCGGGCCGCGGCTTCTACGACTACCGCGGCGACAAGCCCGTCCCGACGCGGTAGGCGCGCAGCGCCGTTCCTTTCCCACGACGTGGGAGAGGAAGGATTCGCCGACCTTTTTTCCCACCCGCCTGTCGGCCCGCCCTATCCTCGCGCGTCCTGTGACCGAACGAGGAGGCTCGCCATGCTCTACGCCCTGCTTTGCTACAACGACGAGGACGTCGTCTGGGCCTGGGACAAGAAGCAGGACGGCGAGGTGATGCAGCGCCTGGGGGTCGTCCGCGACCGCCTGGAGAAGGCCGGCAAGCTGGGCCCCTCGCTGCGGCTGCTGCCCACCACCGCGGCCACCACCTTCCGCAAGAGCGACCCGCCCCTGGTGATCGACGGCCCGTTCGCCGAGACCAAGGAGCAGTTGCTCGGCATCTACATCATCGACGTGGCCGACCTGGACGAGGCGCTGCAGGTCGCCAGGGATCTGGGCGAGGCCAACCCCGGCGGCGCCTACGAGATCCGCCCGCTGGCCGTCTACAATTCCGGCTCGGCCGAGGCCGTCGCCAAGGGCGTCGTCACGGCATGAGCAGCGACCTGGCCTGGATCAACGCGGCGATCTCCGCCGCGCGCCCCCAGGCCGTGGGGGCGCTGCTGCGCTATTTCCGCGACCTGGACACGGCCGAGGAAGCCTTCCAGGACGCCTGCCTGCGCGCCCTGAACAACTGGCCGAAGAACGGGCCGCCGCGCGATCCCGCCGCCTGGCTGATCATGGTGGGCCGCAACGCCGCCTTGGACGGAGTGCGCAAGCGTTCGCGCCAGACCGAGCTGCCGCCCGAAGAGACGCTGTCCGACCTGGAGGACGCCGAGGAGCGGGCCGCCGACCGCATCGACGCCTCGGACTACCGCGACGACGTCCTGCGCCTGCTGTTCATCTGCTGCCATCCGGACCTGCCGCCCACCCAGCAGATCGCCCTGGCGCTGCGGATCGTCTCGGGGCTGTCGGTCAAGCAGATCGCCCGCGCCTTCCTGGTCTCCGAAGCGGCCATGGAGCAGCGGATCACCCGGGCCAAGCGCATCGTGGCCGAGGGGGACGCCGAGTTCGCGACGCCCGGGCCGGTTGAGCGCGCCGAGCGGCTCGCGGGCGTGGCGGCCATGCTCTACCTGGTGTTCAACGAGGGCTATTCCGCGGGCGACAACCCGGCCCGCGCGCAGCTCTGCGGCGAGGCCATCCGCCTGGCCCGTCTGCTGCTGCGGCTCTACCAGACCGAGCCCGAGATCATGGGCCTGCTGGCCCTGATGCTGGTGCAGCACGCCCGCACGCCGGCCCGCTTCGACGCCGAAGGCCAGATCGTGTTGCTGGAGGACCAGGACCGCGGGCTCTGGAACCAGCAGATGATCAACGAGGGGCTGGCCCTGATCGACAAGGCGATGCGCCACCGCCGGCCCGGCGCCTATCAGGTCCAGGCCGCGATCGCCGCCCTGCATGCGCGCGCGGCCACGCCGGCCGACACCGACTGGGGACAGATCGACCGGCTGTACGCGACCCTCGAGCGGCTCACGCCGTCGCCGGTGATCACCCTCAACCGGGCGGTGGCCGTCAGCAAGGTGGCCGGACCGGAGGCGGCACTGGAGATGATCGCGCCGCTGGCGGGCAAGCTGTCGGGCTATTTCCACTTCCACGGCCTGACCGGGGCCCTGAACCTGGAGCTGGGCCGCCACGCCGCCGCCCAGGTGGCCTTCGACCGCGCCATCGCGCTCGCCAACACCGCCGCCGAGGCCGCCCACATCCGCCAGCACCTGGACCGGCTGATGGCCGACCACCCCGCGCCGGAAAAAAAAGACCGCCCGCGCGCAATTTAGTTCGAGCCTGTTGTCGGAACGGGCCGGCCTCGATCGTCCTAGGGGCAGAAACCTGCGACGGAATGGAAGGAACCGCGATGTCCGACACCCTCGAAGCCCCCGCCATGCCCAAGGTCGAGACCAAGGGCGGCGTCGTCGCCTATCTCGCCATCGACGGCGCGGCGAAGGCGGCCCAGTTCTATGAGAAGGCGTTCGGCGCCGAGATCGCCTTCGCCCACCCGGTCGACGACCAGGGCCGGACGATGCACATCCACCTCTACATCAACGGCTCGTCGGTGATGCTGGGCGACTTCTACGAGGAGCACGGCTTCGCGAAGGTCGCGCCCCAGGCCTTCACTATGCAGCTCATCGTCGATGACATCCACAAGTGGTTCGACCTCGCGGTCGCCGCCGGCTGCGAGTCCATGGTTCCGCCGCAGAAGATGTTCTGGGGCGACACCTGGGGCCAGGTGCGCGACCCGTTCGGCGTGACCTGGGCCTTCAATCAGGGCGCGTAGGTCGCGCCCCGACAGCGCCCGCGGCCGCCCCCCTCCCCTCCGGCCGCGGGCCACCCCTTTCACCCTTGGAAACGAGACGATGACGGATATCGCCGCCACCGCCGCGCCGTCGAACGGCAAGGCCCTGACCATCGCCGGCTGGACGCTGACCGGCCTCTTCACCGCCTTCATGATCTTCGACACGACCATCAAGCTCATCGGTCACCCGGAGGTCGCCAAGGCCGAGGGCCAGCTCGGCCTGCCCGCCGGGAGCGGATTCGGCATCGGCGTGATGGAGGCCGCGCTCCTGGCGCTCTACCTCTTCCCGCGCACCGCCGTACTGGGCGTGGTGCTGATGACCGCCCTGATGGGCGGGACCTGCGCCATCCACTACCTGAACGGCAACCCCCTGTTCAGCCACATGCTGTTCGGGCCCTACCTCGCGGTGTTCGCCTGGGGCGGGCTGTGGCTGCGCGACGCAAACCTGCGGCGGCTCTTCCCGATTCGGCGTTAACCAAACCCGAACCCGCCGCATGGTTAATGAATTCGACGAGCCCGGACTCCACAGCGGATACTCCGGGTGATTCGGAACAGGATCCATGCGGCGGCTCACTCTCGCGCTTCTCTGTGCCACCTATCTCTGTCTGTCGCTGATCATTGCGCTCAGCCTCTGGCGCAACGGCATGGGCTGGGGTGTGGCCGTCTCGTCCATGATGGGCTGCTTCGGCCTGTGCCTGGCCTCGCACGGCATGATCATGCGCTTCCTGGAGATGCGTGAGATCCGCGGCGAGGTCGAAGCGGTGCGCGACGCCCATCGCATCCTGCTGGACCAGGTGGTCCGCATCGACGGCCGGGTCACCCAGATCGCCACGGTCGTCGACGCCGACAAGTCCCGCTCGCAGGAGCTGACCGGCGAGGTCCACCTGCTGGAAAAGCTGGTCCAGAAGATGAGCCGCCGGTTCGACGAGCCGCAGGCCCCCTATCTCGCCGCCCGCGGCGGCCAGGACATGCGCCCGGCCCGCGGCATGCTGGACGTCGTCCGCGAGGCCCTCTCGGAAAACCGCATCGACCTCTACCTGCAGCCGGTCGTGGGCCTGCCGCAGCGCAAGACGGTCTTCTACGAAAGCTTCTCGCGCCTGCGCGACGTCACCGGCCAGGTGATCATGCCGGCCGAATACCTGGCGGTCGCCGAGCCCGCCGGCCTGGTCACGGCCATCGACAATCTCCTGCTGTTCCGCTGCGTGCAGATCGTCCGGCGCCTGGCGCGCCAGGACCGCCGCGTGGGCATCTTCTGCAACATCTCGATGTCCAGCCTGGGCGACGAGGAGTTCTTCCCGCAGTTCCTCGACCTGCTGCGCGCCAACCGCGATCTCGCCCCGGCCCTCGTCTTCGAAGTGGGCCAGGCGGCGTTCGAGGGCCGCAACTCGGTCCAGGCGCGCAACATGGCCCGGCTGGCCGACCTGGGCTTCCGCTTCTCGATCGACAAGGTGACCAACCTCGACCTCGACCTTCAGGACCTCACCCGCTCGGACGTGAAGTTCGTGAAGGTGGCCGCCCAGGTGCTGCTGGACGAACTGACCGAGGTGGACGACCGCCTCGTCCTGCGCTCGATGCCCGACCTAGCCGCCGAGGACTTCGCCCTCCTGCTGCGGCGTTACGGCGTCGACCTCGTCGCCGAGAAGGTGGAGAGCGAGCGCCAAGTCGTGGACATCCTCGACCTCGACATCCAGCTGGGCCAGGGCCACCTGTTCGGCGAGCCCCGCGCCATCAAGAACGACGTGCTGGCCGAGGCCGGCGTCCCGCCGTCCAACGTCGAGCGCATGCGCGTCCGCGCGGCCTGATCCTCCTTCCCCTCTCGCTTCGCGGGGGGAGAGGAGTGTGATACCCGGCGCCTCATGACCTCCCCCACACCGATCCAAGGGCTCTCCGAGCTCGCCGGCCGCTACGACGTGCTGCTCTGCGACGTGTGGGGCGTGATCCACAATGGCCGCGAGAGCTTCCCCGAGGCTTGTGCGGCGCTGGCGCGGTTCCGGGCCGAGGTCGGGCCGGTGATCCTGATCTCGAACGCGCCGCGGCCGCACGGGCCGATCATCGACCAGCTCGACGCCCTGGGGGTACCGCGTGAGGCCTGGACGACGCTGGTCACCTCGGGCGACGCCACCCGCGTCCTGCTGGCCGAGCGCGGGCCGGGGCCGGTCTGGAAGATCGGACCGGAGCGGGACGCGCCGCTCTACGCCGGCCTGGACCTGATCGAGGGCGGGCCGGACGAAGCCGCCTTCATCTCGGTGACCGGACCCTACGACGACGAGAACGACGAGCCGGGCGACTACCGCGACCGCTTCATCACCTGCGCGGGGCGCGGCCTGGAGTTGATCTGCGCCAACCCCGACATCGTGGTGCAGCGCGGCGACAAGCTGATCTACTGCGGCGGCGCCCTGGCCCAGCTCTACGAGAGCCTGGGCGGCCGGGCGGTGATGGCTGGCAAGCCGTACGCCCCGATCTACGAGATGGCGCTGAAGCACGCGGAGGTTGAGTTGAAGCGACCAATCGACGCGGCCAAGGTGCTCTGCGTGGGTGATGGATTGCCCACCGATGTGCGCGGCGCCAACGCCCGCGGACTCGATATTCTGTTCGTCGCCAATGGGATACACGGCGGCGAGACGATCGGGCCTGACGGACTCAACCAAAGCGTGATAGATGATCTCCTGCGGCAAGAAGGCCTGCAGGCGACCTGGGCCATTGCCGATATGGCGTGGTGAACGGCGCGAATCGCACCGCTGGCGGCACGGGTCAGTGGTTCGGGGGGATGCGCCGCAACAGACGGGGCCTGAGGGGGGTGTTGCCGTGCGAGGACTCTATTTCGATGAACTGTCCGTCGGTCAGACGGCGGAGATGAGCCGCGTGGTGGGCGCGGCGGACATCGAGGCGTTCGCCGAGGTGTCTGGCGACAACAATCCCGTCCACCTGGACGAGGCCTATGCCAAGACCACGACCTTCGGGGAGCGGATCGCCCACGGCATGCTGTCGGGGGCCTATATCTCGGCGATCCTCGGCACCAAGCTGCCGGGGCCGGGCGCGATCTACCTGTCGCAGTCGCTCCGGTTCCGCCGGCCGGTGAAGATCGGCGACCTGGTCGTGGCCCGCGCGACGGTCAGGACGCTGGACGCCAGCCGGGGCCACGTGACCCTGGACACCGCCTGCGAAGTCAACGGCAAGACCGTGGTCGACGGTGAAGCTCTAGTGATTGCGCCGCGCCGCCCCGCATGACTTAAACGGGCGCATGAAGCGCATCCGGGTCATTCGTGGTTGGAAGGCTCTGTCGGAAGGCGACCGCGGCGCGGCCGTCGCCATGGGCAGTTTCGACGGCGTCCATCGCGGCCACCAGCAGGTGATCGAGCTGGCCGCCCGCGCTGCGCACGAGCTGGGCGCGCCCCTGGGCGTGATCACCTTCGATCCGCATCCACGCGTCTATTTCCGGCCCGACGAGCCGGCGTTCCGGCTGATGAAGACCGACCAACAGGCGCGCGCGCTGGAGAAGCTGAACGTCGACATGCTGTACGTCCTGCCGCTCGAAGCCGAGCTGGCGGGCATGACGGACCGCGAGTTCGCGACCAAGGTGCTGCATGAGGGCCTGGGCGCGCGGCACGTGGCCGTGGGCTTCGACAATTCGTTCGGCAAGGGCCGCACCGGCACGCCCGAGACCATGCGCGCCTATGGCCGCGAGCTGGGCTTCGGGGTTTCGGTCGCCGATCCGGTGGGCGACGGCGGCGGGGAGAAGTTCTCGTCCACCGCCGTGCGCGAGGCGTTGCGCGACGGTCGCCCCGAGGACGCCGCCGAGATTCTGGGCCGGCCCTTCGCCATCGAGGGACCGGTGCAGCGCGGCCGCCAGCTGGGCCGCAAGCTCGGCTTTCCGACCGCCAACGTCGAGCTAGGGGACTATGTCAGCCCGCGGTTCGGCGTCTACGCCACGCGGACGCGCCTCTCGGACGGCCGCGAGTTCGCCGGCGTGGCCAACATCGGGGTGAATCCCACGGTGCAGGGCGTGACCCGGCCGGTGCTGGAGGTGTGGCTCTTCGACTTCGACGAGGACATCTACGACCGGATCATCGAGACCGACCTGATCGCCTTCCTCCGCCCGGAGGAGAAGTTCGAGACCCTCGAGATCATGACCGAACAGGTCATGAAGGACGCCGAGCGCGCCCGGGCGATCCTGGAGGCGTAGGCGCCCTAGCGGGCGACGGTGATGTCCTTGATCAGGGCCTGGACCGTCGCCTTCTCGCCGACGTTCCAGAGGGCCTTCAGGTAGGCCAGGGTGCGGATCGCCGCGTCGTCCTGCTTCCACTCGCAGCCGTGAAACTTGCAGCTCTCGAACACCGGCGTCGCCCCGCCCGAATAGACCAGGCGGCAGTCGCGGAACTCGCAGTCCGAGAACGTCTCGCCATCGAGCACGACGGTCTCGTGGTTGTACATCACGCCGCTGGGCATAGGTCTTCTCAACTTTCGTCGGCGGCCGGATCGGCGGCGCCGGGATTGGATTCGGCGCGATCCCGCTCGCGCTGCTCGCGCTTGGCGGCGGCCTTTTCGGCCGTCTTGATCGCCTTCTGGCGGTCGCGCTCCATGCGCTCGAACTGGTAGTTGGGCTTCCGCGCCATGGGTCCGCTCCCTGAGGTTCTTAGCGGGCCTTGCGAGCGGCGTAGCGGGCGTCGCGCTTGGCCTTCTGTTCGGCCTTGGTGAGCGCCTTGCGCTCCTTGCGTTCGCCGCGCTTGGCGTCGAGGGCGGCGGCAGCCATGGCCTCATCGGACAGGCGTGCGGCTTCCACGGCCTCGGCGGCGGCCTGCTGGCGGGCGGCCTTGGCCTCGGCGCGGGCTTCGCGCACCTGCGCCAGCTCCACGGCCCGCACGGCTGCGCGCGGCTGGAAGTCGCTGGCGACGACGGTGGGCTTCGGGCGGAAATTCGCCAGCAGAGCCTTCTTGGCGTCGGCCGCGGTCTTCAACCGTTCGGAGAAGCCGGTGCGTTGGAGTTCGTTCATCTAGGCCTTTAGGTTTGAGGCGGAGCGCCCGCCGCGGGATAGGTCGCCGCGCAGATCGCCTCGAGGTGGCCGCGAATGCTACGCGGCGCCAGGAGTGCGTCGACGGCGCGACAGCCGTCAGCCTTGAGTCGCCGCTTCAGCGCGGCGACATCCGGAACATGGCCGGCGCGGGCCAGTTCATAGGCGCGTTCAATGGTCGATGTGGTCATGGTCGGTCGCGCCCTACGGCGGAGCAGGCCGAGGCCCGCCCCGCCGCGGGGCAGATAGCCCTAGGCGGCTTGAAGTTGGCCGGCCGACATCTTGCCGCTGCGCTGGTCGCGCTCCAGCTCGAAGGAGATCTTTTGGCCTTCGTTCAGGGAGCCGAGGCCCGAGCGCTCGACGGCCGAGATGTGCACGAACACGTCCGCGCCGCCGTCGTCAGGTTGGATGAAGCCGAAGCCCTTGGTGGCGTTGAACCACTTCACGGTGCCAGTCGTCATGTTTTGTCGCTTTCGATAGTGAAGTTCGCGGCTGCCGAGTGGCGCGCCGCATCAAATTATCGGAAATGATTTTGGGAAGTCCGGGCTCGATCCGAAGAAGAAGCGTGGAGAGCAACCGAACCAAGTCGATATTCGATTGGCCGTATGTAGCGGATTGTTCCGCGGTTGGCCAGGATAATCGCCCGCGGCATTCGCGACCGCCCGGCGAGCGCCGGTTCATCTGGGGTGATGCGGACACAGCCGGCGCCTCGGATGGCGCCTTCGCGGGGATGACGCCTCGCGCACTCTCTGTTAGAGGCAGCGCCATGTTTTCGGTTCGGACGAGCCTGCGAATTACCCGCCCGGCGTGACGCCGCCGGACGGTCGATCCAGCGCGCGCCGGGTACCACCCCGCACTCAGAACCTCCGGACCAGCCTGGATAGAGTTATGGCCGACGACGCCGACAAACCCGCTGCTCAAGTCAAGGATGGCCGCGACTATCGCGAGACCGTCTTCCTTCCCGACACGCCCTTCCCCATGCGCGCCGGCCTCCCGCAGAAGGAGCCGCAGACGCTGGCCCGGTGGGCGGAGCTCGACCTCTACAACGCCATCCGCGCCGAGCGTCAGCGCGCTGGCGCGCCGCTGTTCGTGCTGCACGACGGCCCGCCCTATGCGAACGGCGCCATCCACATCGGCCACGCCCTGCAGAAGACCCTGAAGGACTTCGTGGTCCGCTCGAAGTTCCTGCTGGGCTACGACGTCGACTACGTGCCCGGCTGGGACTGCCACGGCCTGCCGATCGAGTGGAAGATCGAGGAGGAGCTGCGTGGCCAGGGTCGCCGCAAGGACGAGGTCTCCAAGGCCGAGTTCCGCACCCGCTGCCGCGAATACGCCGACAAGTGGATCAACGTTCAGCGCGACGGCTTCAAGCGCCTGGGCGTCCTGGGCGACTGGGAGAACCGCTACGCCACCATGGACTATTCGAGCGAGGCCGCGATCGTGGCCGAGTTCCACAAGTTCGTGGCCTCGGGCCAGCTCTACCGCGGCTCCAAGCCGGTGATGTGGAGCCCCGTGGAGCGCACCGCCCTGGCCGACGCCGAGGTGGAGTACCACGACCACGTCAGCCCCACGATCTGGGTGAAATTCCCGGTGCGGGACTACGCGCCCTACGAAAAGATGTCGGCCGACGCCGACGCCGACGGGGAACTCGGGCTTCGCGCGTCGGAGGTCCCGGCCCTGGTCGACAAGTCCCTGGGCGCGAGCGAGGCCAGCATCGTCATCTGGACGACCACGCCCTGGACGATCCCCGCCAACCGCGCCATCTCCTACAATCCCGACGTCGCCTATTCGGTCTTTGAAGTGGTCGCGCTGGAAACGGGCCTGGATTTCGAGCCCTGGGCCGCGCCCGGTGATCGCCTGATCGTGGCGGACAAGCTCGCCAGCGACGTCTTCAAGGCCGCCAAGATCTCCGAGTGGCGGCGCGTCGACGGCTTCGATCCTTCCGGCGCCGTCGCCGAGCACCCGTTCGCCGCCCTGGACAGGCACTACGATCGCGAGATCCCGCTGCTGAGCGGCGACCACGTCACCGACGACGCGGGCACGGGCTTCGTCCACACCGCGCCCGGCCACGGCGCCGACGACTACCTGGTCTGGTTGGCCCACGGCCACCGCGAGATCCCCGACACCGTCGACCCCGACGGCGCCTACTACCCGCACGTGCCGCTGTTCGCGGGCCTGAAGGTGCTCGAGACCGAGGGCAAGAAGGCCGGCAAGTTCGGCCCCGCCAACGGCGCGGTGATGGAGAAGCTGATCGAGGCCGGCCGCCTGCTGGCGCGCGGGCGGATGGAGCACAGCTATCCGCACTCGTGGCGCTCCAAGGCGCCGGTGATCTTCCGCAACACGCCGCAGTGGTTCATCCGGATGGACGAGCCGATCGACACGCCGCAGGCCGGCGGCCGCACGCTGCGCGAGGTGGCGCTGGAGTCCATCGAGGCCACTACCTTCTTCCCGGCGGCCGGCAAGAACCGCATCCGCTCGATGGTGGAAAGCCGCCCCGACTGGCTGATCAGCCGCCAGCGGGCCTGGGGCGCGCCGCTGGCCATGTTCGTCGACAAGGAGACGAACCAGCCGCTGCACGACGACGAGGTAAACCGCCGGATCGTCGACCTGATCGCCAAGGAAGGCGCTGACGCCTGGTTCAACCGCCCGGACTCGGATTTCCTGGGCGAGCACGACCCTCAGCGGTTCGAGAAGGTCGAGGACATCCTCGACGTCTGGTTCGACTCGGGCTCGACGCACGCCTTCACGCTGGAGGATCGCGCCCACACCAAGTGGCCGGCCGACCTCTACCTCGAGGGCTCGGATCAGCACCGCGGCTGGTTCCAGTCGTCGCTGCTGGAAAGCTCGGGCACCCGGGGTCGCGCCCCGTACGACGCCATCCTCACCCACGGCTTCACCATGGATGAGAACGGCGAGAAGATGTCCAAGTCCAAGGGCAACACCGTCGACCCCGAGGTGGTGATCCGCGAGAGCGGCGCCGAGATCATCCGCCTGTGGGCGGCGATGATCGACTACGCTGACGACAGCCGGATCGGGAAGACGATTCTGCAGACCACCTCGGACGCCTACCGCAAGCTGCGCAACACGGTGCGCTACATGCTGGGCGCGCTGGCCGACTACTCGCCCGACGAGGCGGTCGAGCTGGCCGACATGCCGCCGCTGGAGCGGTTCATCCTGCACCGGCTGTACGAACTGGATGGCCAGGTGCGGGCGGCCTACGACGGCTATCTCTTCCAGGACGTGATCCGGCCGGTGACCGAGTTCTGCCAGAACGAGCTGTCGGCCCTGTTCTTCGACATCCGCCGCGACAGCCTCTACTGCGACCTGCCCTCGTCGCCGACCCGCCGGGCCGCGCGCACGGTGATGGACGCGGTGTTCGAACGGCTGACCGCCTGGCTCAGCCCGCTGATCCCCTTCACCATGGAAGAGGCGTGGCTGACCCGCTACCCGGACGCCCACTCCAACAGCATGCGGGTGATCCCGGAGACCCCGGCCGAGTGGCGCAACGACGCCGAGGCCGCCCGCTGGGCCAAGGTGCAGCAGGTGACCTCGGTGGTGACCGGCGCGCTCGAGGTCGAGCGGCGCGAGAAGCGGATGGGCGCGGCGCTGGAAGCGGCGCCCAAGGTCCACGTGGCCGACGCCGGCCTGCTGGCCGCCTTCGACGGCCTGGACCCGGCCGAGGTGTTCCGCACCAGCCAGGCGACCTTGGTCGCGGGCGACGGTCCGGGCTTCACGCTGCCCGAGGTTCCCGGCGTCTCCGTCGAGCCCAGGAAGGCCGAGGGCAGGAAATGCGCCCGCTCCTGGCGGATCCTGCCGGAGGTGGGGACCGACCCGCGCTACCCCGACCTGTCGCTGCGAGACGCCGAGGCCGTTGCGGCCTGGGATGCAGCCCACGCATGAGGATCGCCAAGAACGGCTGGACGGCCTACGCCCTCGCGCTCGCCGTGATCGCGCTCGACCAGCTCTCCAAATACTGGATCCTGGGCGTCCTGCGCCTGCCGGAACAGGCCTCGCACGAGATCCTGTGGCCGCTGCAGTTCACCCGGATCTGGAACGAGGGCGTCAGCTTCGGCCTGTTCCAGGCGCAGCACGACGTGGTGCGCTGGGGACTGGTGCTCTTCTCGCTGGCCGTGGCGGCCCTGCTGACCGGCTGGGCGCGCAACCAGCCGCGCCTGCTGCCGGCGCTGGGCCTGGGCCTGGTGATCGGCGGAGCCATCGGCAACGCCATCGACCGCGCCCGCTTCGGCGCGGTGGTCGACTTCATCGACGTCCAGCGGCTGGGATTCTTCCCCTGGATCTTCAACGTCGCCGACAGCGGCATCACCATCGGCGTGATCCTGCTGCTGCTCGACAGCCTGCGGCCGCAGCGGCCTGCCGCATAGCGTTGGCTGGCGGACGGGATTAAGGTATCTCAACTGACCCGGCCGGGGGGCCGAAGGAGTCTTCTAGGTACATGAGCTTCAATCGAGTGATCGTGGCGACCGCCTTGGTCGCGGCCGCGGGCCTCGCCGGCTGCCAGTCGACCCAGAAGGCCCTGGGCATGACCAAGGTGACTCCCGACGAATTCAGGATCGTCACCAAGGCGCCGCTGGTGGTGCCGCCCGACTACGCCCTGCGCCCGCCGGCGCCCGGCGAGCCGCGCCCGCAGGAGCTGCAGCCCGAAAGCGCCGCGCGCAACGCCCTCCTGGGCCAGCGCGAGGCCGAGCAGCGTTCGGACGGCGAGAAGATGCTGGTGGCCAAGGCCGGCGCCGAGAAGGCCGACCCGCTGGTCCGCTACGTGGTCGACGACGAGTTCGGCGACATCGCCCACAAGGAAAAGAGCTTCGCCGACCGGGTGATGTTCTGGAAGAAGGACGACGCCGCCACGCCGCAACAGACCGCGGCCCTGGACGGCTCCAACGCCCCGCTCGACCCCGCGGCCGAGAAGGAACGCGTCGCCAAGCTGACCGGCGACAAGCCGATCACCATCCAGCGCGAAGGCAAGTCCAAGATCAAACTGCCCGGGCTGTAGCCGGTATCCTTCTCCCCTTGCGGGGAGAAGGCTCTCAACCGCTCACTCCTCCCCCGGCGTCTTCACCGTGAAACCCTGCGCGCGCAGGCGTTCCAGCACGCCGTTCTGCGCCAGCAGCGGCCGCAGCGGGACCAGCGCGATCGCGTGCCCCGGCGTCTTCAGCGCATTGGCGATCGCCGCCGCCTCGTCGGCCTTGGTCCGCTCGTCGTAGGTGCGGCCGCCGGTGACCGCCGCCAGGCAGCGCTCGTAGGTCCGCTCGTTCTGCAGCGCCCCCTCGACATCGCCCTCGGCCCAGGCCCGCGCGGCGGCCAGGGTCACGCCCGGCCCGGCCTCGGCCTGCGCCAGCACCTCGTCGAAGCAGATCCGCCCCGTCGACGCCGGCGTGCGGATGATGCCGCCCAGCTGCGGCCCCAGGTCGTAGCTCTTCTCGACCACCTTCACGCCCTTCCGCTGGGCCAGCAGGCGGACCAGCTTGGCCGGGTCCATGTTGGTGAGCTGAGAGCGGTCGCGGTAGTCGATGGCCAGCTGCACGCCGGCCGCCAGCGGATTGTTGGTGTTGTAGTGCCGGGCGTCCTGGCCCAGCCGCGTGCGCACCGCCACGAAGCGGGCCCGCGTGCCGCCGTCCAGCCGCTCCTCGAACGGTCCGCCCGACTTCAGCCGCATCAGGTTGAAGGCCGTGCCGATCGAGCCGCCCACCTTCGCCCGCACATTGACGAACGGCAGGATGACCAGGTTGGCGCCCTCCAGCCGGCGCTCGAAGATCGCCCGGTCCCACTCCATCCGCTTGGGCGCCAGCGACGGCACGCCCAGGACATAGACCGTGGTGTCGGCGTCGGAGACCCGCCACCAGGCCGGACCGGGCAGCCGTCCGCGCACCACCAGCTCCTCGACGAGCGTCGCGTCGGGGTCCTCGGCGGCGGGCGGCGGCGCCTGGGCGAGGGCGGGGAGCGCGCACAGGCCGAGCGCGACAGCCAGGGAAGCGAGACGATTCAGCATGGGCGGGAGACTCCTCGGAATCGTACTATGTAGGATGGTCTAGCCGCCATGCCGATCCGCCGCCTCCCGCCCGAACTGATCAACCGCATCGCCGCCGGCGAGGTGGTGGAACGCCCTGCCAGCGCGGTCAAGGAACTGGTGGAGAACGCCCTCGACGCCGGCGCTTCCGAGATCCAGGTCCAGGCCGACGGCGGCGGGCTGTCCCGCATCCTGGTGGCCGATGATGGCAATGGCCTGGCCGCGGACCAGCTGCCGCTGGCGGTCGAGCGCCACGCCACGTCCAAGCTCAATCCGGGCGACGACGGCGAGTACGACCTGCTGCGCATCGCCACCATGGGCTTCCGCGGCGAGGCCCTGCCGTCCATCGGCTCGGTGGCGCGGCTGTCGATCACCAGCCGGGCGAAGGGCCTGGCCGACGCCCACGCGATCTTCGTCGAGGGCGGCGCGGTGGGCGCGGTGGCGCCCGCCGGCTTTCCCGGCCCGCACGGGGCGCGGGTGGAGGTGCGGGACCTCTTCTACGCCACGCCGGCGCGGCTGAAGTTCATGAAGTCCGAGCGCTCGGAATCCCAGGCCATCGGCGAGGAGCTGAAACGCCAAGCCATGGCCCACGAGGCGGTGGGCTTCGCCCTCGACATCGACGGCCGCCGGACCCTGCGCCTGCCCGCCGAGGCCGCCGGCGATGAGGGCCGCCTCGCCCGCCTGGGCGCAGTCATGGGCCGGGAGTTCTCCGAGAACGCCCTGCTCATCGACCACGAGCGCGAGGGCGTGCGGCTGAGCGGCTACGCGGGTCTGCCCACCTACAACCGCGGCAACGCCGCCCACCAGTATCTGTTCGTCAACGGCCGCCCGGTGCGCGACCGGCTGCTGCAGGGGGCCCTGCGTGGCGCCTACGCCGACTTCCTGGCCCGCGACCGCCATCCCGCCTGCGCCCTCTACATCGAGCTGGACGCTGGGCTGGTCGACGTGAACGTCCATCCGGCCAAGGCCGAGGTGCGGTTCCGCGATCCGGGCCTGGTGCGCGGCCTGATCGTCAGCGGCCTGCGCCACTCCCTGGCCGGCGCGGGGCACCGCGCCTCGACCACCGTCTCCATGGCCGCCCTGGGCGGCTTCCGGCCCCAGAGCTTTCCGCCGCCGCAACCGTCCGGCGCCGGCTTCTCCGCCTGGAGCGCCGGAGGCTGGCCGACTGCGGCCGCCGCGGTCGCCCAGGCGATCCCGGGCCTGTCCGAGATCTCCGCCCGCGCCGAGCCGGCCTACGAGCCCGGCGTCTCCGAGCCGGGGATCGCCGCGCCGGTGTTCGACCCCGTGGACTATCCCCTGGGCGCCGCCCGGGCCCAGGTGCACGAGACCTATATCGTCGCCCAGACCCGCGACGGCGTGGTCATCGTCGACCAGCACGCCGCCCACGAACGCCTGGTCTACGAGCGTATGAAGGGCGAGCTGGCCGAGGGCGGCGTGGCCCGCCAGGCCCTGCTGCTGCCCGAGGTGGTGGAGCTGGACCCGGCCGAGGCCGAGCGCGTCGCCGCCCGCGCCGACGAGCTGGCGGCGCTCGGCCTGATGATCGAGCCCTTCGGCCCTGGCGCGATCCTGGTCCGCGAAGTCCCGGCCCTGCTGGGCGAGACCAACGCGGCCGGGCTGATCCGCGACATCGCCGACGACCTGGCCGAGAACGGCCAAGCCCTGGCGCTGAAGGAACGGCTGGAGGACGTCTGTTCCACCATGGCCTGCCACGGCTCGGTGCGCGCCGGCCGGCGCCTGAGCGCCCCCGAGATGAACGCCCTGCTCCGGCAGATGGAAGCCACGCCCCACTCCGGCCAATGCAACCACGGCCGCCCCACCTACGTGGAGCTGAAACTGGCCGACATCGAGCGCCTGTTCGGGCGCCGCTAACCCCTCCGACAACCCGAGATTTACGCTGCGACTACCTGGGCGCGTGCGGCGATAACGCTGTTTTGTCAGACACATCCGGTCGCTAGTATGGAGCTCTTGCAGTCATCCCGGCTGCAAAGGTGGGGCGCGCATGACAGCTCCGGCCGCAAATCTGGCGCCCACGTCCTTCGTAAGCGACGGGCTCTTCCGGAGCGCGCTCGAGAGCAGCCCGGACTGCGTCAAGATCCTCGATCTCGACGGGCGCCTCCAGTTCATCAACCGCAACGGCGCCGACTTGCTGCGGGTCCGCGATCCGGCGGCGCTGCTCGGCAGGTCGTGGATTGGGCTGTGGGCCGAACCCGAACGCGCCGTCGTGAGCCGGGCGCTCGACGCCGCCCGGCGCGAGCTCCAGCGCTTCACGGCGCCGGCGCGGACCTGCACGGGCGAGCTTCGCCATTTCGACGTGGTGCTTTCGCCGTTGCGGAACGACATCGGCGATTGCATCGCGATCCTGGTGACGTCGCGCGACGTCACCGAGCGGGAAGAGGCGCGCCTCGCCGCGGAGGCTCGCGAGCGCCAGGCCGAATTGCATGCGGCGGTTCTGCGCTCGGCCGCCGAGCTGGCCAGCGTCGGTGGTTGGGAGATCGATTTCCGCCAGGGCCTGCTCGTCCAGTCTGACGAGAGCGTGCGCCTGCTGCGCGGCGGCCCCAGCGTCATGCCGATGGAGCGCGGGTTCGACATGTACGATCCGGAGGACCACGCCCGGATCGGCGAGTTGCTCGCGCGCGCCCGCGATCATGGCGAACGCATCAGCTACGAGGCCCGCTACACCCGCGTCGACGGCACGCGCGGCTGGGTGCGGATCTTCGGCGAGCCGGTGTACGAGGACGGCGTCTGCGTCGGCCTCCGTGGCGCCGGCATGGACATCACCGACGAGAAGGTCGCGCAGGAAGCGATCCAGCGGGGGGAGCAGCGCCTGCTGCTGGCCCTCCAGTTGGCGGGGCTGCGGGTCTACGAATTGGATTTCCCCACCCACACCGTGACCCGCCACGGCGCGTCTCCAGCGACGCTGGACCGGGAGCCCGTCTTCGAGGACATTTGGCCGCCCGGCGACAACACCTACATGCACCCGCGTGACGCCGAGCGGGTGCGTGCGCAGTGGGCCGACCCCGACGCGGGCAAGACGCCCGTTCGATCCGAGTTCCGCGTGCTCCGGGGCGACGGCGACGTCCGGTGGGCCTTCACCGTGGCCAAGATGGAGCGGGACGCCGCGGGCCAGCCGCTCCGCCTGCTCACCGCCGTCATCGACATCACCAAGCGCAAGCGCGCCGAACTGGAGATGCTCCAGGCCATGCGGAAGATGCGAGAGCAACAGGAGCACCAGAAGCTGCTGCTCGGCGAGCTGAACCACCGCGTGAAGAACACCCTGGCCTCGGTGCAGTCCGTGGCCCGCCAGACCCTGCGCGACACCAACGACGTCTGCCAGGCGCGCGAGCTGCTCATGCAGCGGCTGATGGCGCTGTCGACCACGCACAACCTGCTCGTGAAGACCGCCTGGGAGAGCGCGTCACTCCGCGATCTCGTCGCGACCACGCTCAGGCCCTACGGCGGCCCGTTCGGCTGCACGGGCCCCGACCTGCGGCTCGATCCCAACTTCGCCGTCAGCTTCGGCATGGCGCTGCACGAGCTCACCGTCAACGCCCTGAAGCACGGCGCCTGGAAAGGCTCAGGTCGCATCGACATCGCCGTGGAGCCGGGCGACGACGAGGTCGTCATCGCGTGGCGCGAGAGCGGCGGACCGCCGGTGACCCCGCCGGCCCGGCGCGGCTTCGGTTCGCGCCTGCTGGAGCGCGGCGTGGCCGGCGAGGTGCATGGCGAAGTCAAGCTGGACTTCGCGCCGAGCGGCCTCGTCTGCACCATCCGCGCGCCGCTCAGCACCCGGCTGCAGGTGGTCCAACCGGAAGCGGCCTGACTCCGCCGCTAGGTCAGCTCCTTCTCCGCGAACGCCCGCATGGCTTCACCCAGATATTCCGTCAGGCCCGCAGCCCGGCCCTCGTAGCGGGCGCGGAAGTCGGGGTGGTCCTCGTACATCCGGCTCAGGCCTGCGTAGCGCTCGGCGGTCGGCCGTGCGTTCCAGCTCTTCCCCACCCAGCCATGGTGGCGGCGCACCAGGGCGCGGACGGTGTCCGAATCCGCCGGCAGCCCGTCCGCCATCCCCCGCGCCATCGCGGCCTCGATCTCGTCGACCTCGGCCATCAGGCCGTCGAACTGGGCCTGGGTCATCTTGGCCACGCGAGCCTTCGAGGCCTCGATCGCGGGCTTCACGCCCTCGCCCAGCCGCTCGACCAGCCAGGCCTCGTGCCTCGCCTGCTTCTCGGGGTCGAAGCCCCGGTACATCGCCTTGTCGTCCATCGTCGTCGCTCCTTGCAAAGCGGCGAGGGTCTCGTCGATGGTCTTCACCAGCCGCCGCGTGCGCCGCGCCTGGGCCTCCAGCTTCGCGCGGTGCGCCTTCAGCGCCGCCACCCGGTCGAAGTCCGGGGCGTCCAGCACCTGGCCGATCTGGTCCAGCGGGAAGCCGAGCTCCCGATGAAACAGGATCTGCTGCAGGCGCAGGAGCTCGTCCTTGCCGTAGTAGCGGTAGCCGTTGGCGCCCACATGCGCCGGCTTGAGCAGCCCGATGTCGTCGTAGTGGTGCAGCGCCCGGACGCTCACGCCCGACAACCTCGCCACCTCGCTGACCGTATAGCTGCGCACCGTTCGTCGATTCCCTCTGCCGATGGCGGGATCAGTCAGGTCTCACGCCGCGTTAGGGTCAACCACCCGACGAAACGGAGCGAACGGATGGAACTCCACACCGGCCGGTTGATCGACCACGTGCACTTGCGGACCCACGACCTGAAGGCGGTCGCGCGCTTCTACGGCGCGATCCTCGATGTGTTGGGCATCCCCTACGTCGCGGACGAGACCCACTTCCAGGCCGACGAACTGTGGATCGACGTCGGCGGGAAGCACAGCCACGTCCACCTGGCTTTCCAGGCGAAGGACCGCGCCATGGTCGACGCCGCCTACAAGGCCGCGCTCGCCGCCGGCGGCGAGGACAACGGCCCGCCCGGCGAACGGAAGTACCACCCGGGCTACTACGCCGCCTTCTTCCTGGACCCGGACGGCAACAACATCGAGGCGGTGTTCCACGGCGCGGCAGAGCGTTCGGCCGCCAGCGTGACGATCAACTTCGAAATGCCGAAGGCCGGCTAGGCGGCGACCGCTTCGCCGCCGGCGGTCCGGTCCACCTGCAGCACGGCGCTCATGGCGGCCAGCAGGCGCTCGGGCTTGATCGGCTTCTCGACCACGCCGTTCATGCCGCACAGGCGATAGAAGGCGGCGTCGGCCGGGTCGGCGTTGGCGGTGAGCGCCAGGATCGGGGCCTGCGACGCCGGTCCGCCGCCGGAGCGGATGCGCCGGGTCGCCTCGACGCCGTCGATGCCGGGCATCTTGATGTCCATCAGCACCAGGTCGAAGCGGCCGGTGAAGGCCGCCTCCACCGCGTCCTCGCCGTTGTCGACGATCTCGCTGGAACAGCCGAACATCTCGCACAGGGTCTGGGCGACCATGCGGTTGGTGGCGTTGTCGTCGACGATCAGCACGTGGACCGCCTCGCCGGCCTCCACCGTCTCGGGCGCAGGCGCGGCGGCCTGCGGGGCCGGCAACCGGTGCAGCGGGATCTCGAAGGCCAGTTCGGCGCCGCCCTGCCGCGGCCGCGCGGCGATGGTCCCGTTCATCCGCTCGACGATCTGGCGGCAGACGGCGAGGCCCAGGCCCGCGCCGCCGTGGCGTATGCCCTCGTCGGTCTGCTGGAACGGGGCGAACACCGCCTCGAGCCCGTCGTCGGGAATGCCGGGCCCCGTGTCGATCACCTCGCCGGCCAGGCGCGCGTAGTCCCCTTCCACAACTGCGGCCAGGCGGACGTCGACCCGGCCCTCCCGGGTGAACTTCAGCGCATTGCCGACCAGGTTGTTCAGCACCTGGCGCAGGCGCACGGAATCGGCCAGCACCCAGAGGTCGGCCGGCCCGTCATAGACCGCCTGGACCTCCAGGCCCTTCAGCTCGGCCTGGGCGCTCCACAGCCCGGTCAGGTCCTCCAGGATCCGGGCCGCCGACAGCGGCGCCTCGTCCAGGCCCAGGCCGGCGGCCTCGGCGCGCGACAGGTCCAGGGCGTCGTTCAGCAGCCGCAGCAGGGCGCCGCCGGACTCGAGGATCGTGTCGATGAAGGGCGCCAGGTCCGGCTGCTCGGACTTGCGCCGCAGGATCTCGGCCACGGCCAGCACGCCGTTCAGCGGGGTGCGGATCTCGTGGCTCATCACCGCCAGGAAGCGGCCCTTGGCGGCCAGCGCCTCGCCGGCCTCCCAGGCCAGTTGGCTCATGGTCTCGGCGTGGGTGCTGGCGGCGGCGGCCGAGGCCTGCAGCAGGGCCAGCGCGGTCCCCACGCCGGCGTACCGGCCGCCACAGGTGACGATGAAGCCGTGCAGCAGCTCCGACGGCCGCTCGGCCAGCACGCTGCCGAAGAACTCTTCCAGGGTGACGTCGCCGTCGGCCACCACCGGATCGCGCTTCATCATGTGCGAGGTGGGCCGGTA
>Ga0209257_1000642_pt1 | contig 55895 bp, 49 predicted proteins | sample AraplaCvi_mCL_r2_FD_184277 | JGI IMG/M metagenome (GOLD analysis project Ga0209257, IMG submission 184277) | Arabidopsis root microbial communities from North Carolina, USA - plate scrape MF_Cvi_mCL_r2 (SPAdes) (version 2) | ecosystem: Host-associated > Plants > Roots > Endosphere | place: USA...
GCACGGCCAGGCCGACCAGCACATCCCGGTGGCGCACGGACGGCTGCTGGCCCAGGCCTCGTCGCGCACGCATTACCTGGAAGTGCCTGGCGAGACCCACCTGAGTCTGCCGATGCGGCTGGATCGCCTGGGGGCCACCGTCGATGACTGGCTGGCCCGCAGCGGCGACCCCGGCCACTGCCCTGCGCCGTTGCCGGTGGGGCCCGCGCCGGCCGCCTCGGCGCTGGCCTCGCGCTGATCTCAGCCGGCCTGGTCCGGATCCAGCCAACCACGCGCGATGGCCGCGCGCACGTCCTCGGGCGTATCCAGATCGAGCGCCAGCGCCGGCGCAGGTAGGCGCGCGATGCTGGCGGCGTCTTCGCCATTGAGCAGCCCGCGCAGGCCGGCATCGCCCTGCAGGGGCGCGTCGGCAAGCTCGCGCCAGGGGATGACCGCCGGGACGCCCAGTCGCGCGCCATGGACGGTGGCGGCGCATCCGCGCGCCGTCGCGCGGGCGGCGCTCAGCAGGGCCTGCAGATGGGTCGTTTCCAGCGCCGGCTGGTCGCAGACCAGGAACAGCACCGATTCCACTTCGCTCTCCAGCGTGCTCGAAGCCAGCGCCTCACGTGCGCGCCGCACGCTGCTGGACAGCCCCGAGGCCCAGTGCGGGTTGTCCACGCGCTCGATCCCCTGCAGATCCAGGCAGCCCGCGATCGCCTCGCCCTGCGCGCCCAGCACCAGCAGCGTGCGCCGCGGCTGCGTTGACTGCGCCAGGCCCAGCGCACGCTGCACCAGCGCCTGGCCATCGCGTTGCAGCAGTTGCTTGGGCCGTCCAAGCCGGCGGCTGCCGCCCGCGGCCAGCACCACGGCCACGTGCTCGCTCATCCGGCGCGCCCGTGACGCCAGGCCTGCAGCTGCGCGGCGATGCTCAAGGAGATCGCCTCGGCGCCCTGCCCGCCCAGGTCCAGGCCCACCGGCGAGCGCAGGCGTGGGGCCAGCGCCTCGCGCGCGGCAGCCGGCAGCAGCTTGAACAGGTCCTCGCGCCGCCGCGACGGGCCCAGCAAGCCGATGAAGGGCACCGCGGTATCGGCCAGCAGCTCCAGGGTTTCTCGATCCAGCTCGAAGTTGTGGTGCATCACCAGCACCGCGTCGGGCGCGCCGTCACGCCAGCCCGCCACCACCGCCGCTGCCGCCTGCTCCTGCAGGTAGTCGGCCGCGTGCGGCGCGGGCGACTGCGGCAGCCAACGCGCACGCCGCTCGACCAGGCTGGTGATCCAGCCGGCGTCGCGCAGCAAGGGCAACAGGAACGGCGTCTCCGGCCCGCCGCCGAACACGGCGACCTGCGGCGGCGGCGCCAGCGTGAACGCCACCTGCGCCGCGCTGGCAAGCCCGGTGCAGGGCAGCGTCCAGCGCTGATCGCCAGCGACGAGCGCCACGCTGCCGCCATCGCCGATCAGCTCCAGCGCGATCGGCAAGGCCTGTCCCTGCCACCAGGCATCCACCGCCGCGTCCCAGCCCGGCACCTGGGCCAGCGGCAACAGCATCAGGTGCAGGCGCCCGCGGCAGCCCACGGCAGAGCCGGACAGCAGGTCCTCGTCATCGCGCGTGTCGATGTCCATCCAGTCCACGTGCCCGGCCTGGGCTGCCGCCTGCGCGCGCTGGGCGATCTCCGGCTCCAGGCAACCACCGCTCAGCCAGCCGACCTGCTCACCGCTGGCGCCGAACAGCGCCATCGCCCCGCGCCGTGCATAGGTGGAGCCTTCGGTCTGGACCACCATGACCAGCGTCGCCGCATCGCCTCCTCGCACCGCCTCGCGCGCGGCCTGCATGACGCGGCGATGCACCTGCGCCATCGTCTGGGTGTGTGTGTCAGTCGTCATCGACGCACTGTGTCATCGCTCGCGTACCGGCGCTGTCGAGCCGGCAATGCCCACCGGACCCTGCCTGCAGCGCAGCAAGCCTTGCCCCATGAACACCGCCAGGCCCGCCCAGATCAGCCCAAAGCCAAGCAGGCGCGCGTGGTCGAACGGCTCGCCCATGACCAGCACGCCGGCCAGCAGTTGCAGGGTCGGCGCGATGTACTGCAGCAGCCCGATCAGCGTCAGCGGCACGCGCCGCACGCCATAGGCGAACCACACCAGCGGCACGGCGGTCATCGCCCCGCCCAGCACCAGCAACAGATCGATGCGCCAGCCCCAGCCGCCGAGGAAGCCGCCATCTCCCTGCAGCTCGCAATGCCACAGGTAGGCCACCGCCGGCACCAGCAGGTACAGGCTCTCCACCGCCAGGCCGGACATCGCCTCGACCGCGACCAGCTTGCGCACCAGCCCGTACAAGGCGAAGGACACCGCCAACCCCAGCGCGATGAGCGGCGGCGCCCCGGCATGCCAGGTCAGCCAGGCCACGCCCAGTGCGGCCAACGCCACCCCGCCCCACTGTAGGCGGCGCAAGCGCTCGCCCAGCACCACCACGCCCAGCAGCACGCTGACCAGCGGATTGATGAAATAACCCAGGCTGGCCTCCACGACATAGCCGTGGGTGACCGCCCAGATGTACAGGCCCCAGTTGAAGGCGATCAGCACGCTGCTCACCGCCAGCAGCGGCAGCGCGCGCGGGATCGCGCGCACGGCGTGCCACCACCGCAGTCCGCGCGTGACCAGCAGCAGGCCGACCACGATCACCGCGCTCCAGACGATGCGGTGGGCGATGATCTGCATCGACGGCACGCTGCGCAGCAGGTACCAGTACAGCGGAAACAGGCCCCAGATGACGAAGGCCGCGGCGGCCGCGGCCACACCGCGCCGGTCCAGCGTGCCGCTCATGGCCGGCGCCTCACCTTGGCCAGGTTGATCACCAGCACGCCGGCCACGATCAAGGCCATCGCACCGAACTCCTGCGCGCTGAAACGCTCCTGCGCCAACCACGTGCCCAGCGCCACGGCGATCACCGGATTGACGTAGGCGTAGCTTCCGGCCAGCGCCGGACGCACGTGCTGCAGCAGCCAGACATAGGCGGTGAAGGCCACGATGGATCCGAACAGCATCAGGTACAGCCAGGCCGCCAGTCCGGTGCCCTGCGGCAGGGCGTGGATGCGATCGCCATGCAGCAGCCCGGCCAGGCAGAGCAGCACGCCGCCGCAGATCATCTGCCCGGCCGCGGTCATGAATGGCGATGGCAGATCGCGCCCGCGCGACCAGATCGACCCGTAGGCCCAGGCCACCGGCGCGATCAGCAAGTACACCAGTCCAGCGCCCGAGGCGGCCAGGGTGCCACCGGCATTGAGCCAGACCACGCCGATGAAGCCGATGGCGATCCCGATCCACTCGGCGCGCGTCGGACGATGGCCACGCATCAGGCCGAACAGGCCCATCCACAGCGGCACCGAGGCCACCGCCACCGCGGCCAGGCCGGAGGACACGCCGCTGCCCTCGGCCAGCACCACCATGCCATTGCCCAGTCCCAGCAGCAGCCCGCCCATCACGATGAGCGTGCGCCATTGCGGCCAGGTCGGCGCCGCTTCGCCACGCAAGCGCAGGACAGCGAAGAACAGCACGCCGGCGACCACGAAGCGCGCGCCGGACACGCCCAGCAGCGGCGGCAGGCCGCCCTGCAAGGCGAAATGGATGCCCAGGTAGGTCGAGCCCCACACCACGTACACCAGCGCCAACGCCAGGGCGATGGCCCATCCGCCCGGCGCAGCCTTGGCCGGTGCGGAGACAGGGGTGCTCATGGGTGCCTCGGGGGGACGCTGGGCGCGCCAGTGTAAGGGCTAGGAGTGAGTGGAGAGGAGTGAGGAGTGAGGGCTGGAACTGAGTTTTCCCTGCGCATTACCTAAAGCGCCGTGCTGCTATCGGCTTCGGTGGAAGCAGCCCTGTGGGAGTGGCTTCAGCAGCGAAGGGCTTTGCTGATGAGGGATGCTGGGCGCACGCGTAAGAGCTAGGAGTGAGTGGAGAAGAGCGAGGAGTGAGCGTTGAAACTGAGTTTTCCCTGCGCATTACCCAAAGCGCCGTGCTGCTATCGGCTTCGGTGGGAGCAGCCCTGTGGGAGCGACTTCAGCCGCGAATGGCTTTCCCGACTATTGACGTTGGGCGCACGCGTAAGAGCTAGGAGTGAGTGGAGAGGAGTGAGGAGTGAGCGCTGGAACTGAGCTTTCCCTGCGCATCACCAGAGCGCACTGCTGCCATCGGTATCTGTGGGAGCAGCCTCCTGGGAGCGGCTTCAGCCGCGAACGGCTTTCCCAGGGAAGTCGGCCGCATCGGCACAGCCCTTCCGCGACTGAAGCCGCTGCCCTAGTGATTGCATGCGCCGCTCTGTTGGCGAATCGGCCGCGTCAGGAGCGGCAGGAGATGATCCCGGCGAAGAGATCAAAAAGGGTGCTGAGGTCGAGGCGACAGCACGAGACCGCCTTGGCCTTCGCTCACTCCTCACTCCTCTCCACTCACTCCTCACTCTTCTCCACTCACTCCTCGCGCCGCTCCCGCCCCTCGCCTCAATCCGTCCAATGCGCCGCCGAGCTCGACGCCGGCAGCACCTGCGCCGAGAGCTTGCGGTCCTCGCCCAGCACCGCCACCGCGTCGGCCAGGATCGCGGCGGATTCACGCAGCAGCGGATCGGGGCGGTCCTCGGCCAGCTTCTCGCGCTCGGCATCCTTGACGATGTCGCGCTCGGAGGCGCCCAGGCCATCGTCGGCCAGGCTGTCGGCCAGCGGATCCAGCGGCAGGCCCAGGGCCTTGCGCTCTTCCTGGCGCTGCTTGCGCTTGGTTTCCTGGCGCTCACGCTCGGCGCGGCGCTCGCCCTCGTTGAGCGAGATGTACTTCTTGGCCGCCTCGGTGCGGACCTCGTTGACGTCCTGGTACCACCACTGGAATTCCTTGTCCGTCTGCGCACGCGCGTTGTGGCGCTTCTGCAGCTGCGGCAGCAGCGGCGCGAAGTTGCCGTACTGCATGTGCGGGACCTCGGCGATCTTGGTCCACGGCAAGGCGTTGTCGTAGGTGTTCTCGCCGTACTCGGTGGCGTCCAGGCTGGCCGGGAAGGCGATATCCGGCACCACGCCCTTGTGCTGGGTGCTGCTGCCAGAGACACGGAAGAACTGCGCGATGGTCAGCTTGAGCTGGCCGAAGCGCTTGGTCTCATTGGCCGGCCAGCGGTCCAGGTCGAGCAGGTTCTGCACCGTGCCCTTGCCGAAGCTGGTCTCGCCGATCACCAGGCCACGACCGTAGTCCTGGATGGCGCCGGCGAAGATCTCCGAGGCCGAGGCCGACCCGCGGTTGATCAGCACCGCCAGCGGGCCGTCGTAGGCCGTGCCAGCGGTGCGGTCGGCACTGACGCTGACGCGGCCGCCGGATTCGCGCACCTGCACCACCGGCCCCTGGTCGATGAACAGGCCGGTCAACTCCACCGCCTCGTCCAACGAACCACCGCCGTTGTTGCGCAGGTCCATCACCACGCCATCGACCTTCTCCGACTCGAACTTCTTCAACAGGCGCGAGACATCGCGCGTGGCCGAGGTGAAGTCGTTGGGGTTGCGGCGACGGCCTTCGAAATCCTGGTAGAAGGCCGGCAGCTTGATGACCCCGACCTTGCGCTCGGGCTGGCCGCCCTGCGCCGGCAGGGTGATGGTCTCGGACTTGGCGGCCTGCTCTTCCAGCTTGACCCGGTCGCGGGTGATGGTGACCTGCGCGCTGGGGCCATCGACGCCACCGGAGGCCGGCAGGTACTCCAGGCGCACCTGGGTGCCCTTCTTGCCGCGGATCTGCTCGACCACGTCATCGGTGCGCCAGCCGATCACGTCGGTCATCTCGCCCGAGGCACCCTGGCCCACGCCGATGATGCGCGCGCCCGGCTTGATCTTGCCCGACAGGTCCGCAGGACCGCCGGGGACCACTTCGCGGATGGCCACGTAGTCTTCCTGCCGCTGCAGCACCGCACCAATGCCTTCCAGCGACAGCGACATCTGCTGGTTGAAGTTCTCGGCCGTGCGCGGGGTGAAGTAATCGGTGTGGGGATCGATCGAGTTGGTGTAGGCGTTGAGGAAGATCTGGAACACATCCTCGCTTTCCAGCTCGTTGGCGCTGCGCAGCAGGGTGGCGTAGCGCTTGTCCAGCGTCTTGCGGATGTCATCGGGCTGCTTGCCGGCCAGCTTCAGGCGCAGCCAGTCGTTCTTGACCGACTTCTTCCAGATCGCGTCCAGGTCCGAAGCGCTGGCCCAGGGCAGGTCCTCGCGGTCGTAGTCCCAACGATCCTCGGCAGTGAAGTCGAAGTTCTGCTTGAGCAGGCCGCGTGCATAGTCCACCCGCTGCTGCACGCGCTGGCGGTAGACGGCGAAGATGTCATAGGCCGGGGTCAGCGTGCCGCTGATGATGGCATCGTCCATCTGCGTCTTCAGCGGCTCGAACTTGGCGATGTCCTCGCTGGTGAAGAACTGCTTGTTGTTGTCCAGCGCCTTGAGATAGCGGCGGAAGATGTCCTGCGACAGGGCATCGTCCAGTTTCTTGGGGCGGTAGGCATAGCGGCTGTCGGATAGCACGCCGTAGACCAGCTTGCCGGCGGTGGACTGGTCGGCGGTCGGACCGGTGGGCAGCGCGGCTGCCTTGTTGTCGGAACGGGCCATCAACGCCAGCGGCGTGGCCAGGGCGGCGGCAAGCAACAGGACAACAGGGGCTTTGACTTTCATTCGGCTACTCAGGCACCAGGCCGGTGGGGTCAGACTGCGAAGGAGACAGACCACGCAACAGTGCCGGAAGTTGCACGCCGCGTGTTGCTCCCCGTGGCCAGACTATCGCCGGGTTTGTATTGAATTGTGAACGGGCGCCGGTACGCCGCCGCGATCCCGATGCGAACCCACGGCGGCTGGCGTACAGCCCGGGCTACCGACAGGTCAAGAGAGTTGCGGATGACTGAAAAGCATCCTGTGGGATGAGGCATTAGCCGCAAAGGGGCCTTCCCGGGAATGCCCCTTCGCGGCTAATGGCCCTAGGTGACCTTGAGCCGGGCCCACAGGTGCAATGTGCGCTGGCTCGAGTTGGCGGACAGCGGGGGTGCCCGCTTCCCTCAGGCCGCGACGCCGGCCCCGGCCGCCTGCTGGTCGGCGTGATACGACGAGCGCACCATCGGGCCGGAGGCGACGTGGGTGAAGCCCAGCTCGTAGCCGTAGACCTCCAGCGCCTTGTAGTCCTCCGGCGTCCAGTAGCGCAGCACCGGGTGGTGGTGCGCGCTGGGCTGCAGGTACTGGCCGATGGTGATCATGTCCACGTCGTGCGCGCGCAGGTCGCGCATGGTGGCCTGGATCTGCTCGAAGGTCTCGCCCAGGCCCAGCATGATGCCGGACTTGGTCGGGATGCCCGGGTGCTGGGCCTTGAACTTCTGCAGCAGGGTCAGCGACCACTGGTAGTCCGCGCCCGGACGCACGTTGGGGTACAGGTCCGGCACGGTCTCGATGTTGTGGTTGAACACATCCGGCGGATTGGTCGCCAGGATCTCCAGCGCGCGGTCCATGCGGCCCTTGCCGCGGAAGTCCGGGGTCAGGATCTCGATGCGCGTGTTGGGCGAGCGCTCGCGGATCGCGGCGATGCAATCGGTGAAATGCTGGGCGCCGCCATCGCGCAGGTCGTCGCGATCCACGCTGGTGACCACCACGTACTTCAGCCCCATGTCCGCCACGGTGTTGCCCAGGCTGACCGGCTCGTTGGCATCGGGCGGCTTGGGCCGGCCATGGGCGACATCGCAGAACGAGCAGCGGCGCGTGCAGACCTCGCCAAGAATCATGAAGGTCGCCGTGCCATGACCGAAGCATTCGTGGATGTTCGGGCAGCTGGCTTCCTCGCAGACCGTGACCAGGCGGTTCTCGCGCAGCTTGGCCTTGAGGTTGGCCACCGCGTTGCCCGAGGGAATCCGCACGCGAATCCACGAGGGTTTGCGCAGGACCGGGGCATCGGCGAACTGCACTGGCGAGCGCGCGATCTTGGCGGCGGCGACCTGCTTGGCGCCGGCTTCCAGCGAAGCGGGCACAGGTGCGTTGACGACTTGGAGCGGAATGCTGCGGGAGGTGGTCTCGGCCATGTCGGTCATTCTACTCCCCGCGTCGGCCGGACAATAAAAAAGCCCGAAATGGCTTGCGCCAGTTCCGGGCCTGCTCCCTCCCCCACGTCGGGATGCGGGGCCACTGTGCGCCCCTTTTTCGGGCGATGCACGCTGCAGCGCAATAAAAACGGCATGTATTTCATTCCAAAAGCGAATATGGCCGTTACGGTCGTAGCCGTGGCTGGGCGTCGTACCAGCGCCGCGCCCCCAGCACGTGGAACTTGCGCTGCTCGTCGCGCAGCTCCACGGCCATGCCCAGCACCCCCCAGGACGCATACAGGTCCCCGTACTGCCGCTGTCCCTGCATGCGGAACTGCCCGTCCAGTTCGAAGCGTTCGTTGCGCGCACGGATATCGCGTAACAGCAGGGTCTGCCCCTGCCAGTCGACCTGGGTGGTGACCTGCGCCTGGCCGGCATCGATCAGGTTGAAGATCCACTTGGGGTAGTCCTTCTGCTGGGAGAACAGGTCCAGCACGAAAGCCACGTTTTTCATCCGCGCCTGCGCGCTGCCCTGCACGTCCAGGCGCTGGTTCCAGCCCAGGGAGGCCTTGGCCAGGTCCAGCTGCGCCCACCAGCCGCTGCGGCTGCCCTGCCCGTCCTGGAAGCTGACATTGCGCAGGCCCAGGCGACTGCCGGCCATGTCCAGGCGATTGCGCTTGAGGTCGGCGCGCTGCAGCTTCAGGGCCAGGTCCACATCGCCGGTCAGGGCGATGCCTGCCGCGCGCACCCGCGCCGCCTCGCCGCGTAGGTCCACGCGACCGCGGCCGATGCGCCCGGCCGCATCCAGCTGCAGATCCCCGGAAAGCACGCCGCGCCCGCCTTCGAAACGCAGGTGCGCGTTGGGGAGGTAGCGGTTGTAGGCGCGCAGGTCCGGCACCCGCGCGTTGCGGAAGCGCGCACGCGCCTGCGCATCCTCGCGCATGCGCACCAGGTCCGCCGGCCCGTCCAGGCTCAGCTGCAGGTCATTGCCTTCGACGAAGCGCGACTTGGGCGCATCCAACGGCGCGATTGCAAAGCGCTGCATGCGCACCTCCAGGTGCGAGCGCGCCACGCCCTTGACCTCCTTCAACACCGCCTCGGCGCTGGCCGCGCCCTCCACGCGGCTGCCGATCAGTTCGGCCACCGCTTCCACGCGCGGGGCCGCCATGCGGCTGCCGGGCATCAGCACGCCGTGGTCCAGGCGCAGGTCGCCCTCGACCTCGCCGGCACCGCGCAGCGACAGCCACGGCGCATCGACGAACAACCGCGTCAGCCAACGCAGGCTGGAGAACTGCCAGCGCCCGGCCACCCGGCCGGACAGGCGCGGCACCAGCAGGCGCACCGCCGGCACGATGACCTGGCGCCCGGCCAGGCTGACATCGACATCGGCCGACAGCACGCCATCGGCCTGCGCGGGCAGCCTGGCCCGCAGATGCAGGTCCTGGTCCACGCTGAGCTGGGCATCGAGCGTGTTGCGGTGCTCCCGCCCCTGCATGTCGATGATGCGCACCGGCATCTGCCACTGCAGCGCGCCTCCAGGACGCAGCGCGCCCTCGGCGAAGGCGAGCTGCCCGCGCGCACGTCCGGCGCCGGGCTCGAGCCGCACCTGCACCCGGCCGTCCTCCTGCTGGCGCAGGGCCAGGCCGGCGGTGCTGCCGTCCACCGACAGGCTGATGCGGGTCAGGTCCAGCTTCTCGGCACCCTTGGCCTGCGTGCTGCGATGGGGCTCGATCGAAAAGCCCGCCTTGAGGTTGGCCGCGTGCAGCAACTCCAGCCCCTTCAGCACGACCTGCGCGCCATGCAGATCGGCCTGCGAGGGCAGCAGCTGCATGGGCCCGCCGCGCAGCTGCTTGGTGAAGCCGACCTGTGCGCTGCCGCGCCCGGCCACGCGCAGATCGCCCCAGCTGCCGCCGAGCACACTGTCGCTGTGGATCGAGGGGAACTCCAGCCTCCAGCCGCCTGGACGGTAGGTCGGCGGCGGGATTTCATGCTCGACCTGAGTCACCTGCGCCCGCACCGCTTCAGCGTCCACGTCCGTGACGCGCAGGCGCCGCTGCAGCAGGGGCAACAGGCCGATATGCCCGGACACGCGCGCGCCCTGGGCCTGCCACTGGTTACGCCGCACCTGCCCGCCGACCACGACCTCCCACAGCACCACCCGGCCCGGCCACCAGGTCAGGCCACGCTGCCACTGCATGTGGAACTTCTGCGGCTGACGGTTGACCGCCTTGGCGCCCAGCGGCGAATTGAGGAACACGTTGCCGGCGAGCAGGTACAGCGCGTACAACGCCAGCAATCCCAACGCCAGCCGCCGGGCCCAGCGCGGCAGGCGCGCGCGCCAGGGCCGGCGATCGTTCGGCGAAGAAGAGGGCGCGTTTGCTGCGGGGGGTCGGGTCATGCCGGCGAGCATGCCGCACGCTGCGCGTGCGGGCCGTGCATGACCCTGCGCAGGTCGGCCGACGCGTCAAGCGGCCGCGGACACCTGGCGCTCACGCCGCCGACGCACGGCCTGGGCCAGGCGCTCGAGCACCGCTACCGAGGCCTCCCAGCCGATGCAACCATCGGTGATGCTCTGGCCGTAGGTCAGCGGCTGGCCTTCCACCAGGTCCTGGCGACCGGCGACCAGGTGGCTTTCCACCATCACCCCGACGATGCGCTGCTCGCCGCCCTCCAACTGGCGGGCGATGTCCTCGATCACCGCCGGCTGGTTCTCCGGCTTCTTGCTGCTGTTGGCGTGGCTGGCGTCCACCATCAGCCGCGGCGCCAAGCCGTTCTTGACCAGCACCTCGCTGGCCGCCTGCACGCTGGCCGCATCGAAGTTGGGCACCTTGCCGCCGCGCAGGATCACATGGCAGTCCGGATTGCCGGTGGTGGCGGCGATGGCCGACTGGCCCTCTTTGGTTACCGCCAGGAAATGGTGCGGGTGCGAGGCCGCGCCGACGGCATCGACCGCGATCTTCACATCGCCGCTGGTGCCGTTCTTGAAACCCACCGGGCAGGACAGGCCGCTGGCCATTTCGCGATGGATCTGGCTTTCGGTGGTGCGCGCGCCGATCGCGCCCCAGGCCACCAGGTCGGAGATGTACTGCGGGGAGATCGTGTCCAGGTACTCGCAGCCGGCCGGCAGGCCCAGCGCGTTGATGTCGCGCAGCAGGGTGCGCGCCGTGGCCAGGCCCTCGTTGATGCGGAAACTGCCGTCCAGCCGCGGGTCGTTGATCAGGCCCTTCCAGCCGATGGTGGTGCGCGGCTTCTCGAAGTACACGCGCATGATGATTTCCAGCTCGCCGCCGAGGGCATCGCGCAGCGGGCGCAGGCGGCTGGCGTAGTCCATCGCCGCGGTGGTGTCGTGGATCGAGCACGGCCCGATCACCACGGCCAGGCGGTCGTCGCGGCCGTGCAGGATCTCGTGCATGGCCGCGCGCGCCTCGGCCACGGTGCCGGCCACGGCATCGTCGCAGGGGAATTCCGCGATCAGCTCGGCGGGCTTGGTCAGCGGCTCGATCTTGCGGATGCGCAGGTCGTCGGTATGGGCGGGCATGGCGTGGGCTCTCTTGTGCGGGGCGTGGGGCTGGTGCGGATGGATCGGGTGAGGTGTGCTTCGGGCAGGCAACAAAAAAGCCGCCAGGTTCGCTGGCGGCTTTTCGGGATGCGTCTGAAGGGTTTCTTCAGGGTGAACGCGCTCCTTCCTCCGCCTGTGGCTTCGGAAACCAAAAGTAATAGCGGGCGCGGTGGGCGTTCATGGGCAGCATTGATAACACGGCTTTTGCGTCAAAGCGAATGTTTCATCGGCAACCCAGTGCGCGTGGCAGGCAGGCCGATCCGTCGCCCATGCTTCAATGCCGGCCATGTCCGCCCCGCCCCGCCTGGAAGACCTGCGCCGCTACGCGGTGGCGCGCAGCCTGTTCACCCCGACCACGCTGGCCGGCGCGATCGCGCGGCTGGGCTTCGTGCAGGCCGACCCGATCCGTGCCCCGGCGCGCGCGCAGGACCTGATCCTGCGCCATCGGGTCAAGGACTATCGCGCCGGCGACCTGGAACGACGCTACGCGCGCCTGCAGGTAGAGGAGGACTTCCTGGTCAACTACGGCTTCCTGCCGCGCGCGCAGCTGGCGCTGCTGCATCCACGCCAGGCCAGCAAGACCTGGGATGCGCGCACGCGCAGGCAGGCCGAGGACGTCCTGGCCTTCGTGCGCGCGCATGGCCCGGTACATCCACGCCAGGTCGAGCAGCACTTCGCCCACGGGCGCGTGCGCAACTACTGGGGCGGATCGAGCAACGCCACCACCCAGCTGCTCGATGGCCTGCACTACCGCGGACTGCTGCGGATCAAGCGGCGCGACAGCGGCACGCGGGTCTACGAGGCGGTCACGCATGCGCCCAGCGACGATGCACCGGCCGCCCGTGCCGAACGCGCGGCGGCGCTGATCGACCTGGTGGTGCGCACCTACGCGCCGTTGCCCAGCGCCAGCCTGGGCTATCTGGCGCGCCTGCTCGGCGGCGGCGCCCCGCACCTGATCAACGAACTGCGCCAAGCCTTGTCGCTGGCGCGCCAGCGCCTGGCGCACGTGCGCATCGACGGCACCGACTGGTACTGGCCGCCGGAGGAGAACCCACGCGCGCGCCGCCACCGCCTGGACGAACGCCTGCGCCTGCTGGCGCCGTTCGACCCCATCGTCTGGGACCGGCGCCGCTTCGTCCTGTTCTGGGGCTGGAGCTACAAGTTCGAGGCTTACACCCCGGCAGCGCGGCGTCAGTTCGGCTACTACGCCTTGCCCATGCTCTGGCGCGGGCAGGTGATCGGCTGGGCGAATCTGAGCTGGCGCCAGGGCCGCCTGGAGGCCACGACCGGCTATGCGTGCGGAGCGGCGCCAGCGGAGGCGGGCTTTGGCGCAGCGTTGGACGAGGAACTCGAGCGCATGCGCCAGTTCCTGGCCCCACGCTGAGACCGCGAACGCGAACTTGACTGGCGCGTTTGGCGCATAACGAAAGACCCCGCCTCGCGGCGGGGTCTTCTTCGTGCAACAGCAGCGGTGAGGCTGCGGCGGACTTAGAAGTCCATGCCGCCCATGCCACCCATGCCGCCGCCGGCCGGCATCGCCGGCTCTTCCTTCTTCGGCGACTCGGCCACCATGGCTTCGGTGGTGATCATCAGGCCGGCGATGGACGCGGCGTTCTGCAGCGCGGTGCGGGTCACCTTGGTCGGGTCCAGGATGCCGAACTCGACCATGTCGCCGAACTCGCCATTGGCAGCGTTGTAGCCGAAGTTGCCCGAACCGTCCTTGACCTTGTTGACGATCACGGAGGGCTCTTCACCGGCGTTGGTGACGATCTCGCGCAGCGGGGCTTCCATGGCGCGCAGGGCGATCTGGATGCCGTGGTTCTGGTCTTCGTTGATGCCCTTGATCTCGCCCAGGTTGGCCTTGGCACGGATCAGCGCCACACCGCCGCCGGGGACCACGCCTTCTTCCACTGCAGCGCGGGTGGCGTGCAGGGCGTCTTCCACGCGCGCCTTCTTTTCCTTCATCTCGATCTCGGTGGAGGCACCGACCTTGATCACGGCCACGCCGCCGGCCAGCTTGGCCACGCGCTCCTGCAGCTTCTCGCGGTCGTAGTCCGAGGAGGTCTCCTCGATCTGCGCCTTGATCTGCTTGATGCGCGACTCGATGCCGCCGGTGTCGCCAGCGCCGTCGATGATGGTGGTGTTCTCCTTGGAGACCTGCACCTTCTTGGCACGGCCCAGGTCCTTGATCGTGGCCTTCTCCAGCGACAGGCCCACTTCCTCGGAGATCACGGTGCCGCCGGTCAGCACGGCCATGTCTTCCAGCATCGCCTTGCGACGGTCGCCGAAGCCCGGGGCCTTGACGGCCACGACCTTGACGATGCCGCGGATGGTGTTGACCACCAGGGTCGCCAGCGCTTCGCCTTCGACTTCCTCGGCCACGATCAGCAGCGGCTTGCCGGCCTTGGCCACGCCTTCCAGCACGGGCAGCAGGTCACGGACGTTGGAGATCTTCTTGTCGTGCAGCAGGATGAACGGATCGTCCAGGTCGGCCGACTGGCTCTGCTGGTTGTTGATGAAGTACGGGGACAGGTAGCCACGGTCGAACTGCATGCCCTCGACCACGTCCAGCTCGTTCTCCAGGCCCGAGCCTTCCTCGACGGTGATCACGCCTTCCTTGCCGACCTTCTTCATGGCCTCGGCAATGATGTTGCCGATGGACTCGTCGGAGTTGGCCGAGATCGTGCCGACCTGGGCAATGGCCTTGTCGTCGGCGGTGGGCTTGGAGATGTTCTTCAGCTCGGCCACCGCGGCGGTCACGGCCTTGTCGATGCCGCGCTTGAGGTCCATCGGGTTCATGCCGGCGGCCACGGCCTTCATGCCTTCGCGGATGAAGGCCTGGGCCAGCACGGTGGCGGTGGTGGTGCCGTCACCGGCGTTGTCGGAGGTCTTGGAAGCGACTTCCTTGACCATCTGCGCGCCCATGTTCTCGAACTTGTCGGCCAGCTCGATCTCCTTGGCGACGGACACGCCGTCCTTGGTGATCGTCGGGGCGCCGTAGCTCTTCTCCAGCACGACGTTGCGGCCCTTCGGGCCCAGGGTGGCCTTGACGGCATTGGCGAGCACGTTCACGCCGCGCACCATGCGCGAGCGGGCGTCTTCACCGAAACGAATGTCCTTGGCAGCCATTGCGAATTACCTCAGTTGTTCTTGGATGTTTGGATGGGAGGAAGCGGAACCAGCGCGACGGGCTCAGCCCAGCGTCGCGAAGATGTCCTCTTCCTTCACCACCAGGTAGTCGGTGCCGTCCAGCTTCACTTCCGTGCCGCTGTACTTGCCGAACAGGACCTTGTCGCCGACCTTGACCTGCGGGGCGCGCACGCTGCCGTTGTCCAGCGCCTTGCCAGCGCCCACGGCGATGACTTCACCCTTGATCGGCTTCTCGGTGGCCGAGTCGGGAATGACGATGCCGCCCGCGGACAGCTTTTCTTCTTCCATACGCTTGATGACCACGCGGTCGAACAGCGGCTTGATGTTGCTCATGTCAATCCTCTTAAGTGATTGATTGGACTAGGAAAGGGCCGGCGATGTTAGCACTCGCCCTGGGCGAGTGCCAGCCATGGCGGCAGCACACCCGGACAACGGGATGCCAGTCAGATGTGGCCCGCGTTCTGCGGTTCAAGGGCTCGGCCAGGATTTTTTTGGCCCTACTGCCCGGTATGGATCCGGCATGGAGCGTGGCGGGACATCGCGTCAGAGCAGCGGCGGCACTCCGGCCAATGGCCGCTCTTCATTCGGTCAGGAAATCCTGCCCTGCCAAAAAAAAATCAGTAAAGCGTCCAGCGGGAGCGGCTCGAGGTGGCCTCGGGCCATCAGCCGCGAAGGGGTCTTCCCGGGAAAGCGGGAGCTCTGCAGGGGCGGAGAATGGAGCGCATTGGTGAGCGACCTATCGCCCGGGTCGTACCCCTGACGGACGCGCAAAAAAGAAGAGAGCGCGCATACAGGGCATGCGCGCTCTCTTGGAGTTGGTTAATCGTCGTCGTCCCGCCTTGACTTGCGCCACTCCCCCCGCTGACGTCCTGTATCACGGCGTCCTGCCGATGGCGCTATTGATACCAATGGGACACAGCAGATGAAACCCAATGGCGGGCCCGTGATGTGCCCAGGGGCCGCTACTTACGGTGGCGTCCATCCCAAAAATTCATGCATCTCCGGGCGTTGGCGCGCTGCCTGGCGACTGGAAGCGGACAATCGATGCCTATTTTTGCTCACTAGGTGAACAAAGGTATCCGTACGCCCCACCTCGCTGGTTCGGTCCGCTATCGTTGTTCATGTTTCATGCAATGCCTTTGGAATGGGTGAATGACCTCAGCAGAACGGATCAGGATGGCCCGGCGGATGGCCGGCTATTCGCAGAGTCAACTTGCCCAGGCGGTCGGTGTCCAGCGCAGCGCGGTGAGCCATTGGGAGGCCCCGCACGGCAAGAGCCCCAGCGTGGCCCATCTCCGGGAAGTGGCCCTGGCCACCAGTACGCATTTCGAATGGCTGGCCACCGGGCGCGGCGAGATGGCGCTGTCGCGCGACGCCCAGCTGGATGCGATCGCCACGGCCGAGGCGATGCTGGTGGAGGATCCGATCGAATTCCGCCTGCTGCAGGCCTTTCGAGATGCGCCACTGCGCCCGCGCATGGCGCTGCTGGAGGTGCTGGAAACCCTGGCCTCACAGCGCACCGGCCGCAGCCCCAAGCGTCCAGGCCCGCGCTGAAGCGCGACTGGGGAAAGGGTCGAGGACGCAGGGCAGCCAGCGAGCGGCCTGCCATAATCGAGGCTTGCCGCACTCAACCGGGTGCCGGCATCGTCTTCGCCGCCCGAGCCGCTCCATGCCCCTGCTCCGCCCCCTGTTGTACCTGCTCGTCCTTGGCCTTGGCGCGCTCGCGCGGCCGGCCTGGGCGATCAGCGAGTCGGACCTGCTGCCGGTGGACCAGGCCTTCGCGCTCACCGCCGAGGCGACGTCCAGCGAGCAGATCACCCTGCGATGGAAGATCGCGCCGGGTTACTACCTCTATCGGCACCGGATCTCGGTCGCCAGCGCCTCGCGGGAGTTCACCGCCGGCGCGCTGGCGCTGCCCGATGGCGACAAGCACCAGGACGAATTCTTCGGCGCGGTGGAAACCTACCGCGACCAGCTGACGGCGCAGTTGGCCGGCCAGGCCGCCGCCGGCGCGCGCCAGGTCGCCCTGAAGGTCAAGTATCAGGGCTGTGCGGACGCCGGCATCTGCTACCCGCCGCAGCAGCGCACGCTGACGGTTGAACTGCCGGCAGGCGTCGCCACCGGCGCCGCACCGGCCAGCAGCCTGCTGCGTGGCCTGCCCGGGGCCAATCCGGTGCTGGCCGTCCCCGGCCAGGGCGGCATCGCCGGCATGGACGCGGCCGCACTGCCGGCCGAGCGCGCCTTCCAGGTCGATGCGATCGCGGTGGACGGCCAGCAGCTGCTGCTGCGCTTCACCCCGGCGCCGGGCTACTACGTCTACCGCGACAAGATCACCCTGGCGCTCAAGAACGCCGCCGGCATCACCCTGCTGTCGCCGCGACCGCCCGCCGGCACTGCCCATCGCGATGAGCACTTCGGCCAGGTGCAGGTCTATTTCAACCAGGTCGAGATCCCGGTGCCGCTGGCCCGTAGCGAGACCGCCGCGCGCGAGGCGACGCTGGTGGTGGGCTTCCAGGGTTGCCTGAAGGACGGCATCTGCTATCCCCCGATGCAGCGCGAGCTGGCGGTGTCCATTCCCACCGGCGCCATTACCGCCGGGGCGCCCCCGCAAGCGCCGCAGACCGACGCCGCGACGTCGACCTCCGCGGGCGGGCAGGCCGCCCCCGCCGAGGTGCCGCGCACGCGCCCGCCGGAAGAGGTGCTCGCCAAGGCGGCCTCAGAGGACATCTCGCTCGGCCTGGCGCTGCTGCTGGCGCTGGCCGGCGGGCTGGTGCTGAATCTCATGCCCTGCGTGCTGCCGGTGCTTTCGCTCAAGGCGCTGACGCTGGCCAGCGGCAATGACGAGGGCAGCGCGCGTCGCCGCGCCCTGGCCTACACCGCCGGCGTCCTGCTGGGCTTCCTGGTACTGGGCGGCGTGGTGGTGGCCCTGCGTGGGGCCGGGCAGGCGCTGGGCTGGGGGTTCCACCTGCAGCAGCCGTGGGTGGTGGCGCTGCTGGCCTACGTGATGTTCGGCGTCGGATTGAATCTTTCCGGGGTGTTCGGCCTGGGGTATGGACTGGCGGGCGTCGGCCATGGACTGACCAGCCGCCATGGCGCCAGCGGCGACTTCTTCACCGGCGTGCTGGCGGTGGTGATCGCCAGCCCGTGCACGGCGCCGTACATGGTCACCGCGCTGGCCTATGCCTTCACCGCGCCGGTGCCGGTGGCGCTGCTGGTGTTCCTGACGCTGGGCCTGGGCCTGGCGCTGCCGTTCCTGCTGATCGGCTTCGTTCCGGCCCTGGCCAACCGACTGCCGCGTCCGGGCGCGTGGATGGACACGCTTAAGCAGGCGCTGGCGTTCCCGATGTACCTGACCGCGGCCTGGCTGCTCTGGGTGCTGGGCCAGCAGCGCGGCGTGGATGCGCTCGGCGCGGCGCTGGCCGGTGCGGTGGTCCTGGCGCTGGCGCTGTGGTGGATGCAGCGCCTTCAGCTGCGCAGGGCGCCGCTGCAGCGCGCCCTGGTGGCGCTGGTGCTGCTGGCCTCGCTGCTGCCGCTGGGCTGGATCGCGCGGCAACCGCCGCCGGCCGCGCGCGCAACCACGGCCGCCGAGGGCAAGGTGACCTATTCGCCCAAGGCGCTGGCCGAGCTGCGGGCGCAGGGCCGCATCGTCCTGGTCGACATGACCGCCGACTGGTGCGTGACCTGCAAGGCCAACGAAAAGGCCGTGCTGGACACCGACGCCTTCCGCGCCTCGCTCAAGGCGCACGATGCGGTGTTGATGACCGGCGACTGGACCACGGTCGATCCGGAGATCACCGCGTTCCTGGAACAGCACAAGGCTGTGGGCGTGCCGCTGTACGTGGTGTTCCCGCGCGGCGGCGGTGAAGGCAGGGTGCTGCCGACGGTGCTGACCCAGGCCATCGTGGACGCGGCCCTGACCCAGGCAGGCACGCCCTGATGCCTTCCCACCGGGCCGTGCTGCTGGTGGCGTTGGCGGCGGCCGTCGCCGGCGCCGCGGCCGGGGTGTACTGGTCCGGGCCGCGCCTGGATCGGACGCAGGCGCCCGCTCCTGCCACCGCGGCCGATGCAACGGTCGCGGTGGCTGATATCGGCGCGCCGATGCCGCCGCTGACGCTGCCGGGGCTGGATGGACAGCCGGTGGATCTGGCCGCGCGCTATCGCGGACGCCCGCTGCTGATCAACGCCTGGGCCAGCTGGTGCGGCCCCTGCGTGGAAGAAATGCCGGCCCTGGACGCCTTCGCCCGCAGCCAGGGCGCGCGCGGGGTGCAAGTGATCGGCCTGGCCCTGGACACCCCCGAAGCGGTGCGCGCATTTCTGACGCGAGTGCCGGTGCACTACCCCATCGTGCACCAGCTGCCCGCTGCCGACGATGCCAGCGTGCGCCTGGGCAACGGCCAGGGCGTGCTGCCCTACAGCGTGCTGATCGGCGCCGACGGGCGCATCCTCAAGCGCAAGCTCGGGCCGTTCCGCCCAGGCGAGCTGGAAGCCTGGACCCGCGGGGCGGAAATTCAAACGCACGATTAAATCACCGTGAACGTCGGCGAACTGGACAGCATTGACAGGTTCGCCCACACTCCCCGCCTTCGCGACGAGATGTGAGGCCGCACGCGTGTCCCTTCGCCCTCTGTTTTCAATGGCTGTCCATGCCCTTGCACCGTGCTGCGTGCCGGCGCCGTGCCCCGCCTGCAGCCTGACCGTCAGCCCGCGGGGCTGACCCGTCCGCCGAAATTCCGCGTCCGCCTGGACGCCCCCCTTTCCCGAATCACGTTCCACACGAGGCCACCATGGATCTGCGCAAGATCAAGAAACTCATCGACCTGCTGGAAGAGTCCAATCTCGCCGAAATCGAGATCAAGGAAGGCGAGGAGTCCGTCCGCCTGGCACGCACCCCGAAGGGCGGTTACGCCCCCGCCGCGGCGCCTGCCCCGGTCTATGCCGCCGCCCCGGCCGCCGAGGCCCGCCCCGCCGCCATGCCGATGAGCTCGCCCACCGAAGCCTCGACCGGCGGCAGCGCCAAGCCGGCCAGCAGCCTGCCCGACGGGCATGTGCTGCGCTCGCCGATGGTCGGCACCTTCTACGCCTCGCCCGCCCCGGAAAAGCCGGCCTTCGTCACTGTGGGCCAGCAGGTCAAGGCCGGCGACACCCTGGCGATCATCGAGGCGATGAAGATGTTCAACCCGATCGAGGCCGACCAGTCCGGCACCATCGTCGCCATCCTGGGCGAGAGCGGGCAGCCGGTGGAATTCGACCAGCCGCTGTTTGTGATCGGCTGAAACGGAGGGATGGGGGATTCGTGATTCGGGATTCGCAACCGCGACCGCACGAGCGCCTGGAGGTCTGGCGCGATGCGATACGCTGGTCGAATCGATCTACCGCGTCACGGAGCACTTCCCCGATTCCGAACGTTTCGGACTCATCTCGCAGATGCGAAGAGCCGCAGTGAGTGTTCCGTCGAACATCGCCGAAGGGGCGGCGCGCCGCTCCACGGCCGAGTACCTGCGCTTTCTGTCGATGGCGCGTGGCTCGCTCTCGGAACTGGATACCCAAGCCCAACTTGCCGTGCGCCTCGGATTCTGCGACGCGGATGCTTCACCGCACGCGTTGCTCGATCGCGTCTTTTCCCGACTCAATGCCCTGATTCGTTCCCTGGACCTTGCGCGTGCAACGCGCGAGGACGCCGTGGCTTGCGAATCCCCAATCTCGAATCCCCAATCCCATGCTCGATAAAATCGTCATCGCCAATCGCGGCGAAATCGCGCTGCGCATCCTGCGGGCCTGCCATGCGCTGGGCATCCGCACCGTGGCCGTGCACTCCACGGTCGATCGCAACCTCAAGCACGTGGCCATGGCCGATGAGTCGGTCTGCATCGGCCCGGGCCCCTCGGCCGAGAGCTACCTCAACATCCCGCGGCTGATCGCCGCGGCCGAGGTCACCGATGCCCAGGCCATCCATCCGGGCTACGGCTTCCTGTCGGAGAACGCCGACTTCGCCGAGCGCGTGGAGGAATCGGGCTTTGTCTTCATCGGCCCCAAGGCCGACACCATCCGCATGATGGGCGACAAGGTCGAAGCCATCCGCGCGATGAAGGCCGCCGGCGTGCCCTGCGTGCCCGGCTCGGGCGGCCCGCTGGGCGAGGACATCGTGGCCAACACCAAGATCGCCCGTGAGATTGGCTACCCGGTGATCATCAAGGCCGCCGGTGGCGGCGGTGGCCGCGGGATGCGCGTGGTGCATGCCGAGGCCGCGCTGAAGACCTCCATCGAGACCACCAAGTCCGAGGCCAAGGCGGCCTTCGGCAACGGCGAGGTCTACATGGAGAAGTTCCTGGAGAATCCGCGCCACGTGGAGATTCAGGTGCTGGCCGACGGCCAGGGCAACGCCATCCACTTGGGCGAGCGCGACTGCTCGATGCAGCGCCGCCACCAGAAGGTGGTGGAGGAAGCGCCGGCGCCGGGCATCAGCGAGGCCCAGCGCGCGGAAATCGGCAAGGTCTGCGTGGAGGCCTGCATCCGCATCGGCTACCGCGGCGCGGGCACTTTCGAGTTCCTCTATGAGGACGGCCGCTTCTACTTCATCGAGATGAACACCCGCATCCAGGTGGAACATCCGGTGACGGAGATGGTGACCGGCATCGACCTGGTGACCGAGCAGCTGAAGATTGCCGCCGGGCGTCCGCTGTCGATCAAGCAGGAAGACATCGTGCTGCGCGGCCACGCCATCGAGTGCCGCATCAATGCCGAGGACCCGGAAACCTTCATGCCCAACCCGGGCCTGATCCAGCACTTCCACGCCCCGGGCGGGCCTGGCGTGCGCGTGGACACCCATATCTACGAGGGCTACCGCGTGCCGCCGAACTACGACTCGATGATCGGCAAGCTGATCGTGCACGCCCCGGACCGCGACACGGCCATCGCCCGCATGCGCGTGGCGCTGAGCGAGATGGTAGTGGACGGCATCAAGACCAACATCCCGCTGCAGCAGCGCATCATGCGCGACAAGGGTTTCCAGGCCGGCGGCCAGAACATCCACTATCTGGAAAAGCGCCTGGCCGAGCGGAAGAACAAGCCGATCGCCTTGGGCTGACAGCTAAGGAGTGAGCGGAGAGGAGTGAGTAAAAGCGGAAGAGCGTGCGGCCGGTGGGCTTCGCCATCCGCCTGAGGCGCCAGCCTAGTGTAGAGGGTCGACAGCTCCGCTCTTGCTCACTCCTCACTCCTCTTCACTCACTCCTGGCCCTCAGTCGCCCCCTGCTGCGTGCCCTGCACTGGTTCGGTGCCGAGGGTCGAGGCCGGGCTGACCACCATCACCGTCTCGGTGGAGCCATCGGGCCAGACCACCTGGAAGGTGCTGCCGGGCTGCAGCGTGGAGAAGGGCATGCCGCTCTGGGCGCGGTGGATGGCCGCCATCTCCGAGGCGCTGGCGCGGCGCACGTCCGGATCGGACTTGACCGAAGTCAGCTGCACCTTGGGCAGGTCGCGGAAGCGGCCTTCCATGGTGTCGAGGATGACGATCCCGACCGCGCCGGCACCGTAGGCCACGAACAGCACCACCCAGAACCAGAAGCGGGCACCCCGCAGCATCCTTCGATAATTCACGCTCACGTGCCTTCTCCTTCGCTTCGTGCGCCCTGCACGAGGCTGTTGACCATGTTGTTGATCGTGTCGGCGCCCTGCCGGGGGACGGCGGCGTCCATCACGAATGTCGGGAAATCCTGGGTGCGGTCCTGCGAGCAGATGCCGCCGTTGGCGCAGTAGCTGGTCATCAGCGCGCTGTCCGGGCCACAGTCCAGGCCCAGGCGGCAGGCCGCCATCTGCCAGGCCAGCTCGGTGAACTGGCTCCCTGAGACCGCGCCGCGATAGGCATCCTGGCCAGTGGCCATCGCGCCCATCGCCGGGGACAGCGCCAGATAGGCTTCCGGGTCGCGCGACTCGCGCACGCGCTGGACCAGGTCGCGGCGATAGGCGGCCGAGGCCTGCAGCGGCTGGCCCATCGCCAGCAGGGCGGCCTCGGCGGCCAGGTTGCCGCCCTGCGCGGCGGCGCGCCGTTGCAGCAGGAGGGTGGCGGTCTGGGGCACCTGGCCTTGCCCGGCGAAACCGGCGCAGCGGGTGCCCACATGGGCCCGCGCGGCGGCCATCTGCGCCGAGGCGCCCTGGCCGAGGCTGGCGATCATGCGGGTGTCGGCCTCGTAGGCCTGCGGATCCTGGGCGAAGCCGGCGCAATAGTCGTCGATGCGGCTGGCCATCCAGGCCGATTGCACGTCGCCCTGCTCGGCCGAGGCCTGCAGGCGCTGGCGATAGCGGTAGAGGTCGTCGACGTGCTCGAAGGCATCGCGCAGGTCGTTGGGCAGCGCGGTACCGACCCGCTGACGGTCCTCGGGGCTCACTTCCCAGCGACGCACGGCTTCCATCCGCGGCTCCGCCAGCGCCGGCGCGGCCGACGACGCGGCCGCCTGACGTGGCACGGGTCGCTCATCGCCAGCCAGCCACGTCACTGCGCCTACCCCCACCAAGGTGGCGATCGCCAGCATCCAGGTCTTTCGGGTGACAGCTGAGGGCATCGCGCGCGGCGGCTCGGTGGGTGGCGGCACTTGGCACGCGTGACAGCTGACGCCACCGGCCGGCGCGCAGTCTACCGCAGCGGTCGGGCCCAAGCCTGTACAGGCGCGCTGGGGTCTTGCGGCCGCGATGGTCTAGCATGCGCGGCCATCCCAGACGATTCGTCCACCCGACATGCCCTACCTGGAACTGACCCTGCGCTGCTCCGAAGCCGCCCAGCCCCGCTACGAAAACGCGCTGGAGGATGTGGGCGCGCTGTCGGTGACGCTGCTGGATGCCGACGCGGACACCAGCAACGAGCAGGCGATCCTGGAGCCGGGCGTGGGCGAGACCCCGCTGTGGGAGGCGCTGGTGCTGACCGCGCTGTTCCCGCACGACGCCGAGCCGCTGCTGCTGCTGGCGGCGGTGGAAGCCTTCGACCCGGAGCTGGACTGGAGCAGCGCCAGCTTCCGCACCGTCGAGGACCAGGACTGGGAACGCGCCTGGATCGACCAGTTCCAGCCGATGCAGTTCGGCCGCCGCACCTTCATCGTGCCGTGGAATCAGCAAGTTCCGGAGGCGGCGCAGACCGACGATGCCGCGGTCGTGCGCCTGGACCCGGGCCTGGCCTTCGGCTCGGGCACGCACCCGACCACCGCGCTCTGCCTGCGCTGGCTGGACGGACTGGCCGACGCCGGCATGCTGGGCGGAGCGCGCGTGCTCGATTTCGGTTGCGGCTCGGGCATCCTTGCGTTGGCCGCGCTCAAGCTCGGCGCAGCCCAGGCCATCGGCGTGGACAACGACCCGCAGGCGCTGACGGCCACGGCCGACAACGCCCAGCGCAATGCGGTCGATGGCCAGCTGCAGGTGTTCCTGCCGCAGGACGAGCCGGTCACCACGTATCCGGTGGTGGTGGCCAATATCCTGGCCACGGCGCTGGACGCACTGGCACCGACGCTGGCCAGCCGGGTTGCCCCGGGTGGATGCATCGCGCTATCGGGCATCCTCCACGGCCAGGAGCAGGAGCTGCTGCAGCGCTATGCCGAATGGTTCGAGGAACTGCGCGCCGAACAGGACGGCGACTGGATGCGCATCGATGGACGTCGCCGCGTCTGACCCTGCGCCCGACGCCCTGCATGGTTGAATAGCGCCATGTCCGCACCGTCGCGCTGCCCCCACTGTCATGCGCAACTGCAGCTGCTGCCCGACGGCGGCATGCCGCAGCTGTGCCCGTACTGCGGGGACGCACTGCCGGCCGATGTCGGGCCGAGCCTGGCGCGGCTGCTGCGCGCGGAGGCGGCGTCGGCGCAACCGGACACCGACGTACATCCGAACGCCGAGTCCGTCGCGGCCGCCGCACGACCGACTCAAGAACACGACCTTGCGGCCGATAACGGCGCGGACATCACTGTGCCCGAGGCGGCAAGGACAGCGGCACCTGTGATCGAACCGGAGACGACGCGCCAGGCGAGCACCGACACCGAAGCCCCGGACACGGCCGTGATCGAGCTGGCCGATGACGGCGCTTCATCGACGACCTCCGAGGCGGTCGATGTCTCTGAAGGAATGGAAGACGCAAGCCTGGCAGGTGCCGCCCACGCCGAGACGCGCGCGCCCGAGACCGGCGTCCACCGCAGCGGCGAGCGCGCCGATGGCAGTCCGGTGCCCAGCTTCCTCGACCATGGACATGGGACAACGCGCACCGGCGTGCCGATCTGGCAATGGGCCGCCGCGGCCTGCCTGATCGTCCTGCTCGGCCTGCAGCTGATCTACGTGCAACGCGATGCGCTGGCCGCACAGGCGCAATGGCGGCCGTGGGTGAGCCGCCTGTGCAGTTTGACCGGATGCACCGTGGCGCCCTGGCGCGAGCTGGCGGCCTTCCGCATGCTCGGCCGCGATGTGCGCGCCGTGGCCGGACGTGAAGGCGTGCTGCAGGTGCAGGCGACCTTCCGCAACGATGCGGTCTGGCCGCAGCCCTTGCCGAACCTGCGCGTGAGCCTGTCCGATGCCGATGGCCGCGTGCTCGGCGCGCGCGTGCTGCGCCCGGCCGACTACTTGTCCAGCGGCGATCCCAACGCATTGGTCGCCCCCGGCCAGAGCGTGCAGGCCACCGCCCTGCTGGGCGAGCCTGAGGCGCCCAGCGTGGCGTTCGCCTTCGAGTTCCGCTGACGGCCCTCACCCGCCTGGCGGATGCAGGCCGGCAGCGCACGCGCTAGACTCCCCTCCCCGTCAGCCCCGCGCCCGCGCGCTGGCGGCCTACGGAACTCCGTCTCGATTCCCAGGGGAACACGTTGAACGCCGCCAGCACCCGCCAGGACAGCAGTCGTGGCACGCCCAAGTCGCCGCTTCGCGAACACGTCGCCAACGCCGTGCGCCGCTACCTGCGCGACCTCAACGGTTGCGATGCGGACGATGTGTACGAGATCGTGCTGCGCGAGATGGAAATCCCGCTGTTCGTGGAAGTGCTGAACCACTGCGAAGGCAACCAGAGCCGCGCCGCGGCGCTGCTGGGCATCCACCGCGCCACCCTGCGCAAGAAGCTCAAGGACTACGGGCTGACCTGAAGGCCCGCTGGCGGCGCAGCGTTGCGATGCACGCGCGATCCACCTCACTGGCGACATCGCCAGCCGCTGCACGACACATGCGGCGATTCACACCGCGAGCTGCACCGCCTGCCAGAGCGCGAACATCAGCACGGCAAGCTGCACGGTGGCCGTGCCCATCTGCACGCGCAGCCAGCGGCGCAGCATCGGCCAGCGCGAGGCCATGGTCGGCGGCGCCGGGGGACGCGCGGTCACGCCCAGCTGGCTGAGCATGGCATCGACGGTTTCGGCGGCCTCGTCCGGCTCGGGGTCCTGCAGCAGCGCGCCGGCAAGATCGGCGCTGAACTGCACGCGCAGCGCCGCGTACAGCTGCACCACGCCCAGACCGGCGCACACCAGCAGCGGCCAGGCCACGGGCGAGGACATCGTTGCGCCGCCGGACACCAGCGGCATCAGCAGTGCCCCCGTGGCCAGCAGCAGCACCAGGCTGCTCATGGTGCGCACCGGGATCGACAGGTGCAGCCAGGCCAGCATGACCCCTGGCGCAGGCAGGCTGGAGGCATTGGGCGCGGTGGCCGCGTCGATGGCCTGGGCCGCAAGCCGCTCGGCGGCCGCATCGCGTTCATCGCCGACGGGTGTGGACGATCTCAGGCGCGGTTTGGCTTGGTGCATGGTGGTGTTCCCCCTGTTGGGCCCCTCGCACGCCGTGCGCGAGAGGCTCAGCAGGATGGTAACGATCGCAACAGCGGCCGCTTGAGGTGGCTGTCGCATTCCGCGCCCGTGGATCCGGCCGGCGCCAAGGTCGCGGGCTTTACACTATGCGGCCCGTTTGACCATCCCACGATCCCCATGTCCGCTGATTTCCTGCCCGTGCGCCGGGCGCTGCTGTCCGTTTCCGACAAGACCGGCCTGATCGACCTGGCCAAGGCCCTGGCCGCCCGCAACGTCGAACTGCTGTCCACCGGCGGCACCGCCAAGGCGATCCGCGAGGCCGGCCTGCCGGTGAAGGACGTGGCCGAGCTCACCGGTTTTCCGGAAATGATGGACGGCCGCGTCAAGACCTTGCACCCGCTGGTGCATGGCGGCCTGCTGGGCCGTGCGGGGATCGATGATGCGGTGATGGCCGAGCATGGCATTGCCGCGATCGACCTGCTGGTGCTGAACCTGTATCCGTTCGAGGCGGTCACCGCCAAGGCCGACTGCACCCTGGCCGAGGCGGTGGAGAACATCGACATCGGCGGCCCGGCGATGCTGCGCAGCGCGGCCAAGAACTTCGCCCGCGTGGCCGTGGCCACCTCGCCGGACCAGTACGCCGGGCTGCTGGCCGAACTGGACGCCAACGAGGGCCAGCTCTCGGCCGCCAAGCGCTTCGCGCTGTCGGTGGCCGCCTTCAACCGCGTGGCGCAATACGACGCGGCGATCAGCAACTACCTCTCGGCCGTGACCGACACCAGCGGCGAGGTCCCGGTGCGCAGCGCCTTCGCCGGCCAGGCCAATGGCAGCTTCGTCAAGGTGATGGACCTGCGCTATGGCGAGAACCCGCACCAGCAGGCCGCGTTCTACCGCGACCTGTATCCGGCGCCGGGCTCGCTGGCCACCTTCGAGCAGCTGCAGGGCAAGGAGCTGAGCTACAACAACATCGCCGACTCGGACGCGGCCTGGGAGTGCGTCCGCCAGTTCGAGGCGCCGGCCTGCGTCATCGTCAAGCACGCCAACCCGTGTGGCGTGGCGGTCGCCGCCAACGTCGGCGATGCCTACGAGCAGGCCTACGTCACCGACCCGACCAGCGCCTTCGGCGGCATCCTGGCCTTCAATCGCACCCTGGATGCGGCCACCGCCAAGACCATCCTGGACCGGCAGTTCGTCGAGGTGCTGATTGCCCCGGACTACGAGCCGGCCGCGCTGGAGTACGCCACCAGGAAGGCCAACGTGCGCGTGCTGCGCATTCCGCTGGCGCCGGCCTCCAAGGGCTTCATCGACACCAAGCGCATCGGCTCGGGGATGCTGATGCAAACCGCCGATGACCGCGTGGTCACGCGCGAGGAACTGAAGGTGGTGACGAAGATTGCGCCGACCGACGCGCAGTTCGCCGACCTGCTGTTCGCGTGGAAGGTGGCCAAGTTCGTCAAGTCCAACGCGATCGTCTATGCCAAGGACAGCCGTACCATCGGTGTCGGCGCCGGGCAGATGAGCCGTGTGTACTCGGCGCGCATCGCCGGCATCAAGGCCAGCGATGCCGGGCTGGTGGTGCCCGGCTCGGTGATGGCCTCCGATGCGTTCTTCCCGTTCCGCGACGGCCTGGATGCGGCGGCAGAGGCCGGCATCAGCGCGGTGATCCAGCCGGGCGGTTCGATGCGCGATGCCGAGGTGATCGCCGCGGCCGACGAGCACGGCATTGCGATGGTGTTTACCGGCGTGCGGCATTTCAGGCATTGAGAGGCGGGGATTGGGGATTCGGGATTGGGGATCGTAAAAGCGAAGCCCCCTCCTGACCCACGATCTCCGCTGTTGCTCCTAACGAATCCCCAATCCCAAATCCCTAATCCCAGCCCCCAATGAAAATTCTCGTCATCGGCGCAGGCGGCCGCGAACACGCCTTGGCCTGGAAGCTGGCCCAATCCCCGCGCGTGAGCGAGGTGCTGGTCGCGCCGGGCAATGCCGGTACGGCCACGGAAAGCGGCTGCCGCAACGTGGCGGTCAAGGTCACCGACATCGATGGTTTGCTTAAGCTGGCCCAGGACGAAGGCGTGGCCCTGACCGTGGTCGGGCCGGAGGTGCCGCTGGTGGCCGGTGTGGTCGATGCCTTCCGCGCCGCCGGCCTGCGCATCTTCGGGCCGACCGCCGCGGCGGCGCAGCTGGAAGGCAGCAAGGCCTTCGCCAAGGAGTTCCTCAAGCGCCACGGCATCCCGACCGCGTTCTACGAAGTGCACACCGAGGTCGATGCCGCGCTGGCCTACGTGCGCGAGAAAGGCGCGCCGATCGTGATCAAGGCCGACGGCCTGGCTGCGGGCAAGGGCGTGATCGTGGCGATGACGCTGGAGGAAGCCGAAGCGGCCGTGCGCGACATGCTCTCGGGCAATGCCTTCGGCGATGCCGGCGCGCGCGTGGTGATCGAGGAGTTCCTCGACGGCGAGGAGGCCAGCTTCATCTCCATGGTCGATGGCCGTACCGCGCTGCCGATGGCCACCAGCCAGGATCACAAGCGCGTGGGCGATGGCGACACTGGCCCCAATACCGGCGGCATGGGCGCGTACTCGCCGGCGCCGGTGGTGACGCAGGAAGTCCATGACCGTGTGATGCGCGAGGTGGTCAACCCGACCGTGCAGGGCATGATCGACGACGGCGTTCCGTTCACCGGCTTCCTCTATGCCGGGCTGATGATCGATGCCAGCGGCGCGCCGAAGGTGATCGAGTTCAACGTGCGTTTCGGCGATCCGGAGACCCAGCCGGTGATGCTGCGCCTGCAGTCGGACCTGGTGGAGCTTGTGGAAGCGGCCATCGACGGCAAGCTGGACACTGCGCAGGCGCAGTGGGACCCGCGCCCCAGCCTGGGCGTGGTGATCGCCGCCAGGCCATACCCGGAAACGCCGGTCACCGGCGAGGTCATCCGCGGGCTGGACGCGGTGCCTGAGACCGCCAAGGTCTTCCATGCCGGCACGGCGTTGAACGCGGCCGGCGAGGTGGTCAGCGCCGGCGGCCGCGTGCTGTGCGTGGCCGCGCTGGGCGAGCGCGTGTCCGATGCGCAGGCCAATGCCTATGCCGGCGTGGCCAGGATCAGCTGGGACAACGCCTTCCACCGCAGCGACATCGGCTGGCGGGCGATTGCGCGCGAGCAGGGCTGAGGCGCTAACCCTGCCTCGGGGCAGCTCAAGCATGCTGTCTTCGCTGCAACCGGGCCGAGTGCACATCGCCCTGTGGGAGCGGCTTTAGCCGCGAAGGGCTCTACCGGTAAATCCCCTTCGCGACTGAAGTCGCTCCCACAGGATGCTTTCGAGGTCCGCAGGGATACCGCGTGACTGGGCTGAGACGCGACCTCAGCCGGCGCGTTCGTTGGCCAATGCGTAGCCGGCGTTGGGCACGTGTTCGATCCAATCGGTGCCGCCGCCGATGCGCGCCAGCTTGTGGCGCAGGCGGTGCACCAGCTGCTTGAGGGCATCGCGGTCGGCGCTGTCGCGGTCGGACCAGACGAAGCCGATGATGCGTTCGGGATCGACCGGGCGTCCGCGATGGTTCATCAGCAGGCGCAGCAAGCGCAGCTCCAGGGTGGACAGCCGCGCGACCTGGCCGCTGCCGATGCGCATCTCGCTGCGCTCGGCATCCACGGTGAGCGTGCCGCTGCTGAGCAGCGGCACCTCCCCTTCGCCATCGCTGCCCCGACGCAGCAGCGCGCGTACCCGCGCCAGCAGGGCGCGCGGGCTGAAGGGCTTGCGCAGGTAGTCGTCCGCGCCCAGGTCCAGGCCGCGCACCTCATCCTCCTCCGAGGCGCGCACAGTCAGCATCATCACCGGCACTTCGCTGTGGTGGCGCAGGGCTTCGAGCACGGAGAACCCATCGCGCCGCGGCAGGTTGACGTCCAGCACCACCAGCTCCGGGGCGTGCTTCTCGAACTGGGCCAGCGCGTGCTCGCCGTCGAAGGCGGTGACCACCTCGTAGCCGGCGCCACTGAGCGCGAACTGCAGCAGTCCGACCAGTTCGACATCGTCATCGACGATCAGGATGCGCATCAGGCCGGCTCCAGCGGCAGCACAACGCCGAAGCGCGCGCCGCGACGGTGCCGCGGCTCGGCCAGCACCACCTCACCGCCATGCTGCTCCACCAGCGCGCGCACGATGGCCAGGCCCAGGCCGGTGCCGCGCTGGGACGGCTCCTGGTCGGGCGAGCGGCGGAACGGGGCGAACAGATCGGCCCGGTGCCGCAGCGGCGGCAGGCCCTGGCCTTCGTCCTCGACCCACAGCGACACGGTTTCCTCGCCCCAGACCAGTTCGATCCAGATGGTGCTCTGGTCCGGCGCGAATTTGTTGGCGTTGGCGAGCAAGTTGATGGCCACCTGCGAAAGCCGCTGGGCATCGCCGATCAGGCGGCGCTCGCTGTGCGGCAGGGACGCCATCACATGCTGGTCGCGCTGATCGGTCAAGGGGCGCATCAGGTCCACCGCGTCGCGCACCAGCGCCGGCAGGTCCACCACTTCGTGGCGCAGGCGCATCTCGCCGCTTTCCAGGCGCACGCTGTCCAGCAGGTTGTCCACCAGCTGCGACAGCCGCAGGGCGCCGCGGTACTGCGAATCCACCAGTTTGATCGAGGTCGCATCGCCGCCGGCGTGCACGTGCTCGCGCAGCATCTCCACCGAGGCGATCTGCGCGGCCAGCGGGGTCTGGAACTCGTGGGACAGGTTGGCCAGGATCGAGTCGCGCATCGCACGGGCGGCCTCGGCGCTGGTCTCCTCGCGCACGATGGCCACCTGGCGTCCGCCCGGCGGCGCACTGGAGCGGATCACCAGATTGCGCAGGCGCCCGCGCAGCAAGTAGCGGCCCGAAGCCTGCGCCAGGCCGTGTCGGCGCGCATCGCCCACCGGGTCGGCGGCCTGGCCGGGGCGGTGTTCGTTCGGCTCGGGGGTGAGCACCGATTCGTAGGGCTGGCCGATGACATCGGCCTCGTCGCGACCGACCAGGGCCAGGAACTGGCGGTTGGCGTACTGGATGCGGCGGTCGGCATCGACGGCGATGATGCCGTCCTCCACGCCATCGAGGATGGCATCCAGCTCCTGGCGGTGGGCGCGTTCGCGCTCGGTGGCCGCGCGCAGCTGCAGGCGCATCGAATCCAGGCTGCGGGCCAGGGCCACCGGCTCGACCAGGTCGGTCTCGGGCACCACCACCGGGCTTTCCAGGTCGCCCACGCCCAGGCGTTCGGCCGCCCGCGCCACCTGCCCGAACGGTCGGGCGATGCGCCGCGCCAGCCAGAACGCCACGCTGGCCGCGATGATGGCCAGCACCAGGCTGCCGATGGCGAAGGCAGTCAGCCAGCGCACGCCGTCGCGTGCCACCGCCTCGCGCGACAGGCTGACCATCAGCAGCGCTTCGATATCGCCCTGAGGGCCGCGAATGGGGTCCAGCCGTGCCACGTCGCCGCGGCTATCCGGCGGCAGGGTTTCGCCGATGCCGGTACTTTTCACGTGCTGGTAGGACGCCAGCAGCGCGCGCGCATCGTCGGTGTCGGCCGCCGTCGAGGCAAAGCCCTCGCCCAGCAGGCTGACGCGATCGCCGCGACTGCCATGGCCGGCCAGCTCCTGTGGCCCCAGGCGCCTGGCGGCGACCACCCGGCTCTGTTCCATGCGCGCGATCGGCTGGACCTGCACCAGCCAGTACACGCCCTTGCCGTCCACCACCAGGCCGCTGCGATCGGTCTGCGGCGGTGCCTGCCCGACCTGGGCGAACACCCCGTCCTCGCGCATGGCCAGCAGGTAGTCCACCCGCCCGGTCTGGCGGAAGGTCTCCAGGAAGTCGGCCGCCGCGCGCGCCTGTCCGCGCTGCAGGTAGTTGCGCAGCGTCGGGCGCTCTGACAGCAGCACGGCGACCACGGCGATGTCGCGACGGAAATCCTCCAGGCGGGCCAGCGCATCGGCGCCGGCCTGGGTCACCTGCGCCTGGGCGCGCTCGCGCAGCACCGAGCGCAGCGTGCCGGCGCCGGTGGCCAGCAGCAGCGCGCACAGCAGCACGGCCAGGCTGACGTGGCTCAGGACCAGCAGGCGGGAGAGTTTGCGTGTGCGGGGCATGCGTGGGGTTCCTGGGCCGTGGCTCTTCTAGTTGCGCGGACGACGGCGGTCCTGCACGTGTTCGATCCCAGTCTTGGCCAGCAGCGTCACCAGCCCCAGCAGGGCCAGCAGCGAGGACACGGCGAAGGCCGCGGTGAAGTCGTACTCGTTGTACAGGACCTCCACGTGCAGCGGCATGGTATTGGTCAGCCCGCGGATGTGGCCGGACACCACCGACACCGCGCCGAACTCGCCCATCGCCCGCGCATTGCACAGCAGCACGCCGTACAGCAGGCTCCAGCGGATCGAGGGCAGGGTCACGTGCCAGAACGTGGCCCAGCCGCCGGCGCCCAGGGTGAAGGCGGCCAGCTCCGGGTCGGTGTTCTGCTCCTGCATGAAGGCGATCAGCTCGCGCGCCACGAACGGAAAGGTCACGAACAGCGTGGCCAGCACGATGCCAGGCACGGCGAACACCACCTTCCAGCCGGTCGTGGCCAGCAGCGGCGCGAACCAGCCCTGGGTGCCGAACAGCAGGACCAGCAGCAGGCCGGCCACCACCGGCGAGACCGAGAACGGCAGGTCGATCAGCGTCACCAGCAGCGACTTGCCGCGAAAGGTGAAGCGCGACAGCGCCCAGCCGGCGACCACGCCGAACACCACGTTCAGCGGGACGGCGATGGCCGCCACGATCAAGGTCAGGCGGATCGCCGCGCGCGCATCCTCGCTGGTGAGGGCGGCCACGAAGGTGTCCCAGCCACCTGCCAGGGCCTGGCGGAACACCAGCACCAGCGGCAGGCCCAGGAACACCAGCAGGAACAGCACCACCAGCCCGATCAGGCTGCGACGCAGCCACGACGGGTCGTTGAGCGCGGGCGTGTCGTCGTAGCCGCCCATGTCAGTGCGCGCCTCCGGGGCGATGGCCGCTCCAGCGCTGGGCCAGGTTGATCAGCAGCAGCATCACGAAGGAGATCACCAGCATCGCCACGGCCAGCACCGTGGCCCCGGCGTAGTCGTACTGCTCCAGGTGCACCACGATCAGCAGTGGCGCGATCTCCGACACCATGGGGATGTTGCCGGCGATGAAGATCACCGAACCGTACTCGCCGATCGCGCGCGAGAAGGACAGGGTGAAGCCGGTCAGCGCGGCCGGCAGCAGCTGGCGGATCACCACCCAGCGCACCACCTGGGCGCGGCTGGCGCCGAGCGTGGCGGCGGCCTCTTCCAGCGCCGGATCCAGGTCCTGCAGCGCCGGCTGCACCGTGCGCACCACGAAGGGCAGGCCGACGAACACCAGCGCCACCAGGATCCCGACCGGCTTGAACGCCACATCCAGGCCCAGCGCGGCCAGGGGGGCGCCGAGCCAGCCGCTGGGCGCATACAGCGTGGCCAGCGCGATGCCGGCCACCGCCGTGGGCAAGGCGAACGGCAGGTCGATCATCGCATCGAGGATGCGCCTGCCCGGGAATCGATAACGCACCATCACCCACGCGGTCAGGGTGCCGAACACCAGGTTGATCAGCGCCGCGCCCAGCGACAGCCCGAAGCTGAGCTTGTAGGCAGCCAGCGCGCGCTCGCTGCTGGCGATGCGCCACACGTCTTCCCAGGAGAGGCCGGCGACCTTGACCAGGGCCGCGGCGATGGGCAGCACCACGATCAGGCTCAACCAGGTGATGGTGAGCCCAAGGGTGAGCCGGAAGCCGGGATGCACGCGATGGGCGCGCGGGGCGCCGGCGCTGGCTGCGGCGAGGTCGGTGGCGGCGATGCTGTTCAAGGTGTCCGTTTCAGGCAATGGCGCGTGTGCAGGCACGGGATGCCGATTGGCCCGTCATTCCCGCACGGGCGGGAATGACGGTGTTCCTCAGCGCCTGGAGCCTTCACTGCGCGCGCTGGGCGAAGATCTTGTCGAACTGCCCACCCTCGGCGAAATGCTCGGCCTGCGCCTGTTTCCAGCCGCCGAACAGCTCATCGACCGTGAACAGCTCCAGTTTGGGGAACTCACTCTCATGCTTGGCCAGGATCTGCGCGTTGCGCGGGCGGAAGTGATGCTTGGCTGCCAGTTCCTGGCCCTCGGGCGTGTAGAGGTACTCCAGGTACTCCCGCGCCAGCGCCTGCGTGCCGTGCTGCTTGGCGACCTTGTCCACCACCGCCACGGTCGGCTCGGCCAGCACGCTGGTGGTCGGGCGCACGATCTCGTACTGGTCGCTGCCGAACTCCTGCAGCACCAGCAGCGCCTCGTTCTCCCAGGCCAGCAGCACATCGCCGATGCCGCGCTGGACGAAGGTGGTGGTGGCCCCGCGCGCGCCGGTATCCAGCACCGGCACCGACTTGAACAGCTTGGTCATGTAGGCCTGCGCATCGGCCTGGCTGCCGCCCCGCTTGAGCACCGAGCCCCAGGCGGCCAGGTAGTTCCAGCGCGCGCCACCGGAGGTCTTCGGGTTCGGGGTGACCACCGCCACGCCATCGCGGCCCAGGTCGGTCCAGTCATGGATGTTCTTGGGGTTGCCACGGCGCACCACGAACACCACGGTGGAGGTGTAGGGCGCGCTGTTGTCCGGCAGCTTGGACTGCCAGCCGGCATCGATCAGGCCATGCTCGACCAGCGCATCCACGTCCGAGGCCAGCGCCAGGGTCACCACATCCGCTTCCAGCCCGTCGATCACCGAACGCGCCTGCTTACCCGAGCCGCCGTGGGACATGCGCACCGTCGGCGCGCTGCCGTGCTCGGCCTGGTAGTGTCCGGCGAAAGCCTTGTTGAAGTCGGCGTAGAACTCGCGCGTGGGGTCGTAGCTGACGTTGAGCAGGGTGGTCTTGCCGGCGGCCGCAGCGTCGGTTTTGCCGGCCTCTCCCGAGGCGGGCTTGCCGCCGCCGCAGGCGGCCAACAGGGCGGTCAGGCCGGCGCCCAGCGCGATGGCGCTGAGGCGACGCCACGGGCGAGGCGTGAGCAGGGCCTGTGCAGGGGCCGGCGCGCGGCGGATCTTCAAAGCGGTCATCGGGCATTCCTGTCGGCAAGGGCCGCGGCGGCGGCAGGTGGCGGGGCGGCGCGCCCATGCAGGGCGCTGCTGGTGGGCGCAAGGCCCAGGTCGGCTTCGTCCGGCTGCACGATCAGCCAGGTCCAGCGCCCGGCCAGGGCCTTGAGCCAGGTCTGCTGGCGCGGCCCCAGCCCCGCGCGCGGACCAAGGTCCAGCACGGTCAGCGCGGCGGTGGCATCCAGGTGCGGACGCACCTGCGCATCGGGGTCGACCGGCACCGGGGTGGCGGCGCCGACGGTGGTGAAAGGAATGCGGCGCAGGGTCAGCGCATCGCGCCAGCGCTGCGGCGGCTGGTGCGGCTGCAGCGGCAGGCGACCGTCCAGGTCGCGCACCTCCGCGCGCGCGCCCAGTTCCTCGGCGATCTCGGCCGGCAGCTCCAGGTCGGGCTGGCCGCTGGCGAAGGCGCGCAGCAGCATCGACCAATGCCCGCCTTCCTGCAGGGGATCGCCCTCGCTGCCGGCCAGCAGCACGTGGCGCAGGTCGCGTTCGGCCAGCAGCTCAAGCAGGCGCGGGTCCTGGCCCAGGCTACCGGGGAACACCACAAGGTCGTAGCGCTCCCCGTCCAGGTGCGCGCGCACGGCCTGCCACAGGTCCAGGTCCATGGACTGGTTGTCCACCAGCTTCAGGTCGCCGGCGAAGGACTGGCGGAACTGCTCCAGCGGCTGCCGCAGCTGGCCATCGCGCACCGCACCGCCCAGCAGGGTGATCAAGGCATGGCTGCGCTCGCCCCAGCGCAGCAGCGAGGTGGTCAGCGCGCGGCCTTCTCGGTCGCCCTCGGCCAGCACCAGCACCCGCAGGTTGGGCTGGGACACCGCGTGCAGCGCGCGCGCGGACACCGAGACGCGGTCGCCCGGCTGCAGCGGCAGCAGGCGCGCTTCTTCGATCGAGCGCAGCGCTTCGAGGTGATAGCGCCGCCCGCCCACCTCGGGCTGCTGGGCGTGGATGGCGTCCAGCTCCAGGTAGACGCGCTCGCTGGCGCCCAGGTACTCGGCGCGCTTGACCAGCGCCTCGCGCACGAAATGCCCGGGGGCCGATTCCGGATCGCGGTCCGGCTCGTCCAGCCAGATTTCCTCCGGGCGCAGCAGCACCTTCACCCGCTGCGGGATGGCATTGGCCGCGGCCGGGTCGCCTTCCAGGCGCACCCGCACGCCTGCCGGGGTCAGCTCGCCCGGCAACAGGTTGGCCCGGCCCACGAAGCTGGCCACGAACTCGGTCTGCGGGGCGCGGTACAGCTGCTGCGGCCGGCCCTGCTCCAGCAGGCGGCCGCGGTGCAGCACCATGATGCGGTCGGCCACGGAGAAGGCTTCCTCCTGGTCGTGGGTCACGAACACCGCGGTGGTGCCGATGCGCTTGAGCACCTCGCGCAGGCCCTGGCGCAGGTCCTGCCGGATGCGCGCGTCCAGCGCGCCGAAGGGCTCGTCCAGCAGCAGCAGGCGCGGCTGGTGTGCCAGCGCGCGCGCCAGGGCGGTGCGCTGACGCTGACCGCCGGAGAGCTGGCCCGGATACTTGCGGGCACTGCCGCCCAGGCCGACCAGCTCCAGCAGCTCGTCGCGGCGGCGCTGGCGGGTGGCGCGGTCGACCTTGCGCACGCGCAGCGCGAACTCGACGTTGTCGGCCACCGTCAGATGCTCGAACAGCGCGTAGTTCTGGAACACGAACCCCAGGTCGCGGGCCCGCGGCGGCAGCGCGGTGACGTCCTGCTCGTCCACCCGCACCCGTCCGCTCTCGGCACCGGCCAGCCCGGCGATGACCCGCAGGATCGTGCTCTTGCCGCTCCCGGACGGACCCAGCAGGGCGACCAGCTCGCCATCGTCCACCCGGAAACTCACGTCGTGGACCACCGCGCGGCCGCCGTAGCGCTTGGTCAGGTGGGACACATCGAGGGACATCGAACGATCCGCAATGGCACGGGGCTGCCCACTGTCGTGGGCGGTGGTGACATCGTCAGTTCCGGGCCGGTTATGGCGCGGTTACGGCACCCCAGGCCTTGCCATCGCCATTGCGCATGGCCGCCATGCGCCAGATCCGCCTTCACGGCCGTCCTCGGCGGCCGCGATAATGCCCGCTTCCGACGATCCCGTGCCCATGGCCCGCTTCGATTCCCGCCTGAACCAGCTCTGGGCACACGAGAAGGCCAGCTATGGCCTGCGGGTGTTCATCGCCCTGGCCGTGGCGATGGGCGTGTGCTGGCAGCAGGGCCAGCTACTGGCGTTGCCGCCGCTGTTCCTGGGCACGATCGCCGCGGCCATCGCCGAGACCGACGACAACTGGCTGGGCCGGACCAAGGCCGTGCTGCTGTCGATGCTGTGCTTCTGCATCGCCGCGGTGGTGGTGCAGTGGCTGTTCCCCTATCCGGCGGTGTTCGTGCCGGTGATGGCGGTGGCGACCTTCTCCATCTGGCTGATCGGCGCCCTGGGCGAGCGCTATGCCTCCATCGCCATGGCCACCGTGTCCCTGGCCATCTACGCGATGCTGGGGCTGGACCATCACCCGGCCGACAGCGCCGAGCCGTCCTGGCATGCCACCGCCCTGCTGCTGGTGGGCGCGGGCTGGTACAGCCTGCTGTCGATCCTGTGGACGGCGCTGTTCGCCAATCGCCCGGTGCGCGAGCGCCTGGCACGCCTGTTCCTCGAGCTCGGCCTGTTCCTGAAGTACAAGGCCGACCTGTTCGAGCCCGTGCGGCAGATCGACGAACATCCGCGCCGGCTCAAGCTGGCCCAGCAGAACGCGCGGGTGGTGGAGGCGCTCAATGCGGCCAAGGCGGCGATCCTCTCGCGCTTCGGCCGCTCCGGCCGCCCCGGCGTGCAGTCGGGCCTGTACTTCCGGCTGTACTACATGGCGCAGGACTTCCATGAGCGCGCCAGCTCCTCGCACTACCCCTATCACGAGCTGACCGACGCCTTCTTCCACAGCGACGTGCTGTACCGCTGCCAGCGCCTGCTGGCCCTGCAGGGCACGGCCTGCGCGGCGCTGGGCGAAGCCATCCGCCTGCGCACGCCCTTCCAATACGGCGAGCAAAGCCGGCAGGCCACGGCCGACCTGCGCGAGTCGCTGGCGTTCCTGCGCGCGCAGGACAACCCGGGCTGGAACCGCCTGCTGGGCTCGCTGGAGCTGCTGGGCGTGAACCTGCAGTCGATCGAGCGGCGCCTGTCCGAGGCGGCCGAGTCGGACAGCACCCTGGACAACATCGACACCCGCCTGCGCGACTCCTCGCCGCACACGCTGCGCGAAATGGCCGTGCGCATCGGCCAGCAGTTCAGTCTGAAATCGGTGCTGTTCCGCCACGGCCTGCGCATGGCCATCGCCCTGGTGGTCGGCTACGCGGTGATGGTCTCGCTGCATGCCGACCATGGCTACTGGATCCTGCTGACCATCGCCTTCACCTGCCGACCCAACTACGGCGCCACCCGGCTGCGCCTGGCACAGCGCATCGCTGGCACGTTGGTGGGCGTGGGTTTCACCTGGGCGTTCATGCAGCTGTTCCCGGCCACCGAACTGCAGCTGCTGCTGGCCTTCGCCGCGGCGCTGCTGTTCTTCGTCACCCGCACCGACCGCTACATGATCGCCACCGCGGCGATCACGGTGATGGCGCTGCTGTGCTTCAACCTGCTCGGCGACGGCTTCCTGCTGCTGTGGCCGCGCCTGCTCGACACGCTGATCGGCTGCGCCATCGCCGCGGCGGCTGCCTTCCTGATCCTTCCCGAATGGCAGGGCCGTCGCCTGCACCTGGTGATGGCCAACGTGCTCGATGCCTGCGCCCGCTACCTGGATGAGGTGCTGGCGCACTACCGCGAAAGCGGGCGCGACGATCTGGGCTACCGCGTGGCCCGCCGCGACATGCACAACGCCGATGCCGCCCTGTCGGCCGCGCTGTCCAACATGGTGCGTGAGCCAGGCTACAAGCGCCGCAACCTGGACGCCGGTTTCCGCTTCCTGGCCCTGTCCAACACCTTGCTCAGCTACCTGTCCGCGCTGGGCGCGCACCGCGCGCAACTGTCCGAGCATGCCGACGACGCGCTCATCGCCGCGGCCGGGCAGCGCCTGCGCCAGGGCCTGCAGGCCATCACCCAGGCGCTGAACGCCCGGACCGCCGCGGCCGGCACGGCCGCCGAGGACGACGCGCTGGCCGATGTACTGGAACAGATGCCCGCGGACATCGACGAGAAGCGCCGCCTGCTGCGCACGCAGCTGTCCCTGGCCCTGCGTCTGCTGCCGCGCCTGCGTGCGGCCGCCGATGCGGTTACCACCGGCACCGGCGCCGAGCCCGATGCGCGCGGGGATCGCGCTGCGCCATCGGTCGGCTAGGCATCGCGATCTCCCCGGCAGCGGCTCCCGGTGGCCTCGGGCCATCCGCCGCGATGCAGTCCCGGGGGAAAGCCTCTTCGCTGATGAATCGGCTCCAACACATGGAGACTGCGCTGCCCGATGGCAGCAGCGGTACTGAGCACCATGCAGCCTCGTGGGAGCGGCTTCAGCCGCGAAGAAGCCTTCCCGGTAACGCCCCTTCGCCGATGAATCGGCTCCCACACAAGCGCAGGCGCCCGCCGAGGCCACTGCCCTTGCGTGCCATCCATGCCAGCCCTAGGCTGCGCGCAGCTTTCGCACGGAACCGCGCATGTCCTCGGGCCACAACCAGTTCGCGCTGCTCGGGCAGCGCCGCTTCCTGCCATTCTTCGCGGTCCAGTGCTTCGGCGCGCTCAACGACAACGTCTACCGCCAGGCCATCATCGGCCTGTTGTTCTGGATGGGCATCGACCCGGCCCAGCGCACGCTCTACACCAACCTGGCCCCGGCGCTGTTCATCCTGCCCTACTTCCTGTTCTCGGCCATCGCCGGGCAGATCGCCGAGAAGCTGGAAAAGCAGCGGCTGATCGTGATCACCACGACGATGGAAATCGCGATCATGTCGCTGGCGGCGGTGGGGTTCCTGACCCAGAACATGCTCGTGCTGCTCATCGCGCTGTTCTGCACCGGCCTGCAGTCCACGCTGTTCGGCCCGGTGAAGTATTCGATCCTGCCTTCGGTGCTCAAGCCCGAGGAGCTCACCGGCGGCAATGGGCTGGTGGAGATGGGGACCTCGCTGTCGATCCTGGTTGGCATGATCTTCGGCGGGCTGATCTTCCAGCTGGCCGGCACGCACGGGCCGGTCACCGCGGCCACGGCGGTGATCGCCCTGGCGGTCATCGGCAACCTGGTCTCACGGCTGATCCCGCGCGTGGATGCCGGCGCACCGGAGCTGCCGATCAACTGGAACCCCCTGCCCGAGTCACTGGCGATCATGCGCCTGGCGCGCAAGCAGCTGGCGGTGCGCAACGCCATCCTGGGTGTGTCCTGGTTCTGGTTCGTCGGCACCGTGCTGACCGCGCAGCTGCCGACCTACGCCGAGGTCAACCTGGGCGGGCAGCCTTCGCTGTACATCTTCGCGCTGGCGCTGTTCTCCATCGGCACCGGGACCGGCTCGCTGCTGTGCGAAAAATTGTCCGGACGCACGGTGGAGATCGGCCTGGTGCCGCTGGGCGCCTTCGGCATCAGCGCCTTCATGCTGGACCTGTACTTCGCCCGCCCCGGCGCGGCGCCGCAGACCGGGCTGGCCGTGGCGCAGTTCCTGCAGGCGCCCGGCAGCTGGCGCATCTGCATCGACCTGGTCGGCATCGGCATGTTCACCGGCTTCTTCGTGGTGCCGCTGTTCGCGCTGATCCAGAGCCGCACGCCGCGCAGTGAACTCTCCCGCGTCATCGCCGGCGTCAACATCCAGAACTCGTTGTTCATCGTGGTGGCCGCGGTGCTGGGCATCGCCGTGCAGCGCTTCCTGGGCTGGACCATTCCGCAGGTATTCCTGGCGCTGACCATCGCCAACGCGCTGGTGGCGATCTGGATCTTCAGCATCGTCCCCGAGTTCCTGATGCGCTTCATGAGCTGGGTGATGGTGCGCGCGCTGTACCGGCTGCGCCTGCATGGCGTGGAGCAGCACATCCCCGAGGAAGGCCCGGCGCTGATCGTGTGCAACCACGTCAGCTACATGGATGCGCTGATCCTCTCGGCCGCCATCCCGCGGCCAGTGCGCTTTGTCATGTACTACAAGATCTTCAACATCCCGGTGATGCGCTGGATCTTCCGCAACGCCAAGGCGATCCCGATCGCCGGTGCGCGCGAGGACCCCGAGCTGATGCGCAAGGCCTTCGAGGAGATCGACGCGGCGCTGGCCAACGGCGATGTGGTGGGCATCTTCCCGGAAGGCGCCCTGACCAAGGATGGGCAGATCGCCGCCTTCAAGTCCGGCGTGGAGAAGATCCTGGAGCGCCGCCCGGTGCCGGTGGTGCCCATGGCGCTGCGGGGCATGTGGTCGAGCATGTGGTCGCACCGCGATTCGCGCCTGCGCCGCATGCGCATGCCGCGGCGTTTCCGGGCGCACATCGAGGTCGCGGCCGGTGCGCCCCTGCCGGCGGACAGCAGCGCGCAAGCGCTGGAAGCGGCGGTCCGCGGCCTGCGCGGGGATGCGGCCTGAAGCGGGCCGACTGCACAGCGGACACCACAATCCACTAGACTCGCCCGCGACATGACGTCACCACCACCCATGGGGAGTTCCACATGAGCACCATCCCACCGCCGCCCGGCGCCACGCCGCCGCCCTACACCCCGCCGTCGGCGCCGATCGCCCCCGGTAGCGTGCCCAACCACCTGGCCTGGTCGATCATCTCCACGGTCATCGGCTTCTGCCTGTGCTGCCCGGCGCTCATCACCGGCATCGTCGCTATCGTCTTCTCCAGCAAGGTCAACTCGCTGCTGGGCCAGGGCGACTTCGATGGCGCCAAGCGCGCCTCGGCCCAGGCCAAGACCTGGTGCATCGTCACCACGGCACTGGCCGGCCTCGGCCTGATCATCAACATCATCATGTTCGCCACCGGCGGCATGGCCTCCTATATGGAAACCATGCAGCAGTTCCAGAACATGCAGTAATGCAGCAACTCCGCAGCCACCATTGGCTGCTGGCCGGCGCGGCGGCCACCGCCGCCGTCGCTGGCGCCTGCCTGCTCTACCGTTTCGATCCCAACGCCGCCGACAGCCCGTTCCCCGGCTGCATCTTCAAGGCCCTGACCGGGCTGAACTGCCCCGGCTGCGGCATGACCCGCGCCGCGCACGCGCTGGTGCATTTGGATCTGGCCACGGCCTTTTCGATGAACCCGGGGATGATGACCGTGCTGGCGCTCGCCCCCGGCCTGCTGGCCTGGAAGCTGGGCTGGCGCGCACGCTGGTTCGCGCCGGTGGTCCAGGTGATGAGCGCGCCGAAGTTCTGGCTGATCGCCCTGCCCGCCTACTGGATCGCCCGCAACCTGCCCTGGGTGCCGTTCACCTGGTTGGCGCCGGGCTGAGGGTTAGCCCTGGCCGGGCGTTCGCTAACTGCGAGGCAGTGCAACACTTCCTCGGTCGCAGCTGCATCGTCGCCCCCCATGGCGAAGCCTTCTCGGCTCCGGAAAGCCCGGCCCGGCCATCCATGGCCGGGCGTTCGCTGACGCGCGCGGCAGTGCCGCCGGCTCGGTTCCTTCATCGCTGCCATCCCTGGCGCGGCCTTGGCGGCTCCGGAAAGCCCGGCCCGGCCATCCATGGCCGGGCGTTCGCTAACTGCGAGGCAGTGCAACACTTCCTCGGTCGCAACTGCATCGTCGCCCTCCATGGCGAAGCCTTCTCGGCTCCGGAAAGCCCGGCCCGGCCATCCATGGCCGGGCGTTCGCTAACTGCGAGGCAGTGCCTCGCAGTTAGCTCACCCACCCCGCGATGACGAACAGGGCCAGGACCGCCAGCCACAGCAGCAGGATGCGCCAGACCAGGCTCATGGCATCGCGTAGCTCGGGCAGCTCACTGATCGCCGGCACCAGGCCCTCGTCGGTGTAGTCCTCGGCTTCGGCTTCCAGCTCGCTGCGCACGCTGGCCCGGGCGGCAGCATCCAGGAACGTCGCCTGCAGCCCGTGTCCCTGGCTGCCGGTGCCGCGCCAGGCGCCGACCACGGCATCGAAGTTGCCCACCAGCGCCAGGGTCCAGCCCATCAGCATGGCCACCGGCCAGTCCAGCACGGCGCACCACCAGGCTGCGCCGGCACGATGTCCGCCCGGCATCGATGCGCCTTCCACCCCGTGCGCGGACACGGCCAGCAGCCGATACAGCAGGGCGCCGGCAGGGCCCAGCAGCAGGAACCAGAACATCACCCCGAACCAGCGCTGCAGCGCGCTGCGGAACACCGCGCCCACCAGCGCGGGACCATCACTAAGCGGCACGCTGGCCTCGGGCCACAGCCGCGCCACGGCCGCTTGCCGGGTGGCGGTGTCATCGGCCTCCAGGACCGCCTCGACATCCACATCCAGATCGCGCGGGCCCCAGGCATACACCAGCACCGCGATGGCGAAAAGCGCCCCTGGCACGCCCAGCAGCCAGCCGCGAAGCAGCCAGGCCAGCAGCGCCACCAACAGCACCGGCACCGCGACCGCCAACAGCACCCCGTGCCGCCCGCGCCAGAAGGCGCTGCGACCGGCCTGCACATCCAGCCCCCGCAGCCAGCGCGCATACCAGCCAAAGCGCCGCAGGCGTTCCAGCGGCGCATGCGCCAGATGTCCCAGCACCAGCGCGGTGACCACGGCCAACAGGGTGAGCGACATGTGCGGACCTCCGGCGGCCAATTCTAACTGCGCGCCCTACCCGCGCGTCCTACCCGCAAACGGCATGGCGTCGCCGGGCCGATCAGGCGGTCATGCGCTGGTACCAGTGCTCGATCAGGGCACGGGCAATGGAAATGGACGGGGACAGGCGCAGGCCGCCGTGCTCGCGCTGTGGGCTGCGCGCGGCGGCGATCTCATCGACCGTGAACCAGCGCGCGTCTTCCAGTTCGCCATCCACTTTGGGCGTGTCCGGCTCGGCCTCGGCCTCGAATCCCAGCATCAAGGCGCCCGGAAACGGCCAGGGCTGGCCGCCCAGGTAGCGGCAGCTGCGCACCCGCACCTGGGTTTCCTCGTGGACCTCGCGCACCACCGTCTGTTCGAGCGACTCGCCCGGTTCGACAAAGCCGGCGATCACCGAATAGCGCCCTTCCGGCCAGCTGGCCTGGCGCCCCAGCAGCAGGCGCTGCCCGTCGGTGACGGCCACGATGACCGCCGGGTCCACGCGCGGATAGTGCTCGGTGCCGCACTGGCTGCAGCTGGCGACATAGCCGGCGCGGCGGAACGCCACGCGCCCGCCGCAGCGCCCGCAATGCTGGGTGCGCGTGCGCCAGTGCTGCATCGCCCGCGCATGCGCGAAAGCGGCAGACTCGTTCTCGTGCCAGGTCGCCGCGGCCTGGCGCAGGTCCACGCGCTGCGGCGCGCTCACCTGCACCGCGTCGGCCTCGACGGAAAACCAGGCCTGGCCATCGCGCACGCCCAGCAGCAAGGCATTGGCCAGCGCGGAGGCGCCCACATCGCGGCCGGTGAAGCCAGGCCGCTGGCCATTCCGGTCGGCCAGGGCCATGCCCTCGGCGTCCAGCACCAGCAGTTGCGCATCAGGCCACAGCCGCGCCAACGCCTGGGCATCGTCGCGCAGCGCATCGGCGCGATCCAGCGGCGCGCTGGCAAAGGCGTAGCCGGACAGGGCCGGCGGCATCACCTCCGGCAGCCCGCCGGGGCGCGCCGGCATCGGCTCAGACACTGAAGCTGCTGCCGCAGCCGCAGGTGGTCTTGGCATTGGGGTTGCGGATGACGAACTGCGCCCCGGTCAGGCTCTCGGTGTAGTCCACCTCGGCGCCCATCAGGTATTGCAGGCTCAGCGGATCCACCAGCAGGGTGACCTCGTCGGTCTGCACCGCCAGGTCATCCTCGGCGCGGTTCTCGTCGAACTCGAACCCGTACTGGAACCCCGAGCAGCCACCGCCCTCGATGTACACGCGCAAGGCCAACTCGGCGTTGCCTTCCTCGGCGATCAGCTCGCGCACCTTGGCCGCGGCCGCATGCGTGAAGTTGAGCGGGCGGTCCAGCGACTGGTAGTCCGGCGCCGGGGCGGCGGTAGGCAGGGAGACGAACGTGCTCATGCGTGCAGGATGGGGCCAGAAGCGGGGCGGTTCAAGCCAGAGACGGAGATGCAGCTTCCCAGCATCAGGCCCCTCCCGTCCCGCCCGGCGCGGCCGCCTCGGTCCAGGTGAAACCACGCTCGACGCCGGTGCCGCCCGCGGCGTCCAGGCGCGCCACCACCCGCACCGGCTGGAAGCCCTGCGGCAGGAACAGATCCCCTTCCACCTGCTGGAAGTACTTGAACGAATACGCCACGCCCTCGGCCCCGGCCTGCTGGCGCAGCGCGCTCCAGTCCAGGGTCTCCAGCTTGCCGTTGCGCGTGCCCTCCACGCTCAGGCGCAGGCTGCCGCGGCTGACCGCGCCGCGGTTCACGTTCTGGGTCAGGGTGGCGGTGAAGTGCCAGGCATTGCCGGCCTGCGGCTGCAGCCGCAGCTCGTGCACGGTCAGTCCATGGCGCTGCGCCGTGGCGCCGACGAATCGCTCGTAGAACGCCACATCCGTGCGCAGCCCGGCGATTTCCTCATCGCGCTCGGCCAGTCCGTTCTGCAGGTCCTGGTTGGCCTCGCGCGAGATCTGGTCCGAGCGCGACAGCGTGGCCACGCGCTGCTCCAGTTCCGCCAGCCGCGCCTGCTGGGCCCGCCACTGCGCGGGGCTGGGAATGTCCGCGGCCCGCACCTGCACGATGGTCCACACGCCCCAGGCGCCGAAGCCCAGGGCAAGCAGCATCAGCAAGGCCACCGCGTAGGCGACCAGCCGCGCCCGCGGGGACACCGGCTGCAGCTGTGGGGAAGACGTCGGCTTGGACATGGCCGGAGCTTACGCCCGGCCATTTGAGACGGCTCTGAACGCCCGGCCTCAGGCGTTGGCCACCATCGCCACCGGTTCAGCCACAGGCTCAGCCGCCAGCTCGGTCTCGGCCACCGCCGCCGGCTGGGCGTCGGCATGCACCAGGCGCCCGGTCAGCACCGCCCCGGCGCTCATTTCCACCACGCGATAGTGAATGTTGCCCACCACCCGGGCCTGCGCGGCCAGCTCCACCCGCTCGGCGGCATGCACATCGCCCCGCAGCTGGCCGTTGATGATCACCACCGGCGCTTCGACCTCGCCCTCGATGCAGCCCTGCTCGGCCAGGGTCAGCACCGCCGGCTGGCCCGGCTCGGCCACCACGCGGCCGCGGATGCGCCCTTCCACGTACAGCCCACCGCTGAACATCAGATCGCCCTGCAGCACGACCTGCGGACCGATCAGCGTGTCGATGGCCTGGCCTTCTCGGTAGGTGGCGGGCTTCTTCTTCAACATGGGAACTCTCCGGGGAAACAAAATTAGGGGGAATGGCCCGAACCTGCCGGCGCGCCGGAGCTGTGCGCGCACCCCGGGCAGCTGCGGAAGCGGGTGCGAAGGCGCCTCAGGTGCCGGCGACCTTCCAGTCCAGGTCGCGCTCGATGGCGACATCCTGGCCACGCAAGGACACCTTGACCCGCTGCGGCGTGAAGCCGGCGGGCAGCATCACGCGCCCTTCCAGCTGCTGAAAATAGCGGAACGAATACGTCTGCGCCGGCGCCGCGGCCTGCCCATGCAGGACGTTCCAGTCCAGCGTGGTCAGCTTGCCGTCGCGCAGGCCTTCCACCGCCAGGCGCATCTGCCCTTCGCTGATGGCGCCGCGGTTGAGGGTCTGGGTGAGGACGATCTGGTAGTCCCAGCCGGCCGGGCCCTGGTCGACGAACTGCGAGGAGAAGACGGTCAGCCCCTTGCGCTGGTCGGTCGGCCCGACCAGGCGCTCGTAAAAGTCCACATCCGCGCGCAGGTCGGCGATTTCCTGGTCGCGCTCGGCCAGGGTGCTCTGCAGGTCGCGATTGGCCTCGCGGCTGATGCTGTCCGACCGCGTCAGCGTCGCCTGCCGCTGGGTCAGCGTGCGGATCTGGCGCTGCGCCTCGTTCAGGGCCCGGCGGCTGCTCAGCGCCTGCAGGCCCGACGATCCGGCACCGGGCCCGGCAACACTCACGGCGATCACCGCCACCACCGCCAACGAGGCCAGCCAGGCCCCGCCCCACAGGAGGCGCCGGCGCCAGCGCGAGGCGGCGGGCGTGGCAGGCACGATGCGATAGCGGGACGGCGTCTTGGCAGGCATGATCCGATCAGGGATTCGACGGCCACAGGCGCCACCACGGCGGGCGCCGGCGCGCGGCCTATACTCGACTCTACTGGAGGGGACGTCCCCATTTGCCGTCCCCACGGCCACCGCAGTGTAGGGGAATCCGCGCCATGACCGAAGCCCACCTCTTTGTTATTGGGATCCTGTTGGCATGGATGGCCGGCATCCGCGTCTACCTAACCGTGTTCGGGGTGGGCGTGGCCGGCGCGCTGGGCTGGCTGGACCTGCCCCCGGCCCTGGCCGTCACCACCTCGCCCTGGGTGCTGGGCACCTCGGCCGCGCTGGCCCTGGCCGAAGGCCTGGCCGACAAGATTCCCGGGGTGGATTCGCTGTGGGACCTGGTGCAAACCCTGGCGCGCGTGCCCGCAGGCGCGTTCCTGGCCGCGGCCACGCTTTCGCCCGATGGCGAACTGGGCGCCGGGGCGCTGGCCGCTGGCGCCGGTGTGGCGCTGACCAGCCATGTGCTCAAGGCCGGCTCGCGCGCACTCATCAATACCTCGCCCGAGCCGGTCAGCAACATCGCCGCCTCGGCGACCGAAGACGCCCTGACCCTGGGCGGACTGGCGCTGGCCTTCTCGCACCCGGTGCTGGCCCTGGTCCTGGTGGTGGGTGTGAGCCTGCTTGGCGCAATCGCCATCTGGCTGGTCTGGCGCAGCGTGCTCCGCGGCATGCGGCGACTGATGCGCCCAGGTGCCACTGCCTCGCAGGCCAGCGGCGGCCGCTAATGCACGCAGCACGCAGCCCCCTTAACGCCGAAAACCGCATAATGACGAAGTCTTGGTGAAACACTGACGCATGTCCCAGATCCCTACGTCGTTCGACCCCGCCCGTTCCCGCCCGCGCATGGAAGTCCCGCCGCCGGGCTACTGGAAACGCTGGGGCGAGCCCGCCCTGGAAGACGCACCAGTGCGCGCAATGGCCGAGTCCGAAGCCGATGGACACGGCGATGGCACGGCCGGCGACGCGCCGGGCGCCGGGACACCGGCAGGCGCTGGCGGCCGTGCGGGCGGCGGCGAGACTGAGCCTCCTTTTCGCGTGCTGATCGTCGAGGACGATCGCGGCCAGGCCCTGTTCGCCCAGAGCGTGCTGCACGGGGCCGGCATGCAGGCCGAGGTGGAGCTGGACGCGGACAAGGTCATCGACACCCTGCGCAGCTTCCAGCCGGACCTGGTGCTGATGGACCTGCACATGCCCGGCAAGGACGGCATGGGCCTGACCGTGGTGATCCGCGAACAGCCCGAGTATCTGCACCTGCCCATCGTGTTCCTCACCGGCGACCCCGACCCGGAGCGCCAGTACGAGGTGCTGGAAAGCGGCGCTGACGACTTTCTCAGCAAGCCGATCCGCCCGCGCCACCTGATCGCCGCGGTCGCCAACCGCATCCAGCGTGCGCGCAAGCGCGCACCGGCCACGGCGGCGGCGGCGCCGGCCGCGACCCATCCGGAGACCGGCCTGGCCACCCGTGCGCACCTGCTGCAACAGTTGGGGTCGGCGCTGGAGGAAAAGGCCGTGGGCGGCCTGTTCTTCGTGGAGATCGGCGGCTCGCTTGGCCTGCGCGAGCGCTATGGCTATGCCAGCTTCGAGCAGCTCATGCTCGGCGCGGCGCGCCATCTGGGCGAAGTTGCGGCCCCGCACCCGGTTTCGCGCATGAACGACAACAGCTTCCTGGTGCTGGCGCGCGGCATGGAAGAGACCGCGCTGCGCGACTTCGCCCGCAAGCTGCAGCAGCAGCTGGCCGCCCATGGCATGTCGGTGCGCGGCGAGACCCTGCACCTGCGCTCGGCGGTGGGCTTTGCGCACCTGCCGCAGGCCTTCGGCGAGACCAGCGCCGCGCTGGAGGCGGTCGAACGCTCGGCCCTGGCCGCGCGCCACCAGGCCGACAGCGTGGCCGTATACGTGCCACCGGCGCCGGTGGAAGAGCAGGCCCGCCAGGCCCTGGCCGAAGCCACCCTGGAGCTGGCCTTCCAGCCCATCGTCTCGGTGGCCGGTGGCGACCTGGCCCAGTACCAGGCGCTGATGCGGCTGCGCCAGCCCGATGGCAGCGTGCTGCCGGCGGCCAAGGCCGTGCCGGTGGCCGAGACCAGCGGGCAGATCGTCGACCTGGACCGCGGCGTGGTCGCCAAGGCCTTGGACCTGATCGCCAACAATCGCGACAAGCAGCTGCGCATGTTCGTGTCGCAGTCCCCGCGCACCCTGACCCGGCCGGACGCCGCCACCTGGGTCAGCGAGCAGCTGGCCCAGCGCGGGCTGGAAGGCAAGTGCCTGGTCATCGACCTGCGCCTGGGCGATGCGCTGATCCACACCGTGGCCCTGCGCAGCTTCTGCGAGAAGCTGATGGGCGTGGGCGTGCAGTTCTGCCTGAGCCAGTTCGAGCCGGGCCTGGAATCCGAGGCGCTGCTCTCGCAGCTGCCGCTGGGCTATCTGCGCGTGTCCAGCCGCTACGCGGGCGCCCACAGCGATGCCCAGCTCAACGCCCAGCTCAGCGGCATCATCGAGCTGGCGCACAAGCAGGGCCTGCAGGTCATCGCGCAGCAGATCGAAGACCCGCAGGCCGCCGCCGCCATGTGGATGGGCGGCATCGATTTCATCCAGGGCAACCTGGTGCAGGGCGTCGGCAGCGAGCTGGGCTTCGATTTCCACAACGCGGTGCTGTAACGGAGCGGTAGAGGATGAGCGTGTCGCCGTGGGGGGGACGGCTGGCCGGCTTGAGTGCGCTGATGGGCGCGCTGGCGCTGGTCGCACTGGTGCTGGGGGTGCTGCGCGTGCCGGGCCCATGGGTGCTGGTGGCCATGCCCCTGTGCGCGTGCGCGGTGGTCCTGGCGGTGCTGTCGTCCCTGCGGGCCCGGGCCCTGCGCGAACAGGCCGAGACCCTGCAGGTGCGCGCCTCGATGGCCGAGTCCGAGCGCGACACCCTGCGCAAGGACCTGGGCCGCCACAGCCTGCTGGAAGCCCAACTCACCCAGGCCAAGCAGGCGGCCGAGTCGGCGGTGCTGGCCAAGGGCGAGTTCCTGGCCACCATGAGCCACGAGATCCGCACCCCGCTCAACGGCATCGTGCCGATGCTGGAGCTGCTGGGCAATGCGCCGCTGGGCAAGGACCAGCGCGACATGCTGGCCACGGCCATGGCCTCCTCGCAACAGTTGCTGCGCATCGTCGACGACATCCTGGACTACTCCAAGCTGGAGGCCGACAAGCTCGAGCTGGAGACCACCACCTTCAACCTGCGCGAGGTGCTGGACGGGGTCATCCAGCTGATGCAGCGCCCGGCCGAGGCGCGCAACCTGCGCCTGCAGCTGCAGCTGGACCCGGCCGTGCGCCTGTCGGTGCGTGGCGATCCGGTGCGGCTGCGGCAGGTGCTGACCAACCTGATCGGCAACGCCATCAAGTTCACCGAGCGCGGCTCGGTCACCCTGGCCCTGCGCCGGCTGGGCGAGACCCAGCAGCAACACCTGCTGCGTTTCGACGTGCGCGATACCGGCATCGGCATCCCCGCCGAAGCGCAGGAGCGGCTGTTCCGTGCCTTCAGCCAGGCCGATGCCTCCACCACCCGCCTGTACGGCGGCACCGGCCTGGGCCTGGCCATCTGCAAGCGCATCGTGGAGCTGGCCGGCGGCCGCATCGGAGTGGTGTCGCAGCCAGGGCGCGGCTCGACCTTCTGGTTCGAGATTCCCCTGCTCAAGGTCATCGGCGACCTGCAAGGGACCCATGCAAACCGGCTCAACGCCCACGTCCTGGTGGTCAGCCCCGATGTGCAGCTCTGCCAGCGCCTGCGCGCGCTGCTGCCGGGCTGGGGCTTCGGCCTGGCCTGCGTGGAATCGCCGCAGGAAGCGCTTGAACGGCTGCGCGGCCCCGGCGGCGAGCACATCGGCTGGGTCCTGGCCGACCTGCCGCGCCTGGGCGACAGCGCCCGCGCCCTGCAGCGCGGCCTGGGCCGCAGCCAAGTGAGCCTGGTCTGGCTCTACGGCGACCAACCGGTGCCCGAGGACCTGCGCGCCGACGCCGCGCAGATTCCGCGCCTGTCGCCCAACAGCGCCCTGCGCGCCATCCTCACCCAGCAGGAATTCCCGACCACGGCGGTGGAGGATGACGCCGCCACGGCGGTGGCGCCCGAGCTTCCCATCGGCGAGCCGCCCGCGCAGCCCAGCGAGGCTGGACCACCGTCGCCCGCGCAGCCACACGCTGCTGCACCGCCGCTGCCCGCGCAGGCCAAGGCGGCGCACGGTCCGATCCTGCTGGTGGAGGACAACCCGATCAACCGGGCGGTGGCCGAGACCATGCTGCGCGTGCTCGGCCACAGCTGCGACCATGCCGAAAATGGCGCACTGGCCATCGAGAAGATGAGTGCCAAGCGCTATGGCCTGGTGTTGATGGACTGCCAGATGCCGGTGCTGGACGGCTACAGCGCCACGCGCCGCTGGCGCCAGCGCGAAGCCGAGCTTCCGCAGCTGCCGCGCCTGCCGATCGTGGCGATGACCGCCAACGCCATGGCCGGCGACCGCCAGCGCTGCCTGGACGCGGGCATGGACGACTACCTGTCCAAACCGGTGTCCCGCGAGCAGCTGCAGGCCTGCATCGGTCGCTGGATGCAGGCCGGGGAGGCCCAGGGCACGCCTGACCAGGCCCACGCCATCGCGCCGCCGGACCCGTCCATGCCGTCGGCCGCTTCCGCGCCAACGCACACGGCGCCCGCGCAGCCAGCCGGCGACATCCCCACACCGTCACCGCCCGCGCCTGCTGCATCGGTGCCGGTGGCGGCACCCTCGCCGGCGGCAGCGCCGCGCAGCTCGGTGATCCAGACCCCGGTGCTGGACACTTCGGTGCTGGATGAACTGTTCGAGGTGGTGGGCAAGGAAACGGCCAAGATCGTCGGGCTGTTCCTGGAAGACACGCCCAAGCTGATCGCCGCGCTGGAAGCAGCCGCGGCCGCCTCCGACCTGGCAGCCTTGCGTATGCCCGCGCATACGCTGAAGTCCTCGGCTGCCAACCTGGGGGCGATGACCCTGTCGGCCGCAGCCCAGCGGATCGAACTGGGCAGCCGCAACGGCCACCTGGAGCGTCCCGCGGTGGCCGTGGCCCTGGTGATCGCCGAGTTCGCCCGCGCGCGCCTGGCGCTGCAGGCCTACCTCAACCGCGTCGGCGGCTGAGGCAAGCGCCGCGGGCGATACGCCGGTGTGGGAGATGCCCTAGCCGCGAAGACCGGCGACTGCAATCCGATCCCGATTCCTGCCGAAGCCTGCGCGGCTGCGCCAGGCGGAGTTGTGGGAGCGGCTTCAGACGCGAAGGGGGACTTCCCGGCAAAGCCCACCGCGGCTGATGGCTTCAAAGCCACCTGGAGCTGCTCGCACCGCAATCGCCGGGCAGCGGCAGCTGCACTCAGACCCTGGCTATCGCCTGGCGGCGGTGGTGGATGAAAAGAGCGTCATCCACCCTACGAAGCGTGGCGACGCGATTCCGAGCCGTGCGGTGCCGGGCGGCTCAGTCCTCGATCTTGCTGAGCAGGTAGTTCGGCTCGCCGATGCGCTCGATCAGGTCAAGCTGGGTCTCCAGCCAATCCACGTGCTCTTCCTCGCCTTCGAGGAAATCCACCAGCAGCTGGCGGCTGACGAAGTCGTTGGTGCTTTCGCAGTACGTGACCGCCTCGCGCAGCAGCGGCAGCGCATCCATCTGCAGGGCCAGGTCGCAGGTCAGCATCTCGCGCGGGTTCTCGCCCACGCGCAGCTTGCCCAGCGCCTGGAAGTTCGGAAGGCCTTCCAGGAACAGGATGCGGTCGGCCAGCTTGTCGGCGTACTTCATCTCGCGGATGGAGGCCTTGTACGCATGTTCGTAAAGCTCGTGCAGGCCCCAGTTCTTGAACATCTTGGCGTGCAGGAAGAACTGGTTGATGGCCGTCAGTTCGATATAGAGCACCTTGTTGAGGTACTCGATGACCTTGGCGTCGCCTTTCATGTCAGCGCTCCGGCGCAGGGGAAAGCGCGCAGCTTACCGAGCCCGAAACGCAGGCAAAGGAACGCGAATCGTGATCATCCTGATTGCACGCTTGTGCTGGCGTGCGTGCATCCCCAACCGTAAGCCTCAGAAAGCGCCGTGATGGACTGCGGCTTCAAAACGCCAGGCGGGAATGTGGGGCGCGGCAGCGCCGAGCGACCACCAGCGGCGGCTCAGGCCGCCTCGGCCAACGGTCCCGGCAGCACCGCCAGCGGGAAGGCATGCACGCTGGCCAGGATGTCGCCGGCCATCTCCAGGCAGCTGCCGCAAGTCGCGCCGCAGCCGGTCCGCATCGTCAGCTCGGACGTGGTCCGGCAGCCCTCTTCGGCGGCCTGGCGGATCTGATGGTCGGTGACCCCATTGCAGATACAGACGTACACGGCGTTACCACGGCGGACGCGCCAAACCGGCGCGTGCCCATTCAAACGCCACTGAGAATGATTGTCAATTGTCCCCGGCGGGACGTTGTTCAGCCGGATTGCGGGGACGTGACCGATGTCGCGCCCGGCCCCGGGCGTGGGGTTCCCCAGTGCGCAGCAGACCGGCCTGGGGTACCGCCTGGGCCCCGGCGATTCCGCGCGCCAGCGGCGCCAGGTGGCGCAGCGCGCGGGCGTACACGCCGCGCTTGAACATGACCACGTGGTCCACCGGGTACCAGAAGTCCACCCAGCGCCAGTGATCGAACTCCGGGGTCTCGGTCAGGTCCAGGCGCAGGTCGCTTTCCTCGCCCAGCATCTGCAGCAGGAACCAGACCTGCTTCTGGCCAATGCAAACCTGGCGCTCGTTGCGCCGCACCGCCCGCTGCGGCAGGCGATAGCGCAGCCAGCCGGGCGTGGCGCCCAGCACGTCGACGTGGTCGGGCAGCAGCCCGGTCTCCTCGCGCAGCTCACGGTACATGGCCTCCAGCGGCGTCTCGTCGCTGTTCATCCCGCCCTGCGGGAACTGCCAACCGTCCCGACGCACGCGCCTGGCCCAGAACACCCGCCCATCCGGCCGCATCAGGATGATGCCGACATTGGGTCGAAAGCCGTCCGGATCGATCATGATGCGGACTCCCTAAATCTACTGGGGACGAATGTGCCACGCCCGGCGGGGCGCCTCAACTCCAAAGAAATGGATTGACAGCCCCACCCCGGACATGAAAAATACGCGGTTCCTGCGGCTATGTAGCTCAGCCGGTTAGAGCACAGCACTCATAATGCTGGGGTCGGTGGTTCGAGTCCACCCATAGCCACCAACGCGCAAAGCGTTGGACGCAGCAGGAAGCCAGCAAGGGTCCGACGTCCCTGGAACTTCCAGTCGACTCGGGCCTTTTTTGTTTGCTGCAGTGTCGCTAGCGAACGCCGAGCGCCTACTCAGCGATCTCTTTCCCGCACATGGCCGCCGGATGACGCAGTTGAGCAGCGTTCGCTCCGCTGTCTGCCGAAGGCATGATTCAGTGCCGATCACTGCAAGCGCGTTTGCGTATTCGATGGCCTCGATAGCCGATGTCTTCTCGAACGATTGAGCCAAAGGCTTGCTTAACTGCGAGGATCACCCCGTCCGCGTATCGCTGGGATGCCGTGGCGGCTCCTCGCCCTTGAGCAGGGCTTCGGTGCGTGCGTGCTGCCAGAGCGCGGTGTCCCAGACCAGTCGGGCGTTGCCGTCGAAGTGGTCGAACTTGCGCTCCAGGCGGGTGACCGCGGAGAACGCGCGGTATGCCAGGCAGAGTGCGCCCAGCGAGAACAGCGCGCAGCTCGCGCTGATGACTGCAATCAGATGATCCATGTCCAATCCCTGTTCGGCCGTGCAGGGTCGCCTGGCACCACGCAGCCGTGCCGGGCAAACAATCGCGCGAAGACGCCTGCAATCGTGCCCTCATTAAACCGGACACGACATTGCGCAGGCCACTGCGAACGTGAACCGTGGGGTACCAGCGCGGTGATTTATTGCGCAGGTCTCAGTGTTCGCTGACAGCAAGGACAGGTTGCGCGCGTTCATTTTTTTAACGAGGACCCGCGCGTTCTCCTTGGGCATCCACGCGGGATGCAGCTGCGCGTTGCTACGCTTGGCGCCACACCCATCAAGGACGCTGCAATGAACTGGATCTCATCCGCCGGGCTGTTGTCGCTGCTTGCCGTGGCCGCACCTGC
>Ga0209257_1000644_pt1 | contig 55811 bp, 56 predicted proteins | sample AraplaCvi_mCL_r2_FD_184277 | JGI IMG/M metagenome (GOLD analysis project Ga0209257, IMG submission 184277) | Arabidopsis root microbial communities from North Carolina, USA - plate scrape MF_Cvi_mCL_r2 (SPAdes) (version 2) | ecosystem: Host-associated > Plants > Roots > Endosphere | place: USA...
GGTCTACGAACATGCGCGTGACGGTAACGGCGGTGAAGACGCTGGTGACGATGCCGATGGTCAGAACCACCGCAAAGCCCTTGATCGGACCCGAACCGAACCAGAACATCAGCGCGGCGGCGATGACGTTGGTGACGTTGGCGTCGAAAATCGCGCGGCTGGCTTCCGAATAACCAAGCTCGATCGCCTGGAATATCTTTCGCCCGCGTTTCAATTCCTCGCGTATGCGTTCGTTGATCAGCACGTTCGCGTCGACCGCGGCGCCGATCGTCAGCACGAAGCCCGCAATACCGGGCAGCGTCAATGTCGCGTTGAATGCGGCCATGACCGCGATGATCAGGAACACGTTGAAGACCAGCGCGACGCACGCATAGACGCCGAAGCGGCCATAGACGACGAGCATCAGCACCAGCACCGAAACCGTTGCGATGATGCCCGCGATCGCGCCCTTGCGGATCGAGTCGGCACCAAGCTCCGGGGTCACCGTGCGTTCTTCGACGACGGTCATCTTCACCGGCAGTGCGCCCGAACGGAGCGAAATCGCCAGTGCGTTGGCGCTCGCGACGCTGAAGCTGCCCGAAATCTGGGCGCTGCCACCGAGGATCGGCTCGTTGATCGACGGCGCCGACAGCACCTTGCCGTCAAGCACCATCGCGAAGCGCTTGCCGACGCTCTGCGCGGTTACTTTGGCAAAAGTGCTCGACCCGCCCGAATCGAACCGGATCGACACGACCGGCTGGTTGTTCTGTGGGTCGTAGCTTTGCTTGGCGTCAATCAGCTGCTCGCCGCTGATCATGACCTGCCGGCGCAGCACTTCGAATGCGGCGCCGCTTCCCTCGCCCTCGGCATAGGGAACAATTTCGCTGCCAACCGGGACGCGGCCCGCGGCGGCTTCGGCGGGATCGGCGTTGGCGTCGACCATGCGGAATTCGAGCCGCGCGGTCTTGCCGATCAGCTCCTTCAGCGCGGCCGGGTCCTGCAGGCCGGGAACCTGCACGACGACTCGGTCGTCGCCTTCGCGGATGATCGTCGGTTCGCGCGTACCCAGCGCGTTGACGCGCTTGTCGATGATGTCGCGCGCGGTATCCATCGCATTTTTGACCGCCTGCGCCTGTCCGGCGCTGGTCGGGGTCATCACGATACGCTGCGAATCGATGACGTTGATGCTCCAGTCGCGCTGCCCGGTCAGCCCTGCCCCCTGCGTCTCGCTGAACAGGCGCTCGCGTGCCGCGTCGAGCTTCGCCAGGTCGCGGACGAGGAAGCTGATCTTGCCGCCCGCGGTCGACAGTTCGCCGATCGCGATATCATCATCGGGCCCGCTCTCGCCGCGCATCGCGGCGCGGACGGTCTTTTCCATATTCGCGAGCTGCGTCTTGCGGAGGTCGGCGATGTCGGCCTCGAGCAGCAGGTGGCTGCCGCCGGCAAGGTCGAGCCCCAGATTGACCTTCGCCTGCAGGAAGGACGGCAGGTTGTTCACCGTCTTTTCGGGCAGGAAGCTTGGGATGGAGAAAATGATACCGAGCAGCAGGATGATGCTGATGCCGATGGTCTTCCAGCGCGGGAAATCGAGCATGGTCTAAAGATCCGATAGCAAGAGCGGGACCGCGGCGAACGCGGACCCCGCCGCGTCAGTCGTTGGCGGGTTTGCCGCCGGGCTGCAGGACGTCGGCGAGGGTCGACTTTACGACCTTGATCTTCACCCCCTGCGCGATTTCGACATGGGCGTAATCATCGTCGACGCTGGTGACCTTGCCGACGATGCCGCCGCCGGTCACGACCTGGTCGCGCGGCTTGACCGCCGCAACCTTGTTGCGATGTTCCTTGGCGCGAACCTGCTGCGGGCGGATCAGGAAGAACCAGAACACCGCAAAGATCAGCAGATAGGGAACCAGCATCAGGAAACCGGCAGCCCCGCCGCCCGATCCGGCCGCCTGGGTCAGAAGCAATTGCGTCGACATGGATGAAAAACTTTCCGTTCGTGAGCAGCGCCGAATTCCCCTCCGGAACCGGCACGCAAATATGGCGCGGCGCCTATCACGCAGGGAAGATGCGCGCAACCGGTCGCTGCGCCCCTCCCCGCGCCCCAAGGCCAAGAACTTGGGCAAGCGCCGCCGAAATGGGAATGATGCCCGCCATATCAAGCCCGCGACCCCGATCGATCGAAAGCAGGCCATCGCCGCTTGCATCGTCCGCCAACCCGCGCTAGGGGCCTCGCCTGCCCTTACGGGGGCCGGTCGGGACGTAGCGCAGCCTGGTAGCGCATCACACTGGGGGTGTGGGGGTCGGAGGTTCGAATCCTCTCGTCCCGACCAATTTACCTGATACTCTGACAGCGTCCTGACAGGATAGCGCGCCATCGGGGCCGGGCGCGGCGCGCTTGCGTCGTCGGCGATCAACGCGCGGAATCGTGCACGAGCGGAGGGCGCACCGATATGCAGGCAGGCCTATTGATCGTTGCCGCCGCATTCCTGACCTCTATCCTTTCGGGCATCTTCGGCATGGCGGGCGGCCTCGTCTTCATGGGCGTGCTCGCCTGGATTTTGCCGGTGACCGCCGCGCTCGCGCTCCACGGCGTGATCCAGTTCGCTTCGAATCTCTGGCGCGTCATTCTCCACCGCGCGCATGTCGCCTGGCCGGTATTGCTCTGGTTCGGGATCGGCGCCGCGGCATCGATCGGCTTTTTCTCGCTGGTGATCTTCACCCCGACCAAATTCTACGTCTTCCTCGGGCTCGGCCTGATGCCGATTCTCGTGTGGCTGCCCGAACGCTGGATGGCGCTCGACGCCAGCAACCGCTGGCATGCGCTCGGCGGCGGTTTCATCTCGACCGGCCTCGCGCTCGTCTCGGGCGTGTCGGGCCCGGTGACCGACCTGCTGTTCATCCATACGAAGCTGAACCGGCATCAGGTCGTCGCAACCAAGGCGGTGATGCAGGCGATCGGCCATGCATCCAAGGTACTCGTCTATGGCGCGCTGCTGCTCAGCGCGTCGGCGCGCGAAATCATCCCGTTATCGGTCACCGCTATCGCGGTATTCGCGTCGATGGCGGGAATCATGGTCGGCGGCTATATCCTCGACCGCATCAGCGATGCGCATTTCCGTGCCAGCCGCCGCTGGATCGTCACGATCATCGGCGCGACCTTCCTGTTTCAGGCGGTCCTGATCGCTGTCAGCTGAGCATTGCTATGCATCGCGGCGCGACACTGGCCAAGGCGTGCCAACGCACCTAGGAGCGCCGCATGGAATTCGCGCCCGAAATCTTTGCTTTCCTGATCGGCATCGCCTTTCTTGCCGGGACGATCGACGCGATGGCGGGCGGCGGCGGGTTGATCTCCATTCCCGCGCTGATGGCAGCGGGGGTACCGCCCGTATCGGCGCTCGCGACGAACAAGCTGCAAAGCACGATCGGCACCGCGTCGGCCTTCCTGACTTTCTGGCGCGTGGGCCATATCGATCTTCGCCGCTTCGCATGGCCCGCGGCCGGCGCCTTTGCCGGCTCGGTGCTCGGCGCGACCGCGGTTCAATATGTCCGCTCCGATTTCCTTGCCGCGCTCGTCCCACTGCTCTTGATCGCGATGGGCTGCTATTTCCTGCTCGCGCCGCCGATGAGCAGCGTCGATCGTCACGCGCGCGTCGGCCCGCTCGGGCTCACGCTCATCGTCGCCGCGCTCGGCTTCTACGACGGTTTCTTCGGCCCCGGCACCGGCTCGTTCCTGACCCTCACCCTCGTCGCGCTCGGCGGCCTCGGGCTCGTGCGGGCGATCGGCAATACGAAATTCCTGAACCTCGCGACCAATATCGCCGGCCTGCTCGCGATGATCGTCGGCGGCCATGTCCTATGGATGCTCGGCCTGTCGATGGCGGCCGCCAATGTCGCGGGCAACCAGCTCGGGGCGCGGCTCGCGATCCGCTTCGGCGGACGCGGGGTGCGGCCTTTGCTCGTGATCATGTCCTTTGCCCTGACCACGAAGCTGCTCGCCGACCCCGCCAATCCGCTCTGGACGCTCTTTTAGGGCTGGACTTCGGCCGGCGGCGGCGCTTCCGCCCGCGCCTTTTGCTTCGCGGCGAGTTCGGCCTTGTCGACCACGCCGTCGCCGTTGGCATCGAGGAACTTGATAAAGGCATCGATCCTTTCCGGCGACGCCTTGGCCGGATCGCCCTGCTGCTGCGCGCGCATCTCAGCCATCTTGGTGATTTCGGCCTTGTCGAGCTTGCCGTCGCTATTGGCATCGATCGCCGCGAACATGCGGCCGTCGTCCTGCGGCGGTTGGGCAGTCGCGATGGCTGGAACCGCCAGGCCGATCGAAGCGGCAATCATCGTCAATTTCTTCATTCCATGTCCTTTGGTCATATCGGCAATAGCGCCGTGACGCCCCGGAGCGGACATGGCATTTCGCGCGTCGCAAAACTATGGCAGCGGCTTCGGCTCGTCACGGTTTCAGCACGACCTTGCCCACCACCTCGCGCCGCTCGAGCATCGCAAAGCCTTCGCGCCAGTCGGCAAGGTCGAGCGACGCATGGACATGCGGGCGGATCTCGCCGTCCGCGACCAGCGCGTCGATCGCCGCAACATTCTCGGCGCCGCGCTCGGGAAAGCGCCTTCCATATTCGCCCGCGCGCACCCCGACGACCGAGAAACCCTTGATCAGCGGCATGTTCACCGACACCTCGGGGATGCGCCCCGACGTAAAGCCGACGACAAGCAATCTGCCACCAAAAGCGATACAGCGCGTCGATTCGTCGAATATATCGCCGCCGACGGGGTCGAAGATCACATCAGCGCCCGCGCCGCCTGTCAATTGCTTCACCGTCTCGCGAAACCCCGGCGCGCCGTCGATCACCGCGTCGGGGGCATAGAGCCGCGCGATCTCCGCGCGCTTTTCCGCGCTGCTCGCCACCGCGATCACGCGGGCGCCCAGCGCCTTGGCAAGGTCGACCGTCGCCAATCCGACGCCCCCCGCCGCGCCGTGCACCAGCACCCACTCGCCGGGCTCGACGCGCGCGCAGCGCACCAGCGCGACATAGGCGGTCAGATACGCGACCGGATAAGCCGCGGCCTCGTCCCAGTTCAGCCGGTCGGGCTTCGCGCGCAGCGCCTGCGCCGGGACGACACAATATTCGGCCATCGCACCAAAACGATTGCCGCCGGCCACCGCGTCGCCCGGGCTCCACGCGGTCACGCCCTCGCCCACCGCATCCACTTCGCCCGCAAATTCCAGCCCCGAAACAAAGGGCAGTTCGGGTTTCAGTTGATAGTCGCCGCGCGTCATCAACAGATCGGGGAAATTCACCGCCGCCGCGCGCACGCGCACCCGCACCTCGCCCGCCCCCGGTTGGGGCGGCGGGACATCGGCCAGCTTCGCGCCGCGATGATCGGGCAACAATTCGCGCACCTGCAACGCCCGCATGGTGAAAACCCTTTCCTACAATATTCCTATATGGTTCGTTTTGATCGTTCTACCAACCGAAGGAGCGACTCATGCCAAGACTTGACCCATCGACCTGCACGGCCGACGTTTTGATCGACGCCGTCATCGACCGCGAAGGCCGATATGTAAACCACCCTGCCGACCGCGGCGGCCCAACCTGTTGGGGCATCACCGAAGCGGTCGCACGCGCCGAGGGCTATGCCGGCGCGATGCGCGACCTGCCGCGGAGCGAAGCCGCGTCCATCTATCGCCGCCTCTATTGGCTGCGCCCCGGCTTCGACAAGGTCGCACTGCGGGCGCCAAAGATCGCCGCCGAACTCTTCGACACCGGCGTCAACATGGGCACCGTCACCGCTGCGGGCTTTCTCCAGCGCGCGCTCAACGCGCTCAACCGTACCGCGCGCGACTATCCCGACATCGCGGTCGATCGCGACGTCGGTCCGCGCACATTGTCGGCGCTCGACGGCTTCCTCAAAGCCCGCGGCAAGGGCGGCGAAACCGTCCTCCTCCGTGCGATGGAGGCGCTGCAGGGCGAACGCTACATCGCGCTCGCCGAACGCCGCCCCAGCCAGGAGGCCTTCCTCTACGGCTGGCTCGCCAATCGCATCGGCACCGGCTGATGCCTCACCGCCCGCCATTGGACTGAACTTCCCTGAACTTTGAACTTAGGAGCATTGTCATGAGCATTATCGAAGGTTTGATCGGCCCCATCGCCAAGCTGATCGACAAGATTATCCCCGACCCCGAAGCGCGCGACCGCGCCAAACTCGAACTCCTTAAAATGGAGGGCAGCCAGGAAATGGAAGCAATTCGCACCCGAATGACCGCGATCGTCGCCGAGGCGAACAGCGCCGACCCGTGGACCAGCCGCGCGCGACCGAGCTTCCTCTACGTCATGTATGCGCTGTTGCTCTGGGCGATCCCGATGGGCCTCATCGCCGCCGCGCGGCCCGAGATGGCAAAGGGCATCGCCGACGGCATGAACGCCTATCTCGCCGGCATCCCGGAGCCGCTCTACGCGCTCTTCGGGACGGGATATCTGGGGTACACGGCTGCAAGGGCGTGGGGGAAAGCAAAGGGCGTCGAGGGTTAAAGCCGTCCTCAAATCCGTTTGTGCTGAGCTTGTCGAAGCACCGTTCTTCTTCGAAGTCCGATGAAAGACCGGCCCTTCGACAGGCTCAGGGCGAACGGATTCAAGAAGCGGTGTTTTCCACCACGCTGGCCAAATTCGCGAGCGAACTCGTCAGCCCCTCGATATGATCCTTCGCCGAAATACCCGGCGGCACGTGATGCGCGTCGATCGTGACCAGCGTGCCGCCGCTCTGCCGCGACAGATACCAGTGCATCTCCATCGTCCCCGAAAAGCGCGGATCGTCGGACTCGAATTCGACCTGCCACACTACCAGCCGCCCGTCGTCGAGCGTCGGGATATAGACTTCCACAACGTCGCTATCGTCGTCGCTCTTGGTCTCGACATCGGCGTCGTCGAAAGTCAGCCGCATCAAAAAGCCGCCGCCCGCGCGCAGGTCGACATGCTCGAACGTCCCCGTCGCGCCCTCGGGCGGCAACCATTGCCCAAGCTTCGTCGCGCTCGTGAACGCCGCAAAGACATCGACCAGCGGCGCGGCGATCAGCCGTTCGGCATGATCGATGCGCCGCGTCTTCTTGGTCGGTTTCAAGCGAGCGCGGCTTTGACCGCCGCAACGGCGTCGTTCGCCGCTGCCCCGTCAGGTCCGCCGCCCTGCGCCATGTCGGGCCGCCCGCCGCCACCCTGTCCGCCAAGCGCCGCGACCGCGACCTTGACGAGATCGACTGCGCTGAGGCTGCCGGCCTTGTCCTCGGTGACCCCGACGGCAACCGAAGCCCGGCCATCGTTGACCGCGACGAGCATCGCGACACCGCTGCCGACCTGCTTCTTCAGCCCGTCGACCGTGCCGCGCAAATCCTTGGGATCGAGCCCGTCGACGACTTGCGCGAGGAACGCCGTATCGCCCACCTGCTCGACCGCCAGACCAGCCGCCGCGCCGCCACCGCCGCCCATGGCAAGTGCCTTCTTCGCATCGGCCAGCTCGCGCTCGGCCTTCTTCAGCGCCTCGGCCAGCTGCGCGACGCGCGCCGGCACATCGTCGGGCGACGTCTTGAGCGCCGCTGCCGCCGCCTTCAGCGCCTCGTCGCGGCCGTTCAGCCACTGGCGCGCCCCATCGCCGGTCAGCGCCTCGATCCGCCGCACGCCCGAAGATACAGCAGACTCGCTGATGATCTTGAACAAGGCAATGTCGCCCAGCGCCCGCACATGCGTGCCGCCGCACAGCTCGACCGAATAGCTATGATCGTCCGCCGCACCCATGCTGAGCACGCGCACTTCGTCGCCATATTTCTCGCCGAACAGCGCCAGCGCGCCCGCCGCAACCGCGTCGTCGGGAGTCATCAACCGCGTCGTCACTGCTTCATTGCCGCGGATCTGCGCATTTACGTCAGCTTCGACGTCTGCAATTTCCTCAGGCGTCAGCGCCTTGGGATGCGAGAAGTCGAACCGGAAGCGGTCCTCGGCAACCAGGCTACCCTTTTGCGTGACATGCCCGCCGAGACGGTTGCGCAGCGCCGCATGCAGCAAGTGCGTCGCGCTATGATTGGCGCGAATGCGGTCACGCCGCGCGGCATCGACGGTCAACTGGACCGTATCGCCGACCTTCAGCGTGCCAGCTTCAAGCTTCGCCTGATGCGCGTGCAGGCGCCCGAGCGGCTTGCTGGTATCGCTGACCGAAGCCTTCGCCCCTTCCAGCGTCGCCAGCGTGCCGGCATCGCCCATCTGGCCGCCGCTCTCGCCATAAAAGGGGGTCTGGTTGGTCAGCACGACCAGCTCGTCGCCCGCCTTGGCCTCATCGACGGGCACGCCGTCCTTGACGAGCGCGATGACCTGTCCCTCGCCCGCGGTCGCGCCATAGCCGGTGAATTCGGTGCTGCCGTTGGTTTCGGCGAGGTCAAACCAGATTTCCTCCGACGCCTTCTGCCCGCTGCCCTTCCACGCCGCGCGCGCCGCCGCCTTCTGCTGCGCCATCGCCGCGTCGAAACCGGCGCGATCGACCGCGATGTCCTGCGTGCGCAGCGCATCCTCGGTCAAATCATAGGGGAAGCCGAAGGTGTCATAGAGTTTGAACGCGACATCGCCGGGCAGCGTCGCGCCCGCGCTCATGCCAACCGTCGCCTCGTCGAGCAACCGCAGCCCCTTGTCGAGCGTCTGGCGGAACTTGGTCTCCTCGCGCTCCAATGTCTCGGCGATCAGCGGCTGCGCGCGGATCAGTTCGGGATAGGCGGCGCCCATCTCGGCGGTCAGCGACGGCAGCAACCGGTACATCAACGGATCCTTGGCGCCGAGCAGGTGCGCGTGGCGCATCGCGCGGCGCATGATCCGGCGCAGCACATAACCGCGGCCTTCGTTCGACGGCAGCACGCCGTCGGCGACGAGGAAGCTCGATGCACGCAGGTGATCGGCGATGACGCGGTGGCTGGCCTGCGTCGCGCCCTCGGCCGGCACGCCGGTCAGGTCGACCGACGCCGCGATCAACGCCTTGAACGTATCGGTGTCGTAATTGTCGTGGACGCCCTGCAGCACCGCGGCGACGCGCTCCAGCCCCATGCCGGTGTCGATGCTCGGGCGCGGCAGGTCGACGCGGTCGCCGGGACCGCGCTGGTCATACTGCATGAACACCAGGTTCCAGATCTCGACGAAGCGGTCGCCGTCTTCCTCGGGCGATCCCGGCGGGCCGCCCCAGATATGGTCGCCATGGTCATAGAAGATTTCGCTGCACGGGCCGCAGGGCCCCGTGTCGCCCATCGACCAGAAATTGTCGCTCGTCGCGATGCGGATGATGCGCTCTTCGGGCAGGCCGGCGATCTTCTTCCACAGGTCGAACGCCTCGTCGTCGGTGTGATAGACGGTGACGGTCAGTTTCTCGGGCGCCAGGCCCCAGGTCTTCGTGACCAGCGTCCACGCATGATGGATCGCCTGTTCCTTGAAATAGTCGCCGAAGGAGAAATTCCCCAGCATTTCAAAGAAGGTATGATGCCGCGCGGTAAAGCCGACATTGTCGAGGTCGTTGTGCTTGCCGCCGGCACGCACGCACTTCTGCGACGAGGCAGCGGTGCTGTACGGGCGCTTTTCCAGCCCGGTGAAGACATTCTTGAACGGCACCATCCCGGCGTTGACGAACATCAACGTCGGGTCGTTGTACGGCACCAGCGGTGCCGACGGTTCGATATGATGGCCTGTCCCCGCGAAATAGTCGAGGAACGAGCGGCGAATGTCGTTGGTCGATGTCATGCGCGCGATCTAGTGTGGAACGGCGCGTTTCTCAAGCAAGAGATACGCGCCGTGCCCCTAACCTAGCGCTGACAGAGGCGGTTGAGTTCTTCGTCGCTATAACCCGCGTCGTCGATCAGCGATTGAGAGATATAGCGCACGTCATATTGCGAAATCAGATATTCGCCCTCGCCCACGCGGTAGAGCAAGATGCCGCCGCAGGTTCCAGCAACTCCGGGATGCGAGCTGATCACCGCAAAATAGGCGTAGGCTCCCGGATAGCTGGCGTCGACCGGATTGTTCAACCAGCCATCGAGCCGCACCGAAAATTCGCCCGCCCCTGTTTGATGCATCTTCGCTTCATCGCTGAACCGCTTCATCTCGGCTACGGTCGCTTCAAGTTGCGGATCCATCAGCTTCGCGAGCAATGCGCCATTGCCCGCGTCGAGATTGTCGACAAAGCGCTGCGCAAACCGCGTCGCCGCGGTCACCTCCGTCGCGCTCGCTTTCCAGTCCGCCGGAACGGGTTTGTACGGATCAGTCGCCGGATCGTAACAGCTGAAGGCCTGCCGGAAGTCCTTGATGATCGTGACGCCGCGCTCGACGTCGATCTGATTGTCGAAATAATAGCGGCCAAAGCGCACCTTTTTGGTTCCGCAGCGTTGCTCGGCGAGCACCTTGATGCGATCGACCACCGGATCATATTGGTCCGCATCGATCTTCACCACGGTCGCCGAAAACCCCTTTCCCGGCACCGCGTCGATCTTGATCGCAGGCAAGGGTTGCGCGGACGCCACAAGCGCCGCGAGAAAAATGGTCGTCATGTAATCCCCCAACGATTCCTTCGAACCGCGACCTCATGCCGCAAAGGTCGAAGATTCCCCCCCTTGCGGCACGCGGCCATCCTGTTGGGGAGAACGCCGCGATGCAAGCGCAATTCTTAGTAGTCTCAGAAGTTTGTCGCGATCCCCTTGCCCAGATAGCAGGGCAATTGCCGCAGCACGTCGGCCTTGGGGACGCCGTCCTCGATCAGATCGGCCGGAACCTCCGACGTGTCGGTGCGCACAACGGTCCAACCGTCGGCGGGGGTCGCGCGATGAACGACGACATAGCCGCAGTCCATCGTCCCGTCCTTGCGATCGCCGCGAAAATCGAACGCGGCATAGAGCCCCGCAGGCTGCCCCGCGGGGTCGAGATACCAGCTCAGCCGCAGCGGGCGGATCTGGCCATCGGCCCACAATGTCGCCCGCTTGCGCAGGTTCATTTCCCACTCGAGCCGCGGGTTCGCGGCCTGGAACGACAGGCGCAGCATCGCATAAGCCGCCGCGAAATCGCGTTTCTCGAGCGCGAGCGTATATTCGGCAAAGCGGTCGATCGCGCCCTCCTCATCGGACGGCGACGGCTTGAACGTCACACCGTCGGGCGCGACGACTTCGCGCTCCACCTCGGGGGCGAGCGTCGGCGGCGCAGCGATCGCGCCAGAAACTCCGGCAACCAGCGCCGCGCCAAAGAGGAAAGCGCGGCCCCGAATATCAATAGCCATAATAGGCGCCGCCCTTTTCACGCGCGCGCTGCCACGCGGGGCGGACATGGCAAGCATTAACAAAGCCAGCGAGCTTCGGGTAGCGCGGCGCCATGCCCTGCATGATCGCAATCTCGGCGGGGAAGCTCAGCATGATATCAGCCGCCGACAGGCTATCGCCGATAAAATGACCATTCTCGCTGACGCGGCTCTCCATATAGGCGAAATGCGAATCGAGCTGCTGTGCAATGCGCGGCTCGATCGGCGCCGCGGCTTCGCCGAGCCGCGCGGTATAGATGCGCAGCAGGATCGGCGTCATCGCCGACCCTTCGGCGAAATGCAGCCATTCGAGGTGGCTGATGTGATCGTCGCTGCCGCGTTCGGGTACCAATGCGCCGCCGCCGTGGCGTTCGCAAAGATATTCGGTGATCGCGCCCGATTCGGTGATGACACGGCCGTTGTCCTCGATCACCGGCGACTTGCCGAGCGGGTGGACCGCAATCAATTCGGGCGGCGCGAGGTTGGTAACCGGGTCGCGGTCGTAATATTTGATCTCGTACGGCGCGCCGATTTCCTCGAGCAGCCACAAGATGCGCTGCGAGCGGCTGTTGTTCAGATGGTGGACGATCAGGCTCATGACGCTCTCCTAGCGGGCAGTTTTCGGGGTTCCGTTGCGGTCGATCAGCGCCGCGAGTTCGCGGACCAGCTTGGCGCCGAGGATCGCGGTGACATCGCCGATATCGCGGCCGGGATGCAGCTCGACGATATCGGCACCGACGATAGGCGCGGTCTGTTTGTGGAGCACCGCCAGCACTTCACGCACCGTCAGCCCGCCGGGCTCGGGATGCGCGACGCCCGGCGACGCCGACGGGTCGAGCCCGTCGAGATCGATCGAAATATAGAGCGGTCCTTCGAGTATCGGCACGCGGTCGGGCGTAAAGTCCGCCATCGGAATAATCTCGACCCCGAAACGCGCCGCTTGTTCGCGGCAATGGGTGTTCAGCGTGCGAATGCCGACCTGCACCAGCCGCTTGGCATGGCCCGCCTCACAGATGCGGGCGAAGGGCGAGGCGTGACTGCGTGGATTGCCGGCGAAATCATCGTAGAGATCGGGGTGCGCATCGAAGTGGAGGATGTTGATCGGCCCGAAGCACGTCGCCGCGGCTTCGACGAGCGGGAAGCTCACAGCATGATCGCCGCCGAGCGCGAGCGGCACCTCCCCGTCTTCGCGCACCATGGCCAGATAGCGGCGGATCGCTGAGTCGTCGCTCGGCGTGTCCTCGGTCAGCGGGAGATCGCCGTCGTCGGTAAGCGCAATGTCGGTGCCGATTTCGGGCCCGAGTTCGCTCGCCATATTGCCGCGGTCACTCCACAGCGCGGCGCGGATCGCGGCGGGGCCAGCGGCGGCACCGCGCTCGAAGCTGCTGTTGATGTCGGTGGGAAGGCCGAAGAGGCGGATCGCGGGCATGGCGCGTTGTACCCGCTTGCGACCATCAGGCAAGGATCAACGGCAGGCGGGCCGACCTGTGGGGAGAGGATACAGGTCCAAGGGGCATTGGGGCCCGCCGCCGTTTCCCCGGCCGATCCGCCAAAAGCGAACCGGCCGGATTGGCTATCAATTGTCGTCGTCGCCCTCATCGTCGGGGCCGGCCATCATTTCTTCGGCCACCGCTTCGGTCCGGCCGCGGATCGCCGTTTCGAGCCGGTCCATCAGCTCGGGATTGTCCTTGAGGAAGGTCTTCGAATTCTCGCGACCCTGCCCGATGCGGATCGAATCATAGCTGAACCAGGCGCCCGATTTCTCGACGATGCCGGCCTTGACGCCCAGATCGAGGATCTCGCCGATCTTCGAAATGCCCTGCCCATACATGATGTCGAATTCGACCTGCTTGAACGGCGGTGCGACCTTGTTCTTCACCACCTTCACGCGCGTGGTGTTGCCGACGATCTCGTCGCCATTCTTGATCTGGCCGGTGCGGCGGATGTCGAGGCGGACCGAGGCGTAGAATTTGAGCGCATTGCCGCCGGTCGTCGTTTCGGGGTTGCCGTACATCACGCCGATTTTCATGCGCAGCTGGTTGATGAAGATCACCATGCAGCGCGAGCGGCTGATCGAGCCGGTAAGCTTGCGCAGCGATTGCGACATCAGGCGCGCCTGCAGGCCGACGTGGCTGTCGCCCATCTCACCCTCGATTTCGGCGCGCGGAACGAGCGCGGCGACCGAGTCGACGACGAGCACGTCGATCGCGTTCGAGCGCACGAGCGTGTCGACGATTTCGAGCGCCTGCTCGCCGGTGTCGGGCTGCGACACGATGAGTTCGTCGATGTTCACACCGAGCTTGCGCGCATAGACGGGGTCGAGCGCATGTTCGGCGTCGACGAACGCGACGGTGCCGCCGCCCTTTTGCGCTTCAGCGAGCGTGTGCAGCGCGAGGGTCGTCTTGCCCGAGCTTTCGGGGCCGTAGATTTCGATGACGCGGCCGCGCGGCAGGCCGCCGACGCCGAGCGCGATGTCGAGGCCGAGCGATCCGGTCGAGATCGACTCGACCTGCATCGTTTCCTTCGACCCCAATTTCATTACCGAGCCCTTGCCGAACGCGCGATCGATCTGCGCGAGCGCGGCGTCGAGCGCCTTCTGCCTGTCCGTGTTGTTCACTGATTTCCCCGATTCGACGAGTGACAATTGTCCGGCCATGACCGTCCCTTTCCAGCTCTAGAGCGACGGTCCAACCATCGCAACGCCGAACCTGTGTACGGCATTTGTTCTCATGGAACAAGAGTGGAACAAAATAAAATCAGACTGGAAGAAAAGCGGATTATTCCGCCGAAAAATCCTCCAATGCTGCCTCTATATCGCTGATCCGGAACGGCTTGGTGATCAGCTTGCGATGCGCGTGCGCGGGCGGAATGACGTCGCCGCCGCCCGAGGTGAAGGCAAAGGGGATCCCGCGTTCGGCGAGCGCATCGGCGACCGGCCAGCCCTTTTCATCGCCGAGGTTGATGTCGACGAGCGCGCCGGCGAGTGGCTCGGCAGCGATGAGTGCAAGCGCCTCCTCATTGGTCGTCGCCTGCGCGGGCTCGGGAAGGTCGAGCGCGTCGAACATGTCGACCAGCATCATCCCGATCAGCACATCGTCCTCGACGAGCAGGATGCGCGGGCTACTGGCCATTCGGCACCCGATGCGCGGCATCGTCGAGCGCCGCCGATGTCGCCTCGGCGAGTTGCGCCACCGAGAAGGGTTTGGGCAGGAAGGCCACATCGTCGATATCGATCGACTGGCGGAGCTGCTCTTCGGCATAGCCCGACATAAACAGGACCGGCAGGTCGGGCCGCTTGGCGCGCATCGCGCGCACCATCGCGGGTCCGTCCATCGTCGGCATAACGACGTCGCTGATAATCAAATCGACCTTCTCCATCTGGGCAAAACGTTCGAGCCCCTCCTCACCCTGCGAAGCGGTGACGACGGTATAACCCGCGCGGGTCAGCGCGCGTTCCGCGACGGCGCGCACCATATCCTCATCCTCGACGAGCAGGATGGTTCCGGTGCCCCACTGGCTTTTCTTGGGCTTGGCGGGGGGCGGCACCACTACGGGCGCGTCGCCGTCGGCGCGATGGACGGGCAGATAGATGAAGAAGCTGGTCCCCTGCCCCGGTTTGCTTTCAGCGAAGATATAGCCCGCCGATTGCTTGATGATCCCGTACACCGTCGAAAGCCCTAGCCCGGTCCCCTTGCCGACATCCTTTGTCGTAAAGAAAGGCTCGAAAATCTTGGGGAGCACATCGGCCGGAATGCCGGTACCCGTGTCGCTGACCTTCAGCGCGCAATAATCGGCGGGCGGCATGAACTCGTTGCCCATTTGCCGGACGTCTGCGGCCGACACCGGATAGGTTTCCATCGTCAACGTGCCGCCGCCCGGCATCGCGTCGCGCGCATTGACCGCAAGGTTGATGATGACCTGTTCGAGTTGCCCCGGATCGGCGCGCACCGCGCCAAGGCCGCGACCGTGATGCACTGCCAATTGGACCGTCTCACCGATCAGACGCTTCAAAAGGTGCGACACTTCCGAAATCACGTCGGGCAGTTGCAAAATCTGCGGGCGCAGCGTCTGCTGCCGCGAGAAGGCGAGCAATTGCCGCGTCAGGCTGGCCGCACGATTGGCGTTGCTGCGGATCTGCTGGATGTCGTCATAGTCGCTGTCGCCGGGCGTATGGCGCATCAGCATCAGGTCGCACGCGCCCAGCACCGCGGTCAGGATATTGTTGAAATCATGCGCGACGCCGCCGGCAAGCTGGCCGACCGCCTGCATCTTCGATGCCTGCGCTACCTGCTGCTTCAGGCGCGATTCCTCGCTCGAATCTTTCAAGCTCAGCAACACGGCGGCCTCGCCCAGCCCGCGCACACCGACGATCCGCATCGACACGGGATCGCCGCTTTGCCCCGCGAGCCGGATCGACAGGTCGCCGCCGACCTGCTGGCCGCTGCTGTGACGGCGGATCATGTCGGCAAGCGCGCCCTTGTCCTCGCCAACGACGATGTCGCCGGGATAGCGCGGCATCTTGCCTTCGGGAAGGTTCGCCGCCCGAACGAATGCCCGGTTCACATAGAGGAAGCGCCCGTCGCGATCGACCATCGCGAGACCGAAGGGAAGCAACGAGAGAAGGGTTTCGACATAGGTCTGCGCGGTGCCACGGTCGGTCGGGCCCATTTCCTCGTCGAGCATCGCCAGCAGCATCGGCGTGTTGCTGTCGGCGGGCGCGAGCGGAATCTGGATCAGCCGCACCGGCGTCGCGCGATCGCCCTCGCGCGCAAAATAGAGCGCGCCGGCATCGTCGAGCCGGATCATGGGGGCGACGTCGCGGCCGGCATAATGAACCGCGTCATCCTCGCCCAGCGCGCGGAGAAGGAAGGCCTGGTTCGCGACGCGCAGCCGCCCCTCGGCGCTGACGAGCGCGGCCATCACCCCGGCGTGGCCCAATGTGCGCCCCGCGGGGCCGTCGAGATGACGGACGATCTCGGCCGCGAGATCGAGCCGTTCGAGTGCCGAAAAGCGCCAGACGAGATAGTCGTCGGATTGCCCAGTGCGCGTCACCTGCGCGCGCAGTTGCAACGGGCCGATCGCGATATCGTCGGCATAGCCCTCGCCGTCGCGCCACGCCACACGGCCGGCATTCTTCAGAGTCTCCGCACCCCGCCCTTCGAGCGGCAGGCCGGGCGGCGTCACAAAGCCATTGAACCAGGTTCCGAACAGGTCGTTCGCGCAGACCATGCGGCCCCCGCGATCGGTCACCGCGATCGCGATATCGTCGTGATTGACCGCCTGACGCAGCATCGTCCAGTCGGGCGCGGCCGCTTCGCCCGTCACCGCCGCCGGGAACATCCGGCGCGCAAGCAGCACGCCGCCCACGGCAACGGCAAGCCCGGCAAGGAAACCGGCCGCCAGGACAGCATCGCGCGTCGCCCAGAACAGCAGCGCGGCGGACAGCAAAGCCAGCCCGCCGAGCACCGCCTTGTCGACCGGCGACAGGCCCGCCGGGGCCGACAAAGGCCCGGCGGAACCCGCCCCCCTGATGAAATCACCATCAGCGGAGGGCAGGCTTTGCGCGGTCAATGATCAACTTTCCAATTAGCGCATCACCAGATGCGGACGCGGTCTTTCGGCTCGAGATAAAGCTTCTGACCCTGTTTGATCTGATAGGCCTTATACCAAGGGTCAAGATTGCGCGAGACCCAAGTCCGCTGGATCGACGGCGAATGCGGATCGGTCGTGATGCGCTGCGACAGATTCTGCTCGCGATAGTTGCGACGCCACACCTGCGCCCAGCCGAGGAAGAAGCGCTGATCGCCGGTCAGTCCGTCGATCACCGGCGCTTCCTTGCCGCCCAGCGACTTTTTGTACGCGTCATAGGCGACGGTCAGGCCCGCCAGATCGCCGATATTCTCACCCAGCGTGAAAGTGCCGTCGAGTTTTTCGCCCGGCAGCACTTCATAGGCGTCATATTGCGCGATCAGCGCCTTGCCCGCAGCTTCGAACGCCGCGACGTCGGCGGGGGTCCACCAGTCGGCGAGCTTGCCGGTCTCGTCATATTTCGCGCCCTGGTCGTCGAAATGATGGCTGACTTCATGACCGATCACCGCGCCGATGCCGCCATAATTGACCGCCGCGTCGGCGTGCGGATCGAAGAAGGGCGGCTGGAGGATCGCGGCGGGGAAAACGATCTCGTTCATGCCGAAATTGGCATAGGCGTTGATCGTCATCGGGGTCATGAACCATTCCCAGCGGCGGATCGGTCCGCCGAGATGGCCGATATTGTCGTCATGCGCGAACTGGTTCGAACGCAGCGAATTGCCGAACAAGTCGTCCGCGCGGATTTCCAGCTTGCTGTAATCCTTCCACTGATCGGGATAGCCGATCTTGGTGGTGAAATTGGCGAGCTTTTCGCGCGCCTTGACCTTGGTCGCGGGCTGCATCCAACTCAGCCCGTCGATGCGGCTTCCCATCGAGGCGAGGATATTCTTCACCAGCGTGTCCATCGCCGCCTTGGTTTCGGGCGGGAAATATTTCGCGACATAGTCCTTGCCGACCGCGTCGCCGAGGCTCCCCGTCGTGAAGTCGACGCCGCGCTTCCAGCGTTCTTCCATCTGCGGCGTGCCCGACAGCGCCGTGCTGTAGAAGGAGAAAGCCTCCTTTGCGACGGCGTCGGGCAGGACGCCCGCGAAGCTGTCGAGGCTGCGCACGATCAACTGGTCGCGGATCACCGCTATCGGCGCATCGGCGAGCAACTTGGCTTCGCCGGTGAACGCGCTCGGCTGCGAAACGATCAGCGTGTCTTCATTGACGCCGAGGCCGCGGATGAAGGTCGGCCAGTCGAAGCCCGGCGCCGCCTTGCCAAGCTCGGCGATCGTCATCTTGTTATAGGCTTTGGTCGCGTCGCTGCTGTCGTTCTTGTCCCAGTGGACCGCTGCGACCTGCTTTTCGAAATCATAGATCGCCTTGGCGCGCGCCGGGGCATTGGCTTCGCCCGCGAGCGTCAAGACATTTTCGAGATGCTTGAGGTAGGCGGCCTGCAACGCAGTGTTCCGCTCATTGTCCTTCAGGTAGAAGTCGCGGTCGGGCATGCCGATGCCGCCCTGAAAGATGATGTAGGTGTAAACGTCGGGGTTCTTGTCATCCTGTCCGACATAGCCGCCGAAGAAATGCTGGACGCCGTTGCGGTCGGCTTCGGCGAGCAGCTTCGCGAGGCCGGCCTTGTCGACGGCGCGGATCTTGTTCAGCCACGGCTGGATCGGCGCGAGCCCCTTGGCTTCGACCGTCGCCGAGTCGAGATAGGATGAATAGGCGCGGCCGATCATGCTGCTCGGGTCGCCCTTGGCCGCGTCGAGGATTTCACGCGTGCGCGTCTGCGACAGATCGTTGAGCGCGGTGAACATGCCATAGTTCGACTTGTCTGCGGGGATTTGCGTGTTCTTCGCCCAGGTGCCGTTGGCATAGGCATAGAAATCGTCGCCCGGCTGGACGGTCTTGTCCATGCCCGACAGATCGAAACCGAAATCGCCGATTTCGGGCTTTGCGGCGGTTTCGCCGGCAGGCGCCGTCGCGGCCTTTTCCTTGGCGGTTGCTGGAACGGCGGCGAGCATCAAGGCGCCAAGCGCGGCGGTCGCCATCAGGCGCGAAGAAATATGCAGAGTCATGATATTCCCCAGTTTTCAATTTGAAGCGAAAATCCGCGCCGCGCAGGCACGACGCAGATTAGCGATGCGATAGCTATACGCCCGCCGTTCGGCGGTTCAACCGGCCGCGGTGTCGCTGGTCGATGCCTCATGTCGTTGGTCGCGCGCCCGCGCCAGCTTGCGCCGCCAGCGGAGGCGAATCCAATTGTCCCAGAAGATCGAGGCGAGCACATAGCCGACGACGGCCGAAACGAGCGAAATGACGAACAGTCCGGCGAGCATCGCGGGCGCGGCGTCCGAAAAGACCCAGCGCGCCCATTCGCCCGCCGAGGCGCCATGCTCGATCATCGCCGAAAAGGTCGCGCTGTTGGCGTGCAGCCCGAACAGCCAGTCGCCGAGCCACACCGACGCGATGATGATGAACGGCGTCGTCACCGGGTTCGACAGGAAGGTCATTGCCGCGCCGATCGGGATATTGGCGCGGAACGGCAGCGCGAGCAAAGCAACACCCAAAATCTGGACGCCGGGGATCAGGAAGAAGATACCGACGAACAGGCCAAGCGCAGTGCCGCGCGGGACCGAGGTGCGGGTGAAGCGCCACAAATGACTGTGTGCTACGCGGTGCGCGAACGGCTTGATGAAACGGCTCGCGAGCAACTCGTCGCGCGTCGGCGAGTTGCGGCGGATCCAGTTCATCACCGCCGCCTTGTCACGGGGCTTGCCCGCGCTCATCCGCGTTCTTTCATCAGTCGCTGCTTGTCGCGCTTCCAGTCGCGCTCCTTGATCGACTCCCGCTTGTCGTGCGCCTTCTTGCCCTTGGCGATCGCCAGTTCGACCTTTGCGCGGCCGCGGCTGTTGAAATAGATCGAGAGCGGGACGAGCGTCATCCCCTGCCGAGCGACCGCGGCGTGCATCTTGTTGATCTCGCGGCCGCTGAGCAGCAGCTTGCGCGGGCGCTTGGGTTCATGATTGTGGCGATTGCCGTGGCTGAATTCGGGGATATTGCTGTTCACCAGCCACACCTCGTGCCCCTTAACCTCGGCATAACTCTCCGCAATCGTCCCTTCGCCAAAGCGCAGCGACTTGACCTCGGTTCCTTGCAACGCAATCCCCGCCTCGAACACCTCGTCGATGGCAAAGTCGAACCGCGCGCGCCGGTTCTCGGCGACGACTTTCTTCTTGTCGAATTCGGCGGCGGACTGGGGACGAGCCATGACGGGACCTAGATTACTCCGGCCGCGGACAGCGCGGCATCGACGGCGGCACGCGATGCATCGTTCGCCGGGATGATAGGTAGGCGCACTTCGGGCGAAAACCAGTCGTGGACGCGCGACAGCGCATATTTAACCGGGCCCGGTGAGGTGTCGGAGAACATCGCCTTGTGCAGATCGAACAACTTATCGTGCAACGTCAACGCATGCGCCCAGTCGCCCGCAGCGGCGGCGGCGGCGAAATCGGCGCACAGGCGCGGCGCAACATTGGCGGTGACCGAGATGCATCCGGCGCCGCCCATCACGGCGTGCGGCAGCCACAGATCGTCGTTGCCCGAAAGCTGGCAGAAGTCCTTGCCTGCGCCTGCCCGTTGAACGGTTACGCGCGCGAGATCGCCGCTCGCGTCCTTGATCGCGACGACCGAAGGAATTTCGGCGAGCTTGCACAGCGTTTCGGTGCTGATGTCGGCGACGGTGCGGCCGGGGACGTTATAGACGACGATCGGCAGGTCGCTCGCATCGGCAAGCGCCTGGAAATGCGCGATCATGCCGTTCTGGCTCGGGCGGTTGTAATAGGGCGCGACGATCAGCGCGGCGGCCGCACCGGCCGCCTGCGCATGGCGCATATGACGGATTGCGGTCGCGGTGTCGTTTGAACCGCACCCCGCGATCACGGGCACCCGCCCCGCCGCCGCTTCAAGGCAGGTGTCGATCACCTGATAATGTTCGTCGAAGCCGAGCGTCGGGCTTTCGCCGGTCGTTCCGCACGGGACCAGCGCGCTGGTGCCCTCTTTGATCTGCCAGTCCACGAGGCGCGCGAAGGCCGGGGCGTCGAACGCCCCATCGCGGAATGGCGTCACCAAGGCGGGAATCGAACCCGAAAACATGCTCCGCTCCTTTACAAAAACGCGCTCCGGCCGGTAGAGTCCCGACGGCGCGCCGCTAATGGACGCCTATTCAGCGCCCCGCAAGGAGTTTGGCACTAACATGCACGGCATGATTTCACTGCCCCGCATTTCCCGCCTCGCACTTGCGATGGCCCTCCTCATCCCGAGCGCTGCCAACGCCAGCGAACTCACCCCCGAACAAATGGCCTGGTATCGCGCCCAGATGGGCCTCGCCGCTAATTCGGGGCCGCCGCCGTCGACAAGCTCGGTCGGCGACGCGGTGATGGAATGGCGGCGTTTGACCGCGAACACCGGCGCCTCGTTCGACCAGCTGTCGCGCTTCCTGATGGCGAACAAGGGCTGGCCCGACAGCGACAAGATGCGCACCCGCGCCGAAAAATCGATCTCGCTCGACAGCTACGATCCCCAGCGCACCCTCGCCTATTTCCAGGCCTACCCGCCGCAGACCGCGAGCGGCCAGCTCCGCTACGCGCTCGCCCTCAACGCATCGGGCCGCCGCGAGGATGCTAATGCCGCCGTCCGCCGTGCATGGACCAGCGGCCCGCTTGACGATTATGAAACGAGTCGCGCGCTTGGCATGTTCCCCGGCGCGATTACCCCCGCCGACCACGACGCACGGATGGACCGGCTGCTTTGGCTCGGACAGACATCGGCCGCGAGCCGCCAGCTCGCCTATACCTCCCCCGACAAGCGCAACGTCTTTGCCGCACGGCTCGCGATGCGCAACGCGTCGGTCGACGCCGTTTTTCAGGCCTCAGCCGCGGAAAGTGCCAATCCGTCGCTGACGCGTACCGACGCCGGCTATATCACCGACAAGGCGACCTGGCTCCGCAAGGCGGGTCGCGTCGGCGAAGCGCGCGCACTGCTCGCCGCGCCGCGGTCGCTCGCCAAGCCGCCGACCGATACCGAGGAATGGCTCGAAACCTTGCTCACCAACGCGCGGCAGGCGAGCGATGGCGGCGACAAGACGACCGCTTATAATATCGCGCGTCAACTCGACGACGCCTTCCCACCCGGAACCGTGATCCGCGAAGCCCCGCTCAGCGTGCGCGACGACTACACGTCGCTCGCCTGGCTCGCGGGGCAACTCGCCTATCGCGATCTGCGCCGTCCGGCCGAAGCTGTACGCCTCTACCGCGCCTATGGCGAGGCCGCGCGCTCGGCGCAGACGCGCACCAAAGGCTTCTACTGGGCCGGCCGCGCGGCGCTCGCCGCCGGTGACTCGAGCACTGCGAACGCGCATTTTGCCGATGCCGCGCAGCATTATGACCAATTCTACGGCCAGCTAGCGCTCGAGCGCCTGAACCGCCCGCAGCCCAAGCCGACGCCGAACCCGACCATCCAGGTGAGCAACGACGATCGCCGCGATTTCGAGGACGATCGGCTGGTCCGCGCCGCACGCGCGCTCGGCGAGATCGGCGCGTGGCGCGAACAGTCTTTGTTCCTGCGCGCACTCGCACAAAAGGCGACATCGCCCGCCGACCATGTGCTTGCGGGCAAGCTCGCGTCGCAGATCGGGCGCCCCGACCTCGGCGTGATGATCGGCCGCAGCGCGCAAGCGAACAGCCTCGACGCGGTCGAGGTGTCGGGCTTCCCGACCGTCCGCGTTCCCGCGGGGCATGAAAGCAACTGGACCTTCATCCATGCGATCACGCGGCAGGAAAGCCAGTTCGACCGGCAGGCGATCAGCCATGCCGGCGCGCGCGGGATGATGCAGCTGATGCCGGGCACCGCGCGCGAAGTCGCGGGCAAGCTTGGCATGAGCTATGACGCCGGATCGCTGACCACCGACACCAATTACAATATGATGCTGGGCTCGACCTATTTTCAGCAGATGCTGCGCTATTTCGGCGGCAGCTATCCGCTCGCGGTGGCGGCGTACAACGCCGGTCCGGGCAATGTGAACAAATGGCTGCGCGCCAATGGCGATCCGCGCGGCGGCGGGATCGAAATGGTCGACTGGATCGAGGCGATCCCGATTTTCGAGACGCGCAATTATGTCCAGCGCGTGCTCGAAAACGCCGTCGTTTACGACACGCTGCGCGACGGCAGCGGGTCGCGGCAGCAGGCGCCGCTGAGCTTCTACCTCGGCAAACGCACGCCCGGCTGACGCTTCATGGCGGGGGACAAGACCAACATCATCAGCCCGGCGGGCTATGCCGCGCTGCGCTCCGAATATGACGTGCTGCTCGGTGACGAGCGGCCGAAGCTGGTCGAGGTGATCAGTTGGGCGGCGGGCAATGGCGACCGCAGCGAGAATGGCGATTATATCTATGGCCGCAAGCGTCTGCGCGAGATCGACCGGCGGCTGGGTTTCCTCGCACGCCGAATGAAGGCGGCGCGCGTCGTCGATCCCGCGCAGCAGCTCGACAAGAGCCGCATCTGGTTCGGTGCCACCGTCGAACTCGCCGACGAAGATGACGCGCGGCGAATCGTCACTCTGGTGGGCGACGACGAAGCCGAGGCGGGCGAAGGCCGGATCGGCTGGAACAGCCCCCTCGCCCGCGCGCTGCGCGGCGCTGGGGTCGGCGATCTGCGTACGGTTCAACTCCCCGCCGGACCGAAAGAGTGGGAAGTCATCGCGGTAGGTTACCCCTGACATGCGCCTGTGCGCGGCATCACCGACGACCGCTGGACGCGCGGGTATCAACTGATAATCTGATATCGATCGAGGGGGAGATTTGGGCGATGCGAAAAGCGATATTCCTGGCCGCGCTGTTGCTGTCCGGCACGGCCCATGCCACGGAGGACCGTCCCGCCCTGCCGCCCGTCACCGACCAGTTCCTTCTCGATCAGCTCGAACTCGGCGAGGAAATAGAAACGCGCGCCGATGGCGACCTCAACGGCGACGGCAACCTTGACACCGTCTTCATCGTCGCCAGTCCCGACGAACGGCACCTCTATGTCGTCCTCAGCTATCGCGGCGAAGTCGACATCGGACACGAGCCGGGCGGCAATTTCAAGCTCGAGCCCGACAGGCTTGGCCCGGCCGAACTCACGATCAGCAAGGGCGTGCTGACGATCCGCGACCTGACCGGCGGCACCACCGCGCTGTCGGCGACCTATCGCTACCGCGCCACAACGACGGAAACGGGACCGCGAATGCGGCTGATCGGGCTTGATGCGAAGGTGTACAGCCGGACCTACGCCCACGATGGCGATGAAATGAGCTGGAATGTCGCGACCGGCGACACGATCACGACCTTGCTGAAAATCACCGGAACCGGCGAGGATCGCACGTATGACAAGCTCTACACGCGCAAGTTCAAGCGTCCGGTGCGGACGATCTATATGGAGGATACGCCGGGCGCCGAGGAAGAGCTCGTCGGCGCCACCAAGGCGAAATGATGGTCGTCAGGGCTGCAACAGCGCGGGAATGATCCAGATCGCGGACAGGACGATAATCACCGCGATCATCGAAAAGGCCAGCACATAGCGGACATTATGTCCCTTTACCCCGCTGCTCGCCTCGGTCTCGGTTACCTCGACATGGTCATCGACGACTTTCATGGTTCGTCTCCTTTTCTGGTCGGCCTAATACGCGGCCCGGCGCGGCGCGGTTCCCGCGCTGCCTTCAGGGAGAGAATTGCCAGAGGGTCTATAAGCCGGGTTCTGTCCATCCCCTTGCGGGGACTGGGCGATCATTCCTCTAGGCGAACGGTTACCCGAACGCTCAAGCAGTCAACCCGGACGGCTGGGCCGGAATCAGCCCTGAGTTGACTCGTACCGTCCCTATTCGACCTTGCTCCCGGTGGGGTTTGCCGTGCCGCGCCTGTTACCAGCCGCGCGGTGCGCTCTTACCGCACCCTTTCACCTTTCGCCGGGCCGAAGCCTTTGGCGGTCTACTCTCTGTGGCACTTTCCCTGAACCTGGCCGAAGCCCGATCCGCCGGACGTTATCCGGCACCGTGATTTCCGTGGAGCCCGGACTTTCCTCCCCTTTCTTGCGAAAGCGGCGATCGCCCAACCCTCTGGCGGTATGAAGCATAGCGCAAATGAGGAAATAATACGAGCGATTGTGAAAAATGCGTGGTTGAAGGTCGACCAGCACCGCCGGCCGGATGCTCGCGCTGTCGCTACGCACCAAACAGCTTGTCAATCGCCGCATCGAGATAGGGCCGGTCGAGGAACAGTCGCATCGGATCGCGCCGGTTGAGCCAGAATCCCGCGCCGTGCCGGTCGGTCAGCGCGCGGCGCGTCGTGTCCTGCAACAGGCGCAGGCGCATCACCGCCGTCCGCCGCGCCGCGCGCGGATCCGCTGGCGCGTGAAGCGCGAAATGCGCCCGAATCCCTTCGACTCGCGCGGCGATGACATCGCTATAGCCATGGTGCGGCCCGCGATGCAGCGCGTGACCGGACCGCAGCGCCACGGGCTCGCAGGCAGGAAGCATCAAACCATTGCGACCGAAATGCTCGAGCGCGAAGCCTTCGCCATGCAAATCCTCGAACATCGCCGCCATTTGCGAGCGATGCAGCAGGGCGATCGGGATGAGATGATGGCGCTGAAACCCGGTTTGCGGCGGCGGTGCCCCATACCAGCCGCGCCCCGGCATCAGCTATCGCGGCCGAACTCGACGATAACTGTCGATCTCTGACCTGCATTGACTAGCGGCGGCAGAATCTCGATCCACTCACCCGCATCGAGGCCGCGCATCGTCCGCGCATATTGGACCGGCCCGTTGAGCATCATATCGAGCGCCAGCCTGGAAAGCCGCCGAACCATCTCGGCGACTGTCCAGCCGCCGGGTATGCGTGCTTCCAATTCCTGTCCGGCAAAAAGCGCGAGCCCCCGCGTTCCGATGCTTGCTCCGTCACCGACATCCTTGCGCCGAAACGCTACGAGGTGAAGCACCGGCGGCATCCCGCTCGCCAGCATTTCGGCGATCGACGCGCGAAATTGCGGCGCGTCCGACCACAGCCGCGCCGGCGACCAGAAAATATGGCTGGCGTCGAACAGGTCGATCAGCAGCACCATCATCTTGAAAAATTCGCGCATCCGCGTCGGCTGCTCGGTCGATGACGCCGACGCGCCGTCGCGTTCGGGTTCACGCTCGGGAATAAAGATCCAGCACGCTCCACTCTCGCGCCATCGGCGTGGCAAGCTGGCCGCGAGCAGGCTTGTCGAAGGATGGTCCGGATCGGCAAGGTCCAGCGCGGCGTCGGCCGCGGGGCCCGCCAGCACCGACACCCCGCCGAATGTCAGGTGAAAGCCCGGCGCTGCGATCCGCGAGGCGACATCGGCAGCTTCTGCATCAATCCGCTCGGGCTTCAATCCCATGCGGCGAAGCGAGGCTTCGACGGCGTCGCCCGAACTGCCCTGGATCGCCGCCCCGACAATCAAGGCGAAGGGTTCCGGGGGAACCGGCATGATCAGAGCGTCGTTGTTGCCGACATCCATGTTGCGCGGCCTTTTCTGGGTCGCCCTTGCATCGCAAGACCAGCCCCGATGATCAAACGCTAATTGCAACATGTCGGGAAGTTAACCTTCGCCGCGCGCTCAGATCGCGACCTGGCTGCCCAGTTCGACGACGCGATTTGTCGGCAGACGGAAATATTCCATCGCGCTTTCCGAATTGCGCAGCATCCATGCGAACAGCTTTTCGCGCCAGATGGGCATGCCGGGCTTGCTCGCGGCGATCAGCGTCTGCCGCGACAGGAAGAAGCTCGTCTCGATCATCTTGAACTCGCCGCCACAGCTGGTGACGCGGGTCAGCGCCTCGGGCACGTCGATCGGCTGCATGAAACCATAGTTGAGCACCAGCCGGTGGAATCCCTGCCCCAGATCCTCCAGCAGGCAGAATTTCTCCTCCTGCACGAACGGCACGTCGGCGATCTTGATCGTCAGCAGGATGATCCGCGCGTGCAGCACCTTGTTGTGCTTGAGGTTGTGGAGCAGCGCGTGCGGCACGCCGTCGCTGCTCGACGTCATGAACACCGCAGTACCCGGAACGCGCGTCGCGCTGTTCGCCGCCGATTTGACGAACACCGGGATCGGCATCGCGCCCTCCGCCATCTCCTGCTGCATCAACTTGCGCCCGCGCGACCAGGTGGTGAGCAAAGTGAAGATGGTGAGGCCGATCGCCAGCGGCACCCAGCCGCCGTCGGGAACCTTGATCAGATTCGCCCCGAAATAGGCGATGTCGACGATGAAGAAGACCGCAAGGATCGGCAGCGCTTTCCACGCCGGCCATTTCCACAGCGTGAAAAGCACGACGCTGAGCAGACAGGTGTCGATGAACATCGCCCCCGTCACCGCGATGCCATAGGCCGCGGCCAGATTGCTCGACGATCCGAAGAAGAGGACGAGGATGATCACCATCACCATCAGCCCCCAATTGACCATCGGGATATAGATCTGCCCCGCCGCCGACGCGCTCGTATGCTCGACGCGCAGGCGCGGCATGAAGCCCAGCTGGATCGCCTGCTGCGTCAGCGAGAAAGCGCCCGAAATCACCGCCTGGCTGGCAATAATCGTCGCGAGGATCGCGAGGATCACCACGGGCACCTGCCACGCCTCGGGCATCATCTGGAAAAAGGGATCGGCGATCAGGTCGGCGCGCGGCCCCATGTCCGCCTCGAGCACCATCGCCCCCTGCCCCATATAGTTGAGCATCAGTGCCGGCAGCACGAAGGTCATCCAGCTGAGCCCGATCGGCCCGCGCCCGAAATGCCCCATGTCGGCATACAGCGCCTCGGCCCCCGTCACCGCGAGCACGACGGCACCGAGCGCGATGAAGGCGGTAAACCCGTCCACGTAGAAGAAACGCAGCGCGTTCACCGGGTTCAGCGTTTCGATGACGATCCCCGGATGATCGACGATATGGATCATGCCGAGGATCGCAAGCATCGTGAAATAAGCGAGCATGATCGGGCCAAACAACGCCCCGACCTTCGCCGTCCCGCGCGCCTGGATCGCGAACAGCCCGATCAGGATCGCCAGCGCAATCGGCACGATATAAGGTTCGAACCCCTTGTTGACGTAGCTGAGCCCCTCGGTCGCCGAGAGCACCGACATCGCCGGGGTGATCATGCTGTCGCCATAGAAAAGCGCGGTCGCGAACACGCCGAGCAGGATGATCGGCCATGTCCAGCGCTTCTCGCCCGACGAGCGGCTGATCAGCGCGAGCAGTGCCAGGCTGCCCCCCTCGCCCTTGTTGTCGGCCCGCATGATCGTCAGCACATATTTGAACGTGACGACGAGCATCATCGACCAGAAGACGAGGCTCAGCACGCCATAGATGTGCAGCCGGTCGGCCTCGATCGGATGGTGTCCGGCAAAAGTCTCGCGAAACGCGTAAAGCGGGCTCGTGCCGATGTCGCCGAACACCACGCCGATCGCACCGACGGCGAGCTTCAGCTTGCCGTCGCTGTGATGTCCATGCCCGTAATGGGCCGTTTCTGCGGCAGCAGTTGCAGCGCCTGGGGCGCCGCCCGCCGCCTGTTGCGACTCAGCAGTCATTGCGGGCCTTTAGACGAGCCCGCGCCTTTGTAATAGGTTTCAATTTGGGACGTCCGCGGGCGGCACGTCCGTCGGCGTTTCAGCGGGCAGCTGCGGCCCGAGGGCCTGACGCAATTGCGCCAGCCGCATCTCCAGATCGGGGCGCCACGGCGCATCGGCGGGGCTGCGCGCGAGCAACTGGCTCCACACCGTCTCGGCGCCTTTGAGGTCGCCGCCCTGCGCCAGCGCCAGCCCGGCAAAGAAAGGCGGCGCGGGATGCGCCGGATCGCGCTTCGCCGCCTCGTCGAACGCCAGCGCCGCCGCGGGCGACATCATTCCGCCGCCATGCGCCGCCAGCGCGTTACCCAGCCCGACCCACAGGTCGACATTGTCGGGATATTTCTCCAGCCCCTTTTCGAGCGTCTTCGCCGCCAGCTCGGTCTTGCCGGTCCGCGCGAAGCCATCGGACATACCGAGCCACTGCGCCGCGGGACCGAAACGTTCGGACATGCCCTGCCGCTGGTCGGTCAGCGCCTCGCCGAAGCCTTCGGGCTCCTCGGGCGCCGCGACGGGCTTGCCGGGCAGCGAAGGATGACCTTGCAGTGCATAGCCCGCCAGCCCCAACATCACGGCTGCCCCAGCGAGCGGCCGCGCCGCGGCGGGCAGCTTGCCAAGCCAGAAGATGCCGCCGATCGTCAGCATGGCAGCGAGCACAACCCACAGCCATATCATGCCGCGTCCTCCTCGTCGTCCGCACCACGGCGAAAGCGCCCAAAGGCCAGCCACCCGCCGAGCGCGAGAAAGAGCAAAGGCCCGAACCAAAGCAGCGCCGTGGCGCCATCGAACGGCGGGTCATAACTGACCCAATTGCCATAACGCGCGACGAGCCATGTCTTGATTTCGGCCGGGCTTTCGCCCGCCGCGATCTTGCTGCGCACCTCATGCCGCATATCGCCCGCGAGCGGCGCGTCGCTGTCGGCGATCGACTGCCCCTGACAGACGAGGCAGCGCAATTCCTCCATCAACGCCTTGGCCTTCGCTTCCTGCGCCGGGTCGCGCAGCTGCTGATAGGCATAGGGCGCCGGCGGCAGGCGATCCTGCGCCGCCAGCGGCAGCGCCAGCGCGCCCAGCAGACAGAGAAGGATCAGCCGCAAACTCACTTCATCGCCTCAAGCTTGGCAACGATCTCGGGCACCTGATCGGCCAGGATCACGCCCTGAATCTGCTCGCGAATAATCCCCTTGCCGTCGATCAGGAAGGTTTCGGGCACACCCGACGACCCCAGCGCGATCTGGACGCTGCTCTGCATGTCCGATCCGATGCGGTCGAACGGATTGCCAAATTCGCGCAGGAACATCGCGACATCCTCCGGCCGGTCGCGGATCGCGATGCCGTCGATCGGCACGCCCGCGGCCTTCAGCGCCTCGAGCTGCGGCGCCTCGGCACGGCATGGGATGCACCAGCTCGCGAAGACATTGACGAGCCGCGGCCGACCGTCGGCAAGCTGGTTGCTCTTCAATCCTTCGACGCCGGCGGTCGCGGGGGGCAGGTCGAACAGCGGCATCGGCTTGTCGACCCACTGCGACTGGATCAGCGTTTCGGCGGGCGTCACCAGCCGATAGACGAAGGCGCCGAACAGCAACCCCATGATCGCCAGCGGCACAAACAGGACCCAACGGTTCTTCATGGCGCGAAACGTTCCCCGGACTTGCGGGCGCGCCGCGCGCGCCAGATGTTCAGCAATTGCGCGCGGCCAAGGAGCGACAGCGATGCGCCGATCGCGATCAGCGCACCGCCGAGCCAAATCCACCACACCAGCGGCTTCCACCAGAGGCGGATCTGATAGCGATCGGCGCTGCCATCGTTGCTCGGTACCGGCTGCCCGAGCACCGCATACAGCTGTCCGCCCGGCCGCGTCAGCAGCGCCGCCTCATTGGTCTCGGTCGGCGCAGTGCCCATCAGCCCCGGGAAAGTGCGCGCCTCGGGCCGCATCGTAAAGCTGCTGCCCGACGATGTCGTCGCAACCAGCGTGCCCTCGATAGCGGTATAATTCGGCCCCGCCACCGGCTTCACGCCGACGAACTTCACGGCGAAATCGCCGACCTTTACGACCTCACCCGGCGCCGCCGCGACCAGCCGTTCCTTGATGAACGCGCTTTCGGCGCCCATGCCGGCAAGGCACACCGCCACGCCGAAATGCGCGATCACCATGCCCCACGTCGGCAACGGAGTGCGGCGCAGGTTGCGCCCCCACAAAGGCGCGAGGCTCGCGACCGCGACGACGCCCGCGACGGTCATTCCGAGCAGCGGCAATATCCCGACCTTGCCACCGAACAGGACGAGGCCGAACAGGACGACCGCACCCGCGAAAATTGCGAGCGGCAGCCGCGACCACAGCCGCTTCCCGTCATCCTTGCGCCAGCTCAAAAGCGGCCCGGCGACCATCACAAGGCATAGGATCAGCGCGAGCGGCCCGGCGACCTTGTTATAATAGGGCGGCCCGACCGAAATCTTCTCGCCCATCGCCTCGGCGACGATCGGATAAAGCGTACCGAGCAGGACGAGCGCGAGAATCGTCGTCAGCAGCAGATTGTTGATGACGAGCGAGCCTTCACGGCTCAGCAGCGCGAACTTCTTCCCCTCGGCGACGCTTCCGGCGCGTAGCGCAAACAGGGTCAGCGCGCCGCCGATATAGATCGCCATCAGCGCGAGCAGGAAGGTCCCGCGCTCGGGGTCGACGGCAAAGCTGTGGACGCTCGTCAGCAGGCCCGACCGGACGATGAAAGTGCCGACCATCGACATCGAAAAACCGATCACCGCGAGCATCACCGTCCATGCGCGCAGCGCGTTGCGCGTCGCGGTTACCGCGACCGAATGGAGCAAGGCCGCGCCCGCAAGCCACGGAACGAGCGACACATTCTCGACCGGGTCCCAGAACCACCAGCCGCCCCAGCCGAGCTCATAATAAGCCCAGTAACTGCCCGCAGTGATGCCGAGCGTCAGGAAAATCCAGCTGCCGAGCACCCACGGCCGCATCGCGCGGGCGAACGCCGGGCCGATCTCGCGCGTGATCAGCGCGCCGACGGCAAAGCTGAACGCGACCGACATCCCGACATAACCGACGTAAAGCGTCGGCGGATGGAAGGCGAGCCCGATATCCTGCAGCAGCGGGTTCAGCCCCTGCCCGTCGGGCGGCGCGACCGGAAGCCGCTGGAACGGGTTCGACGAAAAGAGAAGAAATGCGAAAAAACCAAGACTCAGCGCCGCCTGCGCCGCCAAAGTCGCGACCAGCGTATCCTCGCGCAGCCGCTTCTCGAAAATCGCGATCAGGCCGCCCGACAGCGACAGGATCATCAGCCAGAGCAGCATCGACCCTTCGTGATTGCCCCACGTTCCCGCTACCTTGAAGATCATCGGTTTCAGGCTGTTGCTGTTGCGCGCGACCAGCTCGACCGACATGTCGGACCGCACGAACAGCGCGATGAGCAGCCCGAACGCCACCGCAGTCAGCACGCCTTGTGCGACGCTCGCCGGCCGGACAAGCGCCGCCAGATCCTTCGACCCGCCGCGTAGGAACAAGGTGCCCGCGACGAGCGACAGGCACGCGAGCGCGGCCGCGATCCATAACAGCGCCAGACCGAGCTCGGCGATCATGTCGTTGCCGGCGCCTTCATATTCTTCGGCATCTCGCCCATCTGCGGCGGCATATACCGCTCGTCATGCTTGGCGAGGATGCGGTCGGCGACGAATGTCCCGTCGGCGCGCATCCGGCCGTCGGCAACCATGCCCGATTCCTCGCCGAACAGGTCGGGCACGATGCCCTTATATTCGACCGGCACCGATGCCTTGCCGTCGGTCGCGACGAAGCGGATCGTAAGGCCATCGGCCTGCCGCTTGATGCTGCCCTTCGCGACCATGCCGCCCAGCCGCATCGGCTCGTCGACCGCGGCCTTGCCACCCTGAATCTCGACCGGCGTGCGAAAATAGGCCGCCTCGTCGCGCAGCGCGCTGGCCGCGAGCACACCTGCACCGCCGACGCCGCACAGCGCGACAAGCGCCAGGATCAGCCGTTGATGCTTGGCCTTCACTTACGATCCTTTCGCAGCGCGTCGCTGCGCTTCTCGGCCTTCTTCATCGCGCGCCAGCTCGCCCACAGCACCGCACCGGTGAGCAGCACCGTCAGTCCATAGGCTGCGGCGACAAACGCCCATTGCCCGCCTCCGCTGATTACCCCCGTCACGCGTCAAATCCCCTCGTCGTCCGCGAGCCGTCGCAATCGCGCCGCGACGCGGTTGTCGGCGATGATCCGCCGCATCCGCATCAAGACGATGGCGCCGAATAGCAACGAAAAGCCGAGCACGGTCAAGCCCAGCGGCCACAGCAAGGCGCCGTCGATGCTCGATCCACGCAGCGTGATGCTCGGCCCCTGATGCAGGCTGTTCCACCACACGACGCTGCGGTTGATGATCGGGATATTGATCGCACCGACCAGCGCATAGATCGCCGCTCCGCGCGACAACGAACCGCCCTGCCTTTGCCCGTCGTCGCCGCTCGTCAGCGCGATAAAGCCCGCGTAGAGAAAGAGCAGGACGAGCATCGACGTCATCCGCCCGTCCCATTCCCACCAGGTTCCCCAGGTCGGGCGGCCCCAGATCGATCCGGTAGTGAGGCACAGCGCGGTGAACAGCATCCCCGGCACAGCAATCGCGCGCGCCGCGATGCCCGACAGCGGATGCCGCCAGACAAGCTGGATCAGCCCGGCGATCGCGAGCGACGTCCAGCCGCCCATGCCGAGCCAGGCCGACGGGACATGGACATAGAGGATGCGTGCGGTCTCGCCCTGCTTGTAATCGCCCGGCACCAGCGCCAGCCCGGCCCAGGCACCACCGAGCACGAGCAACAGCCCAACGCCCAACAGCCACGGTGTCAGCGGCTTGGCAATCGCAAGAAAGCGCGTGGGATTAGCGTAGGCGTGCATCGGGTCGCGTCGTCCTTAGGCGAGCCGGAGAAAGGGGTCCAGCAATTTGCCCGGTGCGACCCGGCCGCCCCGTGATGCCATATACGGCGGCTCGGTCAACCCTCCGGCCGCGTCCAGATCCAGCTGCCTGTTACGGCGGCGGCGATCACCGGCACCATCACCCACGGCCATGGCGAAAAGATCGCCGCCAGCACGATACTGAAGGCAAAAGCAGCAGTCGCTGCGATCTTGCCCCTGCGGCTGATCGCGCCCTTCTCGCGCCACGCGACGATATGCGTGCCGAAGGTCGGGTGTGTCAGCAGCCAAGTCTCGAGCCGCGGTGACGATCGCGCAAAGCAAAAGGCCGCAAGGATCACGAACGGCACCGTGGGCAGCAGGGGCAGGAAAGCGCCGATCGCGCCAAGCCCCAACGACGCCCAGCCCGCGACCAGATAGAAATGCCGTTTCATCAAGGGCTGGCTTAGCGGAAATCAAATCCCGCGCCAGCCCTCGAAACGGATTAGCCGCGCCCGATCAGCTTCTGCGCCATCCGGTCGGCCACCACCGACGCCGGCGTACCGCTCGCCTTGCTCTCTGCCCAGATTTCGGCGAGGCGGCCGGGGATCTGGCGAATGCGGCTTTCGACTTCCTCGCGGCTGCTCTGCCCCAGATATTCGAGCGCGACATTGATGATGCCGCCCGCGTTGATGACATAATCGGGGGCATAGACGATGCCGCGATCATGAACGCGCTGGCCGTCGGCCGCGGTCGCGAGCTGGTTGTTCGCGCCGCCGGCGACGATCGGGACGTTGAGCTTGGCAATGCTCTCTTCGGTCAGGATCGCGCCCAGCGCATTGGGGCTCAGCACATCGGCCTCGACCTCCATGATCGCCGCCGAATCGGCAAGCTCGGCGCCCAGTTCGTCGGCAAGCTCCTTCGCGCGCGTCAGATTGACGTCGGCGAGCGTCAGGATCGCGCCATCGGCGGCGAGCCGCCGCGCGACGCCGCCCCCCACGCTGCCCACGCCCTGAATCGCGACGCGCACCCCTTTTGCACTATCGGTGCCGAGCCCCTGCTTGATCGCGGCGAGGATGCCCAGATAGACGCCGAGCGCGGTCTGCGGGCCCGGATCGCCACCGACTTCGTCGCCCGCGACAGGCAAGCCGCTGACATGTTTGGTCTGGTGGGAAATCGCGACGATGTCGGCGACCGACATGCCGACATCTTCGGCGGTCACATAGGCACCGCCCAGCGAATCGACCGCGCGGCCGAATGCCGCGAGCAGTTCGGGGCTCTTCGCGCCATGTTCGTCGGCCAGGATCACGCCCTTGCCGCCGCCCATCGGCAGCCCCGCCATCGCATTCTTGTAGCTCATGCCGCGCGACAGGCGCAGCGCATCGGTGATCGCCGCCGCACGCTGCGGATAATGCCAGTAACGGACGCCGCCCGCGCCGGGGCCGAGGTGGGTCGAGTGGACGGCAATGACCGCCGTCAGCCCGCCCTGCCGGTCACGGAACATGTGGACATGCTCATGATCGTCGAAATCGGCGAAATCCCAGACAGCGGACATAGACTCATCCTCGCATTAGAAAATTACGTCCGAACGCAATAATCCGATAGGGACGGAGAGTCACCCCAAATCCCGCATGTGCGCGAAGATAGAGAAAATGGGGCGACCAACGGGGCTCGAACCCGCGACCTCCGGTACCACAAACCGGCGCTCTAACCAACTGAGCTATGGTCGCCACATAAGCGAAGAGCGGCGCACGAAGCACCCTCGACAGCGCGCGGCGAATAGGCGCGCATCCCCCCGCTCGTCAAGCATTGTTCGCACGCGCTTCCCTGCTAAAACGCGCGCCATGGCTGCGAATGAACATGTCGACATGGCGACCTCGGGCGCCGACCTTACCGCCGAGCGGCTCGCCGCCATCCCCGGCATCCGCCGCGCGCCGACGCCAAAGCTGCAACAGTTCATGTTGTCGAGCTTCCTCGACGCCGAAACCTGCGCCGCGCTGATGGCGCAGATCGACCGCGATGTCCGGCCGTCGACGATAGCGGATCCGAACGGTGACGAGGCGTTCCGCACCAGCACGACCTGTGACCTCGACCACCGCGACCCGCTGGTCATCGCGGTCAACAACCGCCTCCACGACCTCACCGGCATCCCCCGCGAATATGGCGAACCGATGCAGGGCCAGCGTTACGACGTCGGACAGGAGTTCAAGGCGCACACCGACTATTTCGATCCGCACGGCGCCGATTGGGAAACCTATTGCGCGATACCGGGCCAGCGCAGCTGGACGCTGATGATCTATCTCAATGAACCCGACGCCGGCGGCGCGACGCGCTTCCTCGCGACGGGAAAGATGCACCAGCCCGAGGCAGGCAAGCTGCTCGCTTGGAACAATGTCCGCCCCGACGGCACCGCCAACCCCGACACACTCCACCACGGGATGAAGGTGCGCAAGGGCCGCAAATATATCATCACGAAATGGTTTCGCGAACGCCCCTGGCCGTGGGCCGAGGGGGAGCTGGCCTAAAGCCAGCCCCCACCCCGCTTTTACTTCACCAGACGATACTGGAAATTCAGCGTCAGCGTGTTGGCGACCCGGCCAGGTTCGACCGGAGTAGCCTTCGCCGAACCGGCATCCATCGCCATGCGCACCATCGGCATCGGCGGCTGCGGGCCAAAGCTGCCCCCTTCGCTGATCGACACCAGCTCGACGCCGCGGAAGCCTGCAAGGCGCGCATAATCCTGCGCCTTCGCTTCGGCTGCCTTGATCGCGGTGCCGCGTGCGCCAACCAGCTGGGCATCGGGATCCTTCATGCCGAACGACGGCCCGTCGATGTTGGTGCCGCCCACAGCGACCAGCGCGTCGAGCAGCGGGCCAATGTCCTCGATCTTCGACGTCGTCACGCGCACGCTGTTCGACACCTGATAACCCAGGAAGCGCGGCGGCTGGCCATCGCCGCGATTGTTATAGTCATACTGCGGCGACAGGTTGATGCCGCTCGTCTGGATGTCCTCGGCCTTGATCCCGCGTGCCTTCACAGCGGCGATCAGCTTGTCCATCGCCGCGGCGTTCAGGCGCATCGATTCGACCGCGGTCGGCGCGGTCGTCGTGACGCCGGCGCCGACGGTTGCCTGGTCGGGGCGCGAACGCACTTCCTCGCTGACCGCAAAGGTCAGGATCGGGCCCTGGGTCGTTGCTGCTGTCACCGTCGAACCTCCCTGCTGCGCGAGCGCGGGCGTTGCCGCCATCAGCGCCAGTCCGGTTGCCATAACGGCGAACAATTGCTTCGTCATTTCATTCTCCTGTGAACCGGGCTTCCGGTGGTTCCTGATCTCCGCCCCGTAACGCAGACGGAGCAGACCCGTTCCGGCCTTTGTGCGCTGCGCGCTTGCATGATGCTGAACGCGCCAGTAGCGAGCCGTTCATCATGGCAGCACCGATTTTATCTTATGAAGGCCTCGGCCTTGTGCAGGGCAGCGGCTGGCTGTTCCAGGACCTCGACATCTATGTTGGCGAACGCGACCGATTGGCGCTGATCGGCCGCAACGGCGCGGGCAAGACGACCTTGCTCAAACTGCTCGCCGGACAGATCGACCCCGACAAGGGCAAGCGCGTAATCGTGCCCGGCACACACGTCGTGATGCTCGAACAGGAACCCGATTTCTCGTCGTTCGCGACGCTGATGGATTTCGCAGTCGCCGCACCCAACGCACCGGAAGAATTTGAGGTCGCCGCGATCGCCGACCAGCTCGGCATCGACATGAGCCGCACCGCCGCCAGCGCCTCGGGCGGCGAGCGCCGCCGCGCCGCGCTCGCCCGCGCCCTCGCGCAAAACCCCGACGTGCTGCTGCTCGACGAGCCGACCAACCATCTCGACCTCGCCGCGATCGACTGGCTCGAAAGCTGGCTCGCGCGCTACACCGGCGCCTTTGTGGCGATCAGCCACGACCGTACCTTCCTTACGCGCCTGACGCGCCAGACCTTGTGGCTCGACCGCGGCAGCATCCGCCGCAAGGAAATCGGCTTCGGCGGTTTCGAGGAATGGAGCGACGCCGTCGCCGCCGAAGAAGCGCGCGCCGCCCAGCGGCTCGATTCGAAACTGCGGCTCGAGGCGCACTGGCTCGAACGCGGCGTCACCGCGCGCCGCAAGCGTAATCAGGGTCGCCTCGAAAAGCTGAAGGAAATGCGCGCGACCCGCGCCGCGATGATCGGCGGACCCGGCGTCGCCAAGCTCGGCCTCGCCAACGATGATGTGCGCTCGAAATCGGTGATCGTCGCCGAGGGCGTGTCGAAAAGCTTCGGCGACCGCACGATCATCAAGAATTTCGATTTCCGCGTCCAGCGCGGCGACCGTATCGGCATTGTCGGCGCGAACGGCGCGGGCAAGTCGACCCTGCTCAAGCTGCTGACCGGCGAGATCCAGCCTGACAGCGGCAGCATCACCCTCGCTCCGACGCTCGACGGCATCGTCATCGACCAGCAGCGCAGCCTGCTGTCACCCGAAAAAACCGTTCGCGACATCCTCGCCGACGGCGGCGACTGGGTCGAGGTGCGCGGCGTCAAAAAACATATCCAAGGCTACCTCAAGGAATTCCTGTTCGATCCCGGCGTCATGGAGGCCAGCGTCGGTGCCTTGTCGGGCGGCGAACGCTCGCGTCTCCTCCTCGCGCGCGAATTCGCGCGCGAATCGAACCTGCTTGTGCTCGACGAGCCGACCAACGATCTCGACCTCGAAACGCTCGATCTCTTGCAGGAGGTCATCGCCGACTATGCCGGCACCGTGCTGCTCGTCAGCCACGACCGCGACTTCCTCGACCGCACCGTCACCGTTACGCTCGGCCTCGACGGGTCGGGCAAGGTCGACATCGTCGCCGGCGGCTACGCCGACTGGGAAGCGAAGCGCACCAAACCAAACAGCGCCAAGGCCAAGGCCGCGACCGCCGCCCCGCCGCCCCCGCCGCCCCCGCCGACGGCGCGCAAGAAGCTTAGCTACAAGGACCAGCGCGACTACGACATGCTGCCCGGCCGCATCGAGGAAATCGAAACCGAGATGGCAGGTGTCGAGACCGAGCTTTCGGACGGCTCGCTCTTCACCCGCGACCACGCAAAATTCACGGCGCTGACGGGAAAACTCGACAAGCTTCGAGAGGAAAAGGCGGCCGCCGAAGACCGCTGGCTGGAACTGGCCGAAGAGGTTGAGGGGCTGGGCTAAGCCAGCGTTCGGCCAGCGCCGCAATTTCCCGAAAGAGCAAAGAATGACTGCTTTGGGGCGCTGAGCTTATGTCAACTCCCCTCGGGCTGCGGCAACAGCAGCGCGAGCAGGATTGCGCGGCATTCGCCGCAAATCGTGCCGTCGATCAGCTCCGGCCGGAACCGGCGCTGGAACGCCACCGTCGCGGCGAAGCCGTCGGTCACATCATATCCGAACCGCTCAAGCGCGAGCAGAAAGCCGGCGTCGGTCCACAGCGGATCTGTGAGCTTCTTGGTCGGGCGCGGGAGAGCGAGACGACGGCGCGCAAGTTCTTCCCAAGGAAACAGCTCACCCGGATCCTGCTTGCGCGTCGGGGCGATATCCGAATGGCCGACGACATTGCCGCGCGTGATCGCGTGGCGATCCTTGATCAGATGAACGAGGCGAACGACCGAAGCGACCTGCGGTTCGGGAAACGGCACATAGCCCCATTCATGCCCCGGATTGACGATCTCGATCCCGACACTCGCCGAGTTGATGTCGCTGACTCCGCGCCAGTGCGATTTGCCCGCATGCCAAGCGCGCTTGTCCTCGGGCACCATATGGGTGATCTGGCCGTCTTCGCTGACGACATAGTGCGCCGACACCTTGGCCTCTTCATTAGCAAGCCAATCAATGGCTTCAGCGCCGCTCTTCATACCGGTATAATGCAGCACGATCATCGAGATGGGCAGCGCGCGCTCGTCGAAATTGGGAGACCAGCGTTCGATAAAATCGCTCATACGCTTTTGGGGGTCCGTCCTGTACTTGCCAACCCACCGATTGCGCCAGTGGGGCGCAAAAAGCAAGGTCAGGCGGCAGCCGCCCGACGCACCTGCTGATCAGCGGGCTCGTAAAGGCCGCGAAGCCGCGGGCTGGCGACGAATTGGTCGGTCTGGCCTAGCACGGTTTCGCCGGCACCTAGCACAAGGAAGCTTTGCGGCGCGGCCATCGCGCGGAGCCGCGCAAAGGCCTTCTGGCGCATCGGCGCCGAGAAATAGAGCAGCAGGTTGCGGCAGAAGATCAGGTCGGCCGGGCTTGCGAGCGGCGGCCGGTCGGTGAGCATATTCTGCACCGAAAAATCGACGCGGCGACGCAAATCCGCCTTGGCCAGCCATCCGCCGTCGGTCTGGTCGAACCAGCGCACCATGCGCTGCACGGGCAGCCCGCGCTGGATCTCGAACTGGCTGTAGAGGCCGACGCGTGCGCGCGAAATCGCGTGATAGCTGACGTCCGTGCCGACGATATCGACCTGCCAACCCGCCCATTTCGTCCCTTGCTCGGCGATCAGCATCGCGAGCGAATAGGCTTCCTGGCCGGTCGATACGCCGCAATGCCACACGGTCAGCCGGCGGCGCAGCTTGTTGATCTCGCGAATCTGTTCAAGCGCGGTCGCAGCAATTTCGTCGAAAACGCTATATTCGCGGTAAAAATAGGTCTCGTTGTTGAGCATCGCATCAACGGTATCGTCGAGCAATTGGCGGCTGTTCGACGTGACCAGCGCCGCGACGAGCGCGTCGAGATCGGCGATACCGTGGCGCTGCATCACCGGCTTCAGCGACATTTCGATACGCCAGATACGGTTCGGCGACAGCGTCTGCCCGGTCCGGGATTCGAGCACCCCCATCAATACGCGATACGCCGACTCGCTGGCGGTCGCGCCCATCATGACTTGCGGCGCCCCGGCAGGAAGCTGCCGAGCATCAACGCGATCGCGTCGGGGTTGAGCGTTGCGGCGGAAATGCCCGCCTTTGCGACCGCGCCCGGCATACCCCAGATCACGCAGCTTTCGGGCGCCTGCGCGAAAATCGTGCCTCCCGCCGCTTTCAGCCGCGCTGCGCCGATCACGCCGTCGCGGCCCATGCCGCTCAGGATGACCGCAACGCCACCCTTGCCATAGACGTCGGCAACCGAATCGAGCATCGGGTCGGCCGATGGGCAGCAGCCATTGTCCACCACACGGCGATCGAGCGCGATTTCACGGCGACGACCGTTGGCGACAACAACAAGATGGGCATCGCCGGGGGCGAGATAGATGCAGCTTGGCTCGATCACCATGCCCACCTCGGCGACGCGGACACGCCGCGCAGTCATCGTCGCGATCTGCTTCGCGTAAAATTCCATGAAGGCATCGGGCAGATGCTGGGTGAGCAGGATCGGCGCGGTGATGCGCGGGTCGAGGTTCGCGAGAAAATTGGCGAAAGCAGGAATGCCGCCGGTCGACGCCGCGACTGCGATGCATTCGATCGGCTGATTGGTGTCGATCGCGAGCACGGCAGGCGCCGGAGCCGGACGCTCGGCGACAGGGACCGGCGGGGGGAAATCGCTTTGATGGCCAAGCGTCATGATCCGCTCGGTCAGCACCTCGGCGAAACGTCCCGAGAAACTGCCGCGACCGGGCTTGGCCAGCGTGTCGCTGGCGCCGAGCGCGAGCGCATCGATCGCCGCCGGGCCGCCCTCGACGCAGTTCGACGACAGAATGAGCACCCTCGCCTTTTCCGCGCGCGCCAAAATGTGCGGCAAGGCATCGATGCCGTTCATTCCCGGCATTTCGATATCGAGGATGACGACGTCGACCGGCTCGCGCGCCAGATAGTCGAGCGCGTCATGCGCCGAGGCGACCGAAGCGCATATCTTCAGCCCCGGGCGCTGATCGACGATCCGCTCGAGGATGCTGCGGACGACGAGGCTGTCGTCGACGAGCATCACACGCACGGTGCGGGCGGTCGGCTCGGGATCTTGTATCAGGGGTTGTGGACGGGCCACTTAAAACACCTCGAACAGAAAACCTTAGGCGATGCCGACGAGCTGCAGCTTTCCTTCAAGCGTTTCGCGGTCGAACGGCTTCATGACATATTCGTCCGCCCCGGCTTCGATCGCCGCGCGGATATGGTCGATGCTGTTTTCGGTCGTGCAGAAAACGACGCGCGGCCGTTCTTCACGGCCGTAATCGAGGTCGTTGAACGCTCCCAGAAACTCCATTCCGCTCATTACCGGCATGTTCCAGTCGAGCAGGATGACGTCGGGGCGATTGGCGCGGCAGAAGGTCAGCGCCTCCTGCCCGTCGGCCGCCTCCTCAACGGCAAAGGACATGCTTTCAAGAATATGGCGCGCGACCTTGCGAATGACTTTGCTGTCATCGACCACCAGACAAGATTTCGACATTCAATTTAACTCCGACCCCCGGGATTTGGGCATGTTTACGGTGAAGGCGTGTGCACCCCGTTAATAAACGACCGAATTCATGCCGCCTTTAAGGCCGGCAGCGTGATAAAGTTGGACGGATCGACAACGAGCAGCGAAGCGCCGCGATGTTCGATCATCGCATCGGCGACGCGCGCCCAGCCGGGCAGGAGTTTGCCGGCGACTCGAGTCTCGGGCGCATCGATGAAACAGACGTCCTCGATTTCGTCGGCGAGCAGCGCATAACCATGCTCGGCGACGTCGACGACGATCACGCGCTGGCCCGGCGCGACCGGCACTGCGGAAAGACCGATCACGACATGCGGGTCGATCAGGGTGAAGACGCGGCTGCGTAGCGCAAAAAGCCCGGCGACGTGCGGCGGCGCGGCGGGCACTTCGACCGGTACACCGACGGTAACCACCGAATTGATCGCGCGGCTGCGCAGCGCAACGCGCGTGTCGGCAATGCGCGCGATCAGATAGAGTTTTTCCATCATGCGCGGTCTCCCCCGACCTGGCGGCGCAGCGCGTCGAGCAGCGCCTGACGATCATAACGATAGACGGTTTCGTCTTCCGGCCCCGTGGCCGCGATCGACGTGCGAAGGCGGATCACCGGCACCTCGCCGCTCACAGCTCCCAAAATCTCGCCTTCCTCGGTGCAGCACAGCAGGACGTCGGGCACTTCATCCGACGCATCATCGCCGAGGACAACGCGATAGCCCGCGTTGCGCAGGATCGGCGCGAGGAAATTGCCGCCCCAGCCATCGCGATCGTCGGTAACGCGGCAGAGCGGTTGGCGCAGCGCCGGTGCAGGTGCGCCGGCGGCATATTGTTCCATCAGCCAGAAGGGATCGATCAGTTCGACCGGATCGCCACCGACAAGCACGACGCCCGCGATCAGGCCGGGCGCTGCCGATGGCTGTACCGCATCGGGAAGGCGAACGATGTCGATCACCTCGGCGATCGGATAGCAAAGCACAGCGTGGCCGTCGTAGAGGCGAAGCAGCTTCAGTGTCCCCTCGCCGCCCGGCAGCGCCGCGGCATGGACGGGGAAGATATCCTCGCCGATCTGCGCCTGCACGCGGCCCGCGCTTTCGAACAGCGCCGTTGCGGGCACCTCTTCGACACGCTCGATGACAGACAGACGGACGCCGCGGACACGGCTATTCATGTCGCGGAACAACAGCAGCTGCACAGCATTGCGCGCCGCCGCAGCAGCGGCATCGGCTTCAGCCATCCGGTTATGGCTGCGGCCCGCTTCGCTCGCGTCGATTGCCGCGATGGCGAGCAGTCCCTGGACATCGAGCAACAGCACGGGGCGGCCATTGTCGGGCAGCGTCGTACCCGCGTAAAGGCCCGTCGACATGATCATCGGCGCCGCGGGCTTGATCACCAGTTCCTCATGATCGTGGATCGCCGCGACGCTCAGCGCATAGCTTTGCCCTTGCCCCGGCCGGACGATCACAAGCGCGCGGTCGTCGCTGTCGTCGTCCGCGTCGCGTTCGCGGCCCAGTATATTTTCCAGGCGAAGGAGCGGAAATTGTTCGCCGCGGACGGTCGCGAGTTCGCCGCCACCAAGCTGATCGATCCGCACCGTATCGCCACTTTCGAGCAGGATTTCGCGGACCGCGCCGCGCGGGATTGCAAAATATTGCCCCGCCGCGCGGACCATCAGGCCCGAAATGATCGTCAGCGTCATCGGCACGCGGAGCAGGATCGAAAGGCCGCGCCCCTCGTCGTTGCGCAGTTCGACGATGCCGCCGATCTTCTCGACATTCGCCTTGACGATGTCCATGCCCACGCCGCGACCCGAAACTGCGGTCACCTTCGCGGCCGTCGAGAAGCCGGGGCGGAAAATCAGCTCGAGTTTTTCCTTCGGCGTCAGCGCGCGCACATCGGCCGCGGTGGCCACCCGCGACGCGATCGCTTTCGCGACGAGCGCGTCGGGCGACAGCCCGCGGCCGTCGTCGCGAACCTCGATTTCGATCTGGTTGCCAGACTGGCGCGCCGACACCGAAATCGTCGCGGTGATATCCTTCCCGGCGGCGACCCGATCCTCGAGCGATTCGATGCCATGATCGATCGCGTTGCGAACGATGTGGATCAGCGGATCGCGGATATTTTCCATCATCTCGCGGTCTAGTTCGACTTCGCCACCGCTCGTCTGGAAGGCGATCTTCTTGCGCATGTCTTGCGCAAGATCGCGAACGATGCGTGGCAACGGCGCGAACAATTTGTCGATCCGCTGCATGCGCATCTGACTGACCGACTGGCGCATCCCGGCGATCGAGTCCGAAAGGCGGTCGAACGAGGCGATCACCGACAGGTCGGCCCCCGATTCCCTGAGCATCCGCGCAAATTCATTGCGCGCGAGGACGATGTCGGTGACGCCGGTCATCACACTGTCGAGCAGCGGCAGCGGCACGCGGATCGAGCGCCAGTTTTGCAATTCGGCCTGGAGGTCATCTTCACGGCGCATCGGCACCCCCGAGACCTCGATCACCGGTTCGTCGGCGACATCGTCCACCGCAAGGGCAGCAATGACGCCACGGTCGTCGCCCACAGGCTCGACGCCCTTCTGGCCCAGCGTTGTGCAAAGCTCGCCCAGCCGGTCGAGGATACCGAGCACCCCGGTGACGAGTGCCGCGTTGGCCGGACGGTTGCCGCGCCGCACCTGATCAAGCGCGTCTTCGGCCGCATGCGACAGCGCGGTGACGCGCGGTAGCGCGAGAAAGCCCGAGCTGCCTTTGATCGTGTGAACGAAGCGAAAAATCGCGTCGAGCTGCGCTCGATCGGTGGGATCGGCCTCCCATGCGACAATGGCCCCGCCGGCTTCGGCAAGGATTTCCGCCGTTTCGGCTAGAAAGTCGTTCAGCAGATCGTCCATCGCGGTACCGGTGCGCCCCAAAAACTGAGGTTCGACCATGCCCGACAATGGTTAAAAGTGGCTTTACCCGCGGCCGCGAAGGACGGCTCCAACCAGCAACGACGTCGGTGTTTCGCGCGCCAGCATCACGGTGCCGTCATTCTGCCGCGCCACCGCCTGTACCAGCACCGCGGGCGCGGTGCGCGAGGTCATCGGCGTCGCACCTTCACCCTCGGCGAGGATGCGTTCGACGTCGGCGTCGAGGAACATGCGTTCGGCCTCGACATGGAGCGCGATCTCGATGCCCTCACCCTGCTTTTCGCAGCCGACATCGAGCCGTCCGCCCCGCACCAGCGCGTCGACGAGCAGCAGCGACAGGTTGAGGATGATCTTCACCGCTGGCTTGGGCAGCGGGTCGGTCCCGATCATCCAGTTCAGTTCGATCGCGCGGTCGCCGATGATCCCCTGGATCGCCGACTTTGCTTCGTCGGCCGGTACAAGTTCGCCGAACCCGCCCGCCGACCCGAAAGCGAGGCGAAAAAACTTCAGCTTGTTCGCCGACGTCCGCGCGCTCTGCTCGAGCAATTCGAAGCAACGCTCGCGCATCGCCGGATCTTTTTCATCGGCGAGTAGTTCGAGGCCGTTGGCGAAGGCGCCGACAGGGCTCAGCAGGTCGTGACACAGGCGCGAGGCCAGCATCGAGGCGAAATCGACGCGATCGTCGGACATGGATGAAATGGCTCCCCAGCGCAGCGTCCGGACCTTTCCGGCATGGGCTGCTCCTACGGCACCAAAGCCGTCCAGAGCAAGCGCGATACGGCGAGCCGTGCCCTTGAATTTCGCCGTCCGAAAACCACATTGTGATCAATGCAGGGGGACGACGACATTTTGACCGTAGCGCTGGACAATAGCGCGGCCGGGCTGCGGCTCGACCGGGCCTTGGCCGAGGCGCTTCCCAGCCTGTCGCGCGAGCGCCTCAAGAGCCTGATCAAGGGCGGCCGCGTCGTCGACGCGAGCGGGAATATCCTTTGGGATCCCTCGGCAAAGGCGGCCGCGCCCGCGACGATCAAGGTCCGCCTGCCCGTCGCCACGCCTGCGCACAACGTCGCGCAGGACATGGGACTGGTCATCGCCTACGAAGACGAACATCTGATTGTTATCGACAAGCCCGCGGGGATGGTCGTCCATCCCGCTGCGGGCAATCTCGACGGTACGATGGTCAACGCTTTGCTCCACCATTGCGCGGGGCAATTGTCGGGGATCGGCGGCGTCGCGCGGCCGGGGATCGTCCACCGCATCGACAAGGACACGAGCGGGCTGATTGTCGCCGCGAAACATGACAAGGCGCACGAAGGCCTGGCCAAGCAGTTCGCCGCGCACAGCATCGACCGCCGCTATCTTGCGCTCGCGACCGGACGGCCGATGCCCGCGAATGGCACGATCGAAGCCGCACTCGGCCGCTCGACGACGAACCGCAAGAAGATGGCGGTGGTTGCCGAAGGGCGCGGCAAGCATGCGATCACGCACTATCGCACCATCGAGCCGCTGAAGGGCGCGACTCTGGTCGAATGCAGGCTGGAAACCGGCCGCACGCATCAGGTGCGCGTCCATATGGCGCATATCGGCCATCCGCTGGTCGGCGACCCCGTTTACGGGCGCCAACGTAAACCTTTGTCTGATATCCTTCGGGCCCGGAATTTCGTACGTCAGGCGTTGCACGCCGCCCATTTGGGTTTTATTCATCCGGTAACCGGTAACGATATCGCGCTCGACAGCGAACTCCCAAGCGACATGCGGGAACTGATCGATGAATTGCGCGTTTAGGTTTCGAATGAAAATCTATTTTGACCGCCGGAGCCAACCGCGGCATATTCTGCCTCAAGATTATAAAGGGAAGACGCTCTCCAATGGCTAAAAGCAATGTTCCGGCCACGGTTCCAGCGCTTGGCGGCGAAGCCAGCCTGAATCGCTATCTGGCGGAAATCCGTAAATTCCCCCTGCTCACCCCCGAGCAGGAATATATGCTCGCGAAGCGATTCCAGGAGCATGGCGACAATGAAGCTGCGGCGCAGCTCGTTACCTCGCACCTCCGCCTCGTCGCGAAGATCGCGATGGGCTATCGCGGCTATGGCCTGCCTGTCAGCGAACTGATCAGCGAAGGCAATATCGGCCTGATGCAGGGCGTGAAGAAGTTCGATCCCGAACGCGGCTTCCGCCTCGCCACCTATGCGATGTGGTGGATTCGTGCGTCGATCCAGGAATTCATCCTGCGCTCGTGGAGCCTCGTCAAAATGGGCACCACCGCGGCACAGAAGAAGCTGTTCTTCAACCTTCGCCGGATGAAGAACAATCTCGCGGCGTTCGAGGACGGCGACCTGTCGCCCGAACATCTGACCAAGATCGCGACCGACCTCGGCGTCACCGAGGAGGAAGTCACCAGCATGAACCGTCGCATGTCGATGGGCGGTGACACCTCGCTGAACGTCCCGATGGGCGAGGATGGCGACAGCCAGTGGCAGGACCTGCTCGGCGACGAGGGTCCGCTTCAGGACGAGCGCGTTGCCGAAGCGCAGGAACGCGACGTGCGCCATTCGCTGCTGAGCGAAGCGCTGGAATCGCTGAACGAGCGCGAGCGCCATATCCTGACCGAACGCCGCCTGACCGACGATCCCAAGACGCTCGAAGACCTGAGCCAGGTTTACGACGTCAGCCGCGAACGCGTCCGTCAGATCGAGGTACGCGCGTTCGAAAAACTGCAAAAGGCGATGCTCAAGCTCGCGGGCGACCGCCGGCTGGTGGGCGCCTGACGGCAGGAGTTGCCGCCGCATTTGCGGCGGCACCGTCCTGTTCGAAAGCCAGATAGTCGGGGAAACTGTGGCGCTGAACCCCATCATATCGAAAGCAGCGCGTCGGCGAGGCCATGAAGGCAGCCAGCCGGTCGAGGACACGGATGCGCGGGTTCCAATCTTCGATCCACAGGCTTTGTCCTTGCGCGTTGAATTCGAAGAAGATCGCCTCACCCTGCGGCGTAACCGCGAGGTCGAACGATCCGTGCACCACATCGGCTCGCCGAGCGAAGGCACGTAGCTTCGCGACGAGGTCGTCGGCCAGCCTGACCTCGGCAATGTCAAATGAGTTAGGCTTGGCCGCGCGCCAGTCGACACGCGCGCTTTCAACGCTCTGTGAATCGAGTCGCACCGCAAGAAGATCATCGCCGAACATCACGACGCGCAGTTCATAAGCTTTTGCGACCCGATGCTGATAGATCATCGGGCAAGCACGGATCGACACGTCGTCGTCGCAATCGTCGGACGTTATGATCGTCGTGGGCAGAACCACCTCCCCCTCGTCATCCTCCCACCCGATCCGGTCAAGCGCCTTGACGATCGCCGAATCAGCCTCCCCCACGAATGCACGGACGCGGGCTGGATCGTTCGACACGAGCGTCCGCGGAATGGCCAGGCCGACGCCATGCGCAAGCCCAAGCTGCGCCGGCTTCGCCGCAATGGCGCGTTGGCGACGCTCCTTGTTGACCCAAATCTGTCCATCGCGCGGAACCGACAGGCGCAGCTCGCGCAGAAAGACCGTGCACTCATGCTGCGCGACCGCCCGATCGTCAGGATGCAGGCCCGGCATGGATGCCGCGGGCTTGTTACGGCGGTTCCAGACGACATCGAAATCTTGCGCGTCGCGATCGATCATCGCGCCCCTCAGCCTCCAGTCGCCCGCAGCGGGGTCGATCGAGATCGTCGATCCGACGGGAAAGTCATCGCTGTTGAAAATGGCGCAGTCGTGGCCGTCGGCAACCAGGGCGCGGGCGACCGCCAACGCATGCTCGTCGTGTGAATGACCGTAGATCAGAAGCCGCATGGTGAATTGCCGGCACGGCACCCATCCGAAGACAGGCGCCGCCCGGCCCTTATCGGATAATCAATGCTCGCGATCGTTCCAGCTGCCCGTCCGGGGAGTCCAGCCGCGGCTGTTGTTGGCGGCGAGGTCGCTCGCCATCACCCGTTCGCCGATGCGGCGGGCCAAGAGGCGGGATTTTCCATTCTGCGCTTTGGACATCCATTTTCTCCTTGTTTTGCGTGGCATTATACCGCGCTCGGCTATGCTGTTAGAAGGTTGTTTGTACGTCAATATCCGACCGCGCCCTTGGGAGCAGCTATCGTGCCCACAATGGGTCTAATATGACGAACAACAGCCGGGTCCCGCCGAAACGCAATCTGACTTGATGCGCGCCGCCAAGCGGTTAAATGGATCGCGATGACGACTGGCGCCAAGAAACAAGCAAAGCCCCGCAAGCTCCCCTGGTATCTCCGGCCGTTCAAATGGCTGCTATGGTTCATCATCGCCTCGGTGTTGTGGGTGCTGACCTATGCAGTCGTGCCGCCGCCGGTGACCTTCACCATGCTGGCCGACAGCAGCGGGATCACCAAGGACTGGGAAAGCCTGTCGAACATCGACCGCAACATGGTCGCCGCGGCGATCGCGGCCGAGGACGGCAAATTCTGTAGCCACGACGGTTTCGACCGCGACGCGATCGAACAGGCGATCGAGCGTAACGCGAAGGGCAAGCGCATGCGCGGCGGATCGACGATCAGCCAACAGACCGCAAAAAATGTCTTCCTGTGGCAGGGCAGCGGCTGGAGCCGATATGTCCGCAAGGTGCCCGAAGTGTGGTTCACCTTCCTGATCGAGAAAATCTGGGGCAAGCGGCGGATCATGGAGGTTTACCTCAACGTCGCCGAGACCGGCATCGGAACCTATGGCGTCGAGGCGGGCGCGCAGCGCTATTTCAAGCATGGCGCCAGCAAGCTTACGCCCGCCGAAGCCGGGCGCATCGCCGCGATCCTGCCGCTACCCAAGAAACGCGAGGCGGTGAGCCCCTCGGGCTTTACCCGCCGCTACGGCAACACGATCCGCGCGCGCATCGGCGTCGTGAAGCGCGACGGACTCGACGCGTGCATCTATAAATAGCGCACCCGCTAGCGTCGGACGCGCGCCCGCGTCTCAAGATCCACGATCCGGCGCTCGAGATAGCTTCGGTCATCGCTGCTCGGCGTCGTACGGGCATAAGCGGCGTCGAGACGGGTCAAGTCGCCGGCTTCGACGCGGACCTGGGCCTGCGCCGCGGCGCTGAGTCCGCTGGCGCGGAGCGCGCTGTCGATGTTGGACAAGCGGGTGCGGTTGTCGAGCACGGCCGAACCGCCGCCATAGGCGGTATCGCCGACGCGGGCGTCGAGCGCATCGAGGCGCGCGTCAAGATCTTCCTGTTCGCGATCGCTGATCCCGTCGCGGGCGTAGGTGGCTTCGGTCTGGATCAAGGCGGCATAATCGCGCTTGAGACTGGTCGCCTGCGTCCGACTAAGACCGCGCGCCGAAACGCGCGCGTCCACGCGGCGATCGAACTCGGTGCGCCCTTCGGCTACCGATAACTTCGTCGAGCCGCCGTCATCGGCATAACCGCCCTCGGTCAGCGCCTGCGTCAGCGCGCCATAACGGTCGCCGAGATCGGTGCGCTCTTGCGTCGTGAACCGGCCGTCGGCACCATAGCGGGCTTCGAGCGCGACGAGTTCGTCATACTCGGCCTTGACGCGCGTTCCGTTACGCGCGGTCAACGTGCCCGACCGGACGTCGCTATCGATGCGCGTGTTGAATTGGGTGCGCTGGGTCGCCAGCGGCTTGCGGCCCGCCGCCCATTGCCGCTCGATAGAGGTCGACGCGCCGAGCCGGTCGCCGAACAACGTCCCGAGGATCGCGCCGACGCGGTCTTCCTGTGTCGTCGTCGACTGCTCGCTCGAACCGGTCTGCGCCAGCGCGGCGCCGGGAGCGAGGAGCAAAGCCCCGGCGGCGAGTGCGGTAATGGTCTTGGCCGTGGTCACGCGACATCTCCTTGTTAAACTTGAACAAGGAACGCCCAGTGAGGGGGGTGGTTGCTTCGGCGGCAAAGCGCGCGCGTTACGCGGGCTTCCAGCTCTTGCGTTCTTCGGCCTGTTTCAGCACCTCGAACGCCGCTTGACCCGCGGCAAAGCGCTTTGCGGCGTCGGCATCGCCGGGCTTCACGTCGGGGTGTGTTTCCTTGGCAAGATTGCGCCACGCCTTTTTCGTCGCCTCGAAATCGGCGTCGGGTTCGAGGTCGAGGATTTCGAGCGCACGCATTTCGTCGGCGCTGCGGCTGCCATCGCCCGACCCGCCCCACGCATAGTGCTGCGCCTTGGCATAGCCCCCCGCGTCGCGCGTCTCATTGGCCGCGCGCTCGGCAGCATCCTCGGCGCTCAATCCTTCGAAATAATCCCAGCCGCGGTTATATTCGGCGGCGTGCGCTTCGCAGAAATACCAGCGTTCGGGGCTGTTCGGCGATTTGGGTGCCGGGCAGTTGCCGGGGTTGGTGCAGCCATGGCGATCGCAGAGGCGTACCTTTTGCGCCTCGGTGCTCGATCCATAGGGGCGCCAGCGGGGAAATCCCCAGTCATCGGTTCTTTTGGCGCGGCTCATCACTCCCATGTAGCGTCTGGAGCGTGTGATTGCTAGCCAAGACGGCCTAGAAACCTAGTCTTTGGGCTTGTAGCCGAACGCCTTGCCTGCAAGTTTGACCACCGCAGGGTCGCGCTCTGGCGGGCTCATGGGCACGACGGCCTCGAGCGTTTCAACGATATGCGTCAGCGCCGCGACGCGCCCCGCTTTCTTGTTGTTGCCGTCGATCACCTTCCACGGCGCCCAGCGCGTATTCGTCTGCGCAAACATCTCTTCGATCGCGGCGAGATAGTCCTTGCGCTTCGATCGGTTGCGATAATCCTCCGTGCCGGTCTTCCAACGCTTCCAAGGATCGTCGAGGCGTGCGGCGAAGCGTTCGTCCTGCTCGTCCTGCGTGATGTGGATGAACAGCTTGACGAGGTTCGTGCGGCTGCCCGTCAGCTGTGCCTCGAACTCGTTGATCTCGTCATAACCCTTGCGCCAGTCGGCTTCGGTCGCGAAGCCCTCGACGCGCTCGACAAGGACGCGGCCGTACCAGCTGCGATCGAAGATCGAGATTTCGCGATTGCCGGGCAGGCGCTTCCAGAACCGCCACAGGAAATGACGCGCCTTTTCCTCCTCGTTGGGCGCAGCGATCGGCCACACCTCGAAATATCGCGGGTCGAGCGACGCAGTCAGCCGCTGGATAATTCCACCCTTCCCTGCCGCGTCCCAACCCTCGAACATGATGATGCTACGCTGGCCATGGATGATGTGCGCGGCCTGCAGCCGTTCGAGACGATCCTCGAGCGCCGCGATGGTGCCGGAATAGTCGCCGTCATATTTGGCGCCGGTTTCGTAGTCGGAGAGGGAGATGCTCATGTTTATTCCCTAGCGTGTTCGGGGAGATCCTACCAAGGGGGATGCGGCGCTGTCGCTTTCTGGCACAAGGCCAGTGGGCCTTGTTACTGCTGGCCGATCAGACGTTTACGCGCGTTCCAGTCGTCCAGCGCACGGCGATTGCGATCGATGCGCTCCAGGCCTTCTGTTATCGCGCCGCTGCGCGATCCCTGCCGCCGCGCCTCGCTATACCAGTCGGTGGCGGCGGTGAAATCACCCTGCATCTCGGCACACAGCCCCAGATTGAACGCGAGTGCGGCGGTCGGTTCGGCTTCGCGGGTAAGCGCGGTCCACGCCGCGCACGCGCCGGGCTGGTCGCTCTTGGTCTGCCTGACCGCGGCCTTAAACGCCGCCTGCGCAGCTTTAGCGAGCCCTTTGGTGCTTTCCTCGACGCGGACGTCGAGTTCGTAATCGCGCGGCGCGAGGTCGCGGCGGATCGCCACGACATGGTCGTGCTGGACGCCCGCGATATAGTCGTCGACCGAGCGTGAAGCGGAGCGGTCGGGGCAATATGTCACCTGGTCTCGGGCATTGAGCGGGCGTGTGTAGCGGACCGAGCCGTCGCCGATCGCGACGAGCCGCGCCGTCGTCGCGACGCTGATCGTGCGGCGGCGGCAGCGGATATCGACCTCAATCTCTTTCAGGCATTTCTTCTTGTCGGCGGGATCGTGCTCGACACATTTGTCGCGCTTTTCGGTCACGGCCACCTCGTCGACGCTGGCGCGGGTGGTGCCGGTGACGAGGCCGTCGGTCGGGGCCCCCGATTCGGGAGCGACGATGCGATAATAGGCACGGCCATCGAACTGCGCATTGCCGAGTTCGGCCTCGAGCTGCTGCGCCAGCGCCGCGCCATCTTCGCCCTGAAAGCGCTCGACCGACAGGCGGAGCAGATCATTGACGTTGGCGGTGGCGGGATCGCTGCCGGTGATGGTCAGCGTCTCGGCGGCCGCGGGCGAAGCAAGGCAAAGAAAGGAGGCGGCCAGCGCCAGTCGCGTGTCGAACATCTCACCCCCCGACAGAACCCTGCGCCGGGCTATCGCAGCCCCGGGCGCCTGTCAAAGCGGGAAAGGTCAGAGATGCACGGCGAGCAGCGCGGCGACGCGCGCTGGATTTTCCATCGGGATGAAGTGGCTGTGGTCCGACCACAGTTCGTCGCGCTCGGCGCCGATCGAAGCGCCAAGGCCCGTCCACGTCGGGCTGAGCGAAAAATCGAGTTCGCCGCCGCGCTCGCCGGTCGGGGCACGGATCACCGTCGAAGGCGTAGCTAGATAGTGGAGCCATTCGTGCGGGCTGGTGCGCAACGCATTCTGATAGACCGACGCCTCAAGCGCCGGGGGGCAGGCAAGCTCCAGCCCCTCGCCGTCTACGGCGGCGACAAGGCCATAGGTGCAATAGTCGGCAAGGACACGCGGATCCCAGTTCGCATAGGGCGGCCGGTCGGCGAAACGCGCGCGCATTTCTTCGGCGCTCGACCAGCTATTGCGGCGGCGCGCGACCGGATGCTCGGCCGGATCGGGGATCGGCTTGGCTGCCTCGCCCTCGTAAAGGGCGGGGTTCATGATCACCGGATCGATCAGGACAAGATGACCGAAAGCGGCCGGTCGCTGCGATGCGAGCCGTGTCAGGATATAGGCGCCCATGCTGTGCCCACAACCGACGAGCGGGTGACCGCCGAGCCCGTCGACCAGCGGCAGCAGCGCGTCGGCGGTCGCCGCCCAGTTGGCGAGCGTCGCGGGGCGAAAGCTGCGCCCATGGCCGCGATGGTCGGGCGCGATGACGTGGGTGCCCGCGGGCAGTGCCGCGACGACCTGATCCCACAGCCGCGCGTGAAAACCCGTTGCGTGGAGCAGCAACAGCGACGGCTCCTGCCCGCGCGTACCCCATTCGAACCAGCAGATATCGCCTTCCGGCGTTTCCAGCCGGTGCTCCCGGGGTTCGTTCACGCCTTAGCCCTTCGGGCCGTCGACGATACGGATGCCGAGTTCCTTGAGCTGCTTGTCGCTGACCGGCGCCGGGGCATTCATCATCAAATCTTCGGCCTTCTGGGTCATCGGGAAGACGATCACTTCGCGGATGTTCGGCTCGTCGGCGAGCAGCATCACGATGCGGTCGACGCCCGGTGCCGATCCGCCGTGCGGGGGCGCGCCGAACTTGAACGCGTTGATCATGCCGCTGAAATTCGCGTCGACGTCGGCCTGCGAATAGCCCGCGATCTCGAACGCCTTATACATGATGTCGGGGCGATGGTTCCGGATGGCACCCGACGACAGTTCGACGCCGTTGCAGACGATGTCATACTGGTAAGCGAGGATATCGAGCGGATCCTTGCCGGTCAGCGCGTCCATCTCGCCCTGCGGCATCGAGAAGGGGTTGTGGCTGAAATCGATCTTGCCCGTATCCTCGTCGGCCTCGAACATCGGGAAGTCGACGATCCAGCAGAATTCGAAGCGGCTCTTGTCGATGAGGTCGAGCTGATCGGCGACGCGCGTGCGCGCAAGGCCCGCAAGCTTCGCCGCCTTGCCTTCAGCGCCCGCGGCAAAGAAGATGCCGTCGTTCGGGCCGATGCCCATTGCGTCGGCGATCGCCTTCATGCCTTCCTGGCCGTGGTTGTTGGCGATCGGGCCGCCGAACACGCCGTCCTTCTGCGTCGCGTAGCCGAGGCCCGGAAAACCTTCCGACTGCGCCCAGCTGTTCATCTCATCGAAGAACTTGCGGCTCTTCTCGTGCGTTTCGGGAGCAGCGACGGCGCGGACGACCTGGCCTTCTTCGACCATCGTCGCAAAGCGGCCGAAGCCCGACCCCTTGAAGAAATCGCCGACGTCATGGACCAGCAACGGGTTGCGCAGGTCGGGCTTGTCGCTGCCATATTTAAGCATCGATTCGCGGTAGGGGATGCGCTTGAAGGGCAGCGGCGACACGGTGCGGCCCTTGCCGTCGAAATCGGCGAACTCCTCGAACACGCCGTGGAGGACGGGTTCGATCGCGTTGAAGACGTCGTCCTGCGTGACGAAGCTCATTTCGAAATCGAGCTGATAGAATTCGCCTGGCGAACGGTCGGCGCGCGCATCCTCGTCACGGAAGCAGGGTGCAATCTGGAAATAGCGGTCGAAGCCCGCGACCATCAGCAGCTGCTTGAACATCTGCGGCGCCTGCGGCAGCGCGTAGAATTTGCCGGGATGAACGCGGCTGGGCACCAGATAGTCGCGCGCGCCTTCGGGGCTGCTCGCGGTCAGAATCGGCGTCTGGAATTCGGTGAAGCCCTGATCGATCATCCGGCGGCGCAGCGACGAAATGACGTTCGAACGCAGCACGATATTCTTGTGCAGCCGCTCGCGGCGGAGATCGAGGAAACGGTTCGTAAGGCGGATTTCCTCGGGATATTCGGTCTCGCCGAACACCGGAAGCGGCAGGCGATCGGCGGCCGACTGCACGGTCACCGCGCTCGGATAGATTTCGATCTCGCCGGTCGCCAGCTTCGGGTTGAGCGTCTCGGGCGACCGCGCGGCGACCTTGCCGGTGAAGGTCAGAACAGACTCGGGGCCGAGGGCGTTGACGGTGGGATAGAGGTCCGAACCGGTTTCCACGACGATCTGGGTAATCCCGTAATGGTCGCGAAGATCGACGAAGAGCACATTCGCATGCTCGCGCGTGCGATGCACCCAGCCCGAAAGACGGACTTCCTCACCGACGTTGGCGGCGCGAAGGTCTGCGCATGTGTGGGTGCGATAG
>Ga0209257_1000645_pt1 | contig 55704 bp, 49 predicted proteins | sample AraplaCvi_mCL_r2_FD_184277 | JGI IMG/M metagenome (GOLD analysis project Ga0209257, IMG submission 184277) | Arabidopsis root microbial communities from North Carolina, USA - plate scrape MF_Cvi_mCL_r2 (SPAdes) (version 2) | ecosystem: Host-associated > Plants > Roots > Endosphere | place: USA...
CCATTCCAGCCGGCCGCGGCGGCCGCACCCGTCGAAAGCGCCCCTGCCACGCCGGCCACGACGCCCACCCCGACGCCGGTGGCCAGGCCTTCCCAACCGCAGGGGAAGGAATCGCTGATCGCCTCGGACCTGACCATCGAGGGCAAGATCGAAGGCACCGGCCATGTCCGCATCGCCGGCAAGTTCAAGGGCGACGTCAACGTCCAGGGCGATCTGACCATCGAAGTCGGCGCCAAGCTCGCCGGCAGCGTCCGCGCCAGCAAGGTCGTGGTCGCCGGCGAGCTGGAGGGCAACATCGAAGCGGCCACGCAGGTCGAACTGCTGGCCTCGGGCATGCTGGTCGGCGACGTCAAGGCCGGCTCGCTCACGGTGGCCGCGGGCGCACGCATGCGTGGCCAGGTCGACTTCGGCTGGAGCGACAAGGACGGCCGGCACGCCAAGGCCGATCAAGCACCCAAGGCCGACAAGAGCGAGGCGTGAGCAACCCCCGTCCGGGCAGCGCGGGCGCCACCCGCGCCTGCCCGCACTGCAAGGCGATGATCCTGGAGAGCGCCAGCGTCTGTCCTGCCTGCCGGCATCACCTGCGCTTCGATGACGCCGTCACCAGCGAACGCGCCCGCCAGACCATCGTGCCGCTGCGGGTGGAAGGCACCGTCAACCACCCTGCCGATGCCACGCCGTGGGAGTACTCGGCGGTGGTGGTGGTGCGCAACGCGCGCGGCGAGGAAATCGACCGCCATGTGGTCGGCGTCGGCGCGGTCAGGCCGGGCGAGCAGCTGACCTTCTCCCTGGCCGTGGAGATGTTCCCGCATACCGGCGGCCTGGCGCCGCGTGGACGTCGCCGACTGTCGTAACGACGCACAGGGTCGCCTTCCCTCTACCTGCGTCAGCCTAGTACTCATGGCAATGGCCACCATCTCCGGGCCATTGCTGAAGTTGTTAAGTCCGCGTGTATGAAACGTGAAACAGCGCTAAGCTCTGGTTCTCACAAGGAATACAAGGGACGCTGGCGTGATCGTTGGAATCGATCTTGGAACCACCCACTCGCTGATCGGCACATTCGACAGCGGACAAGCCCGTCTCATCCCCAATGCTATCGGAAGAGTGCTCACGCCATCGGTCGTTTCGGTCGATCCGCAGCTGGGCATCCTGGTCGGGCAAAGTGCCGAGGATCGACGGGCCACGGCACCCCGGGATACGGTCGCTAACTTCAAGCGCTGGATGGGAACGCAGCGCGAGACGCGGCTCGGCGAACGCAGCTTCCGCCCTGAAGAGCTCTCCGCGTTGGTCCTGCGGGGCCTGCTGGACGATGCGAGGGCAGCGCTGGGTCAGGAAGTCACAGAGGCGGTGATCAGTGTCCCCGCGTATTTCGGCGATGCGCAGCGCAAGGCCACCCGCATCGCTGGCGAACTGGCGGGAATCAAGGTCGAGCGTCTGATCAACGAGCCAACAGCGGCCGCGATCGCCTACGGCCTGCAGGAGCGCGTGGAGAGTTCGACGTTCATGGTGCTCGATCTGGGTGGCGGCACCTTCGACGTCTCGGTGCTGGAAATGTTCGATGGCGTGATTCAAGTCCATGCCACCGCGGGTGACAACCATCTTGGCGGTGAAGACTTCCTGTCGCTGCTCGTGGACGCCGCTCTGGAGGATCGCAGGATCCGCAAGTCAACCCTTGCCCAGACCGATCTAGCTCTGCTGCGCAAGCAGTTGCAGATCGCCAAGCACCAGCTCAGCAGCCAGGGACAGGCGAGCGTTTCCCTGGAACTGGCAGGCCGCCCATTCGATTGGTCTATCGACGAGGAACGATTCACCTCGCTGGCCGATCCCCTCATTCAACGCCTCCGACAACCGATCGAACGCGCCCTGCGGGACGCTGGCATACCGGCGCAGCGGCTGGACGAAGTGATCGTCGTCGGAGGCGCCTCTCGGATGCCGCTGGTCGTCAAGACCGCCGCGCGCATGCTCGGCCGCCTGCCGCTGCGTCACGTGCATCCCGACGAGGCGGTGGCACTTGGGGCCGCGACCGTCGCCGGAATGAAGGCGCGCGACCAGGCGCTGGAGGAGATCGTACTAACCGACGTCTGCCCCTACACGCTGGGCGTGGATACCTCGCGCGTGGACGGCTACGGCAAGCTGACATCGGGACACTTCAGTCCCATCATCGAGCGCAACTGCACGGTGCCGGTAAGCCGGATGCATACCTATTACCCCGTGCATGACAACGTGGCGCAGGTGGAGATCGAGGTGCTCCAGGGTGAAAGTCCGCGGTCAGAGCATAACGTGCGGCTAGGGCATCTCAAGATTCCGGTGCGTGCAGGCGTTTCGCGCGAGCTCAACGCGGTGGACGTGCGGTTCACCTACGACATCAACGGCGTCCTGCAGGTGGAGGCTTTTGCCCACGGCACCGGCATGCTACATGAGTTGATTGTGCAGAACGGGGGGGAAACACTGAGCGAGCACGAGATCCGCGAACGCCTGGCACAGTTGGAGGGTCTCAAGATCCATCCGCGAGAGGACCAGGCCAACCTGGCGGTGATCGCCCGGCTGGAACGCTTGTATGCCGAGCACCTGGAGCATCGCTCGATGCTGCAGGAATGGCTGGCCACCTTTACCGGAATCGTGGAGCGTCAAGATCTCCAACAGATCTTGCAGAGCCGTTCTGAACTCGTGCGTGCCTTGGATGAGTTCGAGGCACGCACATGTTGAATCCTGGCGAGCACTACCGCCTGCTCAACATCGGCAGGAATGCTGACCGGTCCGAGATCAAGCGTTCCTACGCCCGAGTCCTCAAGACCACCCGGCCCGATGATGACCCTCTGGCGTTCCAGCGTCTGCAGGAAGCATATGCCTTCTGCCTCGCGCAGCTGGGCCGCGAGACCGATCCGCGCGATCATCCAGCCGCGGACTCACACGTGCCGCTTACCGCAGGCCGGTCGGCCGAACAGTCCGGTGCGCGCTTACCCGAGGAGCCACTGGCAACAACGCATGAGTTGTCCTGGACCGCGCTCCAACTCGCGCCGCGGGCGGCGTTGGATGTCCCAGGCTTCCAGGAGGAACTGCGTCAGCGGATGGACGGCGGCAAGGTCAGCCACCTGAGTAGGTGGCTGTACGAGCATGAAGCGCTGTACTCAATCGACCTGAAAATGGCCCTGCGACCTGCGGTGGCGGAGGTGATCGCGCGTTCGCCAAGGGCACCAACCGAAGATCACTGCCTGCCCCATGTCATGGCCTTCTTCGGGCTGGACAAGGTGGATCACGATGGGTTGTCCGAGCAGCTTCAGCACATACTGGCCGATAAACAGCGACAGCATGCGTTCGACCGCGCTTTAAGTCGCCTGCGCTCGTCGAACAAAACCTGGAGGGAACGTCAGATCGGCCTCGAACTGACGGGACCGGACAGCCCGCAGCACCGCCTACTTGTGACGCTAGTCCCTGGCCTTCCCGCTCAAATCGGTGCGGCGATCCACCAGTTGGCCCAGGTTGCCCCTAACCTGCAGCACCCGGATCTCAACTTGGGCAACATCGCTTTCTGGCGGCAGGTACTGGATGCAAACAGGCTGACACGCCCACGCGTAGTGTGCGTTCTTCTCCGCACGACGGTATGGCCGGCCCTCTTCTTCGGCGTGGTCGCCGCCATGGCCGCTCCGGAAGACAGGCGCAACGTCTTGCTGGGAGGATCGATCTGCATCGCGGGAGCCGCCGCAGCTTGGCTCGCCTATGCCTTGCTGCGCATCGGTTTGCGGGACATCAACGAGAAGCTGGCAAAACACTGGAGAATTTCCAGCGGCACATTCTCCAGCTTGTTCTGTACCTTCATCTGCGTCGGCGTGTCCTGGCTGCCGGGCCTGGCATTTGCAGGCATGGCCGGCATGACATTCGGCTATCTGCGGCCCTTGCGCGGCAAAACCGAGCGCATGGCCGCGCTGACTGTGGCATCGGTCGTCGTGCTGTCCATTTGCATGTGCATCTGCACTACGACCTTGGCGCTTGAGTTGGAAGCGGGACAACGTTTCGCCCTGGCTTTCACCCTCGCGTCCCTGCCGTTGCCAGTGTGGTTGTGGATGGAGCATTCACCACGGCTTGCACGGTGGAGTCCGCTGCTTCTTCCGGTGTGCGCAGTGGTCTCGCTTGTTGCTGCGGTGCTGGTCTGAGCCGCGGAGCGGTCAGCCGCAACCGTCACAGCCACCGCATTTGCCGCCGGCGTTGCCATAGCCTTGCGGTGCCAGCCGGCGACCGGCCCGTTTGATCCACCCCGCCCTGCCCTCGCGCAGCAGCGCCAGGGCGAGCGCCACGCGCAGGCGCCGGGTGGTGCCGGGGAACTGTTTGTTCATCACCACCCAGGCGCTGGCCAGCACCGCTGCGGCGATGACCAGGTATTGCAGGGTCAATGACAGGTCCATGGCTCAGCCCGCGCCCAGTCGCACCGCGACCTGGTAGGTGATGAAGGAGGCCACGTAGGCCAGGGCGAACAGGTACAGCGTGGCCATGCCCATCTTGCGCCAGGAGTTGGTCTCGCGCTTGATCGTGGCCAGGGTGGAGATGCACATCGGCGCGTAGATGTACCAGACCAGCAGCGACAGGCCGGTGGCCAGCGACCAGCCGTCGTGGATCAAGGGCAGCAGCGCCTGCGAGGCCGCATCGTCGTCGGCCGCCGACAGCGCATAGACCGTAGCCAGCGAGGACACGGCCACCTCGCGCGCGGCCAGGCCGGGGATCAGGGCGATGCAGATCTGCCAGTTGAAACCCAGCGGCGAGAAGACCGCGGTCAGGGCATGGCCGATGAGGCCGGCGAAGCTGTAGTCGATGGCCGGCAGCGTGGCATCGGCCGGCGCGCCCGGATAGGACAGCAGGAACCACAGCAGCACGGTCAGCGCCAGGATGATGCCGCCCACGCGCTTGAGGAAGATGGTCGCGCGCTCCCACAGGCCGATGGCCAGGTCGCGCGGATGCGGGATGCGGTAGGACGGCAGTTCCAGCATCAGCGCGTGCTCGGACTTGTCGCGACGGACGCGCTTCATGATCCAGGACACCACCAGCGCGCTGGCCACGGCCGCCGCATACAGGCCGAACAGCACCAGGCCCTGAAGGTTGAACCACCCCCAGACCGTGCGCTGCGGAATGAAGGCGCCGATCAGCAGCGCATACACCGGCAGGCGCGCCGAACAGGTCATCAGCGGGGCGACCAGGATCGTGGCCATGCGGTCGCGCGGGTCCTGGATGGAGCGCGTGGCCATGATGCCGGGAATCGCGCAGGCAAAGCTGGACAGCAGCGGGATGAACGAGCGCCCGGACAGGCCCGCCGCCGACATGCTGCGGTCCAGCAGGAAGGCCGCGCGCGGCAGGTAGCCCGATTCCTCCAGGGCCAGGATGAAGGCGAACAGGATCAGGATCTGCGGCAGGAATACGATCACCCCACCCAGGCCGGCGATGATGCCGTCCACCAGCAGGCTGCTGAGCGGGCCTTCCGGCAGCACGCCGCCGACCCAGCTGCCCAGGGCGGCGGTGCCGGCATCGATCCCGTCCATGATCGGCGTGGCCCAGGCGTAGACCGCCTGGAAGATCAGGAACATCACCACCGCCAGGGTCAGCAGGCCGAACAGCGGATGCAGCAGCCAGCGGTCCAGCGCATCGTCGATCCTGGCCGTGCGCGAAGGCATGCCCACGGCCACCGACAGCAGGCGCCGGGTCTCGGCGTGCAGGTCCGCGCCCTCGGCCAGCTGCGGCGGCAGATGCGCAGACACCGCGGTGCGGTCGATCTGGTCCAGCAGCGCCTGCGCGCCGTGGCGCCGAACCGCCACCGTCTCCACCACCGGGATGCCCAACTCGCGCTCGAGCGCGTTGAGATCGATGGTGATGCCGCGCTTGCGCGCCACATCGGCTAGGTTGACCGCCAGGATCATCGGAATGCCCAGGTTGCGGACTTCCAGGGCGAAGCGCAGGTGCAGGCGCAGATTGGTCGCATCGACCACGCAGACCAGCACGTCGGGCTTGGGCTCGCCGGGCAGGAAGCCGCGGCACAGGTCGCGCGTCACCGCCTCGTCCAGGCTGGCCGCATTGAAGCTGTACGCGCCAGGCAGATCCAGCACGGCGTACTCGCGTCCCTGGCGGTTGGTGTAGCGGCCTTCCTTGCGCTCGACGGTCACGCCTGCGTAGTTGGCGACCTTCTGGCGGCTGCCGGTGATCTGGTTGAACAGCGCGGTCTTGCCGCAGTTCGGGTTGCCGACCAGGGCCAGGCGCAGCGGAATCCGGCTGACGCTCATGCGGCGACCTCCGGCTTGAGCACGATGCGGGCGGCCTCGCTGCGGCGCAGGGCGAAGCGGGTGAAGCCCACCTGCACCAGCAACGGCTCGGCGCCCAGTGGCCCGCCGGCCACGACGCTGACCTGTTCGCCCTCGACGAAGCCCAGCTCACGCAGACGCCGCGCGATCGGGTCGTTCGGCTGTTTTTCGACCACGGTGTCCACGATGGCAGGCTTGCGACGGGGCAACTCGGTGAGGATCACGCACGGGACTCAATTGGTAACTATTCTCAATTGTAGCACCGCCGCATCGCACCACCGCCCCAGCTGGACGCTCGATAACATGCGTGTAAACGGACAGACAGGTGGCGCATGCAGACGGAACCGATCGAGCCACTCCAGGCCACCGTGCGACGGCTGAGCCGGCCGGCAATGCACGACGCATTCGATTCCACCCCGGCCGCGGGATCGACCCAGGATCCGCGTCGGGCCAGATGCGAGGATGCGCCGCGTGCGTCAGCGCCGGGGGCGAGGAACGAGGCGTTTACCGGGTGGGCCAATCGGGCCTGGAGGCCGGCGCAGGCCGATGCGGGCCGCCGACGGATGCAGACGGCCCCAGCGGGCGACATGGCGGTGTCCGCTTGGGTGGTCCGCGCCCACGACGTCGTTGGGCAGGCCGTGGTCCAGGCGCTGGCCTGTTTGGAGTCTGGAGTGCGTGTAGTGGATGCAGCCATCGCCGGTTCCGGCGGCTGTCCCTACGCGCCCGGGGCCAGTGGCCATGCTGCCACCGAGGACGTCGTGTACATGCTGCAGGGATCGGGAATGGAGACCGACACGGATCTGGTGGCGCGCGGCAGGGCCGGCTTTCGACCGAGCCAGCGCCGGGGGCGCCCGGGCGGCAAGGCCGAGCGCGCGCGAGGCACCGCATGAACCTGCCATCGCAGCCACCCCTGGAGCCGCAGGCCGTGCTCGATGCGCTTGAGCGCGCCAGATCGGCGCAGCTGCCCGGGCCCGCCCTGCGCGAGTTGCTCGATCAGGCCGCGCAGGCCCTGGCGGCCTGCCTGCGGGACCAGGAGGAGTCCGGGCTGCGCTGGCGGGCGCTGTTCGATGCGATGCCCGACCCGGTCAGCATCCTGTCCGAGGACGGCACCGTGCTGGCGCTCAACAAAGCCGGCGTGGAGGCCTACCAGCGCGTCCACGGCGACATCGTCGGACAGAACATCCGCGTGCTCAACCCGGACCTGCCGCGCGATCACATGGTGCCGGTGTGGGAGACGCTCAACCGGGGCGAGAGCTACGTCATCGAAGTCACCAACATGCGCGGCGACGGCACGCGCTTCCCGGTGGAGGTGCATTCGGCCAATTACCGCTTCGATGGCCGCAAGAGCCTGGTGGCGGTGGCGCGCGACCTGAGCCGGCGGCGCGAGGCCGAAACCCGCTACCGCGAGCTGATGGAAGCGCTGGACTGCGGCGTGATCGTGCACAACCGCGAGCGCCAGATCCTCTACGCCAACGGCGCGGCCCTGCGCATCTTCGGCGTCAGTGCGCGCATGAGCCTGTCCGAGGAGCTGGTGCACGAGCGCTGGCGCGTGGTGGACGAGGACGGGCGCGAGCTGGAGGAGCACGACATGCCGCCGCAGCGTGCACTGGCCGAGGGCCGTATCCAGGAAAGCCGGCTGATCGGCCTGTATCACCGTCAGCGCAAGGAGCTGATCTGGCTCAGCATCACCTCGGTGCCGCAGTTCGCGCCGGGCCAGGACTGCCCCTCGCAGGTCACCTCGATCTTCAGCGACGTCACCCATCTCAAGCGCGAGAGCGCGCTGTTCGACCGCACCCAGGCGCTGGCGCAGATCGGCGGCTGGGAATGGGACACCGGGCGCGACCTGGTCTATGTCACCGCCGAGGCCCAGCGCATCCTCGGTGCGGCGCGCGCGCCCGAGCGCATCGCCGACATGCTGGCGTGCCTGGAGGAGCCCGACCGGCGCCGGTTCCGCGATGTCACCGCGCGCCTGATGCGCGAGGGCGGCGGCTTCGATACCGAACTGCAGGGCCGGCGCCATGACGGCCAGCCGTTCTGGGTGCGGGTGATCGGCGAGCTGGAAGCCAGCGACCCGGCCTCGGCGCGGGTCATCGGCACCCTGCAGGACATCTCGCTGGACAAGCGCTCGGAGGAGGCCCTGCGCGTGCAGGCGCGCACCGACCCGCTGACCGGGCTGATGAACCGCGATGCGGTCCTGACCGAGCTGGGCCGGCGCCTGAGCGATGCGGCGCACGGCCAGCTGGCGCTGCTGTACATCGACCTGGACCGCTTCAAGGCGGTCAACGACGTGCTGGGCCACAACACCGGCGACCAGCTGCTGATGGAAGCAGCCCACCGCATCCTCGACGCAGTGGGCCCCAGCGGCCAGGTCGCGCGTTTCGGCGGGGACGAGTTCCTGGTGCTGTGCGAGGACGGCGGCGACCCGCGCGTGGCCGAGTGCATGGCCGATGCCATCCTGCACGCCTTCGAGCCGGCGTTCCGCTTCGGCCAGGAGGAATTCAACATCGGCGCCAGCATCGGCATCGCGCGCGCACCGCAGGATGGGGCGCGGCCGCAGCAGCTGATCCAGAACGCCGACGTGGCCATGTACGACGTCAAGCACCGCACCCGCAACGCCTGGCAGGACTTCACCCCCGAGCTGGCGCAGAAGCAGCAGGACCGCGTGCTGATGGAGACCCAGCTGCGCCGGGCCGTGGACAACGAGGAGTTCCACCTGGTCTACCAGCCGCAGGTGGACCTGCGCCGCGGCCAGATCATCGCCGCCGAGGCCTTGATCCGCTGGAGCAATCACCAGCTGGGCGAGCAGCGACCGGACCTGTTCATCGGCCACGCCGAAACCACCGGCGACATCGTCCGCATCGGCCGCTGGGTGCTGCGCGAGGCCTGCCGGCAGGTGCGGCAGTGGCGCGACGAGGGCCTGGGCGTGATCCGGGTGGCGGTCAATGTCTCCTATCGCCAGTTCGCCGACGACCTGGCCCGCCACGTGCGCGAGCTGCTGGAAGAATTCGACCTGCCCGGCTCGGCGCTGGAGCTGGAGTTCACCGAGCGGGTGTTGATCGAGGATGCCCCGGCGACCTTGCGCACCTTCGCCGAACTGCGCGCCCTGGGCGTGTTGCTGAGCATCGACGACTTCGGCGAAGGCTACAGCGCGCTGAACTACCTGCGCCGCCTGCCCATCCATGGGCTGAAGATCAGCCAGCTGTTCACCGAGGGCGTGCCCGGCAACCGCTCGGACGTGGCGGTGTGCCAGGCGGTGTCGGCCATCGCCCGCAGCCTGGGCCTGGGCCTGGTGGCCGAGGGCATCGAATCGGAGTCCCAGCGCCAGTTCCTGCTGCAGCTTGGGGTGCCGGTCGGCCAGGGCTTCCTGTTCGCCCCGGGCCTGCCGCCGGACGAGTTCGCCAGCCGCGTGCGCGGCGCCCAGCGGCCACAGGCCGTCCAGGCCTGACTGGAACGCCTGCTGTCGTAGAATCGCCGGCTTCCCTGGAACGGGCGCAGGACAGATGGAACTTGAGAACACCAAGGCGTTGATCACCGGCGGCGTGTCCGGCCTGGGCCTGGCCGTGGCACAACACCTGGTCGCCGGCGGGGCGCGCGTGGCGCTGCTGGACGTCAACGACGACAAGGGCGCGGCGGCCGTGGCGGCGCTGGGCGAGGATAAGGCCCGCTACTTCCGCACCGACGTGACCGACGAAGCGGCCGTGGCCGCCACGGTCGATGCCGCCAAGGCGTTTCTGGGCGGCCTGAATGTCGCGGTCAACTGCGCCGGCATCCTCGGCGCCGGGCGCGTGCTCGGCAAGGAAGCGCCCATGCCCCTGGCGACTTTCCGCACCACGGTGCTGGTCAATCTGGTCGGCAGCTTCAACGTGGCCAAGGCCGCGGCCGATGCCATGCAGCACAACGACGCAGGCGCCGATGGCGAGCGCGGGGTGATCATCAACACCGCCAGCGTGGCCGCCTTCGAGGGCCAGATCGGCCAGGCGGCGTATTCGGCCAGCAAGGGCGGCGTGGTCGGCATGACCCTGCCGATGGCGCGCGAGCTGGCGCGTTTCGGCATTCGCGTGATGACCATCGCCCCGGGCATCTTCTGGACGCCGATGGTCGATGGCATGCCCGAGGCGGTGCAGCAGTCGCTGGCCGCCTCCATCCCCTTCCCCTCCCGCCTGGGACAACCGCAGGAGTTCGCCGAAACCGTCGGCTTCATCCTGCGCGCCCGCTACCTCAACGGCGAGACCATCCGTTTGGATGGCGCCACGCGGCTGGCGGCGAAGTAGCAGGAACGAGTGGAGAGGAACGAGGAACGAGTGACGGGGATCCGCCCGCTCTTCCACTCGTTCCTCGTTTCTCGTTCCTAATCCCCAATCCACTTCTCCAATCGGACCATCGATCCATGAAAGCTGGTGACATCAAGAAGGGCAACGTCGTCGAGTACAACAACGGCGTCTACCAGATCCGCGACATCGAGCGCTCCTCGCCGCAGGGCCGCGGCGGCAACGTGCGCTTCCGTTTCATCATGTATTCCGTCCCCGGCGGGGCCAAGCTCGATGCCAGCTTCGATGCCGACGACAACCTGACCGAGGTGGAGCTGCTGCGCCGCCAGGCCACCTTCTCCTACATGGACGGCGATGCCTTCGTGTTCCTGGACGATGAGGACTACACGCCCTACACCCTGGATGCGCAGGCGCTGGGCGACAACGCCGGCTACATCACCGACGGCCTGACCGGCCTGTACGTGCAGGTGATCGACGAACAGCCGGTGGCCGTGCAGCTGCCGCAGCACGTGACCCTGGAAGTGGTCGAGACCCCGCCGGAACTCAAGGGCGGCACCGCGACCAAGCGCCCCAAGCCGGCCAAGCTCAGCACCGGCATCGAGATCATGGTCCCGGAATACATCACCAACGGCGAGCGCATCTTGGTCAACACCACGACCGGCGAGTTCGGCGGCCGCGCGGATTGATCGCCACGGCGTGAAAGACCTCGGCATCGGCCGCCGCGATCCGGCGGCCGATGGGGTCAGCCCGCCTGTTGCCGACAAACCAGGCCGGTTCTAGAGATCGGGCTGCGACCCTGGCGCCTGTTCGCGCGCCTGTTCCCGCATCCGCGCCGAGAGCGATTCGACATTGCGCTGCGCGCCTTCCAGCATCGCGCGCTGCGCCGGTGGAAGTGCTCCAAGCGCCAGGGCGCGCACGCGCTGCCAGCCATCGGCCAGGATCAAGGCCTGGGCTGCGCCGCGCGCCTGCAGGGCGCTCAGCTCCGCCCCGATCGGCAGGCCATAACCTGACGTCGTCTCTCCTACAAGCAAGGCCGATGGTCGCGCCAGCCGGCTCTCGGCCTCGAACAAAGCCTGCAGCTCCCCGTCCAGCGCCTGGCCCTTGCGCCTGCGCCCCAGGTAGCGGCGCTTGAGTTCATCGCGGACCTCATGCTCGGCACGGTTTGCCGCGGCCTGCTCCAACAGCAGCGCGGCGGCGGTCACCCGCAGGTTGCCGTCCTCCACCCAGCCTGCACGCTGTGCCGGCGCCAGCGCGAACCAAGCGTCCACGCGGTCCACCGGCACCTGCGCCTGCGTGCGCAGCACCTCCAGCAAGGCCTGGTAGTGCGCGCTGGCGGCCTGGAAGTAGTAGCCCTGGCGTCGCGCCGTCTCCATGTCGTCGAACACCGATACCTCCGCTATGCCGGCGCGCCTCAGCCGCCGAAGCACCCCGGCCGGGGTGATCGCCAGCACGCCGGCATCGGCCAGCGCGGGCACGCCCTCCTCCAGCAGCCGCGCGCTCTCCACCGCGCAGTTGTTGCTGATGAAGTAGTAGCGGCCGTCGTAGTTCCAGTGCAGCTGTGCGGCGCGCTGCACGATGCCGGCGATCTGTTGCGGCGCCAGCTTCAGCGGCACCGAGCGCAGGCTGCGCAGCTCGATGCGGGTGTACTCGTCGATCACCTGCTCCAGCGGCAGGGCGTACAGGCGCGTGGGGTAGGAACCGGTCAGCCCGCGCCAGTGCGAGACCTGCACGTCGCCGACGAAGGCGCGGAACGACAGCACCAGGTGGTGCTGCAGGTCCAGCCGGCAATCCGAACCGGGCGTGCGGCCGGGCGCGCAGACCACCAGCCGCAGCATGGTATGGCCCCAGCGGCTCATCGCCTGCGCATTGCCCTCGGCCAGCAGGTAATCCACCGCGTACACGCGCGCCGGGTCCAGCGCGCGCAGCTGCGCCTGGCCGGCGGCTGCGGATGCCTCAACGAAAGGCAGGGCCGGCGCGCAGCGGCCATCGTCGGGGGACATGCCCAGGCGCTGCGCCAACCAGGCGCGCAGCTGCGGACGACGGCAGGCGTAGTCCGCATCCAGCAACAGGTACTCGATGTTGACTGCCACGAACTCGCGCGGACTGGTCAGCTCATACGCGTCCGGACTGCGGTCGCGCATGGCGCTGGGCGCACGCGAGAACGGTCGCAGCGGCCGCCGCTGCCAGCCGGCCAGATCCAGCAGGCGCGGATCGCGCGACACCCCGCCGCGCGCGTGGCGATCGTACAGATGGGCCAGCTCATGGATCAGCGCGGCGCGGGCCTGGTGCGCGGCAAGGGCCGCCTGTTCCGGCGTGTGCGCAGCGGCTGGCAGCAGCGCATCGAGCAGCGGCCGCGCCAGCAGGATCCGCCCGCCCTTGGCGCGGCCGTGCACCTGCGCTGGCAGATCGGCGCGCCATTGCAGCGCGATGGGCTCATCCAGCGCCTGACCGAAGGCGGGCGGCAGCCGCGCCTGCACGTCCTGAATCAGCTGCGCGCTGGCGGCGCGCTCGGCCGCATCCAGCCCGGCCTCATCCAGCAGCAGCCGCACACCGGCCTGCGCGGCCGGCAGCCAGGCCAGGCCTGCAAGCAGCAGCGCAAGCCACAGCCGCCGCGCCCAAGCGCGCCGGCGCCATGGCCGGCGCACCGGCATCAGCGTGCCAGGATGGCCTGGGCCAGCTGCATGTCGCTGCGTGCGTGCAGCGAGGGGTCGTGCGCGCGCAGCGTACGCAGGGCCGCTTCCAGCTGCGCGCCGCGGATGCGACCTTCGCTGGCGACGAAGCCCGCCGCGTCCTGGCGTGCCTGCAGGACGATCTTGTCATCGCCACCCGAGGAGCTGTCCGAAGACGCCGACGAGCCGGCGGACGAACCGGCCGAGGAGGCACCGGCGGAGCTGCCGGCGAAACTACCGGCCAGGGCCGGTGCGGTCAGTGCCAGCAGGCACAGGGGGAGCAGCGCTTTCATGCGGTTCATTCCGTGAGTCGAGGGCAAGACAGGCCAAGGCCAGGGCCGAAGACTACACGGCCTTCACACGCAGGTTCCATTGGTCGGCCGGATCAGGCGTCGAACAGCTTGCCCGGGTTCAGCAGGGCCTGCGGGTCCATCGCCCGGCGCACGCCGCGCATCAGCGCGATCTCCGCCGGGCTGCGGGTGCTGTCCAGGTAAGGCTTCTTGACCAGGCCGATGCCGTGCTCGGCCGAGATGCTGCCCTCGTGCGCCTTGAGCGCCTGCGCCAACAGCTTGGTGACCTGCTCGCACTCGCGCACGAACTGGTCCTGCGCCATCTCCGCCGGCTTGAGCACGTTGATGTGCAGGTTGCCATCGCCAATGTGGCCGAACCACACCACCTCGAACTGCGGGTACGCCTGGCCGAGGAGCGCCTGGGTTTCCTCGAGGAACGCCGGCATCCGCGAGATCCGCACCGACACGTCGTTCTTGTAGGGCACGTGCGGTGCCAGCGACTCGGTGATGCCCTCGCGCAGCCGCCACAGTTGCTGGGCCTGGGCATCGGACTGGCTGATGACGCCGTCGGCGACCCAGCCGGCCTCCATGCACGCCTCGAACGCCGCCATTGCCGCGGCTTCCTTGGCCTCATCGCCGATGGCGAACTCGGTGACCACGTAGTAAGGGTGGACTTCCTCGAACGGTTTGACCGCCCCATGCGCCAGCACATGCTTGAGGGCGATGTCGGTGAAGAACTCGAAGGCCTCCAGCTGCAGCCGCTCGCGGAAGGCGGCGAACACCTCCATCAGCCCCTCGAAACTGGTCAGCGCCAGCAGCATCACGTTGGTCGGCGGCGGCGGATCGGTCAGGCGCAGGGTGGCTTCCACGATCACCCCCAGCGTGCCTTCCGAGCCGATCATCAGCTGGCGCAGGTCGTAGCCGCTGGAGTTCTTGACCAGGGCGCGGTTGAGATCCAGCACCTCGCCATCGGCGGTGACCACCTTGAGCCCGGCGACCCATTCGCGCGTGTTGCCATAGCGGATCACGCGGATGCCGCCGGCGTTGGTGGCGATGTTGCCGCCGATCGAGCATGACCCGCGCGCGGCGAAATCCACCGGATACTCCAGTCCGTGCTCCCGCGCGGCGTTGTGCACCGCCTCCAGCGGCATGCCGGCCTGCACGGTCAGCGTGCGGTCGACGCGGTCGAAGGCCAGCGGCTTGTTCATGCGCTCCAAGCTGAGCACCAGCTCGCCATGGGCGGCCACCGCGCCGCCGGACAGGCCGGTGCGGCCGCCGGAGGGCACGACCTTGATGGCATGCGCGCTGGCCCAGCGCATCACCGCCTGCACCTCGGCCACGCTGCCCGGCAAGGCGATGGCCAGCGGATCGGGGGTCCAGCGACGGGTCCAGTCCCGGCCGTAGTGCTCCAGATCGCCCGGCTCGGTCTTCAGGCGAAGGTCCGGTGCGGCGGCTTGCAGCGCGGCAAGGCGGGAGTCGGTCATGGCGGCGCGAAAGCCTGCGATAAGGGGGGCGCCAGCGTGCCAGCGATGCCACGCCACGTCCACTTGGCGCGGCCCACGTTGCGCTGCAACGGTAACCAATGCGCTCTGGCATAGTGGGCGGCCCGCTTCGACCCCCTCCAGACCGATGACCAAGAAGACCTCCTTCCCCAAGCAGGACATCCGCGTACTGCTGCTGGAAGGCGTCAGCCAGACCGCGGTGGACGTGTTCCAGGCCGCCGGCTACACGCAGATCGATTTCCACACCAAGTCGCTGCCGGAAGACCAGCTGAAGGCGGCCATCGCCGATGCCCACATCATCGGCATCCGCTCGCGCACCCAGCTCACCGCCGAGGTGCTGTCGCATGCGCGCCGGCTGATGTCCATCGGCTGCTTCTGCATTGGCACCAACCAAGTCGATATCGATGCGGCCGAGCTGGCCGGCATCCCGGTGTTCAATGCGCCCTACTCCAACACGCGCAGCGTGGCCGAGCTGGTCATCGCCCAGGCCATCATGCTGATGCGCGGCATTCCGCAGAAGAGCGCCGAGTGCCACCGCGGCGGCTGGTCCAAGTCGGCCGCCGGCAGCCACGAGGTCCGCGGCAAGACCCTGGGCATCATCGGCTATGGCCACATCGGCACCCAGGTCGGCGTGCTGGCCGAGGCGCTGGGCATGCGCGTGGTCTTCCACGACATCGAGACCAAGCTGTCCCTGGGCAACGCCGCCCCGGCGCTGAGCCTTGCGGACCTGCTGGCGCAGTCGGACGTGGTGACCCTGCACGTGCCGGAGACGCCCGCCACCAAGGACATGTTCGGCCCGGCGCAGATCGCCGGGATGAAGCGTGGCGCGCACCTGATCAACGCCTCGCGCGGCACGGTAGTGGACATCGAGGCCCTGGCCGAGGCGCTCAGGTCCGGCCAGGTGGGCGGCGCGGCCGTGGACGTGTTCCCCGTCGAACCCAAGGGCAATGGCGATGCCTTCGTCACCCCGCTGGCGGGCCTGGACCAGGTGATCCTGACCCCGCACGTAGGCGGCAGCACGCTGGAGGCGCAGGACAACATCGGCATCGAGGTGGCCGCCAAGCTGGTGCGCTACAGCGACAACGGCAGCACGCTGTCGGCCGTGAACTTCCCCGAGGTCACCCTGCCCGGCCACGAAGGCAGCCGCCGCCTGTTGCACATCCACCGCAACGTGCCGGGCGTGCTGTCGGCCATCAACGACGTGTTCCGCGCCCAGGGCATCAACATCGACGGCCAGTACCTGCGTACCGACCCGCAGGTCGGCTACGTGGTGATCGATGTGACCGCCAACGAAGAGCAGGCGAGTATCCTGCGCGATGCGCTGGGCGCCATCGAAGGCACCCTGCGCACCCGCGTGCTGTACTAGCCCCGCAACGCCCGGCGCTGGAGCGCGGGCGCTCCGAGTGGAGGGATCTCAGAGCCAGTGCCCTTAGTTGAAGTGACTGCCGGCGCAGTCGCCTCGCTGAGAGCGAACCCGCGCAGGCGGCCTCTGCGCGAGCGACATCTGTGGGAGCGACCTCTGTGGGAGCGGCTCTGCGTGGCCTAGGGCCATCAGCCGCGAAGATGCTTTCCCGGGAAAGCCCCTTCGCGGCTGAAGCCGCTCCCACAAACATCGCTTTCGAAAAGAAAGCTCTCATAAACAGCCGCTCCCAAGGCAGGCCGCTCGCCCCTGCCCGCCCTGCTCACTCCTCACTCCTCTCCGCTCACTCCTCGCCCTTCAGCCCCCACCGCCCCAACCACTTCCGCGCCATGCGGCTCAGCGAGGCATCCGGATCCTGGGCCACGTCCTCCACCGGGCGCCAGGCCAGGGCCAGCGATTCCTCGTTGGCCAGGAAGTCTTCACTGCCGGTGGCCCGCACCACATAGCGCACGTCGTGATGCCAGTGCCCGGGCACGTCCTTGCGTTCGGGGATCCAGTGCCGGTCCAGGTCGAAGATGGCCGTATCGTCCACCGCCAGCGCGGCCAGCCCGGTTTCTTCCTGCGCCTCCTTCAGGGCCACCCGCGGCAGGTCGCGATCGCCATCGGCATGGCCGCCGGGCTGCAGCCACCGCAGCAGCTTGGCGTGGTGCATGAGCAGGGTGCGCCGGCCATCGGCACTGACCAGCCAGGCCGAGGCGGTGAAGTGCCCCTGCAGCCGCTCGCGCCCGTACGGGTCGAGTCGGTCGCCCAGCAGGTCAATGAAATCGGCCGCCAACTCGGCCTCGCCCGGCCAGCGCCGGGCGTAGGCGGCAAAGGCCTGCTCCAGGCCGCGATGCGGGTCGGCCGGCGCCGCAGAGGGGGTGATCGCATTCATCCGCGCATTATCGCGGTCATCTGGCAGTGCGTCTTGTGCGGAACAGCGGCGTTTGGCAAGGTACCGCGCTGTGCTGTCATCTGACGGCAACCTATCACCCAACTACTGGCGTCGGCACGGCTGAACGCTCCAGAGGAACGCGCAGCATGTCCAACAAGGGGTTGTTTATCGTCAAGCCGGTCGAGCCGGCAGGACACGTCGACGCCGGCGAGCCGGTCGAAGGTAGCCTGAAAGGCGAAGCCACCCTCAAACGGACCCTGACCGCCCGTCACCTGGTGCTGCTGGGCGTGGGCGCGGTGATCGGCGCGGGCATCTTCGTGCTGACTGGCCAGGCCGCGGCCAATCACGCCGGTCCGGCGGTGACCCTGAGCTTCATCATGGCCGGCTTTGCCTGCGCCCTGGCCGGGCTGTGCTATGCCGAGTTCTCCGCGCTGTTGCCAGTCTCGGGCAGTGCCTACTCCTTCTCCTACGCCACCCTGGGCGAGTTCGTCGCCTGGTTCATCGGCTGGTGCCTGATCCTGGAGTACCTGTTCGCTTCCTCCACCGTGGCGGTCGGGTGGTCCAGTTACCTGATCAGCTTCATCACCGGCACCCTGGGCTTACCCTTCCCCGCCGAACTGACACAGGCACCGATCGACTGGAAGGACGGGCATTTCGTCAGCACCGGCTCGCTGCTCAATCTGCCGGCGATCGGCATCGTCGCCGCCGTCAGCGGCCTGTGCTACGTGGGCATCACCCAGTCGGCCACGGCCAATGCCATCGTGGTGGCGATCAAGGTCGCGGTCATCGCCTGCTTCCTGGGCTTCGGCGCCCAGTACGTGGACCCGGCCAACTGGACCCCGTTCATTCCCGAGGCGCAGGGCCCGGGCAAGTTCGGCTTCGACGGCGTCACCCGCGCGGCGGCCATCGTGTTCTTCGCCTACATTGGCTTCGATGCGGTCTCCACCGCCGCCGGCGAGGCCAAGAATCCGCAGCGCGACATGCCGCTTGGGATCCTCGGATCGCTGGCCATCTGCACCATCATCTACATCGCGGTGTGCCTGGTCCTGACCGGCATGACCAACTACACGCTGCTGGGCACGGCCAAGCCGGTGGTCACCGCGATCGAGCCCTACCCGGCCCTGGCCTGGCTGAAGACCGCCACCGAGATCGGCGCCATCGCCGGCCTGTCCTCGGTGATCCTGGTGATGCTGATGGCCCAGCCGCGCATCTTCTATTCCATGGCCCGAGATGGCCTGCTGCCTGGCCTGTTCGGGAAGATCCATCCCAAGTACCAGACCCCTTATGTCGGCACCGTCATCGTCGGCGTACTGGCCTGCACCCTGGCCGGCCTGATGCCGCTGAACGTGCTGGGCGAGCTGGTGTCGATGGGCACCCTGCTGGCCTTCGCCACGGTCTGCGCCGGCGTGCTGGTGCTGCGCTACACGCGTCCGGAGCTGGCCCGCCCGTTCCGCGTGCCGGCGGCCATCCTGATCTGCCCGCTGGGCGTGGCGGCCTGCCTGTACCTGTTCAAGCAACCGTTTGTCGAGCACTGGCGCATCTTCGTCGGCTGGACCGTGCTGGGCCTGGTGGTCTACTTCGGCTACGGCTACCGACACAGCAAGCTGCGCCGGGACCACTGACGCCCAGCATCGAAGGCCGACGGCACTCCAGCGTCGGCCTTCGTCGTTTACCCCTCCCCCCAAGATCGACACCGCGTCCATGTTCAAACGACTCCTGGCCACCAAGCATCCCCTCGCCAGCCACGGCGCCGCCGAGGCGCTGGGCCTGCATCGCACCCTGGGGCCCTGGGGGCTGACGGCGCTCGGGATCGGCGCGGTGATCGGCGGCGGCATCTTCGTCATCACCGGCCAGGCCGCGGCCGAGCACGCCGGCCCGGCCATCATCCTGAGCTTCATTCTGGCCGCGCTGTGCTGCGCCTTCTGCGCCATGGCCTACGCCGAGTTCGCCGCGATGGTGCCGGTGTCCGGCTCGGCCTACACCTACACCTACGCCACCCTGGGCGAGGCGGCGGCCTGGTTCATCGGCTGGATGCTGGTGCTGGAGTACGGCGTGTCGGCCTCGGCCGTGGCGGTCAGCTGGACCGGCTATTTCCTGAGCCTGCTGGACCAGTTCGGCATCCACCTGCCGGCGGCGCTGGTCAGCGCGCCACTGGACGGCAAGCTGCAGCCGACCGGCGCCATCGCTAACCTGCCGGCGGCGGCCATCGTGCTGTTGTTGACCTGGCTGTGCTACGTGGGCATCCGCAAGTCCTCGGCCATGAACATGGCCATGGTGATCCTCAAGACCTGCCTGATCCTGCTGGTCATCATCGCCGGCTGGAAGTACGTGGACCCGGCCAACTGGCAGCCCTTCATTCCCGCCAACGAAGCCCCGGGCAAATTCGGCTGGGACGGCATCGTGCGCGGCGCGGCCATCGTGTTCTTCGCCTACATCGGCTTCGAGGCGGTTTCGGTGGCGGCCCAGGAATCCACCCGCCCGCAGCGCGACCTGCCCATCGGCATGCTGCTCTCGCTGGTGATCTGCACCGTGCTGTACATCGCCATGGCCGCGGTGATGACCGGCCTGGTGCCCTACACCGCCCTAGGCACGGCCGAGCCGGTGGTGACCGCGGTGGCCGCGCATCCGCAGCTGGGTTGGCTGCGCATCATCGTGGAAGTCGGCGCGCTGATCGGCCTGTCCTCGGTGGTGCTGGTGATGATCATCGGCCAGCCGCGGATCTTCATGATCATGGCCCACGACGGCCTGCTGCCGCCGGTGTTCACCAAGATCCACCCCAAGTACCGCACCCCGCACGTCAACACCGTCATCACCGGCATCGGCATCGCCATCCTGGCCGCGCTGTTCCCGCTGGATGTCCTGGGCGAGCTGACCTCGATGGGCACGCTGATCGCCTTCGCCGCGGTCTGCGCCGGCGTGCTGATCCTGCGCCACACGCAACCGGACATCCCGCGTCCGTTCCGAATCCCCTTCGCCTGGTTGATCTGCCTGGCGGGCGTCGGCAGCTGCCTGATGCTGCTGTCCACCATGACCATGCACAACTGGATGCTGATGATCGGCTGGACCGTGATCGGCTTCATCATCTATGCCGCCTACGGCTACCGGCACAGCCGGCTGCACGCCAAGGGTTGAGTCCGCGCCGGTGCGCGCGCGGTAGAATCGGCCCATGAGCATCCTGCCTTACGACGACCAGCGCCTGGCGCTGCTGGCCGACCGCATCACCGCCAACGTGGCCGAGCTGGCCGCGCGCGGCTGGACGCCTGCGACCAGCAGCAATTTCTCCGAACGCCTGGACGATCGCCATGCGGCGATCACCGTGTCCGGCGCGGACAAGGGCCGCATGGGGCGCGAGCACATCATGGTGGTGGACTTCGACGGCCAGCCGGTGGCCACCGACAAGCGCCCCTCTGCCGAAACCCTGCTGCATACCCAGCTGTACCGGCGTTTCCCTGAGATCGGCTGCGTGTTGCATACGCATTCGACCGTGCAGACCGTGGCCTCGCGCCTGTTCGCCGGGGCCGGGCACATCCGCCTGGAAGGCTACGAACTGCTCAAGGCCTTCCACGGCAACAGCACTCATGAGATGGCCGTGGATGTGCCGGTGTTCGCCAATACCCAGGACATGAAGGTCCTGGCCGCCCAGGTCGACGCCCTGCTGGACACCCAGCCGTTGTGGGGCTACCTGATCGACGGCCACGGCCTGTACGCCTGGGGCCGCACCATGGCCGAGGCGCGACGCCATCTGGAAGCCTTCGAATTCCTGTTCAACTGTGAACTGGAGTTACGCAAGTTGGGTTGTCGCGCCTAGACGCCGACAGCGTTCCACCGCCGCCCCAGTCTCACGACGCGATCGCTGATACCCTCGGCGGTCGTTCTTCCCCCTGTCAGTCACACGGGAGCCAGCCATGAGCCGACTTCGCATCTTCGACGAGAACAACCCGGACACCCCGGAGTTCGCCAGCTACGACCCGGACTTCATCGCCACCGAGCTTAAAAAGATCGGCGTGACCTTCGAGCGCTGGAAGGCCAGCCAGCCGGTGGAAGCTGGCGCCACGCCCGAACAGGTGATGGAGGCGTATCGCGCCGACATCGACCGTCTGGTGGCCGAGCGCGGCTTCAAGTCCGTGGACGTGGTCAGCATCGCCCCGGACAATCCCAAGCGCGAGGAAATGCGCGCCAAGTTCCTCGATGAGCACTTCCACAAGGAAGACGAAGTGCGCTTCTTCGTGGACGGCTCGGGGCTGTTCACCCTGCACGTGGATGGCAAGGTCTACGAGATCGAATGCGTGAAGGACGACCTGATCGCGGTGCCCGACAGCACCCTGCACTGGTTCGACATGGGCGAGTCGCCGCGGTTCGTGGCCATCCGCTTCTTCACCGAGCCGGATGGCTGGGTCGGGCATTTCACCGGCGAGACCATCGCCCAGCGTTTTCCACGCTACGTGCCGGAGCAGGCCAGCTGATGGCGACCGCGCAGGTCATCCTCACCGACATCGAGGGCACCACCAGCAGCATCTCCTTCGTCAAGGACGTGCTGTTCCCCTATGCGCACCGCGCCCTGCCTGCCTTCGTGGCCGAGCACGGCGATGAGCTGGAGGTGCGACAGTGGCTGGACCAGGTCGCCCAGGAAGTGGGCGATGCCGCCAGCGACGAGGCCATCGTCCAGACCCTGCAGGCCTGGATCGAGGAGGATCGCAAGCACACCGCGCTCAAGGCGCTGCAGGGCATGATCTGGGAGGCCGGTTTCCACGATGCCGACTTCACCGCGCACATGTATCCGGACGCGGCCGCGGCACTGCAGGCCTGGTACGGCGAGGGCTTCAAGCTCTACGTGTATTCCTCCGGCTCGGTGCCGGCGCAGAAGCTGTTCTTCGGTCACAGCGATGCCGGCGATCTGACGCCCTTGATCTCCGGCTGGTTCGACACCGAGATCGGCGGCAAGCGCGAGGTGGACAGCTACAAGGCCATCGTCGAGCGCGTGGCCGTGCCGGCCGAGGAGATCCTGTTCCTGTCCGATGTGGTGGAAGAGCTCGATGCGGCCAGGTCCGCCGGGCTGCAGACGGTCTTGCTGGACCGTCGTGAGGACTATGCGGCGCCGCGCACCGGACAGGCCACCGGCGGTCACAAGCGGGTGGAAAGTTTCGAGCAGATCCAGCTTGCGGGCTGAGGCGGCGACGCCGTGAGCGTTTGAGTCATTACCGGCGGGCGCTGTTTCGCGCGCCGCCCGCGGTTGGACCGACCCAAACGCACACTGCTCCGTGGGAGCGGCTCTGGGTGGCCTCGGGCCATCAGCCGCGAAGAGCTATACCGTGAGAGCCTCTTCGCGCCTGAAGGCGCTCCCATAGGCCGATCTGGACTCCCCATGGCGATCTGGACTCGTCTCGAGGGCGGCAAAGAGGGTCGCTGAAGCTCCACTCGAGCCGCTTTCACAAGGCGTCTTTGGAACCGTCGGCGTTCACTGACGGCGACCAAATAGGACTGATTCGCGTTTCTTCACGGCCCTGGCGCGATCCGTAGACTTGCCGCGGTGCGGCCAGCCAGCGCAAGCCCGCCAGCCCGCACGGCCTCCTCGCAAGCCAGCCTTCGCAAGCCAGCCAGGACCGCCCATCGCCGCCCGCCAGGCCCGTGGACCGGGTCCTCAGCCAGCCGGCGCCTGCCCCGCTCCCCGCCGCAATACACGTCCAGCGCCACGCGCCAGCTGCATGGCGGTGGATTTGAGCGTGTCGCGTGCGGCCGACGCACCGACCGCCCCGGGCTTCAAGCCCAGCTTGCGCAGGCGGTGATTGAACTGCATGGCCCGTGACCAGCGCAGGGTCTCGTCGGTCTGGAAGAAGAACGCCATCGAGATCGACACGTCCTCCGGCCCGTTCTTGACGTAGTGCCCGGAAATGTAGGGGATGTGAATGGCCTCGCCGGCCTTGAAGTCGAACTTGATCGCGTGCTGGTCCAGCTCATCGCGCCACAGCGGGATCGAATCGTTGCGGGCCATGTAGGACTCGCAGATTTCCTGCGGCACGATGTCCTCGCGGAAGTTCGGAAACACCGCGACCTGCTTGCTGCCGCGCAGCTGCATCAGGAAGTTGGAATAGCGATCGAAGTGGAACGGGGTCTGCGCATTGGGCGAGGCGATGAACAGCCACATGCGCGGCTCGTGGATGGCGCGCGAGCGGCCGGCCTGGCGCTGCAAGGCCGTCACTTCCGCGCACAGGTCCGCGTACAGGCCCTGGAAGGCCGGATCGTCCTGTGGGTCGCGCACGGCGATGTAGGAGCTGGAGGTGCGGATGGTCTCGATGGTCTGGACCAGGCTCATCCCGTTTTGGTGATCGATATGGGCGCGGTCGAAGTTGATCGCCAGGTCCGACAGACCCTTGGAGTACATCACCCGATGGGACGGCAGGCGCGGCAGCGATTCGGCCAGGCCTTCGATCGTCAGCGCCGGATGGCCCAGCAACTGGTGCTGGAATTTGAATGGCGCGCGATCCAGCTGCGCCGACGGCAGGTCGGCGCCAAAGCAATGTCCCATGTTCCCTCCCTCGATTCCCGCCCCTGCCCGTTCAGGCAGTGACGCTGTTCGTGTCTAAAACGCGGGTTGGCCGGAAATCGGCCAGCCGGCGATGACCGTAGCAGATGAGCGGTAGAGCGCCGATGCGAGCGCTTGCCGCACTTGACACCCCAGCGTTGGCTTGCACGGGCGCGAGCTCGCTGATCGCTCGAAAGCCGGATTTCATACTAGAAACCCCGAATCCACCTGTGGGAGCGGCTTTAGCCGCGAAGGGGCTTTGTCGGGAAAGCCCTTTCGCGGCTGAAGCCGCTCCCACAGGGTCACCTGCGCTTAGCAGGATCGTGGCGAGGATGGGTTCTTCGAGACACCCAGCGCTATTTGGCGAGCTGTCCGCCCGAGGGGATGCTAGGCCACCGCCACTGCGATTCAAGATGCAGCCTGGTGGCGCTGGCGCAGCACGTCCACGGCGTCTGCCAGCGACAGGCCGCGCGCGCGCAGCAGCACGGTCAGATGGAACAGCAGGTCGGCGCTTTCACCGAGCAGCGCGGCATCGTCCTGGGCCACACCGGCCAGGGCAACCTCCACGCCCTCCTCGCCCACTTTCTGGGAGATCCGGCGCACGCCGTCGTCGAACAGTTTGGTCGTATAGCTGCCTTCCGGGCGCGCGCGGTGGCGCGACTGCACCAGCGTGTCCAACTCGGAGAGGAAATCCGACGGCGCCTGGGCAAAGCAGCTGGGACGCTGCAGATGGCAGGTGGGTCCGTGCGGAATGGCCTGCACCAGCAACGCATCCTGGTCGCAGTCCATGTCGATGGACACCACCTGCAGCACGTGGCCGGTGGTCTCGCCCTTGGTCCACAGCCGCTGCTTGCTGCGGCTGAAGAAGGTCACCTTGCCCAGCTGCAGGGTGGCCCGCAACGCGTCCAGGTTCATGTAGCCCAGCATCAGCACGCGCAGGTTGCGGGCATCCTGGACGATCACCGGCAACAGCCCGCCGCCCTTGCTCCAGTCCAGGGCCGGCGGCTCCACGCTGCTGCGAATGGCGGGGGTGGCTTCAGTGGGCATCACGGACCTCGATGGCTTGGGCGCGCAGGTAACGCTTGAGTTCGGGAATGGCGATGGCGCCGCTGTGGAAGACGCTGGCGGCCAGGGCCGCGTCCACGTCGGCCTGCTGGAAGGCGGCGGCGAAATGCTCCGGCAACCCGGCCCCGCCGGAGGCGACCAGCGGCACATGGCACAGCGCGCGCGCGGCCGTGAGTTGCTCGATGTCGTAGCCGCGGCGCACGCCGTCGCTGTCCATGCAGTTGAGCACGATCTCGCCGGCACCCAGCGCCTGCGCCTGCACGATCCAGTCCAGGGTGCGCAGGCCTTCGGCGCGGGTCTTGCTGGGGTCGCCGGTGTAGCTGCGCACGCGCCACTGGCCATCGGCCTCACGCACCGAATCGATGCCCACCACCACGCACTGCACGCCGAAGGCCGTGGCCAGCTCGCCGATCAGCGCCGGGCGCTCCAGCGCCGGGGTGTTGATCGACACCTTGTCCGCACCGGCGTGCAGCACCGCGCGCGCGGTGTCCACGCTGCGGATGCCGCCGGCCACGCAGAACGGGATATCGAGCAGGCGCGAGACTTTCTCCACCCAGCCGTAGTCGACCGAGCGGCCTTCCGGACTGGCGCCGATGTCGTAGAACACCAGTTCGTCCGCGCCGGCATCGCGGTAGCGCAGCGCCAGCTCGGCGATATCGCCCATGTCGATATGGTCGCGAAACTTGACGCCCTTGACCACGCGCCCGCCGCGCACGTCCAGGCAGGGCACGATGCGGCGGCTCAGCATGCCTCGGCCTCCGCGAAGGCCTGCAGCAGGGTGAAGCGCCCTTCCAGCAGGGCACGACCCAGGACGATGCCACCGCAGCCTGCGGCCTTGGCCTGGCGCACGTCGCCCACGGCGTGCACGCCGCCGGAGGCCTGCACCTGGACCCCGGGCAGCAGCGCCACCAGGTGGCGATAAAGCGCGAAATTGGGGCCGTTCAACATGCCATCGCGGGCGATGTCGGTGCACAGCAGGTGCCGCAGGCCGGCGGCGGCGTAGCGCTTGGCCAGTTCGTCCAGGACCAGGCCGGAGCCTTCGGTCCAGCCATGGATCGGCAGCTGCCAGATGCCGGCCGCGTCCTGGCGCGCGTCCAGGGCCACGGTGATGCGCTCCGGGCTGAACTCGGCCAGCCACGCCAGCACCTCGTCCGGCGCACGTACCGACAGCGACCCGATCACCACCCGCGCCGCCCCTGCCTCCAGCAGCGCCAGCACATCCTCGCGCCCGCGCACGCCGCCGCCGGTCTGCACCTGCAGGCCGGTGGTGGCGCGCAGCTGCTGCAACAGCGGCGCCAGGGTGTAGCCGCCGGCGCGGGCGGCATCCAGATCGACCAGGTGCAGCCAGCGCGCGCCCTGGGCGGCGTAGGCCTGCGCGGCGGCCAGCGGATCCTCGCCGTAAGTGGTCTGGCGGTCGTAGTCGCCCTGGGCCAGGCGCACCACGCGCCCGCCGCGCACATCGATGGCGGGATAAAGCTGGAAGGAAGTTTCGGAAGTCATGACAGGGTTCGCAGGCGCAGGCATCAGGCCAGGCCGAATTCGATGAAGTTCTGCAGCAGCCGCGCGCCGACGGCCGCCGAGCGTTCGGGGTGGAACTGCGCGCCGGCCACACGCCCGCGCTGCACCACCGCGGCGAAGGCCTGTCCGTGGGTGGCGCTGCTCAGGCAGTCCTCACTCACGGGCGCGGCGTAGCTGTGGACGAAGTAGGCCTGGTCGTGCGGCCCGATCCCGCGCGTCAGCGAGGCCTCGCGCCGGGCCGCCAGCGTGTTCCAGCCCATGTGCGGCACGCGGATGCCCGGCGACACCGGCAGCTTGGCCACACGCCCGGCCAGCAGCCCCAGGCAGGCGGTGTCGTCCTCCTCGGAATGCTCGAACAGCACCTGCATGCCCACGCATACGCCCAGCAGCGGCGCCTGCAATGATCGAATGGTGTCGATCAGGTCCAGTTCGCGCAGCCGCGCCATCACCTGCGCTGCCGCGCCCACGCCGGGCAGGATCACCCGATCGGCGCGGCCGATCACTTGCGCATCGGTGGTCAACTCGGCTTCCACCCCCAGCCGGCCCAGCGCATAGCGCACCGAACCGATATTGGCGCCGCCGGCATCGATCAAGGCCAGCCGGGTCACAGCGCCCCCTTGGTCGAGGGCAGCTCGGAGCCTTCGCGCCGGATCGCCTGCCGCAGCGCGCGTGCCAGGGCCTTGAAGCAGCCCTCGACCTGGTGATGGTCGTTGTCGCCGCGCACCTGCAGGTTGAGGTTGAGCCCAGCCGCATCGCACAGCGAGCGGAAGAAATGCGGCACCAGTTCGGTGGGCATGTCGCCCACGCGTTCGCGTTTGAAGCTGCCGTCGAACACCAGGTAGGGCCGACCGGAGAAATCCAGCGCCGCGCTCACCAGGCATTCGTCCATCGGCAGGGTGAAGCCATAGCGGCCGATGCCGCGCTTGTCGCCCAGCGCCTGCTTCAGCGCCTCGCCCAGCGCCAGGGCGGTGTCCTCGATGGTGTGGTGCTCGTCGATGTGCAGATCGCCGGTGGTCTGGATCTGAAGCGAGAAGCCGCCGTGCTTGCCGATCTGTTCCAGCATGTGGTCGAAGAACGGCAGGCCGGTGTGGATCTTCGGCTCGGCCACCTTGTCCAGGTCCAGCTCGACCAGGATGTCGGTCTCCTTGGTCTTGCGCCGCACGCGCGCCGTGCGCGGCGCATCGGCCAGGGCATGGGCGATGCCGGCCCAGTCCCACTCGCCACCGAACTGCTCGGTCCTGAGCTGGAAGCCGCGGATGCCCAGGTTCTGCGCGAAGCGGATGTCGGTCTCGCGGTCGCCGACCATGGCCGAGCCGTCCAGGTCGATGCCGCGATCGCGCAGGTAGTGCATGACCAGTCCGAGCTCGGGCTTGCGGGTCGGCGCCTTGTCGGCCGGCCAGCTGCAGTCCACCAGCACTTCGCGGAAGGTGATGCCCTGGCTTTCGAAGATCTGCAGCATCAGATTGTTGGGGCCGTCGAAGCGCTCGCGTGGATAGCCCTCGGTGCCCAACCCGTCCTGGTTGGTGACGATGACGAACTGGAAGCCGGCATCGCGCAGCTTCAGCATCGCCGGGATCACGCCCTTCACCAAGCGCAGCTTCTCGTAGGCGTCGATCTGGAAGTCGGCCGGCTCCTCGATCAGGGTGCCGTCGCGGTCGACGAAGAGGATCTTGGTGCCGCTCATGCCGCCACCGCCTGCGCACTCAGCGCATCCAGCACGCGGGCGTTCTGCTCCGGAGAGCCCATCGTGATGCGCAAGGCATCGCCCAGCTGCGGCGCGGCGCGCTGGTCGCGCACCACGATGCCGGCGCCCAGCAGCGCGTCGAACGCGCCTTGAGCATCCTCGAAGCGCACCAGCAGGAAGTTGGCATCGGAGGCGTAGACGCGTCGCACGCCGGGCAGGACCGCCAGCGCCGCAGCCAGGCGAGCGCGCTCGGTGATCACCGTGGCGATGCGTGCGCGCGTGGCCGCCAGCGCGTCGGGCGAAAGCCCGGCCGCCGCCAGTTCCGCGCACGGCGTGGGCACCGGATATGGCGCCTGGCAGGCACGCAGCACCGACACCAGGCGCCTATCGGCGACCACCACGCCCACGCGGGCCGCGGCCAGGGCATGGGCCTTGGACAAGGTGCGCAACACCGCCACTTCCGGGTACCGCGCGCGCAGTGTCAGCGCCGAGGGCACTTCGGAAAATTCGCCGTAGGCCTCATCCACCACCACCAGCGCACGCCCCTGCAGGCGCTGCAACAGTGTCTCGATGTCGGCCAGCGGGATCGACGCGCCGGTCGGGTTGGCCGGCGAGCACAGGAACACCAGCTTGGCGCCCTGCGCCAGCACCGCCTGCGCGATCGCCTCCAAGTCCGGTGCGAAGCCGCCCGGTCCATCCACCAGTGGCACCTCGATCAACCGCGCGTCCTGCAGGCGGGCACTGACCGCATACATGCCGAACACCGGCGGGGCGATGACCACCGCATCGCGCCCTGCCACGCACAGCGTGCGCACCAGCAGGTCGATGGCCTCGTCGCTGCCGCGGCCGATCAGCAGCTCTTCCGGCGCGCAGCCGTACAGGCCGCACAGCGCGGCTTTGAGCGGGGCCGGTTGCGGATCGGGATAGCGGCGCGAGGTGGCGCTGGCGTCGGCCGCATTGCTCCAGGCACTCTCGTTGGCGTTGAGCCAGACATCGCCGCGCAGGGCTTCGGTGCGGGCGGACTTGTAGCCGCCAAAGCCACGCAGATCCGGGCGGACCAGGTCGAGCAGGTCGTGCTGCTTTGGATCGGGCGTGCTCATCGCGCGGCCTCCTGCAGACGCAGGCGCACGGCGTTGGCGTGCGCCTCCAGGCGCTCGGCCTCGGCCAGGGTCACCGCCGAAGGGCCGATGGCCAGGAGGCCGGCCGCGCTGGCCGACTGCACGCTGACGAAATTCTGGAAACTGGCCACCGACACGCCGCTGTAGGCACGCGCCGCGCCACTGGTCGGCAGCACATGGTTGGTGCCGCTGCAGTAGTCGCCCAGCGCCTCGGGCGTGTAGTCGCCCAGGAACACCGAGCCGGCCGCCTCGACCTTGGGAAGCCACACGCGCGGCTCGCGCAGGGCCAGGATCAGGTGCTCGGGCGCGTAGCGATTGCTGATGGCAAAGGCCTGCTCCAGCGACTCCACCTGCACCAGGCGCGAGGCCGACAGCGCGCGCCGGGCGATGTCCGCACGCGGCAGCGCGGCCAGTTGGGTGGCCAGGGCGGCTTCCACGCGATCCAGCAGACCGGCATCGTCGGAGAGCAGCAGCACCTGCGAATCCGGCCCGTGCTCGGCCTGCGAGAGCAGGTCGGCGGCCACGAAGTCCGCATTGGCCCCGGCATCGGCGATCACCAGCACTTCCGACGGCCCGGCGGGCATGTCGATGGCCGCCGCACCGCTCTGCGCCACCTGCTGCTTGGCCTCGGTGACGTAGCTGTTGCCGGGCCCGAACAGCTTGTCGCAGGCCGGCACCGGCCCGGCGCCGTACGCCATGGCCGCGATGGCCTGGGCGCCGCCCAGTACGAAGACCCGGCTCACGCCGGTCAGGCGCGCGGCCACCAGCACGGCCGGATCGGCGCTGCCGTCCTTGCGCGGCGGCGTGCACAGCACCACCTCGCGGCATCCGGCCAGCTGCGCCGGCACGCCCAGCATCAGTGCGGTCGAAGGCAACGGCGCACTGCCGGCCGGCACGTACAGGCCGACCCGCCCGATCGGGCGAATCATGCGCTCGCACACCACGCCAGGCGCGGTCTCCACGGCGTAGGGCTTGGCCATGCCGGCCTTGTGGAAGGCGGTGATGCGCGCAGCGGCCTCGACCATGGCCTGCTTCAGCGCCGGGTCGATGGCGGCCTCCGCGGCGGCGAACGCATCCTCGCCCACCTCGAAGTAGGCGGGCGCGGCACCGTCGAAGCGCTGGGTGATCGCGCGCAGGGCTTCCAGTCCGCCGCTGCGCACCTCCTCGATGAGGGCGGCCACGGTGCGACGGGTCTGCTCGGCCACGGTCTGCGCGGGGCGCTGCAGCGTCTGCGACTGGGCCTGGTCGTCCAGCGCGCTCCAGACGATGCGCTGGGCGCTGGAAGTGTCGGTGCGTGGGCTTGCGTTCATGCCAGCGAGCGCTCCACCGACAGCACCATCAGCCCGCGCGCGCCGGCGCGTTCGAGCTCTTCCAGCTGCTGCCAGCTGATGGCGGTATGGCACATGGTCTGCAGCGAAATGCCCTCGGCGTGCTCGCCCGGCAGCTGCACTAGCGGCTCGGCATCGGCCAGCAGGCGGGTCAGCGCCGGCACCGTGTCGGGGGCAGCGCGGAACATCAGCAGCTTGCTGTCCTTGAGCTTGAGCACGCCGTCCATGCGCCGCAGCAGCATGGCCGACAGGTCCGCGCGCGCGTCGTTGAAGCCGCGCACCGGCCCGGCCAGCACGGCTTGGCTGTCCAGCAGCGTCTCAACCGGCTTGAGCTGGTTGGCCTTGAGCGTGGCCCCGCTGGAGACCAGGTCGCAGATCAGGTCGGCGGTATCCAGCTTGGGGGCGATCTCCACCGAGCCGGACAGTTCGACCACCGAAGCTTCCACGCCGCGCGCGGACAGCCACTGGCGCAGGATCGCCGGATAGCTGGTGGCGATGCGCAGGCCCTGCAGCTGCTGGGCGCCCTCCCACTCCCAGGTCTCGGGAATGGCCAGCATCAGCCGGCAGCCGCCGAAGCCCAGCGGGCGGACTTCGCGATACGCAGGAGACAGGCCGATCTCCAGGCGTGCATTGGCCTGCTCGTCCAGCTCGTTGCGGCCGACGATGCCGTAGTCGCACACGCCATCGGCGATCAGCCCTGGGATGTCGTCATCGCGCACCAGCAGCAGGTCCACCGGCAGCGATTCGCCGTAGCAGAACAGCTTGTCGCGGCTCTCGCGCCAGCTCAGGCCACAAGCGGCCAGCAGGCTGCGCGCCGGGTCGGCCAGGCGGCCGGATTTCTGGATGGCGATGCGCAGACGGTCGCGCGTCGCATTGGCAACGATGGGAGGCATGGCAGGAGACTTCAGTGAGAGGCGGCGCCGCGCGACTGCTGGCGGCGCAGGGAGGTGGCATAGCCGCCGGTGCCGGTTTCCAGCGTGCGCGCCACGCGCCCGATGGTGGTGACGCTGACCTCGGTCAGCTCATGGATTTCGCGGTACGGCACGCCCTTGAGGATCAGCGGCACCACGCGCCAGCGATCGGCCATGGCTTCCAGCTCGGCGGGCGTACACAGGTCGACCAGGAACGCGCGCACCTCCTCCGGCTCGGTCAGACCCGCCAACGCAAGCGCCAGCGACTGCTGGGCCAGGCTGGTGGTCTTCTCGTCGGTGTCGGCGCGGCGCTTCATGGATGTCTCAATGTAATAACGCGCTATCACATTAGCACGCCAGCACCCATTGGGACAACTCCCTGAACCAGCTGGCCTGCCGTCTCCTTCGGCGGTCGTGGCGCTACCGCCGAACAGCCACGTGAAGCTTGAGTTCGGGCGCCGCAATGATCGCGTTGTCCGCATCGCGGCGGTGGTGGATGGAGGAGCGTCATCCACCCTACGTAGGGTGGACAACGCGGAGCTTGTCCACCAGAGCCTGCGGCGGCGGAGCATGAGGGCCGACATGAGCGCGTTGGCCGTTCCGTGGTGGTGAAGGCGGATGGAGAAGCGCCATCCACCCTACGCAGGGTGGACAACGCGAAGCTTGTCCACCAGGGCCTGCAGCGGCGGAGCGTGAGGTTCCGACATGAGCGCGTTGCCCGACTCCGCGACGGTGGATGGAGGAGCGTCATCCACCCTACGAATTGCCACCTGGTTCCCCGCCTCACACACGTGCCGGAGCGGCGTTGGTCACTTCGATAGTCGCGAGCGCTCGTGCAGGGCGCTGCTTCGACCGGAGAACAGTGCGCCACGGCACCGTTCCCTCGATCTCCGCCGCCGGAGCTTGCGGGCTTGTCGCGGCCGATTGCCAAATGCCAGCGTGGGCTGCGGCGTTCAACAGCGCCCGCTGCCACGCATCCTCTGCGCGATCAGCGCCCTGCCAGGGCGCTGACCTGGGCCAGCTCCACGCGCAGGGTGCTGGCCAGTTCCTCGCGCGGGACCTCGAACTGCAGTTCGCGTACCAGATCCTTCACCGTGACCACGCCGCGGGCCAGCTCGTCCTCGCCGGCCAGGGCCACGAAGCGGATGCCGGCGCGCGAGGCGTACTGGAACTGCTTGCCGATCTTCTTCGGCTCCATCTGCACTTCGGTATTGATGCCACCGGCGCGCAGGCGCTGGGCGATGTCCAGCGATTCGGGCAACTGTGCCTCGTCCATCAGCGCCACCAGCGCCTGCACGCTGCTGACGTCGGCTTCCACGATCAGCCCGGCCTCGCGCAGCTGCCAGAACAGGCGCGTCAGGCCGATGGAAATACCCACGCCGGGCAGCTTGGACTTGCTGTAGTGGCTGGCCAGGTTCTCGTAGCGCCCGCCCGAGCAGATCGAGCCGATCTGCGGATACGCATCCAGCTGGGTCTCGTAGACCGTGCCGGTGTAGTAATCCAGGCCGCGGGCGATGGAGAAGTTCAGGCAGTACGCACCCTCCGGCACGCCCAGGGCCTTGACCAGGGTCAGCACCTCGCGCAGCTCGGCGATGCCTTCGTTGAACACCTCGCTGCCCTGCCCCAGCTTGTCCAGCTGCGCCAGCGCGTCGTCGTGGCCGTTGGAGCGCACGGCGACAAAGGCCAGGATCTGCTCCACCACCGCCTCGGACAGGCCAAAGGCCTCGCCCGTGAGCGTCTCGCGAACGTAGTCCGGGCCGCGCTTGTCCAGCTTGTCGACCTCCCGCAGCACCAGCATCTGCTGCTCGCCATCGGCCACGCCCAGGTTCTCGAAGAACCCGCGCATCAGCTTGCGGTTGTTGAGCTGCACGGTGAAATCGCCGATCTGCAGCTCGGAGAACACCGCGTGGATCACCGCCAGGATCTCGGCATCGAAACGGATGCTCAGCGCATCCTTGCCGATCACGTCGATGTCGCACTGGTAGAACTCGCGGAAACGGCCGCGCTGGGCGCGCTCGCCGCGATACACGCGCTGCATCTGGTAGCGGCGGAACGGAAAGGCCAGTTCGTGTTCGTGCTCGGCCACGTAGCGCGCCAGCGGCACGGTCAGGTCGAAGCGCAGCGCCAGCTCGGGCAGGCCCTCGTTGGCCTGGGCCAGGGCGCCGGTGGACTGGGCGAAATACACCTGGCGCTCGGTCTCGCCGCCGGACTTGGTCAGCAGCACCTCGGACAGCTCGAACACCGGCGTTTCCACCGGCAGGAAGCCGAAGCGCTCGTAGTTGCGGCGGATCGTGTCCAGCATGCGCTGGAAGGCGATCTGGTCACGGGGCAGCAGCTCCATGACACCAGGCGGCGTGCGCGGCTTGATCAAGCGGGTGACTCCGAACGTGCGGTGGGGCCGCTCATTCTAGCCGAGCCCGCCCCGTGGGCACCCCGCAAAGCCTGCTGTCATCGCGTTTTTCGCCGCGCTGAAAAATTCCGCTTGCCCAAGCGCCGATGCATGCCTAGAATACGCGGCTCCTTCGGGGTGTAGCTCAGTCTGGTAGAGCGCTACGTTCGGGACGTAGAGGTCGCAGGTTCGAATCCTGTCTCCCCGACCAAAAGGTCAAGCAACACATGAAGAAGCCGGCCCCGTGCCGGCTTTTTTGTTTTCCTTCTTCCCGCGTCGCTCCCGGCCGGCGCTTGCCTGACATGGTGTGCCGATGCCCCCCACCGCCCCCTTGCCCGTGACCCGCGCGCCTTGGCGCGGACGCCTGCTGGTCCTGGGCAGCATCCTGGCCTCGGCCTTCAACCTGCGCACCGCGGTGACCTCGCTGACGCCATTGCTGGACGTGCTGGGCAAGGTGTTCGATTTCGGTGCGAGCTTCGCCGGCGTGCTGGGCATGGTGCCCACCGCGGCCTTCGCCGCCTTCGGCGTGGCCACGCCGCGCATCGTCCATCGCCTGGGCCTGGAGCGCACCGCCCATCTGGCCATGCTGCTGGCCATGGTGGGGTTGCTGCTGCGCTCCTTCGCCCTGGGACCGGTCAGCCTGCTGGTGGCCTCGGCGATCTCGCTGGCCGGCATGGGCATGGGCAACGTGGTGTTGCCGCCGCTGGTCAAGCGCTACTTTCCCGACCGTGTCGGCACGGTCAGCAGTGCCTACATCACCATCCTGCAGATCGGCACCTTGCTGCCGGCGCTGCTGGCCGTACCGGTGGCGCAAGCCGCGGGTTGGCGCGTCTCGCTGGGCACCTGGACACTGACGGCTGCCGCGGCCGCGGCCCTGTGGTGGTCGGTGCGACGCGTGGAAAAACGTGCGACCTCCACCCTGGCCAACCTGCACGACAAGGCCGTGCGGCAGGGCGATCCGGCCCCGGAAATGCCCGAGGTCATCGACGCGCCAGGCAAGGTGTGGCGCACCAGGCTGGGCTGGGGCATGGCCTTGATGTTCGGCATGACCTCGCTCAACACCTATGCGATGTTCACCTGGCTGCCGCGGCTGTTGACCGAGGCCGGCGCCACCCCGACCTTCGCCGGCACCATGGTGGCGCTGTTCTCGGCGCTGGGCCTGGTGGGCGCGCTGTGCATGCCGCTGATCGCCGTGCGCGTGCGCAACCCCTACCCCATCGTGCTGCTCTGCGCGCTGTTCTATGCCGCGTCCTTCATCGGCCTGCTGTGGGCGCCGATGCGCGCGCCGGTGCTGTGGGTCGCCTTGCTCGGCATGGGGCCGAGCACCTTCCCGCTGACGCTGACGCTGATCAACCTGCGCACGCGCACGCAGGCTGCTTCGGCGGCGCTGTCCGGCTTCATGCAGGGCGTGGGCTATACCGTCAGCTGCCTGGGGCCGCTGCTGTTCGGCGTGCTGCATGAGGCCAGTGGCGGCTGGGAACTGCCGTTCGCCTTCCTGACCGCCTGCATCGGCGTGTTGCTGGCCGGGGCATGGTTCGCCTGCAAGCCGCAGGTGCTGGAAGACCACTGGTTGCGGTGAGCACCCCCCAACACGCATGAAGAGAAACGGCCGCTGATGCGGCCGTTTTTCCCTTCCACCTACTTCACTGGCAGGCTGATGTAGCTGGCCGCCTGCGGGCTGTGCCAGATGCGCTGGGTCGCCTTCTGGTAGTCGCCGGGCTTGGCCAGATAGATGTTGGGCACGAAGGTCTGCGGGTTGCGGTCGTACAGCGGGAACAGGCTGGACTGCACCTGCACCATCACCCGATGGCCCGGCAGGAAGGTGTGGTTGGCCGTGGGCAGGCCGAACCGGTACTCCAGCGGCGTGTTGGGGGCGATGGCCTTGGCCTCGGAGAAACTTTCGCGATAGCGGCCGCGGAAGATCGCCAGCGACACCGGCAACTCGTAGCCGCCCATCTGCGGGGATGAGGCCACGGTCTCGGGGTAGACATCGATCAGCTTGACCACCCAGTCGCTGTCGCTGCCGGTGGTGGAGGCCTGCAGGTGCACTTCGGGGGCGCCGGCAATGGACAGCGGTTCGGTCAGCGGCTCGGTCACGAAGGTCAGCACGTCGGGGCGACCATCGACGAAACGCTGGTCCTTCACCAGCCAGGTGGTCCACATGTCGCGGTCGCCGAAATGCACCGGACGCGGCACGAACGGCACCGGCTTGGCCGGGTCGGAGACGTACTCGTCATACCCCGCGCCGCCCTCGGCCGGCGCCTGGAAGCCGAGCTTGCCGCCGGCCTGCAGGTAGAGCGGCCTGGGCTTGGCCGCGCAACCCTCGCCGCAGCTCTGCGGCCAGGATGCCAAGCGGTCCCACCGGGTCTTGCCGGTGTCGTAGATGAACACAGGCGGCGTATCGGCCTTGGGTGCGCCATTGAGCAGGTACTGGTTGAAGAACGGCAGCAGCACGTCGCGCCGGAACTGCAGGGCGGTATCGCCGTCGAACTTCAACGCGCCCAGCTCGCTGCCGTTGTAGTTGACCTGGCTGTGGCGCCACGGCCCCATCACCAGGTAGTTGAGCGTGTTGCCGGTGTCGCGCGGCTCCATCGCCTCGTAGCTGTGAATCGCGCCCCACATGTCCTCCTGGTCCCACAGCCCCTGCAGCCACATGGTCGGCACCTTCAGCGGCGTCTTGGCCATCACCTTGTCCAGCGCCTGCTCCTGCCAGAAGCTGTCGTAGGCCGGATGCTCGGTGAGCTTGCGCCACCATGGCAGCTGGTCCACGCCGCTGGCCTTGGCATAGTCGCCGGCCGAGCCGCGCAGGAAGGTGGTGTAGTCGTCGTAGCCGACGCTGGGGATTTCCGCGCCCTTGCCGCGCTTGGTCAGCTGGCCGGTGAAGTAGCCGAAGTTGATCTGGCGGAAGGCGCCATAGTTGAGCCAGTCATCGCCCATCCAGCCATCGATCATCGGGCTTTCCGGGGCGGCGACCTTCAAGGCCGGGTGCGGGTTGGTCAGCGCCATCACCACGGTGAAGCCTTCGTAGGACGAGCCGATCATGCCGACCTTGCCGTTGGACTGCTTGAGGTTCTTCACCAGCCAGTCGATGGTGTCCCAGGCGTCGGTGGCGTGGTCGACCTTGGTGTCGTTCAGGGGGCCGCGCAGCGGCCGGGTCATCACGTAGTCGCCCTGCGAGCCGTACTTGCCGCGCACGTCCTGGAACACGCGGATATAGCCGGCCTGCACGAACTGCTCGTCGCCCTGCGGCAGGATGTCCAGCATGCGCGGCGATTCCATCCGCGAAGCGCGGCCATCGGCGTTGTACGGGGTGCGCGTGAGCAGGATCGGCGCGGCGGTCGCGGCCTTGGGAATGACGATGACGGTGTGCAGCTTGACGCCATCGCGCATGGGGATCTCCACCTCGCGCTTGATGTAGTCGTTGGCCGCATCCGGCGCCACGAAGGGCTTGCCGGTGATGTCCGGCGTCATCGGCGAGGTCTGCGCCAGACCCGGTAGCGCGGCGGCCATGAGCAGGGACAGCAGGGTCGGACGCAGCGCGGCAATACGCATGGTGGGGCTCCAGGCAAGATGACTGAACGGACAGTTTAGGGTCGCCCCGTCCCACAAGGCACCGTGACTGATGGCATAGAGCACCTGCCCCAAGCGCCCATCCCAAGCGCCACTAGGCCGACTCAATCGATCTTGATCGGCACGCGCGTCTGCCCTGCCCCCTCCACCACGAAACGCTCCACCGTCAGCGCCTCCAGGCCCATCGGGCCATAGGAATGCAGGCGCGTGGTGGAGATGCCGATCTCCGCGCCCAGGCCCAGCTCGCCGCCGTCGGAGAAGCGCGAGGACGCATTGACCATCACCACCGCCGCGCGCAGGGACTGGATGAAGGTGGCGGCGTGGGCATCGTTGCGGGTGGCGATGACCTCGGTGTGGTCCGAGCCGTAGTGGCGGATGTGATCGATGGCCGAGGCCATGTCCGGCACCACGCGCACGGCCAGCACCAGGTCCAGGAACTCGGCGGCATAGTCTTCATCGGTGGCCGGCCTGGCTTCGGCCACCAGCACGCGGCAGGCCTCATCGCCACGTAGCTCCACGCCGCGCGCCAGCAGTGCCTTGGCCGCCAGCGGCAGGAAGGCGCCGGCGATGTCCTGATGCACCAGCAGCGTTTCCAGCGCATTGCAGGCGCTCGGACGGGAGACCTTACCGTCCACGACCAGCTTGACCGCCAGGTCCAGGTCGGCGTCGGCATCGACATACAGATGGCACACGCCCTTGTAGTGCTTGATCACCGGCACACGGGCGTGCTCGGCCACGAAGCGGATCAGGCCTTCGCCGCCGCGCGGGATGGCCAGGTCGACGATGTCGTTGAGCTGCAGCAGTTCCAGCATGGTCTCGCGGCGCAGGTCGGTGACCAGGGTCATGGCGGCCTCGGGCAGGCCGGTCTGGCGCAGGGCGCGCCGCAGCGAGGCGGCGATGGCGGTGTTGGAATGGATCGCCTCTTTGCCCCCGCGCAGGATCACGCCGTTGCCAGCCTTGATGCACAGCGCCGCCGCGTCGGCGGTCACGTTCGGCCGCGCTTCGTAGATCATCGCGATCACCCCCAGCGGCACGCGCACCTTGCGCACGCGGATGCCGTTGGGACGGACCTCCTCGCGGGTCACCTGCCCCACCGGATCGGGCAGCGAGGCGACCTCGCGCAGGGCGGCGGCCATGCCGGCCAGGCGCTTGTCGTCCAGCAGCAGCCGGTCGAGCATGGCGCTGCCGAGGCCGCCCTCGCGCGCGGCCTGCAGGTCCTGGGCATTGGCGGCCAGGATGGCGGCACCGTCGGCTTCCAGCGCCGCGGCCATGGCCTGAAGCAAATCGGCCTTGGCCTGCGCGGACAGCTGGGACAGGGGCTGGGCCGCCTCTTTGCAGGCCAGGGCCAGGCGCTTGATGTCGTCGGTCATGACAGGGACTCTTTGAAAACAGAAGAGAAAGATGCGGAGCCGTTGTGGGAGCGGCTTTAGCCGCGAAGAGGCTTTCCGGGTAAAGCCCCTTCGCGGCTAAAGCCCCTCCCACATGTGGTTCCTGCAACAGGCTTCACAGCAGCACCAGATCATCGCGATGCACCACGTTCTCGCCGTAGTTGTAGCCCAGGACGGACTCGATGTCGCGCGAATGCCGGCGCGCGATGCGCCGGATGTCCAGCGCCGAGTACTGGCTGATGCCGCGCGCCAGGCGCCGCTGTCCGCTGTCCTCGCGCAGCCAGATCTCCACCGTGTCGCCGCGGCGGAAATCGCCTTCGGCCGCGACGACCCCGCCGGGCAGCAGCGAGGCGCCCTTGTCGGCCAGCGCCCGCGCCGCGCCGGCATCGACCACGATGGCCCCGGGCTCCACTGGCGCGTGGCGCAGCCAGGACTTGCGCGCAGCGATCCGGGTCTGGGCGGCATGGATGCGGGTGCCGCGCAGGCGGTCCTGCGCCAGGCCGCGCACGACCTCGGCACTGCGGCCGTTGAAAAGATAGGTCTCCACGCCGGCCGCGCCAGCCTTGGAAGCGGCCTCCAGCTTGGTGCGCATGCCGCCGGTGCCGACGCTGCTGCCGCTGCCACCGGCCATGGCGAAGACCTCCGGCGTCAGCTCGGTCACCTCATCCAGCGCGCGCGCATGCGGGTTGCTGCGCGGGTCGGCGGTGTACAGGCCATCGATATCGGTGGCGATGAACAAGGCATCGGCATCCACCAGCGCCGCCACGATGGCCGCCAGGTTGTCGTTGTCGCCCAGCTTGAGCTCGTCCACCGACACGGTGTCGTTCTCGTTGACCACCGGCAGCGCGCCCAGGCGCAGCAGTTCCAGCAAGGTGGCGCGCGCGTTGAGGTAGCGGCGGCGGTTGCGCAGGTCGTCGTGGGTCAGCAACACCTGCGCCACCGGTCGCTCGAAGAAGCGTTGCCACAGGGCGATCAGCTGCGCCTGCCCCAGCGCCGCCAGCGCCTGTCGCGCCGCCATGGCCGCACCGGCTTCGGCCGCTCTCGGCACGATGGCGCGCCCAGCCGCGACGGCGCCGGACGAGACGATCACCACCTCGCGCCCGGCCTGCACGTGGGCCGACACGAACTGCGCCAGGCCCAGCGCGAAGCGCGGGCTCAGCCCGCCGCCATCGGCCGCCAGCAGGCTGCTGCCGACCTTGAGCACGGCGCGCCGCCAGGACGGCATGGCCTGTTCGGTGAAGGGAGACGGCGCGATGGGGGTGGGAGCGCTCATGGAACCTTCGGGCAATGGGAGAAACTAGGGCGTGATCCACTCGTGGACGGTCAGCTCGGAAGCATCGCGCAGCGCCAGCGGGTCGGTGGCCACCAGCGCGCGGGCCTGCTCGAGACTATCCAGATTCTTCAGCACATAGGCACCGCCGCTGCCGTCGCTGAAACCGCCGGCCATGTGCAGCTGCCCCTCGATCTTGAGGTTGATCAGCCAGTCCTTGTGCGGCCCGATCACATCGGCCGGGAAATCGGGCTTGCGCAGGGCCATCACCAGATAAAGCTTCATGCCAGTTCCTCCTGTTACGTGCGGCCCACGCGATGGACCTCATCGCGTGGCGCACTGGATTCCGCCGAGGCGGAAAGACATTCAACCAACGACGGCCCGGACTCGATTGCTGCCGCGCCTGGGCCTGCGCCGTTGCCGTTGCCGTTGCCGTTGCCGTTGCCGTCACGATGACAGCAAGTGCAACGAACGACTCAACCCGCCAACGCCTCCCACCGCGCCCGCAACACCTCCAACTGCAGGTCCGCCGCCGCACCAGGCGAGACCCGCGCGGCCAGGCTGCCTTCCGGCGTGCGCCCCTGCCCTGCTCTGTCCGCGCTGGCGGCGGCCGCCTTGTAGGCCTCACGGAACGGCACACCCGCCACGGCCGCTTCCACGGCCACGTCGGTGGCGTACATGCCCGAGTCGATGGCGGCGCGGATGCGATCCTCGCGCCACTCCAGGTTGGCCAGCAGCGCCGGCAGCAGTTCCAGCGCCGGCAGGCCGCGGCCGAAGCCGTGGAAGATCGCGCCCTTGGAGCCCTGCAGGTCGCGGTGATAGCCCGAGGGCAGCGATAGCAGCTGCTCGATCTCGGTCTTGGCCGCGGCCACGCTGGCGTGGGTGGCGCGCATCAGCTCGATGACGTCCGGGTTGCGCTTGTTGGGCATGATCGAGCTGCCGGTGGTGTACTGCGCCGGCAGCGCGACGAAGCCGAATTCGCCGCTGGTGAACAGCGACAGGTCCCAGGCGATGCGACGCAGGTCCAGGGTGGCCCCGCCGAGGGCTTCCAGCGCGGCAAGCTCGAACTTGCCGCGCGAGAGCTGCGCGTAGATCGGCGAAACCTGCAGGCGGGCGAAGCCGAGCTCGGCGGTGGTGTGCTCGCGGTCCAGCTTGAGGTTGACGCCATAGCCGGCCGCCGTGCCCAGTGGATTGGTATCCACCAGCCGGAAGGTGTCCATGGCGCGGGTGGCGTTGTCGATGAAGGCCTCGGCCCAGCCGGCCCACCACATGCCTGCCGAGGAGACCACGGCGCGCTGGATGTGGGTGTAGCCCGGGATCGGCAGGTCCTTTTCGGCTTCGGCGCGGTCCAGCGCGACCTTGGCCACCTCCCGGCTCAGCGCGGCCACGCGCAGCAGCTTGTCCTTCAGCCACAGCCGCGTGGCCACCAGGATCTGGTCGTTGCGGCTGCGACCGGTGTGGATCTTGCGGCCGGCATCGCCCAGGCGCTCGGTCAGGCGCGCCTCGATGGCCGAATGGCAATCCTCGTACTGTTCGTCCAGCACGAAAGCGCCACTGCGGAAGTCTTCGGCCAGCAGATCCAGCTGCTCGCTCAGGTTGCCCAGCTCGGACAGCGAGAGGATGCCGATGTGCTGCAGCCCCTGCGCGTGGGCCTTGCTGGCGGCGATGTCGTACAGGAAGAACTCGCGGTCCAGGATGACGTCATCGCCAGCCAGGAAGGTCTGGATCTTGGCGTCGACTTGGACACCGGGTTTTTGCCAAAGGAGGTTGGTCATTGGGGTCCTTGTTGCGGGACCGGGGACCAGGGACCGGGGACCCGGGAAAAGCCGGAGCGTCAGCTCTTGCTCTTCCCGGGTCCCCGGTCCCCGGTCCCCGGTCCCGATCAATCAAACAGGAATCGAAGTCAGCTCGGGCAGCCCGAGCGCCAGGTTGAGGTTCTGCATGGCCTGGGTGGCCGCGCCCTTGAGCAGGTTGTCCAGGGTCGCCACCACCACCACGCGCTTGCCGCCCGGGGCCACGGTGAAGGCGCCGATCTGCACGCCGTGCCGGCCGGCGATCCGGCTGACCCAGGGCGCCTCGTCGACCACCTCGATCAGCGGCTCCTCGGCATAACGTGCCTGGTACAGCGCCTTGACAGCCTCGCGGCTCATCGGCTGCTGCAGCCACAGGTTCACCGTCATGGTGATGCCGCGGAAATGCGGCGCCACGTGTGGCATGAATTCCACCGGCACGCCCAGCTGCGCGGACACCTCGCGCTCGTGCATGTGGTTGGTCAGCGAGTACGGCATCAGGTTGTCGGCCAGCAGCGCCGGGTCGTTCTTGTCCGAGGGCGTGGTGCCGGCGCCGGAATAACCCGACACGCCGAAGCACTGCGGCGGCCCGGCCAGCTGGTCCAGCAGCGGCGCGATCGCCAGCTGCATCGCCGTGGCGTAGCAGCCCGGATTGCTGATGTGCTTCTGGCCGGCGTACCGGCCACGGGTCAGCTCCGGCAGTCCGTAGTACCAGCTCGATTCGAAGCGGTAATCGGCCGACAGGTCCACCAGCACCGTATCGGCGCGCGCGGCGCTCACCGCTTCGGCATAGGCCTGCGCCTTGCCATTGGGCAGCGCCAGGATCACCGCATCGGCGCCCTTGGCGGCCACCGCATCGGCGTCCAGGTTCTCGAAGCGCAGCTCGCCGGCATAGGCGGCGTTGTGCGCGCTGACCGGCTGCCCGTCCAGCTCGCGCGAGGAGACGAATGCCAGCGTCAGTTGCGGGTGGGTCGAAATCAGCTTGATCAGCTCGCTGCCGGTATGGCCGCGGGCGCCGACGATGCCGACGGTGAAGGTCTTTGAGGTCATGCGTGCTTGTCCAGCCGATGCTGCAAGTGGGTCCTGACAGCCGGCCATTCGTGGGAAAGGATGGAGAACACGACGGTGTCGCGTAGCGAGCCATCGGCATGGCGCCGGTGCGCGCGCAGCACGCCGTCCTGGCGCGCGCCCAGCCGCGCGATGGCGGCGCGCGAGGCGCGGTTGAACCAGCTGGTTTCGAACACCACCGCCTCGCAGCCCAGCGTGTCGAAGGCGTGGCCCAGCAGCAGCCGCTTGGCCTGGGTGTTCAAGCCGGTGCGCTGCACCCGCGGCGCATACCAGGTGTAGCCGATGCTCAGGCGCGGCACGGCCCGGTCGATGTCAAAGAAACGCGTGGAGCCGGCGACCACCCCCTGTGCGTCCAGCGCGGCGAAGCACAGCGCGCGTCCCTGGGCCTGGTCTTCCAGGGCCGCGGCAATGAAATCATCGATGGCCTCGGCCTTGGGCACGCCGGTGTACCACAGCGCGGGCAGCACGCCGTCGGCCACGACCTCGCGCAGGCCCTGCGCGTGCGCGGGCGAGAGCGGCACCAGGGTGACGTGTTCGCCGCGCAGGGTCGGCACGGTGGTCCAGGCATTGGCGATCGCCGCGTCCATGTCAGCCTTCCAGGGTCGGCCGGCGCGTGGCGCAGTGGGACACGCAGTGCTGGATCTGCGCAAAATCGTCCATGCCGTACCAGAACACCTTCCACTTCTCCTGCTTGAAGCAGCCGTCGGATTCGGCGTAGTAGAAGATGTTGATCTGGTTGTGATGGCGCGAGCGCCAGAACAGCTGCGGGGTTTCCTCGCGCATCACGTTCCATACCGCGCGGCCCAGGCCTTCGCCCTGCGCATCGTCGGACACGGCGAACTTGTCCAGGTACACCATGCCATCGCCATCGGTCAGGATGATGGCGGTGCGGTAGTTCTCGCTGACGTAGGCGCGCAGCAGCTGGGTCTGCTGGTAGTAGTCGGGCACCAGCTTGCGGCCGAAGCTGGACTCGATCAGCGAGGTCAGCTTCGGCAGGTCCAGCTGCTCCCACGAGGTCGCCTTCAGCACGCGCTCGCCACGACGCACCAGCGTGCCCGAGCCCTTGTGGGTGAACAGCTCCTTGGCCAGGTCGGCGGGCCGGGTGATGGACACCGAAGACTCCAGCGGCAACTTGTCCAGCAGGTCCTTGATCTGCTCGATCTTGACCTTCATGCCGCCGTGGATCCAGGGCTGCTGGATCAGGTGGTCGTACTCGGTGGACAGGTTGATCGAGTCGATCACCTTGCCCTGCGCGTCCAGCAGGCCGCCGGTGCCGGTGAGGAAGATGATCTTGTACGGCTGCAGCTCGCGCACCAGCTCGTTGGCGGCGAAGTCGGCGTTGATGTTGAGGATCTGGCCCGAGGGCGTTTCGCCCAGGCTGGTGATCACCGGGATCGAACCGGCCTGCAGGCTGGCCTCGATCGGCGCCAGGTTCACCGCCCTGACCTCGCCCACCAGGCCGTAGGTGTCCTGGTCCAGGTACTCGGCCTCGAACACCCCACCGGTGATCGAGGTGGCGCGCGCGCCACCGGCCTGCAGGGCCTCCACCAGCTTCAGGTTGGAGGCCTGGAACACCTTGCGCACGATCGCCAGGCCTTCTGGCGAGGTCACGCGCAGCCCGTTGACCGTCTGCTTGACGATGCCGGCGGCCGAAAGCTCGGCATCCAGCTGCGGGCCGGCGCCATGCAGCACGATCGGGGTCAGCCCCACTTCCTGCAGGAAGGTCAGCGAGGAGGTCAGGTCTTCCAGCTCATCGCGCAGCACCGCGCCGCCGACCTTCACCACCGCAAAGCGCTTGGCATCCAGCTGCGAGAAGCGCTTGAGGTACTGGCTGATCTCCTTGGCGCTGGCCATGCTGGACAGCAGGCGCACGATGGTCTGGCGGGTCTGGACGTTGGTGACGGGGATGTTCACGGTGTGCGGGAAAGCTCTTGAGAGTGACGGGCGGGAATCGAATCGTGGACGACGGACTCAACGCCCGTTGATGATGCGGTGGACCGATTCGGCGTAGCGCTGCAGCTGTTCCAGCGTCACGAACTCATCGGCCGTGTGCGCCTGGGCGATGTCGCCCGGGCCGTAGACCAGGGCGGTATAGCCGCCGGCGGAGAACAGCGAGGCCTCGGTCCAGAAGTCCACGGCGTTGCCGATGGGCAGATCCAGTTCGTCGGCCACGTCGCGCGCGGCCAGGCGCCGCTCCTCGGCGCGGGCGATGTCGCCCGACGGCAGGCTCGGGCCGCGGAAGGTCTCCTCGAAGTGCGCCGCGGCCGGTTCGGCGAAGCCTGCGAAGGTGGCCAGCAGCGCGTCGATGTCCATCGACGGCAGCGGCCGGAAGCCGAAGCGCAGCTCGGCGGCCGGGGCGATCATGTTGGCCTTGATGCCGCCCTCGACCCGGCCGATGTTGAAGCGCAGCCCGGTCAGCCCGCCAAAGCGCGCATGGCTGAGCGATTCGACATGGTCCAAGGCCTTGCCGCCCCAGCGCATGGCCTGGTGCAGCGCGCTGGCCGAGGGGTCCTGCTTGCCCGAGGCGTGGCCGGCGCGGCCGGCGAACTTCATCAGCACCGAGCTGATGCCACGATGCGCCAGCACCGCCTCGCCCATGGTCGGCTCGGCCACCAGGATCGCCTCGTAGGGCAAACCGCGGGCCAGGAACGCGGCGATGCAGCGCGGATCGTTGGCCTCCTCGTCGGAGGAGAACAGGAAGGCGGCATCGCCATCGCCGGCATTGGCCGCGGCGATGAGCGCGGCCGCCGCGCCCTTGATGTCGCACACGCCCAGGCCCACCACCCGGTCGGCTTCACGGCGCATCACATGCGGATCGGCGCTCCAGTGCGGCGAGTCCGGCACCGTGTCCAGGTGAACATTGAACAGGTACTTCGGCTTGCCGCGCACCGCGTAGAAGCTGATCGCCCCGGCCCCGTGATCGATCACCTCGACCTGGAAGCCCGGCAGCTGCTGGCGCAGGTAATCGAAGATGCCGCCGGTGGTCAGCGCACGCGGGGGATTGCGGGTGTCGAAGGACACCAGCTTCTCCAGATGCGTCAGCGTGGTTTCGAGCAAAGGCGTCATGGGATAAGGAGTGAGTGGTGGGGCGGGGAGTGAGGAGTGAGGAGTGAGCGACAGCAGGGCCGGAACTCGGGCTTGGGCTCAGGGTGCCGATGCGCTGGGGGGTGCGGCGTTGCGGGTGTAAACGTCCATGTCCAGCTTCTCCATCAGTCGGTCAGGGCGCGCGGCCGGCTGGAAACCGAACTGGGCGTACAGGCCGTGCGCGTCCCAGGTCGCCAGCATGAAGCGGCGCAGGCCCTGCAGCTGCGGATGGGCCATGACGGCCTGCATCAGCTGCTTGCTGTAGCCCTTGCCGCGCTGGTCTTCCAGCACGAATACATCGGCCAGGTAGGCGAAGGTGGCGCCATCGGTGATGACCCGCGCGAACGCCACCTGCCCCGCCCCGTCCACATAACCCCCGAAGCACAGCGAGCCGGCGATGGCCCGCTGCACCGTCTCGCGCGGAATCTCCCGCGACCAATAGGCCTGGCGCAGGAAGCCATGGATCACGTCCAGGTCCAGGTGGGTTGGGTCGGTGGAGATGTGGAGAGGGTTCATGGGGCGGATGGCGTTGGAGCGAGGAACGAGTGGAGAGGAACGAGGAACGAGAGCGGCGAGAGCAGGCCGTGCTGGCAATGGCACTCGTTCCTCGTTTCTACTCACTCGTTTCTACTTTCGGGCGAGGAACGCGTGGAGAAGACGAGAAACGAGCGTCGCGGGAAACAAACACTGTCAGCAGCCCCACTCGTTCCTCGTTCCTAATCACTCGTTCCTACCATTCACTTGCGCATACAGCGTCGAGCTCATCCCGAACAGCTTGATGAACCCTTCCGCCTCCTCCACGCCCCAGTCAGCCGACTGCGCGTAGGTGGCGCCCTTGGCGTTGAGGATGTGCGGCGAGCTCACTGCCACGGCCTCGACGCGGCCACCGTCGGTACGCAGCACCACCTCGCCGTTGACCTTGGCCTGGGAGGACTTGAGGAAGGCCTCGATGTCGGTCTTGAGCGGGTCGTGGTAGAAGCCTTCGTAGACCAGCTCCACCCACTTGCGCGCCACTTCCGGCTTGAAGCGGTTCTGCTGCTTGGTCAGCACCGCATCCTCCAGCGCGCGGTGCGCAGCCAGCAGCGAGATCAGGCCCGGGGCTTCGTAGACGATGCGGCCCTTCAGGCCGATCACGGTATCGCCGGTGTAGACGCCGCGGCCCACGCCGTAGGGGGCGAACAGCTTGTTGAGCCTGGCCAGGATCTTCTCGCCGGCCAGCGTTTCGCCATCCAGCGCCACCGCCTCGCCCTCGACGAAGCGCAAGGTCACCGACAGCGGCGCTTGCGGCCACTCGGCGCGCGGCGCGCACCAGCCGCGGGCGCCCTCGCCCGGCGCTTCCCACTTGTCGATCTCGCCACCGGACATAGTCAGGCCCAGCAGGTTCTCGTTGATGGTGTAGGCCTGCTGCTTGGCGCGCACGCCGAAGCCGCGCTCCTCCAGGTACTTCTGCTCGTAAGCGCGGGTCTGGGTGTGCTCCTTCTGGATCTCGCGGATCGGCGCGACGATCTCGTAGTCGCCCAGCGCCTTGACCGCCAGGTCGAAGCGCACCTGGTCGTTGCCCATGCCGGTGCAGCCGTGGGCAATGGCCTTGGTGCCCAGCTCGGCGGCGCGCTTGAGCGCGGCATCGACGATCAGATAGCGGTCCGAGACCAGCAGCGGGTACTGGCCCTGGTAGGCCTCGCCGGCCCACACGAACGGCTTGACGAAGCCGGCCCAGATGGCAGGGCCACCATCGACGGTGACGTGGCTGGCCACGCCCAGCTCGGCGGCGCGCTGCTCGATGAAGGCGCGCTCCTCATCGTCCACCCCACCCGTATCGGCGAACACGGTGTGCACGGCGTAGCCCCGCTCCTGCAGGTAGGGCACGCAGAAGCTGGTGTCCAGGCCGCCGGAGAAGGCGAGGACGATGTCTTTGGTCTGACTCATTTGGGGACCTTATGGAGAGAAACGAGTGATGAGGAACGAGAAACGAGTGTGGGTCGCAGGAACTGCGCGGTGGAGCGAGGAAACGGCACTCGTTCCTCGTTCCTATTCACTCGTTCCTAGATCAGGGCGGCCATGATCGCCTTCTGCACATGCAGGCGGTTCTCGGCCTCGTCGATGGCGATGCACTGGGGCGAATCCATGACCGCGTCGGTCGCTTTGACATTCCGACGCAGCGGCAGGCAGTGGCTGAAGACGCCGTTGTTGGTCAGGGCCATCTTGGCTTCGTCGACGATGAAGTGCTTGTACTGGTCGCGGATCGGCTTTTCCGGGCCCCAGTTGCCGAAGTACGGCAGCGCGCCCCAGCTCTTGGCATAGACCACGTCGGCGCCGCGGTAGGCGCTTTCGATATCGTGGCTGACCTGCAGCGAGCCGCCGCTCTCGGCCACGTTGTCCTGCGCCCAGCCCATGTAGCGCTCATCGAGGATGTACTCGGGCGTCGGGCACAGCAGGGTCACGTCCATGCCCATGCGGGTGGCGATGGTCAGTGCCGAGTTGGCCACTGCGGTGTTGAGCGGCTTGGGGTGGTAGGTCCAGGTCAGCACGTACTTCTTGCCGCGCAGGTCCTGGGTGCCGAAATGCTCCTGCAGGGCCATCACATGCGCCAGTTCCTGGCAGGGATGGGTGATGGTCTCCATGTTGATGACCGGCACCGGGCAGTACTTGGCGAAGCTCTGCAGCACGCGATCCTGGCGATCGATCTGCCAGTCCACGAACTTCGGGAACGCCCGCACCGCCACCAGGTCGGCATAGCGCCCCAGCACCTTGGCCACCTCGGCGATGTGCTCTTCGGTGTCGCCGTCCATCACCGTGCCCAGGTCGAACTCGATCGGCCAGGCGTCCTTGCCCGGCTGCAGCACCACCGCGTGGCCGCCCAACTGGAAGGTGCCCAGCTCGAAGCTGGTGCGGGTGCGCATGGACGGGTTGAAGAACACCAGCGCCACCGACTTGCCCTTGAGCTGATCTCCCAGCTTGTTGCGCTTGAACAGTGCGGCCTGGGTCAGCAGCGCGTCCAGCTCGTTGCGGCTCCAGTCCTGGGTGTTCAGGAAGTGCTTGAGAGACATCGATGGGTCCTTTGCAGCGTGGGTGCGCGAGGAGCGCGAAATGGGAGGATGCGGCGGAACTTTTACAGCTGAAACTTTTCTTCAGTGCGGAAACGAAAAAACCCAGCCGGGGGGCTGGGTTTTCAGATCAGACAGCACGCAGCTTCCGGTCACCCAGCGAGGATGTGGGATTCCGGTCGGCGAGCACGCGAGGTCATGCCCGAGGCCATCCGGGCGGCGCTTGCGTGAAGGAGCGTGGTCATGTTCATCGGGCGCGCATGGTCGCACGCGAATCCCGACGGCGCAAGGCGCAGGCGGCGATCGCTCACGGCACCGCCGCCTGCGCGCCATCGCCCGGCTGCGGCGGCGTGGGCTGGCCAGGCACGTACGGAGTCACCGCCACGCGGATGCGCAGGCGGTTGCCCGGATCCTCGGCCAGGCGCGAGCGGTACTTGGTGCCCTTCCACACATAGTCCACGTCGTACGCGATCGGGCGGCGGAACTCGCGGTCCACCTGCACCATGCGGCAGCTCCGGCTTGCCGGCGCCGGGCCGGCCGCCTGCGCGGGGACCGCCTTGTCCTCCTCGGCGCTGCCGAAGAACTCCTTCACCGAGTCGACCATGCGCGAGAGCTTGCCCTCGGGCTTGCCGTCCTCGCCGACCGGCTTGGGCTTCTTGGCGTCCTTGTCCGGCTCCTCGCACTGCTGCTCCACGCGCGAGGCACGCAGGGTCTGGTAGACCGGATCGACCGACAGCACCTGGGCGTACTCCAGCCGCACGTTGTCCTTGACCACCACGCTTTGCGCGCGCACGGTGCCGGCGACCAGCGCGAGCATGCAGGTCAGGAGGATCGAAGACACGAGGGACGGCATGCGGGAGCGGAAGGCAGAGACGAGCGGCGGATGGCCGAGTGTAGGCAGCAAGGCGTGCTCGGGGCTGAATCTGGCCTGTCGCGGCATCGCGCTGGGCTAAAATGACCCGATTGCCGCCACGTTCGCCCCCATGCCCCTGCGCCTGTTCAACACGCTGACGCGTCAGACCGAAGACTTCGCCCCGCTCGATCCGGCCAGCCCGACCATGTATGTGTGCGGCCCGACGGTCTACAACTACGTCCATATCGGCAACGCGCGCGGGCCGGTGGTGTTCGGCGTGCTGGCCCAGCTGCTGCGCAGGCGCTACGGCGGCCTGCGCTATGCGCGCAACATCACCGACGTGGACGACAAGATCAACGCCGCCGCCGCCGAGCAAGGCGTGCCGATCTCCACCATCACCGACACCTTCGCCGCGGCCTACCGTGCCGACATGGCCGCCCTGGGCGTGGTGCCGCCGGACATCGAGCCGGAGGCCACCGCGCATATCCCGCACATCATCGCCATGATCCAGCGCCTGATCGAAAGCGGCCACGCCTACGCTGCCGACGGCCATGTGCTGTTCTCGGTGAGCTCCTTCGACCGGTACGGCCAGCTTTCGCGCCGCGACCCGGAGGAGCTGCTGGCCGGCGCGCGCGTGGACGTGGCGCCCTACAAGCGCGAGGCCGGCGACTTCGTACTGTGGAAGCCCTCCACCGACGACCTGCCCGGCTGGGACTCGCCCTGGGGTCGTGGGCGTCCAGGCTGGCACATCGAGTGCTCGGCGATGGCCGCCGCGCACCTGGGCCAGACCATCGACATCCACGCCGGCGGCGTGGACCTGCAGTTCCCGCACCACGAAAACGAGGTGGCGCAGAGCGAGTGCGCGCACGGTGGCAAGACCTTCGCCCGGTTCTGGCTGCACAACGGCATGCTCAACTTCGGCGGCGCCAAGATGAGCAAGTCCGTCGGCAACATCGAGCGCGTGCACGACCTGCTGCAGCGCCATCCGCCCGAAGCCCTGCGCTACGCCCTGCTCTCGGCGCATTACCGGCAGCCGCTGGAGTGGTCCGACGCCCTGATCGAGCAGTCGGTGCGCACGCTGGACCGCCTGTACGGCACCTTGCGCGACTTGGAGCAGGTCCAGGCCCCGGCACTGATCCCGGCCAGCGTCGAGGCCGCGCTGGAGGACGACCTCAACACGCCGCAGGCGCTGGCCGAGCTGGCGCGCATTGCCGCCGAAGCGCGCAAGGCCACGCACGAGGACGACAGGCTGCGCCTGAAATCCGAGCTGCTCGGCGCCGGCCTGGCGCTGGGCGTGCTGCAGCAGGCACCGGCCGAATGGTTCGGCCGCGGCACCACCTCCGAGGACGATGCCCGCATCCAGGCCCTGGTCGACGAGCGCGCCGCGGCCAAGGCCGCACGCGATTTCGCCCGCGCCGATGCGATCCGCAACCAGCTGGCCGAGCAAGGCATCGTGCTGGAGGACACCGCGCAGGGCGTGCGCTGGAAGCGCGGCTGAGCCGGGGGCCCGGCCGTCTCGCTCGAGCGCACGCTCGGAGTCGGTCACGACACCCTCGCCAGGCGCGCACGGCACCCAGCCCCTGGCACGCCGCCCTCACCCCACGCCACAGCGCAAGCGCGCAAGGTGGACCCTCGCAATATGGAATCCGCATGAACGACACCGTTTTTCCGCTGGAACCGACCGCGGCCCAGGCCCAGGCGGCCATCAAGGACGAGTTCTCCTTCTTCTCCGACTGGTCCGAGCGCTACCAGTACCTGATCGACCTGGGCCGCAAGCTGCCGCCGTTTCCCGAGGCCTTCAAGACCGAGGAACACCGCCTGCTGGGCTGCCAGTCGATGGTGTGGATCGTGCCGCAGGGTCATGCCGGCAAGCTGGACTTCCAGGCCGTCAGTGACTCGGCCATCGTTTCGGGCCTGATCTACCTGGCCTTGCGTGTGTACTCGGGCCGGCCGGCGGATGAGATCCTGGCCACCGAGCCCGATTACATCGCCGACATCGGCCTGGCCAAGCACCTCTCGCCGACCCGCAGCAACGGCCTGGCCGCGTTGCTCGCCTTCATTCGCCAGACCGCCAAGGCCCAACAGGCGTGAACCTTCCGCCGTCCCCACCGGCGGAGGTCAGCGCGCGAGAGGTCCTGCGCCAGCCCGGCTTCATCCGCACCCTCACCTACCGCATCGGCGCCATCCTGTCCTACCAGGTGGTCTCGGTGGCGGTGGGCTGGCATATCTACCAGCTCACCGGCAATCCGCTGGCGCTGGGCCTGATCGGCCTGGCCGAGGTGCTTCCCTTCGTCTGTACCGCGCCGTTCGCCGGCTACCTGGTCGACCACCTCCCGCGGCGCAAGCTCGGCATGGCCGCATGCCTGGGCCTGCTGCTGACCGCGGCGGTCCTGCTTGCCGTCACCCGCGGCTGGCTGCCCGCCCAGGGCGTGTGGCCGATGTACGCGGCCGTGAGCGTCACCGGGGTGGCCCGCTGCTTCCTTACCCCGGTCTACAACGCCTTGTTCGCGCGCGTGCTGGCCCGGCATCAGTACGCACGCGGCACCAGCATCGCCAGCGTGTTCTTCCAGTCCGGCATGGTGCTGGGACCGGCCCTGGGCGGGATCCTGGTGGCCTGGGGCGGCACCACGCTGGCGTACGCGGTCGCCGTGGCGCTGGCGGCGCTGGCCATCGCGGTGCTGTACCCGCTGAAGGTGGCCGAACCGATCGCCACCGGACCGCGCGCGCCGGTGTTCAAGAGCATTGGCGAAGGCCTGCGCTTCGTGTTCTCCAACCAGATCATGCTCGGCGCGATGGCCCTGGACATGTTCTCGGTGCTGCTCGGCGGTGCGGTGTCGATGCTGCCGGCCTTCATCCACGACATCCTGCACGCCGGCCCGGAAGGCCTGGGCATCCTGCGCGCCTGCCCTTCGCTGGGCGCGGTCGCCGCCGGGCTGTGGATCGCCCGCCACCCGATCAATCGCAACGCCGGCCGGATCCTGATGATCGCCGTGGCGTCGTTCGGCCTGTGCACCATTGCCTTCGGCCTGTCGCGCAACTTCTGGCTCTCGGCCGGCATCCTGGTCGTCTACGGCCTGTGCGACGGGGTGTCGATGGTGCTGCGCTCGACCATCATGCAGCTGGCCACCCCGGACGACATGCGCGGCCGCGTCTCCTCCATCAACAGCATCTTCATCAGCTCGTCCAACGAACTGGGCGCGTTCTACGACGGAGTGATGGCCCGCCTGCTGACCCTGGTGCCGGCCATCGTCCTGGGCGGCTGCGTGACCCTGTGCGTGGTGGGCATCACCGCGGTCAAGGCGCCACGGCTGCGGCGGCTGAACATCTCGGACCTGGCCTAGTCGGAACTCGGCCGATGCCATGCCAGGCGGCATGACGTGTGCGGTTCATTGCCGCGCGGCCGCCGACAACGAAAAATCCCGCCGAAGCGGGATTTCTCGTGACTCTCAACTGCAGATGCGGCGGCGCGATCAGTCGCCCTGCTGCTTCTGCAGATGCTCCCAGCGTTCCTGGGCGTCGATGGTGCGCTCGGCGGTGAGGCGGGCTTCCATGCGCTCCAGGCCGATTTCCTCGCCGGTGTCCACGCAGAAGCCGTAGTCCCCGCCGTCCAGGCGCTTGAGCGTGCTGTCGATCTTGCCGATCAGCTTGCGGTAGCGGTCGCGGGTGCGCAGTTCCAGCGAGTTCTCGGTCTCGCGGGTCGCGCGCTCGGCCTCATCGCCGATGTCGCGGACTTCTTCCTTGAGGTTCTCGATGGTCTGCTTGGATTCCTCCACCAGGTCGCTGCGCCACTTGATCAGCCGCTGGCGGAAGTACTCCAGCTGCAGCGGGCTCATGTACTCCTCTTCCGGGCTGGGCTTGTAGCCCTTGGGAAGGATCGGACGGCCGGTGGCCTCATCGACCTTGTAGTCGACGACCTTGTACTGGTTCTTGGGCGTCGGTGCGGCGGGTTTGGCCGCCACGGCCACGGCCACCTTGCCCGTGGTACGGGCCGGGGTCGCCTTGGGCGCGGATGCGGTGGAAGCCTGGCTGGTGGCGGGCTTGTCGGTCTTCTTGACGTTCTTCGGTGCGGGCACGGTGCTCTTTGGGGCGTTAGCCTCGGCAGCGGGCGTCGACGGTTTCGCAGGCGACGTTGTCACGGGCGCAACCGCTGGGGCCGCTGCCTTGGGGGCAGACTTGGCCGGAGCGGGCTTTGCAGCTGGCTTCGGTGCGGGGGGAGCGGCCTTCTTGGCCGGCGCCTTGGCGACCGGGGCGGGCGCGGGCTTCTTGGCCGCCACCGGCTTGCTGGCCGCGGGGGCCTTGGCAGCAGGTGTCTTGGCCGCGGGCGCCTTCTTGGCGACCGCCTTCTTGGAAGCGCTGGTGGGCGCCGCCTTCTTCGCGGCGGGCGCCGCGGGCTTCTTGGCTACTGCTTTCTTCACCACGGCGACAGACTTCTTCGCCGGCTTGGCGGGGGTCTTTACGGCCTTGACGGCCTTCTTGGCGGGTTTCTTGGCAGCCACGAAAAACGCTTCCTTGAAATCTCCCGGGGCTCGGGAAAAGCGGGCCTTTATAGCCTACACCCGGGGGGGCGGCAACCGCGTGTTCACTGTGTGCACGTATGATCGCCCCATGCTGTCGCGTATCCTCATCGGCCTGTTGTGGCTCTACAAGCTGTTCGTGAGCCCCCTGCTGGGGCCGCGCTGCAGGTTCGCGCCGAGCTGCTCGGAGTACGCCATGGAGGCCATCGGCCGGTTCGGTCCGCTGCGCGGCAGCTGGCTGGCGCTCAGGCGCATCGGCCGCTGCCACCCCTTCCATCCTGGCGGGCACGACCCCGTCCCGCCTGTTCCCCATCGAGTTCCACGCCGAGAACCCAAAGGTCAGTCCTGATGCCCTCAACCGTCATCGTCAACGCCCGCCTGGTCAACGAAGGTCGCGAGTTCGAATCGGACTTGAAGATCGAAAACGGCCGCATCGCCAAGATTGCGGCGCAGATCCGGCCCGGGGCCGACGACAAGGTGATCGATGCTGGCGGCCGCTGGCTGATGCCGGGCATGATCGACGACCAGGTGCATTTCCGCGAACCGGGCCTGACCCACAAGGGCGATATCGCCACCGAGTCGGCCGCCGCCGTGGCTGGCGGGCTGACCAGCTTCATGGAGATGCCCAACACCAAGCCGCCGACCCTCAACGCCGAGGCGCTGGAAGCCAAGTACGCCATCGCCAGGGGCCGCGCCTGGGGCAACCATGGCTTCTACATGGGCGCCAGCAACGACAACCTGGCCGACATCCAGCGCACCGACCCCAAGGCCACGCCGGGGGTAAAGGTGTTCATGGGCGCCTCCACCGGCAACATGCTGGTGGACAACCCGGAAACCCTGGATGCGATCTTCCGCGACACCCCGGTGCCGATCATCACGCACTGCGAGGACACGCCGATGATCAACGCCAACCAGGAGCGCTACCGCGCCCAGTACGGCGACGAGATTCCGGTGAAGTTCCATCCGGACATCCGCTCGCGCGAGGCCTGCATCAAGTCCACCCGCCTGGCGCTGGAGCTGGCCACCCGCCATGGCACGCGCCTGCACGTGCTGCACATCTCCACCGCCGACGAGCTGGCGCTGTTCAAGGCCGGCCCGCTGGTGGACAAGGACGGCAAGCGCCTCAAGCGCATCACCGCCGAGACCTGCGTGCATTTCCTGCGCTTCCAGCGCGAGGATTACGAGCGCCTGGGCAACTTCATCAAATGCAACCCGGCGATCAAGGACGGCAGCGACCGCCAGGCGCTGATCAAGGCGCTGGCCGATGACGTGATCGACGTGCTGGCCAC
>Ga0209257_1000646_pt1 | contig 55576 bp, 53 predicted proteins | sample AraplaCvi_mCL_r2_FD_184277 | JGI IMG/M metagenome (GOLD analysis project Ga0209257, IMG submission 184277) | Arabidopsis root microbial communities from North Carolina, USA - plate scrape MF_Cvi_mCL_r2 (SPAdes) (version 2) | ecosystem: Host-associated > Plants > Roots > Endosphere | place: USA...
ACGCCAATGTTCTCAGCGTGGGCGCCCGGCAGGCCAGCGCCGACAACAGCCTGGAGGCCCCGCCCCGCACCACCCTGGATCTGGGCGCCCGCTACCGGTTCAGGATCGGCGATGCCCCGGCCACGCTGCGCTTCACCGTGGGCAATGTCTTCAACCAGTACGGCTTCCGCACCAGCCCGGCTGGCGTCCTGACCCCCAACGCCCAGCGCCGCTACACCCTGAGCCTGGCGGCCGATTTTTAGGCGCGGCGGCGAGCGGCCCAGGCGTAGAGGCCGGCCATGATCGCGGCGTAGGCGACGAGCGCCAGGATCGGGGCCGGGGGGAAGCCTTCGGGCACGATCGCCAGCGGGGAGCCGGAGTTGGTGGCGACGATCAGGCCGGACAGCGCCACGTTGAACAGGCTCTCGCCGACGATCAGGCCCGAGACGACCAGGACGCCCAGGCGCTTGGCGGCCTCGCCGTCGGGGCGCTGCTCGATGCGCTTGTCGTAGAGCCAGCCGGAGACGGCGCCGAAGACCACGGGCAGGACGAGCGTGGCGGGCAGGTAGATGGCCATGCCCACGCCCAGCGGCGGCAGGCTGTACTTCTTCGTCCGCCGCAGCGCCTCGTCGACGACGATCAGGCCCACGCCCACCAAGGCGCCGACCCCGATCAGGCCCCAGTCCAGCTGTCCGCCGATGACGCCCTTGGCGATGGTCGAGATCAGGGTGGCCTGGGGCGCAGGCAGGGGATCGTCGGCGATGGCGGTCAGGTTGGCCGCGCCAGCGAAGCCGTTGGAACGGTTCAACAGGTCCAGGATCGGCGGGATCATGGCCGAGCCGGCGATCACGCCCACCACCAAGGCCGCCTGCTGCCGCCAGGGCGTGGCGTCCACGAGCTGCCCGGTCTTCAGGTCCTGCAGGTTGTCGTTGGCGGCCACCGCCACGGCCAGCAGGGCCCCCGTGACCAGCAGGGCGAAGGCCACCAGCGGCATGGGATCGCCCAGGGCCGCGCCGGCGCCGATGGCCGCCACGATCAGCGAGGCGCCCAGCACGGCCAGGATCGCCAGGCCGGACACCGGGCTGTTCGACGAGCCGATCAGGCCGGCCATGTAGCCGCAGACGCCGGCGATCGCGAAGCCGGCCACGGCGATATAGACCAGCGCCGCCGCCGTCAGCGGGATCGCCAGTTGGGCCAGCGGCCCCGCCTGCAGGAAGTTGAAGATCAGTACGCCCATCGGGAGCAGGCACAGCACCGAGACGCCGGCCACGATACCGATCGGGATGTCCTGTTCGGTGCGGTCGAGGCTGACGCCGGCGACGCGCTGGCCGTGGGCGGTCAAGGCGCCGGCCAGGCCCTGCCAGACCGGCGCCGCCAGCTTGGCCAGCGTCCAGATCGCCGAGACGCCAATGGCGCCCGCGCCGATGAACCGCACCTTGGTGGTCCAGATGACGCCCGCGGTGTCCGCCGCCGAGGCTGCGGCGTCGGGATGCATGGCGGTCAGGACCGGCACCGCGATCCCCCAGGCGATGACGATGCCGGTCAGCATGGCCATGCCCACGGCCACGCCCATCAGGTGGCCCGCCCCGAACAGGGCCATGGACATGGAGGCGCCGATGCCCGTGGCCCCCGCGCCGACCCGGAAGAAGCCCGCGACCTCGCCCGCGAACGCCCGGGTCCCGACGGCCAGGGCGAAGAACGCGGAGCCCGCGCTGCCCAGCAGGATGGCGGTCAGGCCCCGTTTGCCATCGGCGGCGGCCTCGGCGCTCTCGCCGCGCATGCCGGAGCCGACCTTGAGCACCTCGGCGGCCGCGACGCCTTCGGGGTAGGGGAGCGACGAGTTGCTCACCAGGGCTCGCCGCAGCGGCACGGTGTACATGACGCCCAGCACCCCCCCGATCGCGCAGATCCCGAAGGTGGTCCAGAACGGGAAGCCGCTCCAGGCGCCCACGATCACCAGGCCCGGCAGGACGAAGATCACCGAGGCCATGGCGCCGGCGGCCGAGGCCACCGTCTGGACGATGTTGTTCTCCCAGATCGTCGCGTCCTTGAACGCGCGCAACAGGGCCATGGAGATGATCGCCGCGGGGATCGAGGTGGCGACCGTCAGCCCCACCTTCAGGCCCAGGTAGACGTTCGCCGCCGTGAACACGAGGCAGATCAGAACGCCCAGGATGATCCCCCGGACCGTCAGCTCGACCCGCTTGGCCGAAGCTCCCACCGCCAGTTCCGTCACGCCTATTCCCCGCAGCTGCCGCCGCCAGTTAGAGCCGGAGCGGGCGCGGCGCTCAAGCGGCTATCGCGTGCGGCGCAGCTCCAGGATGTCGAGCTTGGATTCGTAGACGGGCCACGGGAAGGCGATGCGCCAGCGGTCCTCGCCGACGCGGCGCACTTCGCCCACCAGGTCGCGCTCGGGATCGGCGCCGTAGCGCGGCGTGCGCACCTCCTCGCCCAGGGCCAGGACGCCGACGAAGCGCGCCTTGCGGGTGTCGTCCGGACAGATGAGGCCCGTCTGCCGTTGCGAACCGGTGGTCTTCCTCAGGATCAGGTCGCCGCCCGGCGTCAGCGTCACCTGGCACTTGAACCAGCCGTAGGCGACGTAGGGCAGCATGTCGTCGCTGGCCGCGCCCAGCTCGATGGTGCGGCACTGGTAGCGGCCGGGCGTCGGCTGCGGCCGGGTGAGGTTCGCCCGCGGATCGGCCACCGGCCCCAGCCGGCGCAGCTCGTCGCCCGCGCCGCCGTTGACGGCGTCGGCACGGCCGTCGCGCCAGGCGTGGTCCAGGCGCGCCAGCCGCTCGGTGTCGGCGCGCGTGGGGACGCAGGTCATCTCCTGGGCCGCCGCGGCGGTCGCAAGCGCGCTCATGGCGAGCGTCATGATCTTGAGCATGAGGGGCGGCCCTGAGCGCAGGCGATCAGAACCTGCGCTTGAAAGCTAGCTTCGTGGGGCCGAGGCGCAATCCCTGGTCGTCGCTCCAGCCCTCCTTGGCGCGGACGTCGACCTCGGGGATCTCGCCCGGGTCGACGGCAGTGAGCTTCAGGGCGCGGCGGTCGGGCTGGGTCGGCGGGATTCCGGCGGGCCGCAGGACTGTCACGTCCCGCTGGATGCTGAGGGCGGGAACGCGGGGTTGGCTTCGCATCTGCGGAGCCGAGGCCACGACGGTTGCGGGCCAGGCTTGGGCGAGGGCGGGAAGCGGCGTCGACGCGATCGCGACGACGGCGATCAGCAGCTTCAGCGGGCGGTCCAATTCAAACACTCCAGCGTGTCACCGCCGCCCAGAACCCTTTCAGATCACTTTGGTTTCACTTTGTTACATCACGTTGTCAGGCCCGGTCGATGCGCGCGGCGTAGCAGCCGGCGCCGGCGTAGTGGGCGTGCAGATAGGCCACCTGTGGATCGGCCAGCAGGCGCGGGATCGCGGCGTCCAACTCGGGGGTCGGGACGAGGTCGGCGTCGACCATCATCCCGGCCTCGTCGAACGCCCGCAGCGACATGAACTTGCGCGCAGCAAAGGCCGGCGGGATTTCGCCGGGGGCGAAGGCGGTGTCGGCCGCGCCCTCGCGGACGAAGATCGCGTGACGCGAGCGGAACGGCGTGTCGGCCGGCTGGTGCTCGTAGTTCAGCAGCAGGACCGTCTCGCCCGGCTCCGCGTCGGCCAGGGTCACGCGGCAGGGCGAGCCAGGGCCGTCGACGACGCGGCGGACCACGCCCTGGGCCGCCAGTTCGGCGTCCGACAGGGCGAAGAGCGGTTGGAACGGCGCCACGGGCAGGGCGCTGACGACGAAGGACATGGAGATCTCCTGTTGTTGTCAGGAAGATCGTTCGCCGCCTGGCCGGAACCAATGTGGCGATGCCAACACATGTCCGAAAGCCGCCAGGTTCACGCGGCGCAGCAGGGCTCCGCGGCCGGGACCAGGGCCTCCAGCGCCTCGGCCACGGGCGACTGCGCCGCCTCTTCGGCGACCGCAGCGCCGAGCGGCCCGACAGCCTGGGCGAACGCGGGCTCGTCCAGCAGGCGGCGCAGCGCCTCGCGCAGCTCGTCGACGTTCGCCGTGGGCGGGAGCGACAGCCCCACGCCGCGCTCGGTGACGCGGACAGCGTTGTCGTTCTGGTCGCGGCCGTGGGGGATGACCAGCAGCGGGCGGCGATGGCTGAGGGCGCGGGTGACGGTGCCGTGGCCGCCGTGGGTGACGACCAGCGCCGCCTGCGCCATCACCGCGTCATGTGGCGCGCTCTCGACGAGGCGGGCGTTCGGCGCGGGATGCAGGTCGGCGGCGGCGATGCTGCCGCCCAGGGTGACCAGCAATCGCACCGGCAGGGCCGCAGCCGCATCGATCACTCGCTGGAGGACGGCGGTGTGGTTCTGGAACGTCGTCGAGAAGGCGGCCAGCACCAGCGGGCGGCGGTCGCCGGCCTCGAACGGCGAGACCCAGGGGCGCGTCCAGCCGGGCTCCCCCAGCTGGGGCCCGACGTATCGGACGCCGGGCGGCAGCGCGTCGGGCGCGAAGTCGAAGGCGCGCGCGGTCCCCAGCAGGATACCGCGCGCCGCGGCGGTCTGGTCCAGCACCCGCGCCAGAGGCGGGAGGCCGAGCGCGGCGCGGGCGGCGTTCAGGCCCGGCAGCGCGCTGTCCAGCAGGCCGGACAGGCCCAGGGCGACCTCCGCATGCAGCGCATGGTCCGCCGCCGTTCGGGCCGGCGACAGGCCGGGGCCCATGGGCGGCACGCCCGGCAGGGGGATGAAGCAGACGTTGGCGGTCAGGTAGCAGAAGGGCTGGCCGATGGCCTCGCAGCCGAGGGCGACGCCGAACAGCATTTCGCTGGTGACCACGAGGTCGGCCGGCTCGCGTCGCAGTTCGGCGATCACGTCCTGGGCGTAGGCCTGGGCCTGTCCGACCCACATGGCCTCGATGACGCGCAGCAGCCCGGCCGGGCCCTCGTGCTCCCAGTCGCGCACCGTGTCCGAGGCGGGGTCGCGGTCCGGGCGACTGGGCGCCGTGACCCAGGGCGTGAACTCGACCCCCGCGTCCGCGGCCTCCTCGCGATTGCAGGCGTCGCTCATGAACCGGACACGGTGGCCCCGGGCCAGCAGCCGGCGCGCGGCGGTGAGGGCCGGCGCGATGTTGCCGCCGCCTTCCCAGGTGGTGAAGAGGAACGATTTCGGGGTCATCACGGCCGATCCGGGTTCAGGTGAGGTTGGTCGGAGAGGGCGGCGTCCACCAAGCGGTCCATCAGCGCCTGCAGTTCTTCCACCGGGCGACCCATGTCGCGGCGGATCAGCTGCCAGACGTAGAGGTCGGTGGCGACGACGAGGGCGTCCAGCCGCCGGCGCGCGGGCTCGGCGGGGAGGGGGTCCAGCCATGGCGCGAAGGCCACGGCGGCCCAGTCGCGGTGTTCGCGGCGGCCCACCGCGGTGATCCGCTTCAGCGCGGGATAGCGCTCCTCCTGGGCGAGCACCCGCATGACCAGGTCGCCGCTGACCTCATAGTCCTCGATCACGGCGCGGACGGCGCGGCGCGGGTCGCCCGGGGTGGTGTGGCGTATGGCGAGGATCTCCGAGGCGATCACGTCGACGACGGCGTCCAGCAGGCCGTCCTTGCCGCCGAACCGGCGGATCACGGTCTGGACTGTGACGCCGGCGTCCTGGGCCACGTCCTCCAGGCGGATCTCGTCGAACCACAGGCGTTCCAGCCGCTCGCGGAAGGCGGCCAGGATGCGCGTGGCGTTGGCCTCCGCCGCCGCGGCGCGGGCGGTCTGGCGATAGGGACGTCGAGCGTCCGCGAACTCGGCCGTTGATTTCATGTGCGGCGTATTAACACGAAAATGACGCCGCGCAACTCCATTTTGCGTGAGTACCACTAATGTGAAATTTGAAGCGCCGCCCCGACCCTCACTGCGCGTCGTGGAAGATGATCCCGAGCGTGTGGCGACGGCCGGCGCGCAGGCGGCTGACCCCGTGGCGCAGGTTGACGCGATAGATGCCGCGGCCGCCCTGCACGGGCCGATGGTGGACCGCGAAGACCACGGCGTCGCCCTGGCGCAGCGGCACGACCTCGGCCCGTGACTGCATGCGCGGGCGTTGCTCGGTCAGCACGAACTCGCCGCCCTCGAAATCGCGGCCGGGCTCCGACAGCAGGATGGCGATCTGCAGCGGGAAGACGTGCTCGCCGTAGAGGTCCTGGTGCAGGCAGTTGTAGTCACCCGGGCCGTAGCGCAACAGCAGAGGCGTTGGCCGCACCTGGCCGGCCGCGTGGCAGCGCGCGACGTATTCGGCGTGCGTCTTCGGATACCGCGACCGCTCGCCCAGGGCCGTGTTCCAGCGGTTGGCGATCTCCGCCAGCGGCGGGTACAGCGCCGTCCGCAACTCGGCCACCGGCTCGGGCAGGGGATAGGCGAAGTAGCGGTACTCGCCGCTGCCGAAGCCGTGGCGGGCCATGACCACGGTCGAGCGGAAGCCCTCGCCGTCGTAGCGAGCGGCCATGACCTCGCACTCGGCGGGCGAGAGCAGGCCCGGCAGTATCGCGCAGCCGTGGGCGTTGAGGTCGCGCTCGGCCTCGGCCCAGTCGATGTCTTGCGGCGTCATGCGCGGGAAATGGCGGTCCGGCGCGACGGCGCCAAGCCGCTGCGCGGATGGCGTGTCCGGATTGCGCGACCGGCGCACCGCCCTTAGATAGCCGGCTTCACATGGAGGAGCAGGCCGATGCGGCTCGCGCTGGACAACCCGATCACCCATCGCGTCCACGCCGCCGAGATCGCCCATGCCTTCGCCCTTCGTCACGCTCGACAGCCTCAGCTTCGCCACCCCTGACGGCCGCAGTCTTCTCGAAAACCTGACCCTCACCTTCGGGGCCGAACGCACCGGCCTCGTGGGGCGCAACGGCGTGGGCAAGTCCACCCTGTTGCGCCTCGTCCTGGGTGAGCTGACGCCGACCGGCGGGGCCGTCGTGGTCCGTGGACGGTTGGGCGTGCTGCGCCAGGCCCTGATCCCGCCGGTGGGGTCTGCCGTCGCCGGCCTGCTGGGCGTCGAGGACGATCTGGCTCGGCTCCGCCGGGTCGAGGCCGGCGAAGGTTCCGAGGACGACTTCGCCGAGGCGGACTGGACCCTGGAGGCGCGGCTGGAGGCGGCGCTGGCCGACGTCGACCTGGCCGGCCTCGATCTCACCCGGCCCGCCTCGACGCTGAGCGGCGGGCAGGTGACCCGGGCGACGCTCGCGGGCCTGCTGGCGAGCGAACCGGACCTGCTGATCCTGGACGAACCGACCAACAACCTCGACGCCGCCGCCCGGGACCTGGTGGCCGAGGTGCTCGGGCGCTGGAAGGGCGGGGCGATCGTGGTCAGCCACGACCGCGCGCTTCTGCGCCGCATGGACCGGATCGTCGAGCTCTCGGGCCTGGGCGCTCAGGTGTTCGGCGGCGGCTACGACCTCTATGCCGAGCGCAAGGCCGAGGCGGAAGCCGCCGCCGCCCGCGACCTCGCCGACGCCCAGAAGCAGGCCGCCCGGGTCGCCCGCGACGTCCAGGCAGCCGCCGAGAGCAAGGCGCGCCGGGACGCCGCCGGCAAGCGCTCCCGAGCCAAGGGCGACCAGCCCAAGATCATGCTCGATTTCCGCGCCGAGCGGGCCCAGGCCAGCGGCGGGCGCGAGAAGCGCCTGGCGGAACGGATGAGCGGCGAGGCGGCCGAGGCGCTGTCGATCGCCGAGGCGCGGGTGGAGCAGGTGCGCCGCCTCGCCTTCGACCTGCCGCCATCCGGCCTGGCGGCGGGCAGGACCGTGCTGGCGTTCGAGGATGTGGGCTTCGGCTATCCCGGTGATCCGCCGCTGATCGCCGGCCGCTCGCTGCGGATCACGGGGCCCGAGCGGGTGGCGGTCTGCGGCTCGAACGGTTCCGGCAAGACGACGCTCATTCGCCTGGCCGCGGGAGAGCTACAGCCGACAGCGGGCCGGATCGTCCACGGGGTGAAGGCGGCCTTCCTCGACCAGCAGACGGCCTTGCTGGGTCACGACGCGACCCTGGTCGCGGCGTTCCGGCGCCTGAACCCGGCGTCCGGGGAGAACGCCGCCCGCGCAGCGCTGGCCCGCTTCCTGTTCCGCAACACTGCCGCGGAGAAGCCCGTGGTAGCGCTGAGCGGTGGCGAACGCCTGCGCGCCGCCCTGGCCTGTGTGCTGCTGGGCGACCACCCGCCGCAACTCCTGATCCTGGACGAGCCGACCAACCACCTGGACCTGGACTCCATCCATGCGGTCGAGGCGGCGCTGCGCGGCTACGACGGCGCGCTACTGGTGGTCAGCCACGACCGGGATTTCCTGGAGGCGGTGGGGGTGCAGCGGGAGATCGTGCTCGGATAGGCCCGGACAGGCCAGCGCCCCTCCACCACATTCGTGGTCCCCCTCCCCCGAAATGGGGGGAGGAACTTGAGCCCCGTTCCTCACCCGCGTGAGCGGGGGAGGGGGACCACGAAGCGGCGGAGGGGGCGCTGCGCTACCCGAACCCCTCCGCCATCACCACGATCGCGTCCGACCCTGCCACCCGGTCCCGGGAAATCTCCCGGTACTCCGGCGAGTCCGCCCACGCCCTGGCGGCCTCACGGCTGTCGAAGGCCAGGACGACCAGCTTGCGGCCGTCCCAGTCGCCCTCCATCGGCTGGGGCTTCTCGTCGGAGACCAGCAGCCGTCCGCCGTATTGCCGCAGCACCGGCAGGAACGCCGCGGCGTAGCGGCCGTAGGGCTCGCGGTCGTGGATGGCCACGCGGGCCACGACGTAGGCGCTCATGCCGCCGCCTTCCGCACGACGCGGAACACCGCATTGGCCCGGGCGCACGGCTGGCCGTCGGCGGTGACGAAGGCCTGGGTGAAGCAGAGCGTGCCACCCGGCTTCACGAACACCGTGTCGAACTCCAGCCACTGGCGCTGGAGCGCCGAGCCCAGGAAGTCGACGGTGAGGTTCACGGTGACCAGGCTGGAGAGGTCGCCCAGCCTGCGCGCGCAGGACAGGCCCATGGCGTTGTCCGCCAGGGTCGAGATCAGCCCGCCGTGGACGAAGCCGCGGCTGTTGGTGTGGGCCGGCCCGGCGCGCAGGCCCAGGATGACGGTGTCGCCCGAAAAGCGTCGGTACAACGGCTCCCATGGGTCGGTGACGGGGCTCTTGCGGTCGTGCCGTTCGAACCCCTCAGGGATGTCCAGGATCGCTTCCATGGCGTCACGCGGCCGCCAGCCGGGCCAGGCTCTCGAGCGTGCCGTGGCAGGCCCGCGCCGCCTCGGCGCCCTTCAGCCGGAAGTGGCTGTGGAAGAAGCCGTTGTGGACCTCGGTCTCCTGGTAGTGGTGCGGCGTCAGCACCACCGAGAACACCGGGGTCTCGGTGCTGAGCTGCACCTGCATCAAGGCCTGGACCACCGTCGAGGCGACGAAGTCGTGGCGATAGATGCCGCCGTCGACCACGAAGGCCGCGCCGACGATCGCGGCGTAGCGGCCCGTGCGGGCCAGGGTCTGGGCGTGCAGCGGGATCTCGAACGCGCCCGGGGTCTCGAAGCGCTCCACCGTCTCGGGCGGGAAGCCCAGCTTCGCCATCTCGTCCATGAACCCCGCATAGGCCTCGCGGACGATGTCGGCGTGCCAGAGGGCGTGGACGAAGGCGATGCGGCCGGCGCGGAAGGCGCCGTTGGCGGTGGGGAACTCCAGCGTGGGTTTGGAGGCAGTTTGGGTCATGGTCTTCTCCCTGACCGGGTTCAAAGGACCACGACTCAGGGGCAGGCCGCCCGCGCACAGACGGAATCCCGCCGGTGCTGCGCACGACCGTTCTCATAACCGGACTATGACCGTCGGCCCCGGGATCGCACCGGAATCTGCTCGTCCTTCGCGGCCGAAGCCGTGAAGCGCCCGCGGGCTCGTCCCACCGCCAATCGCTTGGGAGGAGGCATTACCGCCGGTGGGGAGTTTCACCCCGCCCTGAGAACGTAGGCCGCCGGAACCTCCGACGGCATCTTCAGCATAGGCATATTCCCCAACGTCAAACAAGTGTTTGAAAGCGAGCCGCGGGCTTGCCCCGCCATCCCGGCATGCACAGCTATGGTGCAGTTTGGAGGAGGCTTCCCATGTTCGACCATCTGTCCCTCGGCGTCCGGGACCTCGAGGCGGCCCGCGAGTTCTACGACGCCTTCTTCGCCCCGCTGGGCGCCGCCGTCTCGTCGGCGTCGGCCAAGGAGCTGGCCTACGGCCCGGGCGGGCAGGCCGGCCTCTTCTACCTTTATCCGGTCAGCGGCGATCAGGTGGCGGGCCTAGGCGCCCACTTGGCCTTCACCGCCGACAGCCGCGCCGCGGTGGACGAGGCCTATCGGCAGGCGGTGGAGCACGGCGCCACGACGATCCGCGCGGCCGGGGCGCACCCTGACATCGCGCCCACCTACTACGGTTGCGTGATCCTGGACCCGGATGGCAACAAGCTGGAGATCGTCGCCGGCACGATGCACTAGGCCACGGAGATCAGGCTCGCTTGTTCAGGGTGATGGCGGTGGCGTTGCCGCCGGCCTTCTGGACGCCGCCGGCGCCGTAGGTCGTCCCCTGGGTCCGCTGGCTGGCGACCTCGTCGGCGATGCACTTCACCAGGCCCTCGGTGACCGTGCGGGCGGCCTCGATGGCGCGGCCCTGGCGGGCGAGCACGGCGTCGAAGGCCTCGGTGGCGCGCACCAGCCGGGTGCGGGACGCCAGGGGCGCGGCCTCGACCAGGCGCGGGTCGGCGCGCACGCGGGTGCTCTCGTGGCGGTATAGGTTGGCAAGCCGCGAGGTCTCGTCCAGCAGGGCGGCGGCGTCCTGCGGCCGGCGCTGCTCGAAGGCCTGGGCCTGCTGCGCGACCAGTTCGGTCAGCCGTTCGGTGAGGATGACGAGCTGTTCGACGCGGTCGGCGGCGTCGCTGGCGGCGATGGCCATTATTGGAGCCCCTGCAGCTTCAGGATTTCACGCTGGACGGTGTCGGCCAGGCCGATGCCGCCGGACCTGGCGACCTGCTTGCCCATGGCCTCGGTCATCATTGAGCGGAACATCTCCTCGCCCGCGCCGCCGCCGAAGGGGCCGTCGGTCTCCAGGCCCTGGAACATGTGCTGGAACATGGTCGAGAGGAACTGCGCCTCGAACTTCTGGCCGGCGTCCTTGGCCTTGGACCGCGCCAGGTCGGCGGTGGTCGTCTGGGCGGTCGGCGCCAGCAGGGCGGGCGAGATCGTGGCGGGCGAAATCAGTCCGGCCATCACATCACCTCGATTTCGGCCTGGAGGGCGCCCGCAGCCTTGATGGTCTGCAGGATGGAGATCATGTCGCGCGGGGTGACGCCCAGGGCGTTCAGGCCGGCGACCAGGTTGGACAGCGAGGTCCCGGACCGCACGGTCAGGAACTGCTTGCCCTTCTCCTCTTCCACGGAGACGTCGGACTGCGGGACCACCGTGGTCTCGCCGCCGCGGGAGAAGGCCCCGGGCTGGCTGACCGCGGGCTGCTCGCGCACCGTGATGGTCAGATTGCCCTGCTGGATGGCCACGGTGGAGACGCGGACCGCGTCGCCCATGACGATTACGCCGGCGACCTCGTCGATCACAACCTTGGCGCCGCTGTCCGGCTCGACAGTCAGGTTCTCGACCTGGGCCATGAAGCTGACCATGTTCTGGCCGGCCGGCGGCCGGATCGCGACGATGGTCGGGTTCTCGGCCAGCGCCGTGCCCGGATAGGCGCCGTTGACCACGTCGGCGATGCGGCGGGCGGTGGTGAAGTCGGGATTGCGCAGCGTCAGGCGCATCTGCGCCATGTTGGCGAGCTGGAAGCCGATCTCGCGCTCGACGCTGGCTCCGCCGGCGATGCGGCCCGCCGTGGGAACCCCCTTCAGCACCGTGGAGCCGGATGCGCCGCCGGCGCTGACCGAGCCGGTCTGCACCGTGCCCTGGGCCACTGCATAGGCCTGGCCGTCGGCGCCCAGCAGTGGGGTGACCAGCAGCGTGCCGCCCAGCAGGCTCTTGGCGTCACCCAGGGCCGACACCGAGGCGTCGATCTGGGCGCCCGGGGCGGCGAAGGGCGGCAGCTTGGCGGTCACCATCACGGCGGCCACGTTCTTGGTGTTGAGGTTGGCGTCGCGGACGTTGACGCCCAGCCGCTCCAGCATCGCCTCGAGGCTCTGCTTGGTGAAGGGGGCGTTCCGCAGCGCGTCGCCGGTGCCGTTCAGCCCGACCACGATGCCGTAGCCCACGAGCTGGTTCTCGCGCACGCCCTCGAACTCGACGATGTCCTTGATGCGGGACTTGGCGAGCGCCGGCTGGGCCACGAGGGCCGCCGCGGCGAGGATCAGGGCGAAGAGGAGACGGACCGGACGCATGTCGACCTTCGGGCGCAAATGTTCGCGAACCCTGATGCGAGAGCCGTGCCAGTTGGAAAGCACAATAAAATCAGTGACCGGCTGGGCCGGTGGGCAGTTTCGACTAGGCAGAAAGAGCCACCTGTTAACCATGCTTCAAGCTTGGGGCGCGATCTTGCCTGGGACGAGTCAGAGGTCGGGCGTCCACTCCATGAAAGTCTCAGGAACAGGCGGTCCATCGCAGGCGGCGGGGGGCAAGCCCGCCGCGCGTACGGGCGGCGGGGCCGGGTTCCAGCTGTCGGGCGTTTCGGCGCCGGCCGCGCCGGCTCAGGTGTCGGGCGCGGCGGGCGTGTCCAGCGTCATGGGTGTGCAGGCCCTGCTGGCGCTGCAGGACGTGGAATCGCCCACGGAACGCAAGCGCCGCTCGGTCCGCCGGGCCGGCAAGCTGCTGGACCAGCTCGAGGACCTGAAGGTCGCCCTGCTGGGCGGGGAGCTGTCGCAGAGCCAGCTGGACGGGCTGGCCCGCGCCGTCCGCGAGCAGCGTTCGGCCACCGACGATCCGAAATTGGAAGCCGTTCTTGACGAGATCGAAACCCGGGCCGCGGTAGAGTTGGCGAAACTGGAGGCGGCCGGACGGCGTTGATAAATGCGTTCGTCATTTCGGCGACGTTGAAACGAGCGATCGTTTTGCTATACAGCCGGCGCGTGTCTCAGGGTTTCCAGGGGGCGTGAGGTTTTCATGAAGACAGCCATAGTTCTGGCTGAAAGTCCTGAATATCGTCCTTCCGAGGACGAGGAGTTCATGAACGAGCGACAGCTTGAGTATTTCAAGCAGAAGCTCCTGGCGTGGAAAGAAGACATCCTCCGCGAATCTCGCGAGACGCTGTCCCATCTCCAAAAGGAAACTGAGAACCACCCGGACCTAGCGGACCGGGCGTCCTCGGAGACCGACCGCGCTCTTGAACTCCGCACGCGGGATCGTCAGCGTAAATTGATCTCCAAGATCGACGAGGCCCTGCGCCGGATCGAGGACAACTCGTATGGGTACTGCGAAGAGACCGGGGAGCCCATCGGGCTGGCCCGCCTTGACGCCCGTCCCATCGCGACGCTGAGCCTGGAAGCCCAGGAACGGCACGAGCGGCGCGAGCGCGTCCACCGCGACGACTGACGTTCTTCCCAGGGGGAAGGGGCTCAGGAGGCGGCGAGCGATCGCCGCCTAGCCGCGCCCCGTCGCATGCCTGCGCCGCAAGGTCAGCGTCTCCCAGGCGGCGGCGGTGACCAGCGCGGCCGTGGCCGCGGCCGATAGCGCCAATGGGGTCAGATAGGGCGCGGCGAAGGCCGTGAGCCCCAGCAGGGCCAATCCGCCCGCGCGCGGGGCCGAGATCACCTTGAACACCGCGTGCTTGAACCAGAGGCCGCCGACAAGGAACAGGGCCGGCCCGCCCAGGATCAACCAGATCGCCGGCGTTTCCGCGTGTCCCATCGGGTGCGCGAGCGCCAGTTCGTCGCCAGCCGCTGTGACGATGATCCCGGCGACGACCGGAATGTGGGCGTAGGTGTAGGCGATCCGCGCGATGCGGCCGGGATCGTCGGACTCCGCGATCGCACGGGACGCCGCGTCGGCGTGGGCGTCGAAGTAGATCCACCACATGGCGATGGCGCCGGCGAGGCTGGCGACGGCCGCGCCGATCGCGGGTGCGTCCCAGGCATGCTGGGCGAAGGTGGCGCCGGTCACCAGCACCGACTCGCCCAGGCAGATGATGATGAAGAGGCCGCAGCGCTCGGCCATGTGGGCGCCTTCCACCTTCCAGTCGCTCGTGTCGCTCCGACCCAGGCCCGGGGCCCAGTATCCGACCACGGCGGCCAGGTACTCGACCCCCAGCGCAGCGGCCCAAAGCCCCAGCTGCGCCGCTGGGGGACCGAACGCGCCCCCGGCCCAGAGCGCGGCCGACAGGGAGAACCAGCAGGTCATCCGCACGAAGGTGGCGCGCAGGCTGGCGTCGCGGCGGCTCGCCCAGAGCATGAACAGCGTCCGGCCGAGCTGCACGGAGGCGTAGGCCAGGGCGAACGGCGCGGCGCGCTCGCCGAACGCCTGGGGCAGGGAGGTCGACATCACCAGCCCGACCGCCATCAGGACGAACAGCATCGCCCGGACGGTCGGATGGTCGGGGTCGAGCCAGTTGGTGGCCCAGGTGGTGTAGATCCACGCCCACCACACCGCGAGCATGAGCAGGACCGTGTGCACAGCGCCCGCGAGGTCGAGGTGCGCCAGCAGGCTGTGGCTGAGCTGGGTGACCGCGAAGACGAACACCAGGTCGAAGAACAGCTCGACGTTGGTGACCCGGGCGTGGCGTCCGCGGACGCGTTCGCGCAGCATTGGTCGTGTCATGGCGCCTCCCGACGCGATGCTAGGCGTTCCATCCGCGGCAGGACAACGGGAGACGCGTCATGGTGAAAGTCGTCGGTATCGACCACCTCGCGATTCGGGTGAGCGATTTCGCCGCCTCGAAGAGCTTCTACGGCAAGCTGTTCCCGTTCCTGGGCTTCGAGATCCTGGACGAGTTCGCGGACGCCATGGGTTGGACCAATGGCAAGACCCGCTTCTGGATCTCGCCGTGCGAACCGGGCCGCCATCGCCAGCACCGCACGGGCGACGTGGGCTTCCACCACTACGCCTTCGAACTGCAGAGCCGGGCGGAGGTCGACGAGCTGGAGGCCTTCGTGAAGAGCCTGGGCGCGACCATCGTCGACCCGGCGGGCGAGTACTACGAGGACTATTACGCCGTGTTCTTCCTCGATCCCGATGGCCTCAAGCTCGAGGGCATGAAATACGGCGAACTGACCGCCAAGGCGGGGAGGGGCGCTTGAGGTTTTGCTCAGACGTTCCTGCCAAGCTATATATGCTCAAAGTGAGCATTAGTCCGGACGGGAGCTGTCGGTGACGCAGGCGTTCCACTCGATCCACACCCACGGCTTCGTCCGCGCGGCGGTCTGCACGCCGGCGGTGCTGCCGGGCGACCCGGGTTTCAACGCCGCCGAGACGCTGCGCATGGCGCGGCAGGGCGACGTCGAGAGCTGCGACCTGATGCTGTTCCCCGAGCTGGGGCTGTCGGCCTACGCCATCGACGACCTGTTCCTGCAGGATGCGTTGCTGAAGCGGGTGGAGGCCGAGATCGGGGCCCTGGCCGAGGCCAGCAAGGGCCTGAAGCCGGTGCTGATCGTGGGCGCGCCGGTGGCGGTGAACGGCCGGCTCTACAATTGCGCCGTCGCCATCTCGCGCGGCCGGATCCTGGGCGTCACGCCGAAAAGTTTCCTGCCCAACTATCGGGAATATTACGAGAAACGCTGGTTCGCACCGGGCGCAGGTGTCACCGGCCTGGAGACGCGGCTGGCGGGCCAGACGGTCCCCTTCGGCACGGACCTGGTGTTCGAGGCCGAGGACCTCGCCGACTTCACCTTCCACCTGGAGGTCTGCGAGGACTTCTGGGCGCCGCTGCCCCCCTCGACCGCCGGCGCCATGGCCGGGGCCCTCATCCTCTGCAACCTGTCGGCGTCGAACATCGTCGTGGGCAAGGCCGATGACCGCGAGGTGCTGTGCGCCAGCCAGTCCATGCGCTGCCAGGCGGCATATCTCTATTCCGCCGCGGGGCCGGGGGAGAGCACCACGGACCTGGCCTGGGACGGCCAGGCCTCGATCCACGAACTGGGCCGCCGGCTGGCCGAAACCGACCGCTTCCCGGCCGGCTCGGAGATGGCGGTGGCCGACATCGACGTCGGACGCCTGCGCCTGGAGCGGATGCGCACGCCCACCTTCAACGACGGCGCCGTCGCCGCGGGGCATCCGGAGAAGAACTTCCGTCGTGTCCGTTTCGTCCACCAGCCACACTTCGACGACGTGGGCCTGATCCGGCCGCTGGACCGGTTCCCCTTCGTGCCGGACGACCCCGCGCGCCTGGACAAGGACTGCTACGAGGCCTTCAACATCCAGGTCCAGGGTCTGGCCAAGCGGATCCAGGCCACCAAGTCCAAGCACATCGTCATCGGCGTGTCGGGCGGCCTGGACTCGACCCACGCCCTGATCGTCGCCGCCAAGGCGTTCGACGCCGTCGGCCTGCCGCGCGAGAACATCCTGGGCTTCACGATGCCGGGCTTCGCCACCAGCGAGGGGACCAAGGCGAACGCCTGGGCGCTGATGAAGGGCCTGGGCGTAACCGGCGAGGAGATCGACATCCGGCCGACGGCTAGGCTGATGCTGGAGGAGATGGGCCACCCGTTCGCGAACGGCGAGCCGGTCTACGACATCACCTTCGAGAATGTGCAGGCGGGCCTGCGCACCGACTACCTGTTCCGGCTGGCCAACCAGCGCGCGGGCTTCGTGCTGGGCACCGGCGACCTGTCGGAGCTGGCGCTGGGGTGGTGCACCTACGGCGTCGGCGACCAGATGAGCCACTACAACGTCAACGGCTCGCTGGCGAAGACCCTGATCCAGCACATGATCCGCTGGGTGGTGAAGACCAAGCAGTTCGACGACGGCGCCTCGGCGACCCTCATGTCGATCCTGGGCACCGAGATCTCGCCGGAACTGGTGCCGGCCGACGCCACCGGGGCCATCCAGAGCACCCAGGCCAAGGTCGGCCCCTACGAGCTGCAGGACTTCAACCTGTTCCACATCACCCGGTTCGGGCTGAAGCCGTCCAAGGTGGCGTTCCTGGCCTGGCACGCCTGGCATGACGTGAAGCAGGGCGAGTGGCCCGAGAACTTCCCCGACGAGGCGCGCAACGCCTACGACCTGGCGACCATCAAGCGCTGGCTGGGGGTGTTCCTGTTCCGCTTCTTCGAGATCAGCCAGTTCAAGCGCTCGGCGATGCCCAACGGCCCGAAGGTGATCTCGGGCGGGGCGCTCTCGCCGCGTGGCGACTGGCGGGCGCCCAGCGACGGCAATGCGCGGGTGTGGCTGGATGAGCTGGAAGCGGGAGTGCCTTAGAATTTCTCCCTCCCCATGAAGGGGAGGGACGAGGTTCAACGCACCGCCGGCTGGCAGGCCGCCACGGCCCTCGCAGCCCTGCGTTCGGCCCATTTGCGGGTCAGCCAGCGATACAGCGGCACGATCCCGTCGACCCAGTAGCCGAACGGAACGTCCTTATGGATGCGGTGCAGTTCTTCCATGTCCATCTCCCGTCGGGATTGCCCTGTCGCTAGGGAAGATGGCCCTCATGCCGGTGGTGTTCAAAGCGGTTCTCCTGCTGTATTCATAAGTCACCCTTATGTCTGATCCGCTCATCACGCTGCCGCTAAGCGCCATTCGAGTGTTCGAGGCCGCCGCCCGGCTGGGCAGCTTCACGCGCGCTGCGGAAGAACTGGGCATGACCCAGGCGGCGGTCAGCTGGCAGGTGAAGGCCCTGGAGAAGCGGCTGGACCAGGCGCTGTTCCGCCGGCTGCCGCGCGAGGTGGCTCTGACCCCCGCCGGCGAGCGGCTGGCCCGGGCGGCCACCGAGGCGATGGGCGCCCTGCGCAGCGCGATCGGCGACATCACGGACAGCGGGTCCGGCGTGCTGTCGATCACCGTGCTGCAGACCTTCGCCACGCAATGGCTCGCGCAGCGCCTGGGCGCCTTCCAGGTCGAGCATCCCGAGATCGCCGTGCGGCTGGACTCCTCCCAGCGGCTGGTCGACCTGATGCGCGACGAGTTCGACGTCGGCATCCGCGGCAGCCGGGACGGGCAGTGGCCGGGCCTGGAGGCGATCTATCTCTTCCCCTCCGCCCAGACCGTGCTGGCGACGCCCCAAGCCATGGCGGCCCTCGGGCCGGATCCGCGGCCGGAGGACCTGCTGAAGGTCGAGCGGGTGGGTTCGGAGCGGGAGTGGAACGCCTGGTTCGCGAACGCCGGCGTCGCCGGATCGCCGGCCGAATCGTCAGCGGCGCTCCGCATCACGGCGGACACCCAGGTGCTGGAGGTGGCCACGGCCGTCGCCCGGGGCGCAGTCGCCATCGGCTCGCCGGTGATGTTCGGCGCCGACATCGCGGCCGGGCGGCTATGCCAGCCCTTCGAGATCTATATCAGCGATACGGGCGGCTACTGGCTGGCCTATCCGCAGGACCGCCGCCGGGCTCGCAAGATCGCGGCGTTCCGCACGTGGCTGCTGGACCAGGTGCGGGCCGATCCCACGGCCCAGCGCCAGGTGGCGCGCCGGGCCGCGGGGGAAGGGGCCTAGAAGCGGTAGCTGGCCGTCACGCGGTAGCTGTCGAACTTGAACTTGTCCGACGTGCGCAGGAAGTCCGTGCCGCTGGGGTTGGTCAGCAGGAAGGGGTTGGTGGCCGGCGTCGCACCCGAGTTGCCGGCGCGGACGGTGTAGTCGTCGTCCTTCAGGCTGGTCCGGATCCATTCGACGCCCACCGTCACGTTCGGCATCAGCTTGCGCTCATAGCCCAGGCCGATCTGGTAGCCGTTGGCGTCGCCGCCGCCGTCCCGGGTGAAGCTGTTGGCCGTGTTGGTGGTGTTGAAGCTGTGCTTCATGTTCCCCCGGGCGTAGCCGCCGGTGGCGTAGAACAGGTTGTCGCCCATGGCGTAGCCGCCGCGGGCGCGGACGGCCCACAGGTCGTTCAGCTTGCGGTTGAAGGAATAGGCCGCCGGGGTGGTCGAGAAGGCCGTGACCGCGTCGTTCAGCTGGACCTGGGTGTATTCGACCAGGCCGCCGACCACGAACGCGCCGATCTGGTAGTCGTAGCCCAGGCGCGCGCTCATCTCGACGTCGGTGTCGTCGTCCTTGCGGCAGCCGCCGGCCGCGGCGTTGGTGTTGAACGACCCGCCGCAGAAGCCCGGCGAGAAGGCGTTGGCGCCGGCCGCCGTGGTCACGGTCTCGCCGAAGGTCCCGTCGAGGTTCTTGTCGAAGCCGATCGTCTCGCCGCCGCTTTCCTTGCGGTCGGCCAGGCCGGCCGAAACGCCGACGTAGGCCCCGGTCCAGGAGGCGTCTTGCGCCTGGGCGGCGCCCGCGGCGAGTAGGGTCAGGGAAGCGGTGGCAAGGAGGAGGTTACGCATCAGGGAGGTCATCCATCTTCTTGTGGGGGACGGCCCATGGCGCGTCCGACCCCCGCTCTACGCGCAGGATCGGGCGTCGGATGCGTCAGCCTGACGCAGTCTGCGGAGGGTGTGACTTTCACCCCACAGTTGTGGGTTCAGCCTCGCCGGCCGACCGCGGCCTCGGACGGGAACGGCTCGCGGCCCTGGCCCACCAGGGCCGCGACGACCTCTTCGACGGTCTCGACGGAGACCCAGGCCTTCATGAACTCCGGCGGAGTCAGGTTTTCGTCGACGGTGTGCTGGAACAGCTTGAACAGCGGCTCCCAGAACCCGCGCGGATTGTAGAACACGACCGGCTTGGCGTGCAGGTCGAGGCGCCGCCACGACAGCAGCTCGACCACCTCCTCCAGGGTGCCGATGCCGCCCGGCAGGATCACGAAGCTGTCCGAACGCTGGAACATGAGCATTTTCCGCTCATGCATGTTGTCGACGATGATGTGCTCGACCATCTCGAGCGCGCGTTCCTTGCCGACCAGGAACGTCGGGATGATGCCCAGCACATCGCCGCCGGCGTTGTGCGCGCCGCGGGCGACCGCGCCCATCAGGCCGACGCCGCCGCCGCCATAGACCAGCTTGATCCCCGCATCGGCGAGGGCCTTGCCCAGGTCGCCGGCCGCGCGCAGGAATTCGGGGTCCGCCGCGTCGGCGGATCCGCAGAACACGCAGGTCGATTCCAGGCGTTGGCTCTGACGCCGCATTACGCTTACTCCAAGGGAAATAGATTAGGGCCGCTTGCTTACGTCGCGCGCAAGCCCAACTAGCTGTCGTGAGGGTTAAGGAGTTTCGACCTGACCGTGAAGAGTCCGCCGGCGTTCATCCGTAAGCGCTCCACAGGCGCGCCGGCCTTCGGGGCCTGAGGTTGGTCCACGCTCACATGGCCCATGCCCGGTTCAGCGGACCGGGCGCCGTCGAGCCGAAGGAGGCCAGGTTCGACTTCTGGGCGTCCATGGCCGACCTCGGCGCCCTGGTCATGCGCTCGGGCGCGCCGCAGCTTCGCCTGCGCATCGCCGCGGCCCTCGTGCTGGTGTTCGTGGGCAAGCTCTGCGGCGTGCTGGCGCCGGTCATGCTGGGCGACGCGATCAACACCCTGACGCCGGCCCAGCAGGGCGGCGTGGTGCTGGGCGGCAGCTTCATCGGCCTGGCCGTGGCCTTCGCGGCCCTGCGCCTCGTGGCCGCCTGCGCGCCCTTCGCCCGGGACGCCGTCTTCACCCGCGTCTCGCAATCGACCATGGCGCGGGCGGCGGTGGAGAGTTTCGCCCATGCTCTGTCGCTGTCGCTGGACTTCCACCAGACCAAGCAGAGCGGGACCCTGTCGCGGATCATCGACCGGGGCGCGCGGTCGACCGACTTCCTGATCCGCAGCCTGATCTTCAGCCTGGGTCCCACCTTCGTGGAGCTGATCCTGGCCATCGGGGTCATGGTGGTGCGGCTGGACTGGCGGTTCGCCAGCACGGCTTTCGTCACCCTGGTGATCTACGCCGTGGTGACCTTCAAGATCACCGACTGGCGGCTGTCGCACCGGCGCGACCTGAACGAGGCCGAGAACCGCGCCGCCGGCCTCTCGGCCGACGCCCTGATCAACTACGAGACCCTGAAGGCCTTCGGCGCCGAGACCCGGCTGGTGGACAGCTACGGCGCCGCCATGAGCCGCTACGTGGACGCCAGCTCCAAGGCCAACGGCTCGCTCAACATGCTGAACGCGGCCCAGTCGCTGATCCTGAACGTGGGCCTGGCCGCCATGACCGTCATGGCCGGCTACGAGGTCTCGGGCGGCCGCCTGCAGGTGGGCGACATCACCATGGCCATCCTGCTGCTGTCGGGCCTCTACGCGCCCCTGGGCATGCTGGGCTTCCAGTATCGCGAGATCCGCCAGGGGCTGATCGACATGGAGCAGATGGTCGACCTGCAGCAGATCGCGCCCGAGATCGTCGACGCCGAGACCGCCAGGCCGCTGCCCCCGGCGAGCGGGGCGGGGGCGGCGATCGCCTTCGAGGACGTCAGCTTCCGCCACGACGCCCGCTCGTCCGGCCTGCTGGGCGTCAGCTTCGAGGCGCAGCCCGGGCAGACGGTCGCTCTGGTGGGCCCCTCGGGCTCGGGCAAGACCACGGCCGTGCGGCTCGCCATGCGCCTGCTGGACCCGCAGGAGGGCCGGGTCACCATCGACGGCGTCGACATGCGCGAGGTGCGCCAGGACGAGCTGCGCCGCGCCGTGGCGCTGGTGCCGCAGGACGTGGCCCTGTTCAACGACACCCTGTTCGCCAACATCGGCTTCGCCCGCCCCGAGGCGACGGCGGAAGAGGTGAGGGCGGCCGCCGACGCCGCCGAGCTGGGCCCCTTCATCGACGGCCTGCCCAACGGGATGGCGACGCGGGTGGGCGAACGCGGCCTGAAGCTGTCGGGCGGCGAGCGCCAGCGGGTGGGCATCGCGCGCGCCCTGCTGGCCAATCCGCGCCTGCTGATCCTGGACGAGGCCACCAGCGCCCTGGACGGCCCCACCGAGGCGGCGATCCAGGAGACCCTGCGCAAGGTCAAGGCCGGCCGCACTACCCTGGTGATCGCCCACCGGCTGTCCACCATCGTCGACGCCGACCAGATCCTGGTCCTGCGCCGCGGCCGCATCGCCGAGCGCGGGACTCACGCCGACCTGCTGGCCAATCAGGGCGAGTACGCCGCCCTCTGGCGACGGCAGACGCGGGAAGCCTAGGCCGAGCCGGCGGGCCGCGCGGCGCCCAGTTCGCCGCGCATCCAGTGCTCGGCGATCCGGCCGCCGCTCTCCGCTAGGCGCCTCAGCTCGGTCCAGTTGAGATCGAGGGCGTTCGAGCCGATCGCCGCGGCCAGGTGTTCCTGGGCGGAGATTCGGTGGAGGCGCAGGGCCCGCAGGCGGTGGGCCAGCCGCGAGCGGGCCGCGCGATCGGCGTGGCACATCCGCTGGAGGTCCGCCAGCGTGTCCAGCTCACGCTGGAGCGGCGCGCTGAGCGCGAAGTCGCGCAGGCGCTTCTCGATCAGCTTGGCGCGCGATTCGCCGTTCGACGGCAGCGGGGTGGTCAGCTCGACCACCACGACATCGGGCGAGCGCGTGGCGCGGACCAGCTCCATGATCGGCGGGTTGGCGCTGTAGCCGCCATCCCAATAGGCCGCGCCATCGATCTCCACGGCCTGCTGCAGCTGCGGCAGGCAGGCCGAGGCGAGGACGGATTCCAGGGTGATCTCGTTCGTGTGGAAGATCCGCGCCCGCCCATCCTCCACCCGCGTCGCGGAGATGAAGAGCTGCACCGGGCTGGTCCGGCGCAGGCGGGCGAAGTCGATCTCCTGGTCCAGCACGTCGCGCAGAGGATTGAGGCCGAAGGGATTGAGGCGGGCCGGCGACAACGGGAACGGCAGCATGTCGAAGGCCGCCAGGGCCGCCGGCGCGGCGAGCGTTCCGCTGAGCGGGAAGGCGTTGCTGAGCTTGCGCCAGACGCGGGAGAGTTTTTCGCGGGCGTGGGCGGCGTCGCCCTCGGCCAGGGCGTCCGCCAGCACCACCGCGTTCACGGCGCCGGCGCTGGCCCCGCTGATGGCCTCGAAGCGGAGCCCGTCGCGCAGGAAGGCGTCGAGGATCCCCCAGGTGAAGGCGCCCAAGGCGCCACCGCCCTGCAGCGCAAGGCAAACGGATCGCACGGGTCTCATGATGCGCTGCAGCATATATCATTTTGCACCGCAACAGAACCAGGAGCGTCGCGGCGGGTTCCCGGCGAGGATCAATCGGCCGCGATCGCCTTGCCCATGCGCACCAGCGGCACGGGAGCGCCGCCGCGGGCGTCCTCGATGGCCTCGATGTCCTCGTAGCCGCACTGGCTGTAGAGGGCGCGGCCCGACAGGGTGGCCATCAGCTCCACCCGGCGGAAGCCCTCGGCGCGGGCCGCGGCCTCGCACAGCTCCAGGATCAGCCGGCCCACGCCGCGGCGGGCGAAGTCGGGGTGGGTGTACATGGCGCGCACCCGCGCGGCCTCAGTGGCCGGGTCCAGCAGGGCGGCGTCGCGGCCCGGGGTGTGGTCGCCGCCATAGAGGGTGGCGCGCCGGCTCCAGCCGCCGCAGCCGGCGATGCGGCTCCCGCCTTGTCCTTCGGAGACCGCCTCGACGATGAAATAGGTGCCGTCGAGCAGGAGCTGACGGTCCAGGCCCATGATCATCCGGCTGGAGGCGATCTGGGCGGGGTCCAGGAAGCCGCGCTGCAGCTCCGCGATCGCCGCGTCCATCACCTCGGCCAGGGCAGGCGCGTCCTCAGGCCGCGCGATGCGGTGCGTCAGCTCGTCCGGCACGATCTATTCCGCGGCGCGTGGCACGTCGTCGTTGCCGACGCTGGGCTGCAGCAGCGCGCGCTTGGGCGCCGGCTTGCCGACTGTATGGTCGCGGACCCAGCCGAAGCGGCGCGAATAGACCTTGGGCGCGGCCAGCATCACCGGGGTCAGGACCAGGGTCAGCAGGGTGGCGAAGGACAGGCCCCAGACCACGGCGGCCGAGAGCTGCACCCACCACTCCGACCCGGGCGCCTTGTACTCGATGTGGCCGGTGTGGAAGTTCGGGTGGATCTGGAACATCAGGGGCAGCAGGCCCACCACGGTCACCAGCGTGGTCAGCAGCACCGGCCGGAAGCGTTGGGCGGCGGCGCGGATGGCGGCCTCGTCGGCCAGGTAGCCGGCGTGGCGCAGGTGGTAGTAGGTGTCCACCAACACGATGTTGTGGCCCACGACGACGCCGAACAGGGCCACGACGCCCGTGCCCAGCATGATCACCGACACATAGTTGAAGGTGCCGCCCAGGTTCACCTGGACTCCCAGCAGCACACCGACGGTCGACAGGATCACCGCCGAGAGCGTCACCAGCACGCCGTAGAAGCTGTTGAACTGCCAGAGCAGGATCACGAACATCATGAACAGCGAGGCGGCCATCGCGGTCATGAAGAACTTGGCCGCGTCGGCGCCTTCCTCGTCGGCGCCCACGAACTTCCAGGTGACGGCCGGGTCGATCGGGGCCTTCTCCAGCCAGGGCTTAAGCTGGGCGATCTTCTGGTTGGCGGCGACGCCCTCCACGGCGTTGGCCTGGACGATGACGATCCGCTGGCCGCCCCGGCGCATGATCTGGGTCACCTGCTGGCCCGGCACCCGCTTGATGAAGTAGCTGGCCGGCACGGGGCCGGTCGGCGTCGTGATCTTCAGCTGCTCCAGCGCGGCGACGTTGCGGGCGCTGGCCGGGAAGCGGACGCGGATGTCCAACTCGTCCTCGGCGTCGTCCGGGCGATAGCGGCCCATCAGCACGCCGCCGGTGAGGAACTGGATGGTCTGGCCCACCGACAGCACGTCGACGCCGTAGCGGCCGGCGGCTTCGCGGTCGACCGCCAGGTTCCACTCGATGCCGGGCGAGGTGCGGTTGTCCTCCAGCTCCATGAGCTGCGGATCCTGCGCCAGCTTGGCCTTCACGAGGTCGGCGGCGCGGTTGAGGGCGGCGGGGTCGTGGCTCTGCAGCTGGACCTGGATGTCCTTGCCGACGGGCGGGCCGTTCTGCGGCCCACGCACCTCGATCTGCAGGCCCGGAATGTCCTTCACCCGGCTGCGCACGTTGTTCTCGATGTCCTTGCCGCGCAGCCCGAGCGCCAGGCGGTCCTCATAGTCGAGGAAGTCGACGCGGACGCGGCCGATGGTGTCGTTCGGCGCCGAATTCGGGCCGCCGTTCGAGGTGAAACCGCCGGCGCGGACGTAGAAGGACTCCACGCCCTTGATCCCTGTCAGCCGGCTCTCGACCTGGCGCACCAGGCCGTCCTGGGCCTCGGGCGACATGTTGCCCCGCGCCTTGACGAACACCTGGGTGAACTCGGGGTCGTCCTCGAAGAAGAATTCGGTGCGGTGAGGGGTCTTGGCGTACCAGAAGCCGATCGCGAACACGATGAGCAGCGCGCTCGCCAGCGTCCGGGTGGGGTGCGCGGCGAGCATGGTCAGGGTCCGGGAATACCAGCCCATGAAGCCCTTCATCTCGCGTGGGTCGCCGTGCTCGGACTTCACGATCTCGGCGAGGTGCTCCTCGTCGATCGCGGTCTTGCGCGCGAAGAGCGAACCCAGGGCGGGGGTGAAGATCAGGGCCACGAAGATCGAGGCGCCCAGCACGAAGAACAGGGTCAGCGGCAGGAAGCTCATGAACTTCCCGGCGATCGAGTTCCAGAACATGAACGGCACGAAGGCGCAGAGCGTCGTCAGCGTGCCGTTGGCCACCGGCCAGAACATCCGCTTGCCCGCGGCGGCGAAGGCTTCCTCCTTGGGCAGGCCCTCGGCCATGCGCCGGTCGGCGTACTCCACCACCACGATGCCGCCGTCCACCAGGATGCCGACGGCCAGCACCATGCCGAACATGACCATCATGTTCAGCGTCACGCCCATGCCGTTGATCATCAGGAAGGCCAGCATGAAGCAGATCGGGATCGAGGCGCCGACCATCAGGCCCTGCCGGATCCCCAGGCTGGCCACGATGATCATCATCACCAGCAGGCTGGCCATCAGCAGGCCCGACTCCAGCACCACCAGCGTCCGGCCGATGAACTCGCTCTCGTCGTAGATGTAGTTGAGCTGGACGGTGGCGGGCCACCGCTTGGCCTCGGCCTCGGTGACCTTCTTCACCGTCTTTACGGTGTCGAGGATGTTGGCGCCGCCGCGCTTGGAGACTTCCAGGATGAAGGCGGGGTGGCCGTTGAAGCGGCTGATCGAGGTGGCTTCCTTGAACGTCCGGCGCACCTCACCGATGTCGCCCACGGTGACCAGCCGGTCGCCGTTGCGCTTGATCGGCAGGGCCAGGATGTCGTGCGGGTCCTCGACCACGCCCGGCACCTTCACCGCGAACTGGCCCGTGCCGGAGCGCAGGCTGCCCGCGGGGACCAGCTGGTTGTTGCGACCGATCACCTGGGCCAGCTCGCCCGTGGTGACGTTGTAGGCCTCCATCCGCAGCGGATCGATCTCGACCTCGAGCACCTCCTCGCGGCCGCCGCTCATGAAGACTTCGAGGACGCCGTCGGTGGCTTCCAGCCGGTCCTTCAGGCTGCGGGCCACGCGGTGCAGCTCGCGCTCGGGCGCGGCGCCGGAGATGACGATGCCGATGATCGGCTCCCCCGAGAAGTTGGCCTCCTGGATGATCGGCTCTTCGGCGTCGGGCGGGAACTTGCCGCGCGCCAGGTCGACCTTGGCGCGGACGTCCTCCAGCGCCTTGTCCTTGTTGAAGTCAGCCTCGAACTCCAGGGTCACGATGGCCGCGCTCTGGCGGGCCACGCCGTTCATCGACTTGATGCCCTGGATGGTCTGGAGCTCCAGCTCCAGCGGCTTGACCAGCAGGCGCTCGGCGTCCTCCGGCGAGACGCCAGGGTAGGGGACGACCACCGAGATGTAGGGCAGGTCGATGTCGGGCTCGGATTCCCGCGGCATCGACAGATAGGCGAACAGGCCGAAGAGCGCCGCGATCAGCGTCACGCCCAGGACGACCTTGCGCCGCTTGATGGCTCCGTCGATCAGCGGACCGATCATGTTTCTCTCCCCGGCCGCTTGGTCCTAGCGGACCTGAGCGACCCGAACCTTCTGGCCGTCGGCCACGAACGACTGGCCCACGGTGATGACGTTCACCGCGCCCTTCAGGCCGCTGATCCACATGCCGTCCCGCGTCTCTTCCAGCACGGTCACCGGCGAGAAGGCTACGCGGCCGTCGGCCAGGACGTAGCGGACGCCCTGGCGGCCCGCGGCGTCCAGCACCAGGGCCGAAACCGGCACCAGGTGGGCGGCGCCCGCGCCGGCGGCGATCCGCAGGTCGGCCGAGAGGCCCGAGCGCACGCCGTTGCCCGGGTTCGGGACGGTGACTTCCAGATGGTAGGTGCGGGTCTGCGGATCGGCGTCGCGGGCCACGTAGCGGACGCGGCCGGCCAGCACCTGGCCATCGACCAGCCTGGCCCGCGCCGGGGCCCCGGCGCGCAGGCGGGCGGCCTCGGTCTCCGGCGCATCGCCGACCACCAGCAGCGGATTCAACTCGATCATCGTGCCGCAGGGTTGGCCCGGAGCCAGATAGGTTCCGATCTCGGCGTCGCGCTTGTCGAACACGCCCGAGAACGGGGCGCGGATCTCGACCTGCTTCAGGGCGATCTCGGCCGCGCGGACCTGGGCCATGGCCTGGTCCAGGTTGGCCTGGGCCTCAAGCACCTGGGTCTCGGAGCGGAAGCCCTTGGCGGCCAGTTCGGCGGCGGCCTTGCGCTGCAGCTGGCGCGACTTCAGCGCGGCGCGGGCCTGGTCCAGGCTGGCCTGGCGGGCGTCCACGGCCAGGCGGCACAGCACCTGGCCCTGTTTCACGAAGCTGCCCTCGGTCGCCGGCACGGCCGCGACGACGCCGGCGGTCTCGGAGCGCACGACGACAGTGCGGGCCGCCTCGGTGCGTCCGCGCATCACCACCTCGACCTCGCGCACGGTCTCGGGCGTCAGCCTGGCCTGCACGCTGGGGACGGCGTTGGGCGCCGGCGGCTTGGCCTCCGCCTTCTCCGCGCCGCCGCCGAACAGCGGACGCAGCAGGAAGTAGGCCAGCACCATGCCGACAACGGCGATGATGAAGACATACTGTGGCTTCAGACGCATAAAGCTGTATCCCCACTCTCAGCTGCGTGCGCGGGACGCCCAGTCACACACGTTCGCCGACTTGGCGCGGCCTGCCCTGCTTTTGATGCCGCCGTTATGTCAGCGCAAATGAAATTGCGGTCACCATCCCGGCCGGGTCTAATCGGACGCAGCGTGCCTAGATTGCGCCGCATTTCGGATTCGCGCGAGGCGCGAGTCCGCGGCCATAGCCTTACGCGGTAAGGCAATGGCTCGCCAGTAGACGCACGAATTGAGGACGAATCTTCCGTGAAATACCTGCACACCATGGTCCGCGTCACCGATCTCGACGCCTCGCTCGCGTTCTATTGTGACAACCTGGGGCTTAAGGAAGTCTCCCGCGTGGAGAACGAGGGCGGCCGGTTCACCCTGGTCTTCCTGTGCGCGCCGGGGGACGAGGCGGCGGCCCGCGAGCGCAAGGCGCCCACGGTGGAGCTCACCTACAACTGGGATCCGGAGGCCTACCAGGGCGGCCGCAACTTCGGCCACCTAGCCTATGCGGTGGACGACATCTACGCCACTTGCCAGCGGCTGAAGGACGCCGGCGTGATCATCAACCGGCCGCCGCGTGACGGGCGGATGGCCTTCGTCCGCTCGCCGGACAACATCTCGATCGAGCTGCTCCAGGCCGGCCCGGCGCTGCCGCCGGCCGAGCCCTGGGCGTCGATGCCCAACACGGGGACGTGGTAGGCCCACGCCCCCGGCCGGGCGGTCGCGTCAGCCGAACAGGAAGTCGGCGGCGCTGAGCTTGTTGACCGTGACCGCCTGCAGCCAAATCGAGTTGTCGCCGGCCCCGAAGGTGACCAGCGAGCCCGAGACCCCGCCGCGGATCTCCAGCGCGATGCGCAGGTCCGAGAAGTCGTCGACGCCGGCGACGCCGAAGAAGCCGACGCGGTCCTGGCCGTCGCGGAAGTCGCTGACCACGTCCTTGCCGAAGCCGGCGCCGAACCAGAATTCGTCGGCCCCGTCGCCGCCGGCGAGCAGGTCGGCTCCCGCGTCGCCCCAGAGCTTGTCGGCGCCGCCGCCGCCATTGAGCGAATCGGCGCCCGCGCCGCCGTGGACGGTCTCCGCCGCCGCGGAGCCGGCGAAGGAGTCGCTGAACCGCGACAGGTCGAACGCCTCGATGCTCGTGAAGATGTCTCCCGCGGCGTCCCCGGTCGAACCCGCGCCGGCGACGTTGAGCGTGACGCCGGCCGTGGCAGTGCGGAACGAGGCGGTGTCGAAGCCGGCCCCGCCGTCCAGCCGGTCGGCGCCGGCGCCGCCGATCAGCACGTCGTCGCCGTCGCGGCCCGACAGGTTGTCGGCCCCGCCCGATCCGTCGAGGACGTTGGCCTTGCCGTCGCCGTACAGGCTGTCGGCGTAGCCGCTGGCGCCGATCACGCCCTCGATGCCGACCAGCCGGTCCAGGCCCGAGCCGCCGGTCTGCTGGGCCCCGGCTTGGGCCTGGACCGGCTGGTCGGCATCGAGGGCGTGATCGTAGTCCACCGTGTCGACGCCCGCGCCGCCGTCCACCACGTCGTCGCCGGCGCCCGGCTTCAGCACGTTGGCGGCCGCGTTTCCGGTGAGGGTGTCATCGCCGGAACCCGACGTGGCGTTCTCGATCGTCACCCCGTTGGCGATCACATAGCCGCCGTAGATCCCGGTGGCGTACGAGACCCAGCCGCCGCCGCCGTATTCGTACTTCAAGGTCGCGGCGCGCAGGTCGATGTTGGCGTCGGCCGCCCCGCCGTAGCGGATCTCGTCGGTCCCGGCGGCGTCCCAGATCGCCGAATAGAACGTGCCGGGGGCGTTGACGTCCTTCAGCTCATAGACGTCGTCGCCGCGCGCCCAGTCCTCGTTGACGCCGTACTTGTCCTGGATCACCGCGATGTCGAGCGGGGCCAGGGTGCCCATCCAGCCGAAGTGGTCCACCTCGGTCCCGGTGACGCCGCCCGAGCGCGGCTGGCCATACGGCGAGGTCGACCAGCCGTCGTTGTAGGACATGATCGTGAAGACCTGCTGGGACAGGTCGAAGTCGGCCGTCCCGCCACCGATGACGCTGCCGTCGTCCGACCCGCGCATGACGCTCGACTTGCCGCCGTTGTCGTGGGGGTGGGCCATGCCGTGGCCGTGGCCGAACTCGTGGAGCAGGGTGGGGAAGTAGAAGCCGCCCTGGGTCAGGCCCTCCTGGGTCCAGCGCACGTCGCCGGCGTTGAACTCGGCCTGGCCGGCGTTCTCCTCGCCTGGCGGGCTCATGCGGCCCAGCAGGCTCGCGCCGATGCCCGGCGTGCCCTTGTACGTGATGATGTCGATGTCGGCTTCGGCGCGGTTGCTGACCTCGATGTAGACGATGTCGGCGACCTGCTCGTAGAGGCTGAAGGCCTGCTTGAACGCCGCCTTCTCCCAGTCCTGCAGGCCCAGGGCGACCATGGTCTCGGTGCTGCCCGGGGTGGCGGGGTTCTCGTCGACGAAGACGTCGCCGGTCCTGGCGAAATAGTAGGTGATGACGTTCTTGCCGCTCACGCCGTAGACGGGGTTGAAGACCATCCCTTCGAACTCGGCGCCGTTGTCGCGCGGGCCGTTGTCGCCGTCGGGGTTGCGCGAGGTGCGGGGGAACTGGCTGCCCCAGTCGATGGAGTGCAGCGGGCTGTCGATCGTGTAGAGCGGTTGATAGGCGGTGCGCGGGTCGCCGGTGCGGGCGAAGACCTCGTAGTCGCCGACGAAGTCGCCGCCGGTCCCGTTGGTCGCGTCCTGGTCGAAGGCGCGCGCGTTGACGAAATAGGTTCCGCTGGTCGTCGCGGTGAAGCTCAGCAGGGCGTCGAAGCCCGAGTTCGCAGCGTTGAGCTGGGTGCTGGCCCCGCCGTCGGCCACGCCCATCAGCTGGCCGTTGGAATCGTAGAGCTCGAGGAAGGCGTCGGCCAGCGGCACGCCGGCCGGCCCGCCCACCGCGGCGTAGAGGCCGAACTCATAGGTCTGGCCGGCGGTGAGCTGCACCCGGAAGAAGTCCATGTCCCCGGGGGTGTTGATGGTCGAGAACACATGCGCGCCGTCCACGCCGAGCGTGGCGGTGCTGCTGCGGTCGCCCGCGACGTCATCGGTGAGCAGGGCTGTCGGATTGAGCGCCGCCTGGCTCGTCGATCCGCCGGTCGTCATGGCGGTCAGGAACAGGGCCTTCGTGCAGGCCGGGCAGCCGCAGATCATGGCGTGACCGGCGGTGATCGGCTCGGCGGTGGCGCTCAGGGGTGAGGTGGCGGCGTCGACGATCTCGACGTCGTACGGTTGTCGCATAGGTCCTCCCATCGGACGACCGGCTCAGCCAAATCGTCCCAGTCTCCCCCGACTTGCGACGAATAAGTTCGAGCGTGACTGGAGATACGAGGCAGGAATTCGGCAAATTTCGGCAGATTGTGGCAAAGTCGGATATTATTGCCACGCTGCCATATTTCAGGAACCGATGTTCTCGGATCGACGTTCAGGCAGGTTCCGGCAAAGGTTGATGCGGCCCGGAAGGGCTATCGCGCCAGCCAGCGGGCGACGTTCTCGAAATAGCGCAGAACCTCGGGCAGGGCCGTGGGGTCGCGGACCATCGCGTCGCCCGGGGGTTCCGTCACGAAGGTCGGGCAGCCGTCGCGCGGGTCGAGATTGTAATCGCAGTAGTGGTGGAAGGTGCTCTCCGCCAGGCCGCGGCCGCCGTCCGGCCCCGCCTCGAAGGCGACGGCGATGTTGAACGGCCGGCCGGTGGCCTTGCTCCGGCCGCGCGCGATGACCCGCGCCGACGGATCCTCGGGCGGAACGCCGACCGCGCCCTCGTGCGGGTGCGCGGGCAGGCGGCGGACGCCGTCGAACAGTGGATGGGGCGGGGCGACGATCTCGACCTCTTGGAAGTCGCCGTTGGCGCCGGAGTGGTAGTTCGGCCAGTCGATGTTGGTCGTGTAGGGGTCGTCGCGACGGTGGCGGCTGGCGTCCGGCTCAGGGTTCTTCGAATGGAAATGGTGGGCCGCGCCCACGCCGCCCAGGGTGCAGACCGACACGCCCAGGTCCATGTGGTCGCGGGTGACCATCAGCCCGCCGCCGGCCTTGCGGAACCGGCCGATCGCCGCGCATTCCTCGCCGTTCAGCCCGTCGCCCTCGTCCACGGCGAACAGCCAGAGCTGGTCGAAGTCCGAGCGGTCCAGGCCGCCCAGGACGGGGTCGGTCTCGCCGGGCGGGGCCGCGCGGTCACGGGCGGTCACGTGGACGCCCTCCAGCGAAGCCAGGTGGTCGCGCAGGCGCGAGAAGCGGCCGATGTGCCAGTTGTCCGGCTCAGGGCGGATGGTGGTCTGCAAGAGGATGCGGGTCGGCATGGCGCGAGGCTAGCACTCCCGCGGCCGGTCGTCAGGGCGCGGTGCGCTCCTGGGCGACCCAGACGCGCCAGCGCCAGAACGCCAGGCCCGCCACCACGGCGACCACGGCCACGCCGGCGGCGATCGGCGCGGCGTGGGCGAAGATGCCGCCCAGCAGGGCCATGACGGCAGGACCGAAGACATAGCCCAAGGCTACGAACGCGCCGGCCCAGATGCCCGCGGCGACGGCGTTCAGGATCGCGAACTTGCGGGTGGAGACGCCGGAGACGCCCACCGCCACCGGGCCGGCGGCGCGCAGGCCGTAGAGGAAGCGGAAGCTGAGGATGAAGCCGGCCGGATAGCGCTCGATGAGCGCGAGCGCCTTGTCGAAGGCCGGCTTGGCGGCCGCCTTCTTCACCCAGCGGGTATGGCGGAAGCTGCGGCCCAGCACGAAGAGCAGGTAGTCCACGATGCCCGAGCCCAGCGCCGCGGCCAGGACGACCACGGTAGGCGACAGGATCTGCTCGCGCGCCATCACGCCGCCGGCGATCACCGCCGTCTGGCCTTCGAACGCCGCGCCCAGCGCGATCGCGAACGGGCCCAAGGCGGCCAGGTGCTGTGCAAAATCGGTCATGTCGCCGGTCGGGGAGGAGAGGCCGGGCTCATATGGGGCAGCGCAGCGCCCTAGGCCAGATGCGACACGTGCGGCAAACGCGTGTGTGCGCCGCCCAGCCCGGTTTCAGCATGTCTGGAGAAGGTCTCGATGGCTCCCGGAGCAGGACTCGAACCTGCGACAAGTCGGTTAACAGCCGACTGCTCTACCAGCTGAGCTATCCGGGATCAGGCCGTCGAGAGGGCGGGCGTATACGCTGCTCGGCCGGGATGCGCAAGCGGCCTGACGGCATGCCGCATCGGCCGCTTCATTCTCCCTGTTCGCGATCGTGGGCAGGGGTCTCGGCACGCTGGCGTCCAGCGATTTCCGGGCACGAGAAGGCGTCGGCCAAGAAAAAAGCCCGGCGCGGACGCCGGGCTGAAGAAGTTCGGTGATGGTGGGGTGTCTTCAGAAGAAGACGACCTCAAAGTCGGTCGCTGTGGTTAAGGGTGAGTTAATTGTCGCAACCCTCTCGAACCTTCGTGTGAGCCTACGGCAAAGCCCGATTCCCCACGGCCAAGCGTTCCATTGTCGCGCGGGGCTGGACGAACGCCGCGGATCGGACGATCAACCTCGCTAAGGTATTGAGAAGAGGGCCGATGCGCATCCATTTCACCGGCATCGCGGGCGCGGGTATGGCCGCGGCGGCGCTGATGATGCGCGAGGCCGGGCACGCGATCACCGGCTCGGACCAGGACGTGTTTCCGCCCATGTCGACCTATGTCGAGGGCCTGGGCTTCCCGATCGCCTGGCGATTCGATTCGGCGAATCTCGCGGCGGACCTCGATCTCCTGGTGCTGGGCGCCAGCGCCAAGCTGGGCGGCGAATCGAACGTCGAGGTGCAGGAGGCGCGCCGGCGCGGCGTACGCGTCACGACCTTCCCCGAACTGGTGGGCGAATCGACGGCGACCCGGCGCAACACCGTGGTCGCCGGCTCGTTCGGCAAATCCACCTGCACCGCGCTGATGGCGCACATCCTGCGCGAATCGGGCCGCGACGCCGGCTGGATGATCGGCGCCATCTCGCCCTCGCTGCCCGACACCGGCCACTGGGGGACCGCGCCCGAGGTGATCCTAGAGGGCGACGAGTACATCGTCGGCCCGACGGACCGCCGGTCGAAGTTCGTGCTGTACCATCCGCGCGACGTGCTGCTGACGTCGCTGATCCACGACCACGTGAACGTCTTCCCGACCTTCCAGGACTACGTGAAGCCGTTCGCGGAGCTGATGCGCCTGCTGCCGGCCGAGGGCCTGCTGATGGCCCGCGAGCATCCGGCGATCCGCGCCATCGCCGACCGGGCCGCCTCGCGCATCGTCTGGTACGACACCGCGCCCTGCGACGGCTGGTATCCCGAGGACGTCGCGTTCGGCGAGATCTCGCGCTTCACGCTCGTCGGGCCCGGCGGGCGGCGGGCGAAGCTGGCCACGACCCTGCTGGGCGAGCACAACGTCGAGAACATCGTCGGCGTCGCGGCCTACCTGTTGGAGCGAGAGCTGGTCACCGAGGCGCAGCTTGTCCGGGCGGTGGAGAGCTTCGGCGGCATCCGCCGGCGGCTGGACCGGCTGACCAAGCGCTCGGCCGTGCCGGTGATCGAGGGCTTCGGCTCATCCTACGAGAAAGCACGCTCGGCCATCGAGGCCATGCTGCTGCACTATCCGCACCGGCCGCTGACGGTGGTGTTTGAGCCGCACACCTTCTCATGGCGCAACCGCGACGCGCTGCCCTGGTACGACACGGTGTTCGAGGGCGTAGCCCAGGCGCTGATCGTGCCGCCGCCGCACCACGGCGAGGCCAGCCACAGCCAGTCCAGCTTCGAGGAGATCCTGGCTCGCGTCGCCGCGGCCGGCGTGCCCGTCGAGGGCGTGGAGACCGCCGAGGCCGCCACGGCCGCGCTGAGCCGCCTGTCGGGCGACGAGGTGGTCCTGCTGCTGTCGTCCGGCCCGCTGCTGGGCCTGCCCGACAGCCTGCCGCCAGTCTTCGACGAACGCTACGGCGCGCACGAGGCGGCCGCTTAGGGCTCCGGCTTCAGGGCGTAGATGTACGCCTGCGTGCGGTAGGTCCCCAGGTCGACGTCCACCGGCACGCGCTCGTATTCGTCGCCTTCGAAGGCGTCGAGCCGGTCCCAGTGGTCCGGTAGGTCTTCCGAGGTGAAGAGCTGGACCATTACCTCCGGGCCCATCGGGTCCAGGCGCACGCCGGGAAAGCCTGCCGTCGCGCCCCAGCCGGACTCCACCAGCCAGCCGCGCACGATGCCCGGCTGCCACCCGCCGGCGATGCCGGCGAGCTGATGGTGGTTGGGCTTGCCCGGAGCCAGCGAGCCATAGACCGCCAGGCGATGGTCGCGGTTCATCAGGGGCGCGCGGGGACCGGCTGGACGTAGTCCCCGCCCTTGGCGGCCTCCGCGTCCTTGAACTGCTGCCGCTTGGGTCCGAGGTAGCCGAACAGGTAGGCGGCCACCTTGCGCATCTGGATCTCCTCCGAGCCCTCGGTGATCCGGTAGCGGCGGTGGTGGCGGTAGATGTGCTCGAAGGGCTTGTGGCGCGAATAGCCCATGCCGCCGTGGACCTGCATGGCGCGGTCGGCGGCCTCGCAGACCAGGCGGTTGGCCCAGTAGTTACACATCGACACCTTGTCCGAGATCGTCCGCTCGATCTCCTTGTGCTCCATCCGGTCCATTTGCCAAGCCGTCTTGCGGATCAAAAGGCGCAGCATCTCGCACTGAGTCTGCAGCTCGACCAGCGGCCACTGGATCGCCTGGTTCTCGGCCAGGGCCTTGCCGAACGGCTTGCGCTGGCGGGCGTATTTCACGCTCTCGTCGATGCAGTACTGCGCCGCCCCCAGGCTCGAGGCCGCCTGCCGGATCCGGTTCTGGTGCACGAAGCTCTGGCCCAGCCCCAGGCCGCGGTCGATCTGCCCCCAATACGAGTCCTCGGGGATCCAGACGTTGGTGAAGCTCACCCGCGGGTGGTCCGTCGGCATGTTGAAGGTCCACATGTACTCTTCGACCTTCACGCCTGGCGTATCCGCCGGGACGATGAAGCAGGTGATGCCCGTGGCGTCGCCGTCCTTGCCGGAGGTGCGGGCGAAGACCATCACGTGGGTCGCCACGTGCATCCCCGTGGTCCACATTTTTTCACCGTCGATCCGCCAGCCGGGCTTGCCGTCGCGATCTTCGCGGACCGCGCGGGTCTCCATGAAGGTGGCGTCCGACCCATGGTTCGGCTCGGTCAGGCCGAAGCCGGTGCGCATGCCGCCGTTCAGCAGCTTGTCGGCGTCGCGCTCGTACTGGGCGTTGGTGGCGAACTCCTTGAACATCAGGATGAAGGGGTTGTTGCCGACGATCGAGTGCTCGGTCTGGAGGTCGTTGAACAGGCCCAGGCCCTTGGCGGCCAGGTGCTCGCGGATCACCGCCATGGCCAGCTGGGTGCCGCCCTTGCCGCCCATCTCCGGAGGCCACGCGTAGCGAAGGTGGCCGGCCTCGTCGGCCAGCTTGCGGGCCTTGGCCAGCAGCTCTTCCCACTCCTTGCGGGGCAGACCCTGGTTGTCCCAGTCGGTGCGGGCGTGTTCGCGGCGGTGGTCGAAGAACCGCTCGTTGTCGTCCTGGGCCTGCAGCGGGGCGATGACGTCCTCGATGAAGCGGTCCAGCTCCGCCAGATAGTCCACCAGGTCCGGGGGCAGGTCGAAGTCCATGGCCGTTCTCCCAACGCTTTCTTGGGCGGGATGACGTCGGGGGAGCGTTTACAACCGGCCCCGGACCCCGCCAGATCGAGGCCAGATTAGACCAACCGGAAGGTTCCGTCGGGTCATGGAAGTTGACGTTCGCGTGGGGCTCCAGAAGCTCGCCGCAAGGCTGGGCGGCGAGGGCGCCGTGCTGACCGAGGCTCAACGGCTGTCGGGCGGCGCCAGCATGGAAACCTGGGCCTTCGGGTTCGACGGGCGGGACGGGCCAGAGCGGCTGATCCTGCGCCGGCGCAGCGCCCCGTTCGACGAGGAGACGGCCCGTTCGATCAGCCTGGCCACCGAGGCGGCCCTCATTCAAGCGACCGGGGCGAACGGCGCGCGCGTGCCCCGGGTGCGGCACGTGTGCGACGATGCCGACGGCCTGGGCGAGGCCTATGTCATGGTCCGGGTCGACGGCGAGACCCTGGGCAAGAAGATCGTCGGCGACCCGCGCTTCGACGCGGTGCGGCCGGGCCTGGCGCGCCAGTGCGGCGAGGCGCTGGTGGCGATCCACGGGACCGCGCCGCCGCCCGGCCTGAAGCTGAAGGCCATCGACGGCCTGGCCGAGCTCGACCGCTACGAGGAGGTCTACCGCGCCACGGGCGCCCAGCGGCCGATCCTGGAACTGGCCTTCCAGTACCTGCGCAAGCACGTCCCCGCGCCCGTCGAGCCGACGCTGCTGCATGGCGATTTCCGCAACGGGAACATCATGTTCGACCCGGAAGTCGGCGTGGCCGCGATCCTGGACTGGGAGCTGGCCCACATCGGCGACCCGGCCGAGGACATGGGCTGGATCTGCACCAACTCCTGGCGCTTCGGCCGGCCCGACCGGCCGGTGGGCGGCTTCGGGGACTACGCCGACTTGCTGGCCGGCTACGCCGCCGCCGGCGGACGGCCCGTCGAACTCAGACGCGTCCGGTTCTGGCAGATGCTGGGGTCGCTGCGCTGGGGCATCATGTGCCTGACCATGTACCTGAGCTGGGCGAACGGCGTGGAGACGTCCGTGGAGCGCCCGATGATCGGCCGCCGGGTCTCCGAGACCGAGGCCGACCTGGTCGTGCTGCTGGAGGAAGGCCTATGAGGGAGCTAGGGCTGTGATCACCCATCCGCGCACCGAGGAGCTGGTGGAGTCCGTGGCCCTCTGGATCGAGCAGATCCGGCCCGGCCTGGATCCGCGCAACGCCTTCCTGGCGCGGGTGGCGGCCAATGCGCTGGCCACGGTTCGCCGGGAGATCGTGGACGGGCCCACGGCGGAGGCCGAGGCGGTCGCGCGCATGGCCGCGGTGCTTGGCCATGATGGGACCCATGCCGAGCTCAACGCCGAGCTGTGCGCCCGCATCCGTGCGGGCGAACTGACAGTAGAGACGCCGGGCCTGCTGACCGCCCTGCAGGTCATGGCCAGGGACCAGCTGGCCATCGACCAGCCGAGCTACCGGCCGGAGGGGAGTGTTCCGGCCGCCTCCTAGCCCATCATGGCCGGGCTTGACCCGGCCATTCCAGAGCGCCCGAACTCATGGTCCGAAGCATACGGCCGAGGCCCCATGGATGGCCGGGTCAAGCCCGGCCATGACGAGCAGGGGAAGGGGACTGCGTTGCGATCAGGCCGCCATCGCCCCTTCCAGCACCCGGATGATCTCGCTCTCGCGCTCATTCCAGAGGATGGCGACGTTGGCGGCGCGGCGGCAGTCGGCGCCCAGGGCGCCCATCACCTCTGCGTCGTGCAGCCGGCGCTCGGAGAGGCGCAGCAGGGTGCGCTGGCCGCCCTGGTCTACCGCCACGTCGTGATAGCGCAGCACCGCGTCGACCACCGCGGCCGGGGGCGGCGGCGGGCGGGTCGGCTGCGGCGCCTGAACGGGGCGGGGGCTGAAGCGGCTGGGGCTGAAGCGATCCGGGCGGCGGCGGGGGTGGAACTGGGAAGCCATCGGTCCGATCTCCTTGCGGGGTTGCGACGGTTCTGGTTATGTCCGTGCGTTGCGACAAAAACGGACGTATGAAGAATGCGACACGAAAAAGGGGCGCGGCTGCTGGAGATGGCCAGGCTGCTGGCGAGCAGCGCCGAGGGGCTGACCCTGGACGAGATGGCCGAGCGGCTGGACGTCGGCCGTCGCACCGCCGAGCGCATGCGGGACGCCGTCTGGGGGATGTTCCCGCAGATGGAGGCGGTGGACGATCCGCCCACCCGGCGCTTCCGCATCCCGTCCGGCCTGGACGGCCTCTTCCAGGCGCCGACGCCCGAGGAACTGGTGGCCCTTTCGGCCGCCGCGGAGCTGATGGACCGCCAGGGCTCCGCGAGCCGGGCCGGGGCGCTGCGGTCGCTGGAGCAGAAGGTGCTGTCGGCCACCCGCGCCTCGGCGCGCCGCCGTCTGGCCCCCGACCTCGAGGCCCTGCTCCAGGCCGAGACCATCGCGGTCACCGCCGGACCGCGCCCCTTCGAGGAGGCCAGCGTGCTGGCCGCCGTCCGCGAGGGCCTGAAGTCGCTGTCGACCCTGCGCTTCCGCTACGAGGGCGGCTCGACCCCGGGCCGGACGCGGGAGGTGACGCCCTACGGCATCCTGTTCGGCCGCTCGAACTACCTGGTGGCCGAGGAGCAGGGCGCCGGCACCGGCCCGCGCAACTGGCGCCTGGACCGCATCTTCGACGTGGAGGTCACCGGCTCGCCCGGCGCGCCGCCGCAGGACTTCTCGTTGCAGGCCTACGCCGACGAGAGCTTCGGCATCTACCAGGACGACACCCACGACGTGGTGCTGCGCATCCTGCCGGCCGGGCGCGAGGACGCGGTCCGTTGGCGCTTCCACGCCCGCCAGAAAGTCGAGGACCAGGCCGACGGCGGCGTCGTCGTCCGCTTCCGCGCCAGCGGCATGCGCGAGCTGGCCTGGCACCTGTTCACCTGGGGCGACAAGGTGGAGATCGTCGCGCCCGAGGCGCTGAAGGAGATGATGGCCGGAGAGTTGGACGCGGCGCTGCGGGCCCACGTCCGGAACTGACGTACCTGATCGCCAAAGCTCTCTCCGCAGACAGGAGAGACCCCCGTGACCACCCTCGACTACGCCCAGATCTTCGAAGCCGAGTACCGTCCCAGCCGCCGCCTCCGCCGCGCCGTGGCGCGCGTGATCTGGGCCGGCCTGTTCGTGGTGCGTCCGCGCCTGGCTTTGGAGATCCTGCGGGGATGACCCGAAACGCTCGTCATGGCCGGGCTTGACCCGGCCATCCAGGCACGCAAGCGCTCGGCAGATCGGCAACGCAGCAACCGCATGCCCCGGCGTCGGCGTTTCTGGATCGCCGGGACAAGCCCGCCGATGACGATCAGGGAAGAAATCCCCCTTGAGCTTCAGCCCGGCTTCTCGTCTATCGACGCCTGGGTTCAAGTTCGGGGTGAACGATGAAAGCGCGGCTGATGGCGACCGTCCTCGCAGGAGTGTTTCTCATGGGGGCGGCTGCGCCTGACGACGATCCCTACACCTGGATGGAAGAGATCGAAGGCGCCCGGGCGCTGGACTGGGCCAAGGCCGAGAACGCCCGTTCCCTGCCGCAGCTGCAGAACGATCCGCGCTACGCCGGCCTCTATGCCGACGCCCTGAAGATCGCCACCGCCAAGGACCGGATCCCTAACGTCGGCTTCGGCGGCGACGGGAGCCTGCGCGACTACTGGCAGGACGCCGAGCACGTGCGCGGGATCTGGCGCACCACCAGCCTGGACAGCTACCGCGCCGGCGCTCCGGAATGGCGGACGATCCTCGACATCGACGCCCTGTCGAAGGCCGAGAACGCCAACTGGGTCTGGAAGGGCGCCGACTGCCTGCGGCCCGACGAGCGCTACTGCCTGGTCAGCCTCTCCAACGGCGGCAAGGACGCCGTCGAGGTCCGCGAGTTCGACACGAGCACCGGCAAGTTCGTCGAGGGCGGCTTCAAGCTGCCCGAGGGCAAGCACCGGTTCGACTGGATCGACAAGGACACCCTGTTCGTCGTCACCGACTGGACCAAGGCCGACGTCACCACCTCCGGCTATCCGTTCATCGCCAAGATCCTGAAGCGCGGGCAGCCGCTTACCGCGGCGAAGCAGGTGTTCACGGGGACGAAGGACGACGGCGGCTACGGCGTGCAGTCGATCGTGCTGCGCGATGCGACGGGCAAGGTGCAGGCCGTGGTGGTCCAGCGGCCCTTGGACACCTTCAACGCCGAATACTACCTGCTGGTCGGCGACCGTCCGCTGCGGCTGGACCTGCCGAAGAAGTCGTCGATCCAGGGCTATCTGGACGGCCGGGTGATCGTCAGCCTCGAGGAGGACTGGGCGGCCAAGGGCTTCAAGGAGGGCGACCTCGTCGACTTCGATCTGGCCGCCTTCAAGCGCAGGCCAGACGCCCTGACGCCGTCGCGGGTGCTGCGGCCCACCGAAAGCCAGAGCGTGGAGCAGGTGGCCACCACCAAGGGCCGCCTCGTCGTCGCCCTGCTCGACAATGTGAAGGGCCAGATCGTCAGCTTCCAGCGCAAGGCCGGCGCCTGGACCTCGACCCGGCTGGACCTGCCCAAGGACTCCACGATCGGCATCGCCTCGGCGTCCGACGCCGACGACCAGCTGATCCTGAACGTCGCCAGCTACCTGACGCCCAACAGCCAGTGGCTGGCGGACGCGGCAGGTTCGAAGCCGGCGCAGCTGCGCACGCTGCCGGCGCGCTTCGACTCCTCGAAGTTCGAGGCCGAACAGTTCTGGGCCACGTCCAAGGACGGCACGAAGATCCCGTTCTTCGTCGTCCATGCGAAGGGGATGAAGCTGGACGGCTCCAACCCCACGCTGCTCTACGCCTATGGCGGCTTCCTGGTCAGCCAGACGCCGGCCTATGCCGCCACCGCCGGCAAGCTGTGGCTGGAGAAGGGCGGCGTGTATGTGGTCGCCAACATCCGCGGCGGCGGCGAATTCGGCCCGCGCTGGCACAACGCCGGCCTGAAACTGAACCGCATGCGGGTCTACGACGACTTCTTCGCCGTGTCGCAGGACCTGATCGACCGGAAGGTCACCAACCCGAAGAAGCTGGGCATCATGGGCGGCTCCAACGGCGGCCTGCTGATGGGCGTGGCGTTGACCAAGCGGCCCGAGCTGTACAACGCGGTCGTCATCCAGGTGCCGCTGTTCGACATGATCGGCTACGACCACATCGGGGCGGGCGCGTCCTGGATCGGCGAGTACGGTGATCCCAAGGTACCGGAGGAGCGGGCCATGCTGATGACCTACTCGCCGTACCAGAACCTGAAGCCCGGCCAGCCCTATCCGCGGGTGTTCATCGAGACGTCCACCAAGGACGACCGGGTGCATCCGGCGCACGCCCGCAAGGCCGCCGCGCGGATGAAGGAATACGGCTACGACTTCCTGTACTACGAGAACATCGACGGCGGTCACGCCGCCGCCGCCAACCTCAACGAGCGGGCCATGCGCCAGGCGTTGGAGTTCACCTATCTGCAACAGCGGCTGATGGACTGATGGCGTCCTGACGGGACGGGGAGGGCCGGATGAGCTTGATCCAGAACCTCGAGGATCTGGTCGGTCCCCGTTCGGGCCTGCTCTACGCCTATCGCTTCGACGCAGGCGTGGCCGAGCCCGATCCGGAGCCGGAGTTCACGCGCGAGGCCGGGGGCTGGAGCTGGCTCCACCTGGCGCTGGGCGACCTGCGCTCGAAGCTGCTGTTGGACAAGGTGGCGGGCCTGCCGGCCGACGCTCGCGAGTTGTTCGTCCAGCGCGAGACGCGCGTGCATGTCGAACAAGCCGGCGGCTGGGTGTTCGGCGTCCTGCCGGACCTCGAACGCGACCTCGCCGGCCAGGCCCAGGGGGAGGGTCGGCTGGTGTTCGCCCTGGACGGCGCCCGGCTGATCACCGGCCGGCTGCATGCGCTGCGCGCCGTGGACGACCTGCGCGGGGAGGTGGACCGGCGCGTGGCGTTCGACAGCCCCGCCGCGGCGCTCGCCCGCCTGATCGAGCACTATGTCGACCGCCTGGAGGCCATCTTCGAAGGCCTGGCCGCCACCCTGGCCGAGGTGGAGGACTATGTCCTGACCGAGCCGCAGGACCTGGCCGACACCGGTCTGCGGCCCGTGCGCCGCAGCCTGTCGCGCTATCGGCGCGAGGTGCAGGCGCTGAAGAGCGCGCTCACCCGCGTCCACGCCGGCCGCGGCTCGCGCCGCGCCGCGCTGCTGGCCGAGTGGCTGCCCGACCTGATCTCGACCGTCGAGGACCTGGACCGCGAGGCCGGCGGCCTGCAGGAGCGGGCGCGCCTGCTGCACGAAGAGGTCGACACCCTGATCACCAGCGCCACCAACCGCAGCATGCGAACGCTGACGGTGATCTCCACCCTGCTGATACCGCCGACCCTGGTGGCCAGCGCCTTCGGCATGAACGTCTCCGGCATCCCCTTCGCCCATTCGCCGACCGGCTTCTTCACCGTGGCGGTGATCTGCGTGGTCATCGTCGCCGCCGCGCTGTGGATGCTGCGGCGGATGGGGATGCTGCCGTAGGTTCGGACCCGATCACCCATCTTGCTCTTCATCGCCCGGCTTGTCCGGGCGACCCATGATCTCCGAAGTGACGCTTGAAAATGCGGCGGCGCCGCCGCGGTCAGCCACGCTCTACCGTGATCATGGGTGGCCCGGACAAGCCGGGCCATGACGTTCATAATCAAGTTCAACATCTAGCATGGAGCTCAGCCATGGCGGTGATCAGCGCCGGCGTCCTGGCCTGGCGCCGGCGGCCGGGCGGGCCGGAGTTCCTGCTGGTCCATCCGGGCGGGCCCTACTGGGCGAAGAAGGATGCCGAGGGCTGGTCGATCCCCAAGGGCCTCGTCGAGGCGGACGAGGACGGCTGGGCCGCAGCGCGCCGCGAGTTCCGCGAGGAGCTGGGCCTGGAGATCGCGGGGGACCCGCAGTCGCTGACGCCCTGCGCCGCCAGCGGCAAGGTGGTCCACGCCTGGCTGGTGGAGGCCGACCTCGACGTCTCGGCCATCGTCAGCAACACCTTCGAGATCGAATGGCCGCCGCACACCGGCCGCCGCCAGAGCTTTCCGGAGGTGGACCGCGCCGGCTGGTTCGACGCCGCGACGGCGGCGGTCAAGATCCACAAGGGCCAGCGTCCGATCCTGGCCGAGGCGATTGAGCGGTTGGCGGCCCACCGCTAAGCGTTACGCATGTTCTGCGAGATCCCCGACCTGCTGACGCCTGCGGAGGTGGCCGAACTTCGCCAGCTGGCCACACGCCTGCGCTTCGTCGACGGCAAGGTCACCAACCCCGACAGCCAGGTGAAGAACAACCTGCAGAGTGACCTCGGCGACCCGCAGCACGAGCGGGCCTCCGGCCTGCTGCGCGCCGCGCTCAGCCGCAATCCGCGCTTCGTGGCGTTCGCCTTCCCCAAGCTGATGGCGCCGCCGACGCTCTCGCTCTATCGGCCCGGGATGAACTACGGCGCCCATGCCGACGCCGCCTTCCTGCCGATCGGGGCGCGGCCGATCCGGGCGGACCTGTCCTGCACCATCTTCCTGACCGAGCCCGGCGATTACGACGGCGGCGAGCTGTCGGTGCGGCTCGGCACCCGCGAGGTGGACTTCAAGCCTGCGCCGGGCGGGGCCGTGGTTTATCCGTCGACCACCATCCACCAGGTGCGGCCGGTCACCCGCGGCGAGCGCCTCTGCGGCATCACCTTCATCGAGAGCGACATCGTCGACCGCGCTGGCCGCGAGCTGCTGTTCGAGCTGAACGACATCCTCGCCGTCGAGGGCGAGCGCCTGACATGGGAGGCGCGCACGCGGCTGAGCCACGTGGCCACCTCCTTGCACCGCCAGTGGGGCGACGCGGGCTAGACCATTCGTCGCTCAGGTTGGGTCAGTCTCGGCACGACGAATGGTCTATCTTTCCAGCAAGAGTCTTGAGCAATCGGCGAGCGCACCGCCGATTGCTCTAGAACCGCGCCGTGAGACCCACGAAGTAGCGCCGACCCAGCACGTCATAGGTCGAGGGATCGGTGTTGGAGTTCGAGTAGCTGGTGAACAGCGGCGGCTGCTTGTCGGTCAGGTTGTTCACCCCCGCCCGGACCGTCACCCGCCCAGTCACGTCCCACCAGGCCACGGCGTCGAAGGCGTTGTAGGTCGGCGGGTTGACGGCCGTCGGCGAGAAGACGGGCACGTTGCGGAAATCGAGCATGGAATCGATGTGCCGCCAGCGGCCCACCACCTTCACCGGTCCGGCCGTCCAGGTGAGCGAGGTCACCCACTTCCATTCCGGATAGGCCCCCCCGGAGAGATCGCCGCCGATGGTGCCGGCGTTCTCGAGGAAGGGGGCGGCCGGTCTCGCCTGGCGCTTGAAGGTGTCGAGCCAGGAGACCACCACGTTCAAGTCCAGGCGGCCGGCCACCTCGGGCAGGCCCACGTCCGACAGCAGGAAGCCGTAATCGACCTGCACGTCGACGCCCGACGTCTTCCAGGACGCCAGGTTGATCTGGTTCAGCTGCACACCGGTGATGTTGCCGGAGCCCAGCCGCGTGAAGAGCTGGCAGTAGAAATTGTCGGCCGAGAAGCCGGGGTTGCTGCCGTCGGTGTTGAAACAGGAGCCGACGATGTTCGGGACCGTCAGGTTGCCGACCACGTCCTCCAGCTCGATCCGGTACCAGTCCACGGCCAGCTGGAAGCGCCGGAACAGCCGCTGGTCGATCTTCGGCGACCAGACGAGGCCGGCCGTGAAGCTGTCCGAGGTCTCTTCGGAGAGGTCCGGGTTGCCGCCGGACAGGATCTCCACCTGGGTCGAGGCCTGCTGGTAGGCGTCGATGATCGCGGACGGCACGCCCTGCGCCAGGCAGAGCGCCCGCACCGCCTGGCCGTTGGGTCCGGTGCGGAACGAGGAGCGCACGTCGCAGGGATCGCCCGCCGTGGTCCCCGCGCCCGGCGTGCCCAGGCCCGAGAAACCCAGCGAAACCGGCGAGAACAGCTCCGCGATGTTCGGCGCCCGCACCGCGCGCTGATAGCCGCCCCGGAGCAGCAGGCTGGGGAGCGGCTTGAAGATGACATCGGCCTTGTAGGCCTCGGTCGTGCCGACGGTGTTGTAGTCGGAGAGGCGGCCGCCCAGGGAGAGGTCCAATCGCAGGCCGCCGTCCGTAGCCAGCACCGGCACGAGGAGCTCGGCGTAGGCCTCCTTCGAGCGGATCTCGCCCTGGATCGGCACCGCGGGGTTGAAGCCCACGATGTCCGGCCCCTGCAGCTGCAGGTCGGGCCGGTAGTCGAACTCATCCTCCCGATATTGGGCGCCCGCCGCGAACTTCAGCGGACCCGCCGGCAGGTCGAAGAGGCTGCCCGTGAGGTTGGCCTCCACCGTGCGCTGCTGGATCTCGGTCTCGTTCTTGACGGCGCGGGCGATGAACTTGGCGCAGTCGGCGCTCACCTTCCCCTCGCCGAAGATGTTGAAGCCGCCGGCACAGCGGGAGACGCCGCCGTCCGCGGCGAAGGTCAGCTGGCGCATGGCGGCGCGACTGACGTTCCCGGACTGGTCCTCGTCGTGGTTCATCTGGCCGAAGGTGGCGTAGGCGTCCCACTTCCACTCCTTCACGGGCAGCGTCCCTCGCAGGCCGGCCAGCACCTGGTAGGTCTCGTAGGTGTTCTCCGAGAGCCGTCCGCCGACCTCGCCGAAGGCCCGGCGGGGATAGAACTCCGCGGTCGGATTGGCGCGGGAGGCGAGCAAGGTGCGCAGGTCCGCCGGGATGAACGGGTTGGTCACGGGGACCACGATGTCCGGCCCGGGCGGCGCGCCGTCCGAGGCCGAGGCCGGGCCCAGCTGGCGCGAGACGTCGTAGGTGACGTAGCTGGCCGTGCCATAGGCCTCGATCGCCTCGGTCAGCTCGAAGCGGCCGGTCGCGTAGACCGCATAGCGCTCCAGCGGCAGGTGCAGGTAGCGGTAGTCGGCCGAGTTGAAGGTGTAGCTGGTCGCCGAGAACCCCGGGGTCTGGGTCCCGCGGAAGTTCCGGACCGGGGCGGTGGTGAACAGCGTGCCGTCCTGGTTGAACGCGATGTTCGAGTTCCGCGCCGCGCCCGGCGCGATCCCATAGCGGCCGAAGACCAGGTCCAGCGCCGCCTGGCTGGGCAGGTTCGCGGCTCCGCCGGCGTTGGACGCGGGGTCGTAGCGCCCCTCTAGGATCGTGGCCGCGCCCGAAGGGGTCAGGCCGGTGGTGAGCACGGAGTAGCCCACCTCGGAGAACTCACGCTCGGAGGCGCGCAGGCCTTCGCGCTTGTCCCACGTCCCGGCGATGGCGAAGTTGCCGCGGCCGTCCATGAAGTTGCGCCCGTAGCCGACCGAGATGGTCGACTGCTCGGCGTCGGAGCGGTCGGTCAGGCCGTACTGGCCGTCGACGACCAAGCCCTCGAAATTGCGCCGGAGCTTGAAGTTGACGACCCCGGCGATGGCGTCCGAGCCATAGACCGCCGAGGCGCCTCCCGTGATCGTCTCGACGTTTTCCACCAGGAAGGTGGGGATGGTGTTGAGGTCGACGACGCTATTGGGGTTGCCGGTGACGACGCGGCGCCCGTCGATGAGCACCAGCGTGCGCGTGGGCCCGAGACCCCGCAGGTTGGCGTAGGCCTGGCCCGGCGTGGACACGAAGTTCGTGGTGTTGGTGCCCGCGCCATTGGACGGCGTGAACTGCGGCAGCTGGTTGAGGGTGTTCTCCACCGTCACCCCGCCGGCCGCGGTGATCTGTTCCTGGCCCACGGTGACGATCGGGCTCTCGGAGACGTAGTCCTGCCGCGCGATGCGGCTGCCGGTGACCACCACCTCCGAAACCTCGCCTTCCTGCGCGAGGGCGGCGGAGGTCGGAGCGGCGGCCGCTCCGACGAGGGCGGTGGCGCAGAGCAGCCAGGCGCGGACGGTCATCGGCATTCCCCCAGGTTGGCATCGCAGAAGTTGCACTCTGCACAACCTGACGGATTCGTGACAGCCCGCTCCCCGCCGCGGGCGCGAAGCCTTAGTCGCTGGGCGACCGCGCGTCCGCCGCGGCGCGGACCAGCTGCACGAACTCGGCCCGCTCGCCGAAGGGATCGGCGCCGCGACCGGCCTGGGCCAGGCTGATGATCTCGTTCCAGCCGAAGGCGTCCGAGACCCGCGGGTCCTGCTTCAGCTTCTGGCCGAACCCGGCCACGGCCACCGCCCAGCGGGTCGGCTCCGGCGCGGCCCGCAGCGTCGGGGTCGCATCGGCGCGGCTGATCGGTCGCTCGATCAGGCGCGAGCGGCCTTCGCCGGGCAGCTTGTAGCGGATCTTCAGGAAGGCCAGCTCGCCGGCGGGCGAGGGCGGCGGCGCGCGGTGGCCATAGCGCAGCGGGTCGGCCGAGGGCGTCGCGCCGGCGGGGGTGATCTCGTACAACGCCGTGACCGAGGCGCCGGCCCCGACCTCGCCCGCGTCCACCTGGTCGTTGTTGAAATCCTCGCGGTTCAACATCCGGGTCTCGTAGCCGATCAGTCGGTACTCGCTGACCTGGGCCGGGTTGAACTCGATCTGCACCTTCACGTCGTCGGCGATCGGGAACAGCGACTTGGTGAAGTCGGTGCGGAACAGCTTGCGGGCCTCCTGCAGGCTGTCGACGTAGGCGGCGGTCCCGTTCCCGTTCTGCGCCAGGGCTTGCATCATCGTGTCGTTGTAGTTGCCGCGGCCGAAGCCGTAGACCGACAGATAGACGCCGTCCTTGCGCTTCTCGGCGACGAAGTCCTTCAGCTTCGCCGGGTCGGCGACGCCGACGTTGAAGTCGCCGTCGGTGACCAGGATCACCCGGTTGACCGCCTTGGGATCGAAATTCTCCCTGGCCAGGGCATAGGCCAGCGACAGGCCCTGGCCGCCGGCCGTGGAGCCGCCGGAATGCAGGGCGCCCAGGGCGCAGCGCATCTTCAGCTTCTGGCGACCATCCGTGGGGCCCAGCACCGCCCCTGCGGAACCTGCATAGGCCACCATGGCTACCCGATCCTGCGGCCGCAGCTGGTCGATCAGCAGGCTGAGCGACTTCTGCGCCAGCGGCAGGCGGTCTTCGGGCGACATCGAGCCCGAGGTGTCGATCAGGAAGACGAGGTTCAGCGGCGGCTGCTCGCCCTTGGGCAGGTCGAAACCCTGGATGCCCACGTGCAGGATTTGGCGCTCGGCCGACCAGGGCGAGGGGGCCAGCGAGACGTACGAGCTGAACGGGGTCGCCCGGTCCTGCGGTCGCGCGTAGCCGTAGTCGAAATAGTTCACCAACTCCTCGACCCGCACCGCGTCGGTGGGCGGGCGCACGCCGTCGTTCAGGAAGCGGCGGACGTTGGAATAGGCGGCGGTGTCCACGTCGACCGAGAAGGTCGAGACGGGGTCGCTTGCCACCTGCCGGATCGGATTGGCCGTCGCATTGGGATAGCGCTCGGTGTCCAGCGGCTGCGAGGGGTAGCGCTGGTAGCGCTGTCCGGTGACCACGACCGACTCTTGCATGGTGGTGGGCGGCGGCGCGGGCTGTCCCGGCCGGCGCTGCACGGGCGGGATGGGCAGGGGCGGCATGGAGCTGGGCCCGCCCTTTTGCGCCATCGTCGGCGCTGGCGGGGGAGGCGGCGCATAGCCAACGCCTGGAGCCGCCTGCCGCATCATCCGCCCGTATTCCGGCCGGGGCGACAGCCTGAAGCCCAGCTCGGCGCAGGCGTCGGCGGAGGGTTCTCCGTCGAAGGCCCGCCGCGGTTGCGCTGTCACCGGAGCCCCAGCCTGGGCGGCCAGCACGGTCAGGAACAAGGCACGCAGGCGATAGGCCATTCGGAACCTCCCATTTTCGCGTCTGTCTGCAACTACGCGCCCCGCTGGAAATCGGGGTTATGAGTAAGGTCGCGCGGCGATCATGGCCAAGAAATGACGGGCGTAATTTATCTGACGAAGCTGGCGCCGTTGATGTCGATCACCGCCCCGGTCATCGACGCCGGCGCCTCCAGCGCCAGGTAAGCCGCCGCGTTTCCCACTTCCGCCGGATCGGCGACCCGGCCCAGCGGGATGTCGGCCAGCAGCTTGTCGCCGCCACGGCTGGCCAGATAGGCCTCGGCCATCCCCGTCATGGTGAAGCCGGGGCAGACGGCGAAGGCCAGGATGTTCTCGCGGGCGAAGCCGCGGGCGATGGACTTGGTCATGCCCACCATGCCGGCCTTGGAGGCCGCATAGTGCCAGTGGGCCGGGCTGTCGCCGCGATAGGCGGCGCGGCTGGCGATGTTGACGATCCGCCCGCCGGTTCCCCGCTCGCGCCAGTGCAGGATGGCGCGGCGGCAGAGGTCGGCCGAGGCCTGCAGGTTGATCTGCATCGTCCGGGCCCAGCCCGCGTGCCAGTCGTCCAGGGTCGCGTCCACGGCCACGGGCTCGAACACGCCGGCGTTGTTGATCAGCGCGTCGATGCGGCCGAACCGGGCGATGGCCGCTTCCCACAGCCGTTCCGCGCCCCCGGGGTCGGACAGATCGGCGTCCGCGCTGCCGTGGCCCATCACATGCGCTCGGCCCTGCAGGCGCTCGACGATGGCCGCGCCGATACCCCGGGTGGAGCCGGTAACCAGAATGTATGGGAGTTCGACGGTCATGCTTCCGGTTAAGGTGGTTCATAGGGGCGTACAATCCCCCCGGAGAGGGACACATGACCTTGTATCTCGCCGCCCTGTTGCTGGGCGTGATCGCAGGCCTTCGGGCCGTGACCCCGGTGGCCGCCGTGAGCTGGGCCGCCGCCCTGGGCGTCCTGAAACTGACCGGGACGCCGCTGGCGTTCCTGGGCGCCTCCGTGACCCCGTGGATCGTCACCGCCATCGCGGTGGGCGAACTGATCAACGACAAGCTGCCGAAGACCCCCAGCCGCAAGGTTCCGATCCAGTTCGGGGGCCGCGTCGTCTCCGGCGGCCTCGCGGGCGCAGCGGTGGGCCTGTCGACCGGCGCCCTGATCCCCGGCCTGGTGCTAGGGGCGGTAGGCGCGGTGATCGGCACCCTGGGCGGCGCCTGGGCTCGCGGGAAGCTTTCAGCCGTCTTCGGGCGTGACCTGCCGGCGGCGCTGATCGAGGACCTCGTCGCCGTGGGCGGCGCGGCCGTGGTGGTGGGAGGCCTGCTATGACTCGAACATTCGACGCCATCGTCATCGGAGCCGGGCAGGCCGGCCCGGCCCTCGCGGGTCGGCTGAGCGGCGCGGGTCAGCGCGTGGCGATGATCGAGCGGAAGTACCTGGGTGGCACCTGCGTCAACACCGGCTGCATGCCCACCAAGGCCCTGGTGGCCAGCGCCAAGGCGGCCCAGACGGCGCGCCGGGCGGCGGACTACGGCGTGGTGCTCTCGGGCGGCGTCGCGGTCGACATGCCCAAGGTCCGTGCGCGGGCCCACACGGTCACGATGAACGCCCGCAACGGGCTGGAGGCCTGGGTCGGCGGCATGCCGGGCGTCGACCTGATCCGCGGCCAGGCGGCCTTCGTCGGGCCGCATGAGGTGGAGGTGAACGGCGAGCGCCTGACCGCGCCGAAGATCTTCATCAACGTCGGCGGCCGCGCGGTGGTCCCGGATTTCCCGGGCGTCCACGACGTGCCGTCCCTGAACAACACCTCGATCATCGACCTGGGGACCCTGCCACGCCACCTGGTCGTAGTGGGCGGCAGCTACATCGGCCTGGAGTTCGCCCAGATGTACCGCCGCTTCGGCGCCGAGGTGACGGTGGTCGAGAAGGGCCCGCGCCTGGTGGGCCGCGAGGACCCGGACGTCTCTGAGGCCATCCAGGCTATCCTGGAAGGCGAGGGGATCACCGCGCGCACCCGCGCCGAATGCATCAGCTTCGCGCCCCATCCCGACGGCGTCGCGGTGGGCGTCGACTGCACGTCCGGCGATCCGATCGTCGTGGGCTCGCACGTCCTGCTCGCCGTCGGCCGCCAGCCCAACACGGACGACCTGGGCCTGGCCGCGGCCGGCATCGAGGCCGACGCCCGCGGCTTCATCAAGGTCGACGACCAGCTGCGGACCAGCGTCGAGGGCGTCTGGGCCATGGGCGACTGCAACGGCAAGGGCGCCTTCACCCACACCTCGTGGAACGACTACGAGATCGTGGCCGCCAACCTGCTGGACGGCGACTCGCGCCGGGTCAGCGACCGGATCGAGACCTACGCCCTGTTCGTCGATCCGCCGCTGGGCCGCTGCGGCATGACCGAGACCGCCGCCCGCGCCGCGGGCAAGACCATCCGCGTCGGCAAGCGCGCCATGACCCGCGTCGGCCGCGCGGTGGAGAAGGGCGAGACCCAGGGCTTCATGAAGGTGGTGGTGGACGCCGACACCGACGCGATCCTGGGCGCGGCGATCCTGGGCGTGGAGGGCGACGAGGCGATCCACGCCATCCTCGACACCATGTCCGCGAAACAGCCCTACACGACCCTGATGCGCACCGTGCACATCCACCCCACGGTCTCGGAACTGATCCCGACCGTGCTCGGCGAACTGAAGTAAGAGAAGGTTGGAGGCCCGACCGAGAATCGAACTCGGGTGCACGGATTTGCAGTCCGCTGCGTCACCACTCCGCCATCGGGCCACCGGAGGCGAGGCGCGGTGCTATCAGAACCCCCTTTAAGCCGCAATTGCCTTCCAAGCCGGCGGGCCTATAACCCGCCCTCGTAACCTATGCGCCCTCAAGGATTCCCGATGGCCGACTTCGCCGCCGCCCGCCTGAACATGGTGGAAAGCCAGGTGCGCACCGCCGATGTGACCGACGTGCGCATCCACGACGCGATGCGCGCCCTGCCGCGCGAGCGCTTCGTGCCGGAGGCGAAGGGGCATCTGGCCTACACCGACATCGAGGTCGAATACGCGCCCGGCCGCTGGCTGCTGAAGCCGCGCGACGTGGCCAAACTGCTGCACGCCGTGCGCCCGATGCCGGGCGAGCGGGCTCTGGCGATCAGCGCACCCTATGCCGCCGCCGTGCTCGAGGAGCTGGGGGTGTCGGTCACCCGCCTGGAGGCGGGCGAGGCTCTGCCGGCCGGCGAGTTCGACATCGTGGTCTGCGAAGGCGGCGTCACCCGCGCCCCGGAGGCGTGGACCGACGCGCTGACGACGAACGGACGGCTGGGCGTGGTCGAGCGGGACGGGCCTGTAGGCAAGGCGTGCCTCTACGTCCACACCGCCGACGGCGTCGGACGCCGCGATCTCTTCGACTCCTTCCCGCCGGTGCTGGCGGGTTTCGAACCGCGCCACGGTTTCGCCTTCTAGGCAGGATTGCCTGAAACACCCTCGAAACGGTGGCGTGAAAAAAGCTTAAGGTGACGCGGCTTGGCCCAAGCGGCAGACGAAAGCATATAAAGGCGCGTCTCTCGCGAGATCGGGGATAACGAATGTCTATGAAACTCCGCGGCCGCCTGTTGGCCGCGACTGTGTGTTCAGCCGTGCTCGGCGGCGTGGCCGCCCCGGCCTCCGCAGAGACCTTGGCCGACGCCGTCGCGCTGGCCTACCAGAACAACCCGACCCTGCAGGCGCAGCGCGCGGCGCAGCGCGCGCTCGACGAGACCTATGTGCAGGCCCGCACCGGCTGGCGGCCGACGCTCAGCCTCGGCGCGAGCGCGACCTACAACGAGACGCGCATTCCCGCCGCTGCGGGTGGCGCCGGTTCGGGCGTCGACCGCAACGGTGACGGTGTCCCCGACATCATTCCCGGCCAGATCTCGGAAACGAACAGCTCGCGCATCGGCGTGACTTTCAACCAGCCGATCTGGACCGGCGGCCGGGTCGCCGCCGCGGTCAATGCGGCCAACGCCGATGTTCTCGCGGGCCGCGAGAACCTGCGCCGCGTCGAATCCCAGGTGCTGGCCTCCGTGATCCAGGCCTATTCCGACACCCGCCGCGACCAGGAGACCCTGCGGATCCGGCAGGAGAACGTGAACGTCCTGACGCGTCAGCTGCAGGAATCGAACGCCCGCTTCGACGTGGGCGAGGTGACCCGCACCGACGTCGCCCAGTCGCAGGCCCGCCTGTCGCAGGCCCAGGCGCTGTTGCAGTCGGCCGTCGCCCAGCTCGCCATCACGCGCGCCACCTATGCGACCCTGGTCGGCCAGAACCCGGGCGAGCTCGCGCCGGAGCCGTCGCTGGCGTTCCTGCTGCCGACCGATCCGGACGAGGCCTACAAGGTTGCCGAGCAGTTCAATCCGCAGCTTCGCGCCCAGCAGTTTACCGAGGAAGCTAGCCGGGCGCGCATCGCGGGCGCTCGCGCGGACCGGATGCCCAACGTCAGCGCGTCGGCCACCTACGGCTTCAGCGGCCCGGCGATCCCGGACCGCCCGGCAGATGTCTTCCAGCGCGACCTGTATACGCGCGGCATCAGCGGCACCGTCCAGGTGAGCGTCCCGCTCTTTTCCGGCGGGCTGACCAGCTCGCGGATCCGCCAGGCCGTCGAGCGCAACAACGCCGACCGGATCACGGTCGAGGGCGTGCGCCGCAACGTCCTGCAGGGCGTGACCACGTTCTGGAGCCAGCTGATCGCCGCGCGCGCCAACATTTCGTCCAGCGAGGAACAGGTCCGCGCCGCCCGCATCGCCGCCGAAGGCACGCGCCAGGAGCAGCAGGTGGGCCTGCGCACCACCATCGACGTCCTGAACGCCGAGCAGGAACTGCGCCAGGCCGAACTGAACCAGGTGAGTTCGCGCCGCGACGAGTACGTGGCCGCCGCGAACGTGCTGGCGACCATGGGCCGCCTCGAGGGCCGCAACCTGGTCCCGAGCGTGCCGCAGTACGACGCGTCGAAGAATTTCCGGAAGCTGCGGATCACCTGGGGCTGGGTGCCCTGGGAAGAAGCGGTGGGCGCCGTCGACCAGATCGCCACCCCCTGGCCGGCGCACGAGCCGAACGAAAAGCCTGTCGAGACGCCGATCGCGCCGGGCTTGGCTCCGGCTCCGGTCGTCACGCCCGCTCCGGCGACGCGTTGACGCGCCGGTAGCGGGGAAATTGCAGGATCGTCCCCACGCGCTTAGGGTCTAAGGCGCAGATTCAACCGCGGCGGCCGATTCATGTCCGAGACGAGTTCCCAAGAACCGACGATGGAGGAAATTCTCGCCTCCATCCGCCGCATCATCTCGGAGGACGAGCAACCCGCCGAAGGGGCGGCAGCGCCGATCGCCGAGCCTGAGCCCGTGCCGCTGGCCAAGGCGCCGGACCTGCCGATTCCCGAGCCGGAGCCCGAATCGGCCTCTGCGTCCGCCCCCGCGACGGCCTTCGAGGACGAGGAGGACGACGGCGACCTGGAGCTGACCCAGAAGGTCGAGACCCACGGCGACCTGGATTTCGTCGCCGCCGACCCCGAACCCGCGCCGCCCCCGGCCCCGGTGATGGAGGCGCCCGAACCGCCGCCGCCCGGCGACGCCCTGGTCAGCGACCACATCGCCGCCGCGGCGGCCGCCACCTTCGGCCAGCTGTCGTCCAACATCCTGATGCCGGCCGAGGGCCGCACGCTCGAGGACGTGGTCCGCGAGATGCTGCGCCCGATGCTGCAGCAGTGGCTCGACGCCAACCTGCCCGGCATCGTCTCGGAAGCCGTCCAGGCCGAGGTCGAGCGCATCGCGCGCGGTCGAGTACGCTGATCAACCCCGATTGCTCCCCCTTTGGGCGAGCTGTCAGCGAAGCTGACTGAAGGGGCTTCCGCGCGGGAGACTCGACCGAACGCCGCCGAGGCGCCGGCCCAAGGGCTGCGGCGCCTTCTGAGCTGATCCCCTCCGGCGCTTCGCGCCACCTCCCCCGATGGGGAGGAATTGCGGTATTCCCGCGGCTCGTTCAGAAGACCCCCGCCATGCTCGATAAGAACTTCGACCCCAAGACCGCCGAACCGCGCCTCTACGAGGCCTGGGAGGCATCCGGCCGCTTCGCGCCCATCGACGATCCGGCCGCCGAGCCG
>Ga0209257_1000647_pt1 | contig 55358 bp, 48 predicted proteins | sample AraplaCvi_mCL_r2_FD_184277 | JGI IMG/M metagenome (GOLD analysis project Ga0209257, IMG submission 184277) | Arabidopsis root microbial communities from North Carolina, USA - plate scrape MF_Cvi_mCL_r2 (SPAdes) (version 2) | ecosystem: Host-associated > Plants > Roots > Endosphere | place: USA...
CTTACGGTCTCCTGCCATGCCGCGCTGCGCACGCCTGATCCTGCCGAATGTCCCGCTTCATGTGACCCAACGCGGTGTCAATCGCGCAGCCATCTTTATCGACGACGATGATCGCCACCATTACCGAAGGTTGTTGCGCGAGGCCTGCACCAAAAACGCCATCGCCGTCCACGCCTTCGTGCTGATGGATAACCATGTCCACTTGCTGTTGACGCCGACCCGGCCAGAAGCGCTTGCCGTGGCGATGCGTAACGTTGGCCAGAGCTACGTCCAGTTCTTCAACTGCCGGCATGGCCGGATTGGCACGTTATGGCAGGGTCGCTACAAATCCTGCCTGGTCGATTCCGACCGATATGCACTGACCGTGTGCCGGTATATCGAGTTGAACCCGGTGCGTGCCGCCATGACTGCATTGCCGGAGGAGTATCGCTGGTCCAGCGTGCATACTCATCTGGGCAAGGCCAGCGATCCGCTGATTACGCCGCATTGCACATACCTGGCTTTGGGCGTCACGACCGAGGAGCGGGCCATCGTGTACGGGAAGTGGCTGCATTCCGGGATCGATACTGCGGAACTCTCTACGATTCGGGAGTACATTGCACAGGAGCGCGCGCTAGGTTGCCCGCGTTTCCAGGGCATGGTCGAGAAGGCGCTTGGCAGGCCCGTCCAGTACCGCAGCCGGGGGCGGCCTTGGCCTCGGGAGGTTTAATTCCCTCCGTCCCCTTTAAGTCCAAGGTGGAGGTTGCGCGTGCTGGCGGATCGGTTATTGCGCCGTGCAGTTACCTTGACTACGTGGGCACTGGATCTCGTTTGTCTTTGCCGCCTGGTGAGGAAGTAGTCCTTCGCGTTCAGTTGACGGCGCTGACAGCCACGCGCTGCCTTACTCCAGAAGAGGAATACTTGTTCAGAGCTCTACTGGTTTCAGGCGATGAAGTTGTATCTCGGACTGATTGGATGCCTTTTAAGGCGGCATCTCTCGAATGACTCTGGCTGGACAGCCCAGCATGCAGATCTCTTGTCCTTTTGTCTTTGGTAGCTTATTCCTCCTGAGCGGTTGCGCTGCTCCGCTTGCGTATGTCAGCGCAAATGGCGTGCATGAAGGGCGAAGCGAATTGTGCGAGGTCGCTGAGAACTTTGAGAAATATGGACGAAAAGGGGGCGGGGGCAATTAAGCGGTCTTTTCCAACGCGCGGCTGCTCGCGCATCGGCCAGTCGATCTGACGAATGGCATGCGCCGATGCGTTTTTCGCCAGGACTTGTCCTGTTTGCAGACGCGCAGGCGTTGCTGCGGATGCGTATAGCATTGCATTCGCCCAACGCATACGGACGCTTGTGAAAGCGTGATCCATGCACCGTTCGCCCATTCAAGAACGTAAAGGCGGAGTGAAATAAGTTGCGCTGCCGATGCGGCGAAGATTTTTTTGCGTAGTTTGCGGTGTGCTTGAGTTGGTTCTGGTTTACTAAGTTGAAAATTCATCGACCGCGACATCGTCAGGCCCCGCGCCTGCGCGGCCGCCAAGCAAGGCGCAAGACCTGAAGCTGGATGCCCCCGCATCCGGCGGGTTCGTATCTCGGACTTGAGGACGTTGCCATGGGAAGCCCGAATCGGCGGCACCAGCGGAATCGATTGTCGGCATGCGTCGCATGGTTCGTGCATTACGGGCGGCTGGGTGTGTTCGGAAGCATGGCCGCTGGCGCAAGTTTTCCTGCACTCGCGGCCTGCGATTCGACGGCGCCGGTTTCCGGACAGACGGTCACTTGCGATGCCGGAGCCCCCAATCCGCAAACCATCGGCGTGCAGGCGGTGGCGGGCAGTACCGGCGTGATAGTCAACGTCCTCGACGGCGCCACCTTGCAGGTCGCGGCAGGTCCCGGCGTGCAAGTGCGCGATCAGAGCCAGGTGGGCAATGATGGCAGCATCGGCCTGGGCGCTGCAGACACCTTCGACGCCATCTTCGCCGAGGGTAGCGGCAATACCGTCGTCAACACCGGCTCCATCGCCACCGCCGGCGGCACCTCGGACGGCATGCAGAGCAATGGCAACAACAACGTCCTCACCAATGGCGTCGGCGGCAGCATCGTCACCACAGGTGCGAATGCGAACGGTCTGTTCTCGCTCAACGGCAGCGGCAATACGCTGACCAACAACGGCACCATCACCGTCAGCGGCGCCGGCTCTTCCGGCATCCGCGTAGACGGCGTGGCGGGCAGCTCGAACACGGTCGTCAACGACGGTTCGATCATCAGCCAGGCAGGCATCGGCGTGCTGTTCAACGGAAGCGCTGGCAGCACGCTGGTCAATCGCGGCACCATCAGCGGCGCCAATGGCGGCGTCACCTCCGGAGCAGGCAACGACCGCATCGAAATGCTGGGCGGTTCCATCGGCGGAGCGGTGGCTCAAGGCGCCGGCGACGATACGCTGATCATCAGCGCCGGCCAGTTGCCCACGGTCAACCAGGGCGACGGCGCCGACCGTTTCGAGATCAGCGACACCGGTTTGGTCACCGGCACGGTGCAGCAAGGCGGCGGCATCGATACGTTTTTGATGAGCGGGGGGCAGATCGCGGCGCTTCTGCAAGGCGACAACCTGGACGTGTTCACCATGAGCGGCGGTCGCATCGTCGGCGCGTTCGAGGACGGCGACCGCGCCACCATGACCGGCGGCCGCATCGGCCGGGTGGACATGAAGCTGGACGACAACGTCTTCGACATGTCCGGTGGCACCATCGACGGCAACCTGGTCACCGGTTTCGGCAACGACACCATCCGGCTGTCCAACGGTTACATCGGCGGCAACATCAGCGTCAGCGGCGGCAACGACAGCATCACCGTCACTGGCGGCACGGTGCGCGGAGAAGTGCGCGTCAGTACGGGCAACGATACGTTCGACTGGATCGGCGGCGGCGTGATCCATGGGGCGATCGATCTGAGCGAAGGCAACGATACGGCCAGGCTGGGCAACTTGAACCAATCGCACCTGGGCGCCACGCCTTCGCTCAGCGGCGGCAACGGCGTGGACAGTCTTTCCTTTTCCAACGTCACCAGCGGCGGCGTGGCGCGCTTCGGCAACTGGGAAACCATCAATGCCGGCAACGACACCGAGCTGACCTTCGACGGCAATCTGGTGCTGGGCGATGCGGCCAGCGGCACGGGCACGTTGAACGTCGATGCCAGCAGCACCTCGTTCGCGGGCAATGGGGCCAATGCTTCCATCGTCGCCTTCGGTGCCGGGCAGCTGGCCAGCGTTCTCAACGCCGGCCGCATCGACCTGACCAATGGCGCTGCCAGCGCCGCCGATACCTTCACCATCGTGGGCAACTATGTCGGCAGCAACGCCGCGGTGTTCCTGCAGACCGAACTGGGCGACGACAGCTCCGCCTCGGACCGGCTGGTGATTTCCGGCGGCGCCGCCAGCGGCAGCACCGGGCTGGAAATCATCAACCTCAACGGCAGCGGCGGCTCGACGTTGCTCGACGGCATCATGGTCATCCAGGCCATAAACGGCGCCAGTTCCAGCAACAGCGCCTTCTCACTGATGGGGCCGGTGGCAGCGGGCGCTTTCGAATACTTCCTTTTCAAAGGCGGCATTTCCGACGGCACCTCGGAGAACTGGTACCTGCGTTCCACCCTGGTCGCTCCGCCTGCATCGCCACCGCCGATACCCGCGCCCGCGCCCGATCCGTTGGAACCGACACCGCCGCCAGTCCCGCCCACACCGCCGGAACCGCCCGCGCCGCCGCCTCCGACTTTGCCGCCGCCACCGCCGCCGGACGTGCCGGATGATCCCAATCCCGAAGTGCCGCCCGCGCCGCCGCCCGCACCCCCGGTATTGCCGCCGCCGGCCGAACCGCCTGCGCCACCGCCGCCGTTGCCGCCGGTGCCTGAAGTTCCCGTACCGGTGCCCACGCCGTCGCCCGATCCGGAGCCGCCGACGCCACCCACACCGCCCACTCCTGGTGCCACTCCGGCTACCGGCACGGTCATTCCGCTGTATCGAGTGGAAACGCCGGCCTACGCGGTGGTGCCGCCCGTCGTCCATCAACTGGGGCTGGCCACGTTGGGCAGCTTCCACGAACGCCAGGGCGAACAGGCGCTGCTGCGTGGCGAAGGAACGTTGCGTTCGGCATGGGGTCGCGTCATCGGCCAGAACACCGAACAGAGTTGGACTGGCACCGTGGCGCCGACCTTCGATGGAAGCCTGTGGGGCGTGCAGGCCGGCGTGGACCTGTTCGCGCGCGAAGGCGAGGGCGGGCGTCGCGATCACTTCGGCCTGTTCGTGGGGCGTACACGTGCCGATGGCGATGTGCGTGGTTTCGCGGTGGGGTGGAACGACCTCAGCGTTGGCCAGACCCGTCTGGACGACACCCATCTTGGCCTCTCGTGGTCGCGTATCGGCGCTGGCGGCGCTTATCTGGATGCGGTGATCGTGGCCAGCCGTTACGACGGCAGGGCCAATTCATCACGCGGCATCGGCATTGATCTGGAGGGCGAGGGCCTGGCCGCTTCGCTGGAAGTGGGTTACCCGATGCGCTGGGGCGAGGATTCGCGCTGGGCGCTGGAGCCGCAGGCGCAGCTGGTGTGGCAGCACGTGGCGTTGGACCGTCAGCAGGACGATTTCGCCAGCGTGGATTTCGATTCCGACGACGCGCTGACCGGACGCATCGGCCTGCGCCTGTCGGTGGACTACAGGACTTCAGCGGGTCTGTTGCAGCCCTATCTGAAACTCAACTACCTGCATGGTTTCAGCGGCGAGGATCGCCTGCACTTCAATACCGACCTCGTCCAGACCGACCAGCAGTTCGACGCGGTGGAGCTGGGCGCAGGACTGGTGGCGCAGTTCAACGCCAACACCAGCGTGTACGTGGTGCTGGACTACACCACCGACGCGGACGACGAGGGCAGGGACCGCAAGACCGTGGAAGGCAATGTGGGTTTGCGCATCACCTGGTGAAAGCGGTAGCCGACATATCCCTTGGGTCGGGGCTGTAGCCCCGACCTAGCGCTCCCGGCGGGTGAGCAGGCGATCCACCGGACCCCGCTGTTGCCACTCGGGCGTTGGCGCGCGAACGTTTTGCGAACGCGCCTCGGGTTGCGATGCCGCGCTGGAAACCACCGGAGCAACCGCGGCCTGCGCTGCCGCTTGCTCGATCTTCGGCGTCAGGTCGGTGCCTTGCACGATGCCCAGCGGCGAATAGCCGGTATAACCCGGGAAGATCGTGCTGAGGTTGGGATTGGCCATGCGCCGGATCATGATTTCGGAAACCACGCGGCGGTAGTCGGTAGTGACCGGCACGTCGCCGAAAGTGGGGGAAAGGATCTCCGGATTCAGGCCGGGCCAGCTGCCATAGAACCTGCGTCCGTTGACCGCACCGCCCAATACCAGCAGCGGATTGCCATAGCCATGGTCGGTGCCGCCGTTGGCGTTGGCGCGCACGCGGCGGCCGAACTCCGATTGCACGATCACCGTCACCCGCGACATCTGCCCGGTCGTATTGAGTTCGGCGTAGAACGCGGCGAGCGCGGCGGACAGTTCGCTGATCTTGTTCTGGTAGTAGTTGTAGCCGGCGCCCGCGGTGCCCTGGCCCTCGTGCGTGTCCCAACCGCCCAGATCCAGGGTTGCATAGCGCAGACCCAGGTTGAAGCGGATGCTCTGGGCGATGGTCCACAACTGTTCGGCGAAACCGCCGGTGGGCCAGCTGGCGGGCAATGCGGCGTAGGCCTGCGCGCCGATGGTCTTCATGGCCTGGTCGGCGCGACGGCCGTTGATCTCCATGCCGGTCTGTCCGGCCCACAGATCGGCCAGGGTTTCGTTCATGCCGCGGAAACCGGCAGGCGAGTCGCTGCGGATCTGCTGCCAGGCCCAGGCGCCGGCATTGAGCTGGAAATCGGAAGGGTTGCTCATGGTCAGCGAATCGATCGCGCCCATCAGCCCGGCCGGCTGCGTTCCGGAAACGCCCAGCGACGGCATCACCGCTGCGGGCGTGCCGGTCGGCCGCGATTGCCAGGCGCGGGTCATCCAGCCGCTGGGCGAGCCGTACTTGCCCGGCGTTCCCAGGTCGATGTAGAGCTGCGCGTCGAAATGGCTGCGGGTGACCGTGGTGGCCATGCCGCAGGCGTGCACGATGGCAAGGCGGCTGTCGTTCCACAGGTCGCGCAGGCCGGTGGCCGAGGGGTGCAATCCGAAACCGGTGCCCGCGCCGGTACTCAAGGTCAGCGGAAGTGCGCCGTAGGTGCCGGTAGCGTCGATCTTCAGACTGGGGCGCGCTTCCTCGTAGAAGCCACGGTCCACGCCGTCGACAGGCACCACCAGGTTCAAGCCGTCCAGGCCGCCGCGCAGGAACAGGTGCACCACGGTGTCGTATTCGTTGGCGGCGGCGAAAGCGTCGTCGGCGTACATCAGCGAGCTGCCGACTCCGCCGACGACGGCGACGCTGCAGCAGCCTTTGACGAATTCCCGGCGGGTGAGGGTGTAGTCGCTCATGGGAGTGTCCTCAGCGGCTCAGGAATTCAGGGGTGAGCAGGATCAGCGACACCATGCTGCGCAGGCGTTGCTGGTTGTAGTGGCGCTTCAGATCGCTGGCCGCCCACGTATCGGTGTCGGTGATTACATCGGTAGCCGGGTTGCCGTTCTGGGCCATGAAGTTCACCAGCGTCTGCCGTCTTGCCGCAGGCAATGCATAGCCGAGCAAACGCATAGACCAGAAGTCGACCAGGTTGTTGGCCGTCCACGAGGCTACTCCGCTGCGTGTGGTGGCCAGGATCGGGCTCAGCGGCACGCTGGCGTCGCTGGTTTCGCTCAGCCAGTTGATCAGCTTCCAGCTCATGGCGTACGAGTTGGAACCGGACCAGGCCACGGCGGTATCGGGATAGCCGTTGGGCGCCGGCCAGTTGTAGGGCAGGTTGCCGGTGAAGCCGGCCCGCCACATGAACTCATCGCTCTTGGCATGGCCCACGCGCAAGGTCCAGTCCTGCCCCAGCACCCGCATTGCTGCGACGGTTGCCTCGAATGGGCGCCGGTTCTTCTGGCCCCAGCTGTTGATCATGTCGTCGGAGGTGAGGATGTGCCGCAGGGTGATCTCTATCTGCTTGGGGTTCTGCCAGTTGGCGCGGAAGATCGCCGCGGCGCTGTCGATGAGTTTTTGCGAAGGCGTGTCGTTGATGAAGCGGCGGATCAGCTTCTTGCAGATGAACTTGGCCACGCGCGGGTGGCTGGCCAGGCGGTTCAGTACGTCCTGGCCATCCTTGAGCGCGGGTTGCTCGGGGTAGACCATCATGCCGAGCAGGAATTTCGGCCCCGCATCGTGCCAGGACTGGCGATAGACGAAGGTGCCGTCGTTTTCGGCGGGGAACTGCCAGTGTCCGTTCTTTGCCGACCAGCCGGTGAAGGCGGCCGAGGTTTCGTACACGTCGATGTCGGTGTAACCGATCGGGTAGGCAGGATCTTCGGGGCACGGCGGGACCTGGAATGGGTCCATGAAACCCAGGTAGTTCTCCGCGCCCAGCGTGTGCAGCTCCAGCAGCTCGCGCGCGTAGTTTTCGTTGGGGCCGGAGCGCGAGTTGTTCAGGTTGTCCAGGAAATAGAGCATCGAGGTGCTCTTGGCCACCGCTTCGAGCATGGTGCGGAAATTGCCGGTGGCGTTGGCGCGGATCACGTCGCGGTCGTAATGCACGAACACCGGACCCACGCTGAAATCGGTGCCCATGACGTTGAAGTGCGCATGCCAGAAGTTGACCACCATCTCGCGCAGCTGGCGCCGAGAATAAGTGGCGCGCACGTATGCGGCGCGCTGCACTTCCCAGGCCGGGCGCATGCGTACTTCGTAGGCCGGATCCGGTTTTACGTGATCGTTCCACAGCTGTTCCAGGCTCTTGCCCAGGGTGGTGTAGCCGGCAGCGGTCAGGCGCTGCTCCACCGCGGTATCGCTGATGTTGGCCCAATCCAATTGCCAGTCCACCCAGTTGGTCAGGCGCTGCGCATCGGTGCTGCCCAGGGCATTGAACTCGGCGATGCTGGCCGGGGTGGCGCCGTAGGACATGCTGTTGAGCGCGCGCACGGTGAACGGCGCCTTGGCCAGGGTCATCAGCGAAGGCGCCGACCAGCCGGCCATGCTGCGGCCTTCGGATTGCGCTTCCAGTGTCGCTTCGGCCGGCAAGGATTTGTCGGCTACCGGTACGCGTTGGCCGCGATAGCCGTAAAGCGCAGTGTGCCGCGCTTTGACCTGCGCCAATTGCTTGGCCGCAGGGCCCGCGTTGCGCGCAATGCGCAACTGCGTGGGCTCGGCCGGTTCGCCAGCCATGTTCCGGATAGTGGGATTCCTGCCCGAACGCACGCTGGCGCCGAAGTTCGAAACGCGTCTTGCCATGGTATTCCCCGGTACTTTCAAGGCCCCGGCAGAGTATCAAGCCCAGACCCGATTGCGACTGGGACGTAGCGCACAGCCCAGAAACCGCGGCTTTTTGGCGTCAGACCAGACCTGTCGCGTAATACAGCGCAATCACGAAGAACACCGCCAAGGTCTTGATCAAGGTAATGGCGAAGATGTCCTTGTACGACTGGCGATGGGTCAGCCCGGTGACGGCCAGCAGGGTGATCACCGCACCGTTATGGGGCAGGGTGTCCATGCCGCCAGAGGCCATCGACGCCACCCGGTGCAGCACCTCCATCGGAATGCCGGCCGCATTGGCGTTGCTGATGAAACTGTCGGCCATGGCGGCGAGTGCAATGCTCATGCCGCCCGATGCCGATCCGGTGATGCCGGCCAGCGCGGTAACCGATACCGCTTCGTTGACCAGCGGGTCTGGAATGGACTTCAGCGCGTTGGACACCACCAGGAATCCCGGCAGGGCCGCGATTACCGCACCGAAGCCGTACTCCGAAGCCGTATTCATCGAGGCCAGCAGGGCACCGCCGATGGCCGATTTAGTGCCTTCGGCGAAGCTGTCCAGCACCGGCTTCCAGGCAAAGGCGATCACCGCCAGGATGCCGACCAGCAGCGCGCCCTGTACCGCCCAGATCGCCGCGACTTTCGCCACTTCCTGCACCACCGGCGCCGGATTGCCGATCACCGCCGGAACGAAGGTCTGGGTCTGGCCGTAGAAGCCGGGAATGAGCTTGGTGAACGCGTAGTTGGCCACGCCCACCAGCAGCAACGGCAGGATCGCGATCAGCGGATGGGCCAGACGGTCGCCGCGGAACGCTTCGGGTTCGTTGCGCAGATCGCCGCCGTACCCTTCGCCAGCACGCAGGGCGGCGCGACGGCGCCATTCCAGGTAGGTCATGCCCAGGATCAGGATGAACACGCCGCCCAACGTGCCCAGCACCGGCGCGGCCCAGCCGGTGGTGCCGAAGAACGAACTGGGAATGATGTTCTGGATCTGCGGCGTGCCCGGTAGCGCGTCCATGGTGAAAGTGAATGCGCCCAATGCGATCGTGCCCGGCACCAGCCGTTTGGGGATGTCGTTCTGGCGGAACAGTTCTGCCGCGAACGGGTAGACCGCGAATACCACCACAAACAGCGAAACGCCTCCGTAAGTCAGCAGCGCGCACACCAGCACGATGGACAGCATGGCGCGCTGGGCGCCGACCACTTTGATGGTCGCCGCCACGATCGATTTGGAGAAGCCCGAGATCTCGATCAGCTTGCCGAATACCGCGCCCAGCAGAAATACGGGGAAATACAGCTTGAGGAAGCCCACCATCTTGTCCATGAACAAGCCGGTGAACATCGGCGCGACCAGCGCAGGATCGGTCAACAGCACCGCACCCAGCGCTGCAATCGGCGCGAACAGGATCACGCTGTAGCCGCGGTAAGCCACGAACATCAGGAAGCACAACGCGGCCAGCACGATCAGAAACGACATCCCCACTCCTCGAAAGCATGCCGGCACCGCGGCGCATGCCGGGTCGGCGAGTGGAGGCGAGTATCGGCAGCTATCTCCTTCCTCCCCACTGTACGAAGGTACAAGTGTCGCGGCGTCGCTCAAGTCTCTAGCCTTGCCTGCGAATCGGCCGCATCGGCCCGCCACGTCGTACCCGGGAGAGGGGAAACACATGAAGCGCAAACATCTGAGTCTGGCCATCGGCTGCATCCTGCTGGCGCCAGCGGCATGGGCGCAGGAAGCGGCGCCAGCGGCCGAAGCCGCCAGCGACGCCACCACGCTGGACAAGATCACCGTCACTGCGCGCAAACGCGAAGAAACCCTGCAGGAAGTGCCTATCGCGGTCACCGCGTTCACTCCCGAAACCCTGGACAAGTTGAACGTGCAGGACCTGGCCGACCTGGACGCGCAGGTGCCCAACCTGACCATCTACGCCGCGCGCGGCTCCAGCAGCACCGCAACAGCCTACATCCGCGGCATCGGTCAGGCCGACCCGCTGTGGGGCGTGGACCCGGGCGTTGGCATCTACCTGGACGATGTGTACATCGCCCGTCCGCAGGGCGCGCTGCTGGATGTATTCGATGTCGGCCGCATCGAAGTGTTGCGCGGCCCGCAGGGCACGTTGTACGGAAAGAACACTATCGGCGGTGCGATCAAGTACATTTCGCGGGCGCTGCCCACCGAGACCGAAGGCTTCGCCCAGCTCACCGTCGGCAACTACAACCAGCTCGATGCCAAGGCGGCCCTGGGCGGATCCATCGGCGGTCCCGACAGCGGCCTGCGTGCGCGCGTGTCGGTGGCCAGCATGAACCGCGACGGCTTCGGCACCAACCTGCTCAACGACCAGGAAGTCAGCGACAAGGAAATAAACGCCGCGCGCTTCCAGCTGGGCGCCTATGCCGGCGACGATCTGGACATCCAGTTCGCATTGGACTGGATCGACGACCAATCCGGCGTGCGCGGCGCCAAAATGCTGGCCGCCAATCCGCTGGCTCCCACGTTCGCGCCGCTGGACGACCGCTACGACATCCGCAGCGGCATGCCCAACGTCAACGACACGGTGATGAAGGGCGGCTCGATCACGGTCAACTGGCGCGCCACCGACAACTGGGTGTTCAAGTACGTCGCGGCCAAGCGCGAGTCCGATACCGAAACCAATATCGATTTCGATACCACCCCGCTCAAGCTCGTGGACGTGCGCGCCTTCTACAGCGACAGCCAGGTCACTCATGAGCTGCAGGCCAATTTCGACGCCGGCGGCCGTGCCCGCGGCGTGATGGGCCTTTATTCGTTCGATGGCGACGCGGGCGGGCAGGTGCTGAACTATTTCTTCAACCCCTTGCAACCGGTGGCGCTGACCAACCCGCTGTTCGGCGACACCCAGGGCGTGGTCAATACCAAGAGCTTCGCAGCCTACGCCGACTGGACATTCGACCTCACCGACCGGCTGAAGCTGGACGTAGGCGCGCGATACACCGACGAAGACAAGCACGCCATCGCCCTGAACCGCTTCTACCTCACCCCAACCTACGAGACCTCCTGGGGTACGGCGGCCAACTTCGACAAGACCGTCAACTTCAAGAACCTGTCGCCGAAGATTTCGCTGGACTACGAAATCACCCCGGACATCATGATCTACGGCGTGGCCTCGCGCGGCTTCAAGTCCGGCGGCTACAACATCCGCGCCAACACCACCGCGGTGCCGCGCTCGGGCGAGCCGTTCGACGACGAGCAGGTGGACAGCTACGAGATCGGCAGCAAGATGGCGTTCTTCGACCAGTCGCTGTTCCTCAACGTGGCCGCCTTCCACAACGTGTACAAGGACATCCAGCTGTCGGTGTTCACTTCCTACACCCTGCCCAACGGCAGCCAGAGCTTCTTCGGGGACTTCACCAATGCCGGCAAGGGCACCATCAACGGCGCCGAGATCGAATACCAGTGGCTGCCCAACGAACATTGGCTGATCAGCGGCAACCTTGCCTGGTTGGACGCCAAGTACGATGAGTTCATCACCTCCGGCGTCAACGTGGCCGACAGCCAGTACTTCACCAATGCCCCCGAGTTCTCCGGCGCGTTGAACGTGGAGTACCGCATGCCGCTGGCCAACGGCGGCAACCTGTCGGCGCGCGTGGGCTACTCCTACCAGAGCGAAGTCTGGCCGACCACCGATCTGAGCCCGGCCATCAAGCAGGAAGGCTATGGCCTGGTCGGCGCAGGAGTGATCTGGAAGGTCAACGACAGTTGGCAGTTGTCCCTGCAGGGCAGCAACCTGGCCGACGAGGAATACCGCACCACCGGCTACAACATTCCCGCCTACGGCGTGCTGACCGGGTTCTACGGCCCGCCGCGCCAGTACTCGCTGACCGCGCGCTACGACTTCTGATCGTCGTTCAGGCTTTGGGAAGCGATACGACGGCGGGCCCAAGCCCGCCGTCGTCGTTTCCATCGCGGGGCCAGAAGCGCGGTTTCGTGGACAAAAGCGGTGCTTTCGGGTTGATGACGTAGGAGGGGTGTGAAATGATCCCTGCGCCGGTGGTCGTTCGACGTTCGAGCGCAACCGGCACAGGGGAGCAAGAGATATGCCGGGGATGTACGAGCCATTGTTCCGACGCGTGTTGTATCCCGCGTACGAAAGCATTTTCCGACGGCGCAAGACGCTGGCCTACCACGCCGAGTACGAGGCGAACGCCTGGATGCCCGCCGAGCGGATCGCCGAGCTCCAGTGGCAGAAATTGAGCGCGTTGATAGGGCATTGTTGGGAGCAGGTTCCGTACTACCGTGAACGCTGGAGCGCTATCGGCATCGAAAGCCCCGGCGACATCCGCGACCTGGGCGACTACGCGCGCCTGCCGGTGCTCACCAAGCAGGACGTGCGCGAGAATTTCGAACGGCTCAAGGCCGATTCATTCCGCAATGGTTTGCTCTACAAGACGACTGGAGGTTCCACCGGCGAACCGCTGACCATCGGCTATACCCGCGAAAGTTATGAAAGGCGCACTGCGGTGATGCTGCGCGGCTACGGTTGGGCGGGCGCCAAGCTGGGGCGGCGTGTGTTGCAACTATGGGGAGCGGGGCCTGGGCCGCAACCGCTGAAGGACATCTTGCACCATGCCGCGTTCAATCGACGGGTGGTGGATGTGTTCACCATGAGCGATGCCAACATGGGGCGCTATGCCGACGAGGTGAATCGGTTTCGTCCCGAGGTGATAGTTTCCTACGTGGCTTCGGTGGTGCGGCTGTCGCAATGGCTATTGGACAACGGCCTGCAAGTGCATCGGCCCAAGGCGGTGCTTTGTGCGGCCGAGCCGCTGCACGAGCACCAACGCGCGCTTATCGAACAGGCATTCGGTTGCCCGGTTTACAACACTTACGGTTGCCGCGAGTTCATGCTTATCGCTTCGGAATGCGAGCAACGCGATGGACTGCACGTCAATGCCGATCATCTATGCGTAGAGCTGGGCGAGCCGGTATTCGCCGATGCCTCGGGCGGGAATCCACGCCAGGTGCTGGTGACCGACCTGCACAATTACGGCATGCCGTTGCTGCGATATGCCAACGGCGATATCGCAAGCCAGCAGCATGGGCAGTGCCCATGTGGGCGCGGCTTGCCGATGCTCAGCAAGGTCAATGGCCGCAGCATGGATGCCTTGCGCACGCCACAAGGGCATTACATCGGCGAGTACCTGGAATACCTGATCTTCAACACGCCGGGCATCGCGCGCTTCCAGGCTTTGCAACAGCGGCTGGACGAGATCGAGATAAGCGTGGTTCGCCAACCCGGTTTCCAGGAAGCTTCGCTGCAGCGGATCCAGGCCGACATGCACAAGGCGTTCGGCGATGGCGTGCGCTTGAGCTTCCGCTATACCGATGAGATACCGCTGACGCCCTCGGGCAAGTTGCGGGTGGCCATGTCCACCTTGGCCGGCACCGCCACCACTACCGCGGTGCAGCTTTCGGCCTGGTGGGAGAAACTGTGCATGGAGCAGGTCGCGGTGATGGTGGCCTGAGATGGGGCAGTCGCGTCGCCCGCTTCGGTGGCCTGGTTCCGAGTGCATGCGATGCTGAGTTTCTGGGTCGTGGCCCTGGCCAGCCTTGCCTGGCTAGCGCTGATGTTCGGGACGGCGCTGTACGGCGAACGGAATCCGGCACTTTTCGCGCGGCATTGGCGGCATGTGTATTCGCTGTCCCTGGCCGTGCATTGCACCTCTTGGACCTTCTACGGCACGGTGACCCAGGCAGCGCGTTACGGCTGGCCGCTACCGCCGACGTTCCTGGGCGCGATCCTGTTCTATGCGTTGGCGGTGGCGTTCATGATCCGGCTGGTGAAGCTGGCACGCGAAACCAACGCCACTTCGCTGGCCGATCTGATCGCCACGCGCCTGGGCAAGGACGCGTGGTTGGCCGCCACCGTCACTCTGGTGGCCGCGCTCGGCTTGATTCCTTACATCGCGCTGCAGCTCAAGGCCATCGCCATGAGCTTCGCCACCTTGACCGTGGAGGCGGGCGATACGGTAGGCGTGGCCCCGGTGTGGCGCGATAGCGCGCTGTACGTGGCGCTGGCGATGGCGTTGTTCGCGATGCTGTTCGGCACGCGCCGGGCCAGCGCGGCCGAACACAACCGCGGCCTGGTGCTCGCGATGGCGTTCGAGTCGTTGTTCAAACTGGTGGCGATGCTGGCGCTGGGCGCGTTCGTGTGGTTTGGCTTGAAAGCCATGCCCGAAACCGCATTGCAGGCCGCGCCGCTGGAGCCGGTGGGCGGTTTCGCGCCGCTGGTGCTGCTGGGCGCGCTGGCGATGTTCATCCTGCCGCACCAGTTCCACGTGGGCGTGGTGGAATGCCGCGACGATCGCGATGTGCGCACCGCGCGCTGGCAATTCCCGCTGTACCTGATCCTTATCGCGTTGCCCGCTTTGCCATTGGCGCGCGCCGGCACCGCCTTGCTGGGCAACGGCGTGCCCTCGGACATGTATGCGTTGGCGCTGCCGTTTTCGCAGGGGCACGAAGGCGTAGCGCTGTTCGCGTTCCTGGGCGGATTGAGCGCGGCCACCGGAATGGTCGTGGTCAGCACGCTGACGCTCAGCCTGATGATCGGCAACCACTGGTTCGCGCCGGGACTGTTGCGGGGCGCATGGTCGCGCGACAAAGGCGGCGACCGTCGCGGCGATCTCTTGCTCCTGCGCCGCGGCGGCATTCTGGTGATCATGTTGCTGGCCTGGGCGTACAGCCGGTTCAACAGCGGCAACGATGCGCTGGCCGATATCGGTGCGGTTTCGTTTTCCGCGCTGGGCACGTTGGCGCCGGCGTTGGGGTTCGCGGTGTGGCGGCCGCAAACGCCGCCGCGCGCGGCCATCATCGGCATCGTCGCTGGTTTTTCGGCGTGGGCGTGGGTGATGTTGATGCCTATGGTGGCGGCATCGTTGGGCGACGAACCGGCATGGATGCGGTCCGGGCCGTTCGGGCAGGCGTGGCTGTCGCCTCAGGGTCTGTTCGGTCTGACCGGATGGAGTCCGCTGGGCCGTGCCGTCGGCGTCAGTCTTTTCGCAGGCATCGCCGCCACGCTGCTGGCGATGGCCTGGCGCCGGGAAACGCCGCACCACCATGGCCGCAACCTGGACCGGCAGGCGTTGCGCGATGCCGGTGTGCGGTTCCTGGCCCGCGAACGCGTCGAGCAGCTTTTGCAAGGCTCGCCTGCGCAAGGTCCGGTCCCGGCGTCTACCGAATCGCGAATGGAGCGCGAGCTTTCGGCCGTGCTTGGCTCGGCGTCCGCACGCCTTCTGCTCAATGCAGCGCGCCGCGAAAGCGGAGAACTGGATGCCGTGGCCGCCATCGTCGGCGAGGTTTCCCAGGATCTGCGCTTCAACCAGCAGGTGCTCGAAGCCGCACTGCAGAACATGAGCCAGGGAATCAGCGTGGTCGATCGCGAGCAACGGCTGGTGGCCTGGAACCGCCGCTACGTCGAACTGTTCGGCTTCCCTGAAGAATTGCTGCAGGTCGGCCGGCCGATTGCCGACCTGACGCGCTGGGCCTTGCAGCGCATGCCCCACCGGGGCTCGGACGAGGCCGCACTGCAGCGGCGCGTCGCCTTCATGCGCGCCGGCACCGCGCATCTGACCGAGCGCGTGTTCCCGGATGGCAGCATCGTGGAAATCCGCGGCAATCCAATGCCGGGTGGTGGCTTCGTGGCGACCTACACCGATGTCACCGCCTCGCGGCAGGCCGAGCGCAACCTGAAACAGGCCAACGAAACCCTGGAGCAGCGCGTGATCGACCGCACCGCGCTCCTGGAAACCGCCAAACGGGAAGCCGAACACGCCAACGACGCCAAGAGCCGCTTTCTGACGGCCATCGGCCACGACCTGCTGCAACCGTTGCACGCCGCGCACCTTTTCACCGACGCGCTTTCGCAGCAGTTGCCCGAAAACAGCCAGCGCGAATCGGTGCAGCAGATCCGCGGCGCGCTGGATTCCACCACGGACCTGCTGACCGGGCTGCTGGACATGTCCCGCCTGGAAGCGGGCGGACTGGTGCCCGAACCGCGCGATTTTCCTCTGGCCGAAGTGCTGGAGCCGCTGGTGTCCGAATTCCGCGCGCTGGCCGGCGAGCGTGGGCTGTCCTTCTCGTACGTGCCCACCCGCATATGGGTACATACCGACCCGCAACTGTTGCGGCGCATCCTGCAGAATTTCCTGGCCAATGCGGTGCGATACACGCAGGCGGGCGGAATCCTGTTTGGAGTGCGCCGGATTGCGGGCCGGGTGCGCATTGAAGTGCACGACAGCGGTCCTGGTATCGAACTGGCCGAACAGCAGGCGATCTTCGAGGAGTTCCGGCGCGGCGGCGACGCCAGCGGGCAGGGGTTGGGGCTGGGGCTTTCCATCGCAGACCGCATAGCGCACCTGTTGAAGGCTCCGCTTTCGTTGCGCAGTCGCGTCGGACACGGGGCGATGTTCGCGGTGACGCTGGCCCGTGTGCAGCCTTCGCACACCGACGCTTCCACGACTTTCGCCAAACATGGCTTGGCCGGCCGCCGCGTGCTGGTGCTGGACAACGACGCCGCATCGCTGGAAGCATTGAGAAGGGTGCTTGCGGGCTGGGGTTGCCACGTTCTGCTGGCCCGAGACGACGACGAGGCGACGCAGCGTTCAGCCGAAGCGGAAGTGGATCTATGGCTGTTCGATTTCCACCTGGACCAGGGCGACACCGGCGTGGCGGTGGCGCAGAGGTTGACGCAGCGCTTCGGTGCGCGCCCTTGCCTGATTCTGAGTGCGGACCTGACCGAAACCGTGCGTGCGGCCGTGCACGAAGCCGGCTTGCTGCTGCTGGCCAAGCCGGTGCGCCCTTTGGCGCTGAAATCGGTCCTGGACCGCATGATCGCCAGCAGCAGCATCGCGTAGGGCAGGCAATGCCCGCCCTACCTGGCATCGCTTTACAATGCGCATCTTTCGCGATGCGCCATCCTTCATGCCCTATACCCCCATCGTCGCTACCCTGGGCTATGTGCTCTCCCCGGATCGTTCGCAGGTGTTGATGATTCATCGCAACGCGCGTCCCGACGATCAGCACCTGGGCAAGTACAACGGTCTGGGCGGCAAGATCGAACGCGACGAGGACGTGGTGGCGGGCATGCGCCGCGAGATCCGCGAAGAGGCCGGCATCGAATGCGAGGCGCTGAGCCTGCGTGGCACCATCAGCTGGCCCGGTTTCGGCAAGAACGGCGAGGACTGGCTGGGGTTTCTGTTCGTGGTCACCCGGTATTCCGGCACACCCTATGCGGATAACCCGGAAGGCACGCTGGAATGGGTGCCGGTGGCCGACATCATGGAGCTTCCGCTCTGGGACGGCGACCGGCATTTCCTGCCGCTGGTGTTCGACGCCGATCCGCGCGGTTTCCATGGAGTGATGCCGTACCGCGACGGCAAGATGGTGTCGTGGGCGTTTTCGCGGGTGTGAACCGACAGCGGCTCATTCCACCGTTTTGAAGTAGACGTGCTGACTTTTGCGCCGCACGAAGCCGAGGCCTTCGTAGAACGGGTGCGATTCGATTCGCGCGGCATTGGAGCGCACCATCAGAGTGTCCAGCCCATGCTGTCTTACCCATTCTTCGGCCACTTGCGCCAACGCCTTGCCCGTGCCGGAACGGCGCGCCTGCGCGTCCACCACCAGGCCGACTATTTCGGCCTTGCGCCCCGTTTCCAGGGTGGTGCGCACTTCGATCGCGATCCATCCGAGCAGGCGGTCGCCTTGTTCGACCACGAACACCTGCCGGTCTCCGGCCGAGATGTACACGCCCATGCGTGCGGTCATCGCTTCGGTGGTGGTGGGATAGCCCAGCTGAGTGCACAGGCGCGCTACTTCGGCCGCATCGTCCATGCGGGCGATGCGCGGTGGCGGGGCAGGGGGGTGCTCGGTCATCTCAGCTCTCCATCTGCCGGGCCGGATCGCTCAGCTCAAGCTCGCGCAACACTACACCGGCCTGGGTGCGGTTGCGCACGCCCATGCGTTCGAAGATCGCGGTCAGGTGCGCCTTGACGGTGCGCTCCTGCACGTCCAGGCGGTCGGCGATCTGCTTGTTCAACAAGCCTTCGGCCACCAGCGTGAGCACGCGGAACTGTTGTGGAGACAGACTGGCCAGTCGCGCCGCCAGTTCGGCATCGTGTTGCGAAGACTGGGCGCGCGCGACCGAGGCGCGCAGGGACGAAGGCAGCCATTGTTCGCAGGCCAGTACGCTGCGGATCGCCTCGCGCAGTTCGTCCAGGCCGGCGCTCTTGGGCAGGTAGCCGGCGGCACCGTGGTCCAGCGCGCGGCGCACCACGCGCGGGTCGTCGTTGGCAGACACCACCACGACGGCTACTTCCGGATACTGCGCACGGATGGCCGCCAGACCGGCCAACCCATGGTTGCCGGGCATGTGCAGATCAAGAAGCACCAGATCGATCTCGGGATTGGCTTCCAGCGCCGCCAGCACGCCGTCCAGCGATTCGGCCTCCAGCACCGACAGCTGCGCCACCGCATCGGTGGCGGCGCCGCGCAAGGCAGCGCGGAACAGCGGGTGGTCGTCGGCGATCAGCAGTCTGGGCATCGAGGCGAATTATTCCGTGGCGTAGCGCGTCGGGCGCAACGCGGCAGAACAACCCTAGCAGCATAGTGGCAGCAACAGGGTGGTACCAAAGTACGATGACGCAGGCGATGCGGCGGGTTAGCTTGGGCGCATGAACCCGAATCCGTCCTTGCGCGCCGCCGTCGCGCTGCTGGCCTGCCTGATCGGCGCGTCCTGCAGCACCCCCCGTTCCCTGGGCGCCAAGGAGGCGTCGTCGATGATCGAGCCACAGCGGGAAACCGCGCACCGCGGCAACGACGACCTGCTCACCGCTGGGCTGGGCATCGCCGGCCTGCGCGCGATGGCGCCACCAGCATTCGCCGACGCCGCGCATCCGGCCGCTGGAGAATTGCGCCGTCGGGCCATCTGGAACAACTGGCGCGGAATCGCCGACCTTTCGGCCACTGGCGGCTACAGCGAGATCTACGGCAGCGTAGACAGCGTACCCGGGCGAGAATTCTCCGCCTTCGCCACCGTGCCCGGAGCGCGCCAACCGCACAGGGTGCTGACCCAGGTGCCCGATAGCTTCGACCTGAAGAAGCGCTGCGTGGTGGTTGCCGCATCTTCGGGCTCGCGCGGCATCTACGGTGCCATTGCCGTGGCCGGCGCCTGGGCACTACCGAAAGATTGTGCAGTGGCCTACACCGACAAGGGCGCGGGAACCGATTACTACGACTTGGACACGCGCACTGGCGTGCGCCTGGACGGTACCCGCGGCGCCGACGGCGATGAGCTGGCGTTCCGGCCGGAAGTTCCTGCTGGCGCCTCCGGCGTGGCGTTCAAGCATGCGCATTCCAGCGACAACCCAGAGGCCGATTGGGGCAGACATGTGAAGCAGGCGGCCGAATTCGCCCTGTCTTCGCTGGGGCGCGCCTTTCCGCAGGCGGCTCCCTTCACCTTCGACAACACACGCATCATTGCAGTGGGCATTTCCAATGGCGGGGGCGCGGTGCTGCGCGCGGCCGAACTGGAGGGAGACGGCGCCGGTGGGAACTGGCTGGATGCGGTGGTGGCCGGCGAACCGAACGTGTACCTGCCCGGGCCCGGCAGCCGCACCTTGTACGACTACACCACCGAAGCGGCCCTGTTGATGCCCTGCGCATTATTGCGGTTGCCCGCCGATTCGCTGCCGCAGCCGCCCTTGCGAGCGCAGGCCGAGCCGTTGTGGGCCGCGCGTTGCGCCGCATTGAAGAACGCCGGATTGATCGGCGGGGCCGGTACGCAAGCGCAGGCGAAAGAAGCTTACGAAATACTACGCGCCAATGGCTGGAGCGATGAAGCGTTGACTGCGGGCGCGCTGAGCGTTGGGTTCGATTTGTGGCGCGCGGTGGCCGTGACCTATGCATCGGCCTACACGCGTGCCGGCATCGGCGCCCATCCGTGCGGCTATTCGTTCGCTGCGCAGAATCCCGATTTTTCTGCACGCGCAACGAGCGTGGGCGAACGCGATCTCTGGTTCGCCGACGGCACCGGCATTCCACCCGGTGCTGGCGTGGGCATCATTGACGGCAAGCTGGCCGCGCCGGATTTCACCCTGCCCGGATTGCAGTGCCTTCGCCGGCTGCAGGATGACGCCGCCTTGGCCCAGGGCGTGGCCCAGACCCAGGCCTCGCTGCCGCGCAGGGGGTTGCCGGTAATCGTGGTGCACGGCCTTGACGACGGCCTGGTGCCGCCGGCCTTCAGCAGTGCGCCTTACGTGGCCGCAGCCCAGGCCGCGGGGCGCGAGGTCAGTTACTGGCAGGTCAAGCACGCCCAACATTTCGACGGTTTCCTGGCCTTGCCCGCCTACGGTGCGCGCTACGTGCCCGTGTTGCCTTACGTCTATGCCGCGCTGGATCAGGTCACAGCGCAGCTGGATGGCAAGGGCGGGGCAGCGGTCAATGCGGTGATAGAAGCCATACCCCGTGGCGCAGGGAAGGTGGAGCAGAGCCAGTTCGCGATTCCCCCGCAACAGCCCTGATCCCCATCCGCTAGCGTGGGAGCGGCGTCCCGCCGCGAGCTCTTGCCTTTGGCGCATTGGACGCAAGTCCAGTACAGGAAGGCGATCACGGGAAGGCTCGCGGCGGGACGCCGCTCCCACCTTTCCAACTTCATGCGTTCATGTTGAGCGTTGCAGTCTTAACACCGGTTTTGGCAGTCTTGGCTTCATTGATCAATGAAGGACCGGCATGCCACGACATTTCTCCATGTTGCGCGACTTCCACCTGGCCGACTGGTTCACCTTGGCCAATGCCTTCTGCGGCACCGGGGCAGTATTCGCAGCGATGCGTTACCTGCACGAAGGCCAGGTGCGCGATCTGCTCGCGGGCATGGCACTGATCCCATTGGCCTTCATTTTCGACGCCCTGGACGGCCGCATCGCGCGCTGGCGCAAGTCCTCGTCCACGCTGGGCCGCGAACTGGACTCGCTGGCCGACGTCATTTCCTTCGGCGTCGCCCCCGCAGCGCTGGCCTACGCCTGCGGATTGCAGGGCGGTTGGGACTGGCTGGTGCTCAGCTATTTCGTGTGCTGCGGGGTCAGCCGTCTGGCGCGCTACAACGTCACCGCCGAGCAGCTGTCGGGCGAAGACGACAAGGTGAAGTACTTCGAGGGCACACCCATTCCCACCAGCTTGCTGCTGGTGGTTTTGCTGGCCATCGCTGCGATCGGCGGCCACCTGGGCGAAGCGGTCTGGTTCGGCGAATACAGATTGGGGCCGTGGCTGCTGCACCCGCTGGTGCTGATATTCGCGATATCCGGATCCCTGATGATCAGCAAGACGCTGCACATCCCCAAACCCTGAAAAACCATAGAGCCCCTCTCCGGCCTGCGAGAAGGGGTGCCGACAACCTTGAAAACTAGCGAAGAGCCCCTCTCCCGTTTACGGGAGAGGGTGCCGAAGGCGGGTGAGGGTAAACCGGAGCCAAACTGGATCAGGACATGGATTGAAGTCGAGTGAGGTCACGCCGTCCCTGCATCCGACAAGCCGACTACACCCCTCACATCCAGAAATAACCGCGACGAAACAGCGCGTTGCTATGATCGCGCGGTAGGCCTTGGAGGGTAGGGAATGTTCTCGAATGGTTTCGGCAACGGTTTCGGCGGCGGGCCCGGCAACGCGGGCGATTTCGAAGCGATGGCGCGGCAGTACTGGAACGCCTGGGGACAGGCGATGCGCCAGGGCGGCCTGGGCGCGGCGCCCCCGCAGCCGGCCAACCAATGGCAGCAGGCGGTGGACTGGTGGTCGCAGCTGATGCCCGGTGGGCCCGGTCAGGCCAACGATGCGGTGGCGCGCTTCAACCAGCAGGCCAGCCAATGGTTTGGGCAGATGCAACAGGTGGCGGCGCAATTCGCGGGCCAGGACAACAGCGCTTCGGAAATCGGCCAGGCCTGGCGCCGCGCGATGGGCGCCAATGGCGACAACCCATTCCCGGATCTGTTCAAGGCCATGCGCGGGCAGGGCGCCAATGGTCTGGACGAGTGGCTGGACCAGGTCAAGCCCTATCTGGAAGGGTTCCAGCAGCAAAGCCAGCGCTGGCAGCAGCTGCCGGCCTTCGGCCAGTACCGCGAACACCAGGAGCGCTGGCAGGCGCTGCAGCTGGCCCAGCAGGAGTACCAGCAGCAGACCGACGCATTCAACGCGCTGATGATGAAGTGCGCGCAACGGGCCTTCGAAGTTTTCGAAGACAAGCTTACCGCCCACGAAGAACCCGGCCGCCAGATCGCCAGTGCACGCGCCTTGTTCGATCTCTGGATCGATTCGGCCGAACAGGCTTATGCGGACATCGCTTTGTCGGCCGAATTCCGCGAAGTCTATGGCGCGCTGACCAATGCGCAGATGCGCCTGCGCGCGGGCATCCAGCTGGAAGTGGAGCAGTTGACCGGTCTGTTCGGTATGCCGACCCGCACCGAGATCGATTCGGCGCACCGCAAGATCGCCGATCTGGAACGCGCCTTGCGCCGCGCCGCTGCGGCCGCCAACGCCCGCCCTGCTGCCGTGCGCAGGGCGGCACCGGCGCCCGCAGCGCCCGCACCTTCAGCCGAACCCGTCGCCGTCCCCACAAAAGCCAAGCCGCGCCGCGCCGCATCCAAGACCACGGCGCGCAAATCGAAGCCGGCGCGCAAACCGGCAGGCAAGCGCGCCGCGCCGCGCAAGACGGCCGCGCGCAAGCTGGCGGCCAAGCCTGCTGTCGTTGAGCAGAAGGCGCCCGACAAGAAGAGGGCTCTCGGAAAATCCGCGGGGAAGAAGAAGGCAGTTGCACCCGGCCGCAAGGCCACGGCCAAGCGTGCGGCTGCAAAACCCGCGCCCGCCAAACAGCCCAAGACCGCTGCGGTGCCCTCCGGCAATGGCCGGGTGGTGTCGATGAAGGATTGGGTCACGCGCTACGCGGCGGTCAACACTCCTGAAGGACCCGCTCTCGGCAAGCAGAAAGGCGCCGGCAAACAGAAGGCGCGCAAATGAACGGTCCATTGAATCTAACTCCGGATGCGCTGGCGCAGGAAGCCATGACCCTGCAGCAGAAACTTGCAGCCGGATTGCGCACCCTGCCCGAAGTCGAGGACGTGCAGTACGGCGCAACCCGCAAGGAAGAAGTCTGGCGCGACGGCAAGGTCGTACTGTACCGCTTCGTCGGCGAACAGGCGCCGACCGCCAAAGTGCCGCTGCTGATCGCCTACGCGCTGGTCAATCGCCCCTACATGGTCGACCTGCAGTCCGACCGCTCGCTGGTGAAGGGCTTGCTGGCGCGCGGCGAAGACGTCTACATCATCGATTGGGGCTATCCGGACCGTTCCGACCGCTTCCTGATGCTGGACGACTACATCAACCGTTTCGTTGATGGCGCGATCGACTATCTGCGGGGCCGCTTCCAGCTCGATGCGGTGAATCTGCTCGGAATCTGCCAGGGCGGGGCGTTTTCGTTGTGCTACGCCTCGCTGCATCCGGAGAAGGTCAAGAACCTGATCACCATGGTCACGCCGGTGGATTTCCACACGCCGGACAACATGCTGTCCAACTGGACGCAGAACATGGACGTGGACCTGTTCGTCGATACGCTGGGCAACGTGCCGGCGGACCTGATGAACTCCAGCTACCTGATGCTGAAGCCGTTCCGCCTGCATCTGCAGAAGTACGTGGGCCTGATCGACATCCTGGACGACAAGCATGCGGTCGAGGATTTCCTGCGCATGGAAAAATGGATCTTCGATTCGCCGGACCTGGCCGGCGAGGCTTTCCGCCAGTTCATCAAGCAGTTCTACCAGGGCAATGGTTTCGTCAACGGCCGCATAGAAATAGACGGCGAGCCGGTGGACCTGGGCTATGTGGACATGCCCATCCTGAATATCTTCGCCGAGCAGGACCATCTGGTGCCGCCGGATGCGTCTCGTGCATTGAAGGATCTGGCTGGCACGACCGACTACACCGAGTTGAGTTTCAAGGGTGGGCATATCGGCATCTATGTCTCCAGCCGCGCCCAACGCGAAGTGCCCACGGCGATCCACGAATGGCTGGCAAAGCGCGCACGATGAGCGCGCAGGTAGGAGCGACGCAGGTCGCGACTCACGTCGCTCCTGCAGATTCTCACGGACATAATTGATGCTCAGGAAGGCACTGCTGTTCTGCGCACTATTGCTGGCTTCCATGCCGGCCTTCGCCGCGCCATCGACGACCGCAACAAAAGAAATCGCACAACTGATGGATGCGTTATCGCATTCCGGCTGCCAGTTCCAGCGCAACGGCAGCTGGTATGGCGCAGGCGAGGCGCGCGCCCATCTGCAGCGCAAGTACCATTACCTGCTGAAGAAGGACAAGGTCGATACGGCCGAACAGTTCATCGAACGCGCCGCCAGCCAGAGCAGCATGAGCGGGCGCGCGTATCGGGTGAAATGCCAGGGCAGGGAGCAGGAGGCTTCGGCCTGGTTCGACGTACAGTTGCAGAAACTGCGCAGCGCGGCCGCACCGGTCCGCTGAAGCGCTAGACTTTCGCAATGCCGACTCCGGGAGATCGCAATGGCTGACCAGGCAAAACCTTTCGCCCGCTCGCTCAACGACCGCATGTTGGCCGGCGTGATGGGCGGCATCGCGCACCGGTTCGGCTGGAACTCCACCCTGCTGCGCGCGCTGTTCGTGATCGTGTCGATCGCTTCGGCTGCCTTTCCCGGGATTCTGGTGTACTTGATCCTGTGGCTGTTGATGCCGCAGGAAGCAGACTGAAGCGCGATGGAAAAGGTCGCTTCGGCCGCGTTGCGCGTGCTTGGAATCCTGTGGACGCTGCCCAATTCCCTGATCGGCCTGATCGGCGGCGGCGTGGGCCTGCTTTTCGGCGCCAGCGCCCAGTTCAGCCGTCGCGATTTCGCGCTGGTCTTCCACCGTTGGCCATGGGGTCCGGGCGGGGCGATCACCTTCGGCAATACCATCCTGCATACCGGCGACACGCTGGATTCGGAATGCCTGACCTACGAGCATCGCGCCGGCCGCTGCGAACACCCTCGCATCAAGATCGGCGACCACGAGCGCGCGCATGTCTACCAGTACATGGTGCTGGGTCCTTTATTCCTGCCTCTCTATCTGCTGTGCGGCGGTGTCAGCGTGCGCAATCCTTTCGAACGCGCCGCCGACCGCTATGCGATGACGGGTCGCGGTTGGTGGCCGTAACGGCCGCTCCAACCGTTCAGCGCTCCAGCCGGCCGAACCCGAACAATGCGCCCAGCGCATGCTTGCGTTTTTCGATCTGCGCCCGGAGCAAGCCGGCGCCCAGCATGCTGTAAGTGATGCCGTTGCCCCCGTAGGCCATGGCGAAATGCACGCGAGGGCCCTGTTGCGCATGCGGGCCGAAGAACGGAAGTCCGTCTTCGGTCTCGGCGAAGGTGCCGGCCCAGGCAAAAGCCGGTTCCATGGGCAATTCCGGGAAAAGGCCGGCGACCTTCTTCTCCAGGGTGCGCGCCTTTTTGTCAACGCGCGCATCGCGCCTGGCCGGCACGTCCACGCTGTCGTCCTCTCCGCCCACCAGCAGGCGTCCATCGCCGGTGCTGCGCATGTACAGATAAGGGCGTGCCGATTCCCAGACCATGGTCTGCTTGAGCGGGCCCAGGGTTGCGTCGTCGATGGGATCGGTGATGAAAGCGTAGCTACTGCGATTCTGCGCCACCTTCTTCTTCAACCAGTGCTGGTTGGCGTAACCGGCCGCAAGCACGAGGTGGCCGGCGCGTACCACATGGCCTTGCGCGGTCTGCAATGCGATGCCGCGCGGGGTGGCCTGGATCCTTTCGATCCTGGTTCGGTCGAAAATCGCGCTGCCGCGTTTCTGCAATCGGGCCAGCAGGCGATAGGCCATGCGGTAGGGGTCGATACGCGCCGCCTGGTGGCTGAGTATCGCCACCGGCGCGTCGATGCCGTAGCGCTCCTGCAGACTGTCGCGTTCCAGCAGTTCCACCTGGAAACCGTGACGAAGGCGCAAGGCGAATTCGTCGCGGAGCACTTGGTCGTGACGGCGTTTGCTGGCGTAGTAGAGGCTGTCCATCCAGGCGAAGTCCACATCGCGGATATCGCGCGCCTTGTCCTGGAGCATCTCGATCGCTTCGGCGCATTTCCCGTAGGCAAGGACCGCGTCGGCCTCGCCGTAGCGCTCGCACAGATCGATCATGTGCGTATCGATCTCATACTGCAGCAGCGCGGTGCTGGCCGAGGAACTCCCCCATCCGACGTCGCGCTGTTCGATCAGCGCCACCTCATGGCCATGCCCGGCTAGTTCGTCTGCGATCAATGCGCCGGTGATGCCGCCGCCTATGATCGCCACGTCGCAGCGCAGGTCGGCCTGCAGCGGCGGAAACGCATGCATCAGTCCGTTCTTGACCGCCCAGTAGGGATAACCGCTTTTCAGATCCATGCATCACGCGCGTGCCGAAAGGTGGGCAGCAGCATGCAGGGCGGAAGATTCGGGCCGCGTGAGCGGCCCGGCAAAAAGGCGCGGATCAGCGGGGCAGGGCGCCGTGCAGGAACAAATCGACCGCGGCCTGCGCGTAGGCGCGCACTTCCTGCGGATCGGGTTGCTTGAGGTTGCCGCTGGACACGCGGATCACCAGATCGCCGAACAGCATCATGAAGAACTGGCTGGAGGCGGTAGTGGGGGATGCCAGTTTCAAGCGTCCGGCAGCGGCTTCCTGCTCAAAGTACTCCTTGAGACTGCCCCGTACCGCGGCCACGGCATGGTCGAAGAACCAGTCGCGCATGTCGGGGAAAGACTGGCCTTCGCCGATGACGATGCGGTGGATGACTACCGATTCGGCTGTGGCCATGCCCTCGGCGATTCGCTCGGCCGCCTGCCGAAGCGCCTGTTCAGGGGGTAGGCCGGACAGGTTCAGATCCTCCAGACGCGCACTCAGATCCTCCAGTCTTCGCTGGATGATGGCGTGCGCCAGGCCTTCCTTGTCGCCGAACACGCGGTACAACGTGGCCAGCGAGCCGCCAGCGCGGGCCACGATTTCGCTGAGCCGGGCGTGCTGGTAGCCGTTCTCGGTAAACACCTCGGTGGCCGCATCCAGGAATCGCTCCACGCGCAGCTCGCCGCGTTTGCAGAGGTCAACCGGTAAGCGGGTACGGAACGAGCCGGCGTTGTCGGCTCTGCCTTGATCTGAGTTGTCGGAGGATGCTTTCAATGGCTTTGCTTTTGTCGTGGCCAGTTGCCGCAAGCTCAATCTAGCAAAGATCGGAGGAAACGGCGCATAGGTGACTTGAGTTACAGAAAGAGCCCCGTCAGCGCCTTCCGGGCCGCGCGCTCATTGGTCCGGCTCTGGAAACGTTTTCCGTTTTCCGCTACTCGATCCGTGGTTTCCCGGAATATGAACGGCAATCGGCGCCGTCATGCCTTACGAAGCGCTATTCGAACAGGGCTTCTTTTTGGCAGGCAACGCCAGCGGAGAAATTTGACTTCAATCACGCCTTCGCTGCGATCACTGGCGTTCCGATCCATGCGCCCAACCCGTCTTGCGGGTTGCCGCGAACCATCTTGTGGCGGCCGCAATCGCACCGACAAACAGGAGCAACTCGATCGGTCGATAGGGAACCGAGTACCGCGGTTCGGCCTGCAGGACCATGTGCACTGCGGTGAAGTAGGCGAACGACAGCGCCAGAATACCCGCGGCGGGCGCACGCTTTGCCAGCGCGTAAAGGGCGGACAGCAACGCCAGTCCGAAGATGATGGGGTTCAATGTCCGCGTGATCGACATCGCGAGGGATAGTGGAACTGTCTCCAATAACGAATCTTTGGTGGCGTGCACGTAAGGTCCGAAGGCATCGCTGATCCGCACGTCCCAGGCCCATAGCAAATAGGCCTTGCTGGCGTACCAGCTTGCCGATGCTGGAAGATCCGAGGCCAGGCGCTCTGCCATGGCGTGGCCGCCGGCGTTCTTGTCCTTGAGCATCACTGTCGTTTCGGCGTCGATCTGCGCCATGATCCGCGCAGGCTCCGGGTGCGCGTTACGCGAAACGTAGGCGCGGTGGTAAAGCGGATACGAGCCTTGAACCAGATTGATCCATACGCGGTCCGAACCACCGGGCGCGTCGCGCATCGACCACAGTCCGGCGACCAGGATGAAGGGAATCAGTGTGGCAAGTACCGCCTGACGCGTGTCCTTGCGCCAATGAATTGCCGCGATGGCAACCGGTAGCAGCGCGACGATCGGATTCACCAGATAGGCCGCTGCCCAAGCGGCACCAGCGGCCCCTCCCAGCCACAGGGATTTCCTTTCCACGGTCAACACCGTCAGCAGCAGTGCGCCGGTCAGGCACAGGCCCAGCTCGATCTCTCCCAGCACTTCTGCGGTGAATGCGATGTGGTGAGGCCAGAGCGTCAGCAGCAGGCCGGCCACCAGTGCCGCCCACATCGGCATCCATTGGCGAGCAAGGGCGATGGTGAGCCCAACAGTGGCCGCACCCATGAACGCCTGGCCGATCAACAGGTATCGCGGCCACGCATCGCCGCCGACCAGCATTGCCGTTGCCACGGTCAGCGGATAACCAGGCGAACGGTAGGCATCTGAAACCTCCCCGGAACCGAAATAGCCCCGCATCAGATGCTTGGCATAGTTCACGTACTCGAAGGCGTCGCCGCCCAGCGGGTTCACCACCTGCACGACAAGCACGTAGTAGACGCGGACGAGGAGGGCCAGCAAGACTAGGCCTGCAGCCAGCAGATTGAATGTTCGATTGGTCATGGAGTTCCCCTTCCCGCAGCGTATCAGGTGCCACCACCATCGGGGTTGCGGTGGACCTCCGCAGTGAGCAGTCTTCTGCGACCGATGCCCGTGCCGCAGATGCTGTTCGTCATGGAATACGGCACAAGGCGTGCAGGTTTGCCGGAACGAGTATCGACCACTCCCATGCACTGGCCGGAGTTCTGCCAACAAGCGGTCCGGAGGCCCGTGCGGTGAAGACGACAACCACCAGGGGTGCGGACAGAAGTACCGTCGGCATTCGATCACCATAACCCACCAAAAAAGAACGCCCGAGGACATTCGAGTGTCGTCGGGCGCCGGGTCTTTCGTGGATGGGGCGTGACCGGTCCGGTGGGTGGATTGCCGAACGCCAGGCAACCTTCTCCAGGAATGGTCAGTTGAAGCTCTGATTGGTGCCGAAGGTGGGACTCGAACCCACACGCTTTTAAGGGCGGCGGATTTTGAGTCCGCTGCGTCTACCGTTCCGCCACTTCGGCGCGGCCGCGAAGTATAGCGAAGTGCGCGGCCAATGCCCAATGGCTGGCGGTTTGTCGGACAGGACGGTTCGGCATGCCCTGGCGATGCTGCACCGCGGGATGCATTCCAAAAAGGATTGGGTATCTTGACAGCGCTGTCAGCTGGCACCTTGCAGGGCAGTCGGCGCCCTAGTCCCGGAATCGCCTTGTATAGCGCGTTGCGCCAAGGAGGGAGGGGCGCCGCATCCTACCGTCTCCGACCGAAACTCCAAACCTCCTGGGAAGAACAACAACAGCCATGACCACACAACAGACCCGCTGGTCGCAGTTCGGCGTACTCATCACGGTATTTTTCTTCTGGGGCTTCGTTGCGGCCAGCAACGACATCCTGATCCCCGTCTTCAAGACGGCATTCGGGCTGACGCACGCCCAGAGCCAGCTGGTCTCGGTGGCCTTTTACGTGGCTTACACGGTCGGATCGCTGATCTACTTCTTCGTCTCCAAGCTCATCGGAGGCGACGTGCTGAACCGGATCGGCTACAAGAACGGCATCGCGGTGGGTCTGGTGATTTCGGCCATCGGCACCTTGCTGTTCTATCCGGCCGCCAACCTGGGTTCGTTCAACTTGATGTTGTCGGGCCTGTTCATCGTCGGCCTGGGCTTCTCGCTGCAGCAGATCGCCGCCAATCCACTGGCGATCGTGATGGGCGACCCGCGCACCGGTTCGCAGCGCCTGACCATGGCGGGCGGCGTCAACAATTTCGGTACCACCATCGGCCCGCTGCTGGTCAGCGTGGCTATTTTCGGCAGCGTCGCCGCCGGCGGCACCGAAGCGAGCATCGAGAGTGTGAAGACGCCGTACCTGGTGCTGGGTTTGGCCTTCCTGCTGGTGGCTGTGTTCCTGAAGTTCTCCTCGGTGCCGGACCGCATCGACCTGGACCAGGTAACCGAGTCCGAAGCGCAGGACGCGAGCAAGGTGTTGCACAAGTCCTCGGCATTTGGCTACCCGCAGCTGGTGCTGGGCATGATCGCGATCTTCGTCTATGTCGGCGTTGAAGTTTCCACGGTAGCCAACCTGCCGGCCCTGCTGCAGGAAAGCATGGGCATCTCTACCGCCTCGGTGGCGCCTTATGTGTCGCTGTACTGGGCCAGCCTGATGATCGGCCGCTGGACGGGCGCGGCAGGCGCATTCAACGTCGGCGCCGGCGCCAAACGTCTGCTGACCCTGATCCTGCCGTTCCTGGCCTTCGGCGTGTTTCTGGCGGTCAATGCGATCGCCAGGCACGAAGTCTCGCAGTTCCTGGGCTATGTGTTCGTCATCGCCCTGATGATTCTTGCCACGCTCGCCAGCCGCGGAAACCCGGCGCGCATGCTGCTGTATTTCGCCATCTGCGGAATCATCGCCTTGCTGATCGGCATGTTCACCAGCGGCAAGACCAGCGCGGTGGCCTTCATCAGCGTGGGCCTGTTCTGCAGCACCATGTGGCCGTGCATCTTCGCTCTGTCCATCACCGGACTGGGCAAGCACACCAACCAGGGCAGCAGCCTGCTGATCATGATGATCATGGGCGGCGGCATCGTCAGCTGGATCCAGGGCGTGGCCGCCGACAGCATCGGCATGCAGATGAGCTACATCGTGGGCGTGGTCTGCTTCGCCTACCTGGCGTTCTATGCGCTGCGCACCGTCGGCATTCTGCGCTCGCAGGGCATCGACCTGGAGAAGTTGAGTGCGGATGGGGCGCACTGAGGCCTGAAGATAGTCATCCCGAAGATCGTCATCCTTGACTGAAGCCCGGATGTCGTCATCCCAGCTTCCGCTGGGATGACGTCGATCTTTTCTCGGCGAGGGCTGCCAGCACGCGGCCCTGCGATCGGTCAGTTCGGCGCGATCTGATCGGTGCCCAGCAGGCGCTCGCCGCGGCTCTGCCATTGCGCATCTTCGCCGGTCGGCGAGAACACGCCGCAGCGGACCATGGTGCGCTGGTAGACGTGCAGCGACACGGCGATGGCCTTGTCGCTGGGGTTGCGGATGGTGTGGTACTCGTGCGGCGGTATCAGGCTTCCTGCCGAACCGGTGCCGGCTTCGATGGTGCCGGCGGCGACGAATCGGTAGCGCTCTTCGTCGCGCTCGGCCAGTTCGTACTGGGTGATTTCCAGCCGGCCTTTCCACACCCCTTCCACGCACCACATGCCGGAATGGTCGTGGATCTTGGTACCCTGGCCCGGCCCCCAGGTCATCGCCACCACGCTGTAGCCATGTTCGGGGCTGGTGTAGAGCTCGCGGCGCGCGTAGTGGTCGGCGATGGGCTCGAGCACGCATTCGGGCAGGGCGACGTCCTGGTCGCAGATCATTTCGCACAAGGTCTTGCGCAGCGCATCGGTGATGGCGCGGTCGTCGCCCAGCGCGACGGCGGCGTCCAGCGAGGCGATCAGTTTGTCGTGGCCGGGGAAGTCGAGGGTCATGGCATGGATCCGGCAAAAGTGTGGGGCCATTTTAGCCTGTAGCCGTGAAAGTCCGTAGGAGCGCCCCATGGGCGCGAACCTATTGCGTCATCAAGCCCGAAAGCTCGCGCCCATGGGGCGCCCCTACAGTCACATCTCGGACAAGAAGCCCTGTACGGCCGGGCCGAAGCGGTCGAAATCCACCAGGAACGCGTCGTGCCCCTGCGGCGATTCCAGCGGCAGGAACCGCGCATCGGCCCCGCCCAGGCGCAGGCCTTCGGCGATCTGCTGCTGTTGCTGCAGGGGGAACAGGATGTCGGTGGCCGCGCCGATGGCGAGCGCTTTTTCCACTTTGATCCGCGCAAGCCCCTGCAAGACGTCGCCGCCGGCCACTTCGGCCAGATCGAACCAGTCCATCGAACGGCTGAGGTAGAGGTAGCAGTTGGGATCGAAGCGGCGCACGAAGCGGCGCGCATGACCTTCCAGATAACTCTCCACCTGGAACTCCAGGCCGAAGGGCTCTTCGTCGGGGTGGTCGGATTCCAGCCGCACCCGGCCGAAGCGGCCGTCCCATTCCAGTGCCGATCGATAGGTGATCACGCCCAGTTTGCGCGCCATGCGCATGCCCGACTCGGGATACGAAGCGTCGTCGTAGTCGCCGCCGTTCCACTTCGGGTCCAGCCGGATCGCCTCGCGCTGCAGGGAGCGGATGGCGATGGAAAACGGCAACGCCTGCGCGCTGCCGGAAATGTTGATATGACTGCGTGCCAATCCAGGATGGCGCAACAAGAACGCCAGCGCGGTCATCCCGCCCATGGAATTGCCTATCAGGCAGGCCAGCCGTTCGATGCCCAGGCCGCGCACCACTTCGCGTGCGGCATCGGCGCCGTCTTCTATCGACAGTTCGGGGAAATCCAGGCGGTACAGGCGGCCGGTCGCCGGATCGGTCGAAGCCGGGCCGGTCGAACCCTTGCAGCTGCCCAGCGAATTCACGCATACCACGAACCAGCGGTCGGTATCGATAGGCTTGCCCGGCCCGACCATCGGTTCCCACCAGCCGGCTTCGGGATTGCCGGAATTGCGGGCGGCATGGGCATCGGGCGACAGGCCGGTGACGATCAGGATGGCGTTGTCGCGCGCTGCGTTAAGTTCGCCCCAGGTTTCGTAGGCGACCCGTGCGCCGTGCAGTTCGCCGCCGCGCTTCATTGGAAATGGCGACGGCAGTGCGTAGAAACGGGTGCCGGGCGGTATGAATTCGGTCATGCCTCAGTCTAGCAGCGCGCCGCGCGGCGCAAGCCGCGGCGCGGGCCATTTTCGCTGTCCTGACCTGGCCTCAGACGACCGTCAGGGTTACGTCGATATTGCCGCGGGTGGCGTTTGAGTAGGGGCACACGCCGTGGGCGGCCTGCACCAACGCTTCGGCCTCGTCGCGCGGCATACCGGGCAGCGAGATCTTCAATTCGGCTTCAATGCCGAACCCGTGGGCGATCGGACCGATGCCTACGCTTCCTTCAATGGCGACATCGGCGGGCAGCGCGATCTTCTGGCGTGCGGCGACGACTTTCAGGGCCCCCAGGAAGCAGGCGGAATAGCCGGCTGCGAACAACTGCTCGGGATTGGTGCCTTCGCCGCCGGCACCGCCGAGTTCGCGCGGCGTGGTCAGTTTGACATCGAGGACGTTGTCGGAAGAAACGGCACGGCCGTCGCGGCCGCCGGTGGCGGTAGCGGTAGCGCGATAGAGGACTTTTTCGATGGACATCGGGATAACTCCTGGGTGAGGGGCGGCTTGGAAGGGACCGGTGGCCGCTACCGGTATGTATTGTGCGATATTAAATAGTGCACGATATGTGTATCGTGAAATCTCATCGGGACCGATCGCATCAGCGGGTTTGCGTGTTCGCGATCAGGTTGCCGCGCAGCGATTCCAGTCGCGACTTGATTTGTCCAAGCTGGTCGATGCCCAGCGCCGCTGCGCAGAACACGCCTTCCGGAACCTCTACGGCGCGCGCCTTGAGCGCCTTGCCGCTGCGGCTGAGCGCGATAACCACTTGGCGTTCGTCGTCGGCGGAGCGGGTGCGGGTCAGCAGGCCTGAGGCTTCCAGGCGCTTGAGCAACGGCGTCAACGTGGCCGAGTCCAGGAACAGGCGCTCGCCGATCTCCGACACCGTCAACTCGTCGCGTTCCCACAGCACCAGCATGACCAGGTACTGCGGATAGGTCAGGCCCAGCGGGGCGAGCAGTTTGCGGTACACCTTGTTCATGGCCAGCGAGGCCGAGTACAGAGTGAAGCACAGCTGGTTGTCCAGCTTCAGCAGCGCATCGGCGCTGGCTTTGGGGGAGCGGGCGGGGGTCTTGGTTGCCATGGGCGAAATATAGATAGCGCGCTATGTAATTGCAAGCTATTTATATATGGAGCCGACGAACGGCGCTCGAGGCGATGCACTTTTCCCTTCTCCCACCGGCAGAAGGGAAAGCGTTCCGCGCACCGCTTTTGCGCAGTTACGGGCTCGCACCACCCAGCACCAGTTCCACCGGAGCGGAGGCGGGCAGGGTCACGCGTACCGGCTTGGATTCCAAGTCGCCTTCCTGGCGCATGGGATCGCCACTTGCCGAAAGACGAGCGATCAGCTCCACTTCCTTCAACGCGGAAAGCTTCTGCGTAGGCATGGGGCTGTCGCCGTCGTCCAGGGTCAAGCTAAGCGGCAGGTCCTGCAGGGTGTGTTTTTCCACCGCGACCGGCATAGGCGGGCCGCCGGGAATGCGCGCGATCACGAACACCGTGGCGTCGCCGCGCAGGCGCACGCGTGAGGCGAAGTCCGGATCGAGCGCGACTTTCACTGTCAGAGCGTTCGCTCCGGCGTTACTCGCGACGGAGGCGGGTGCAGTCGCCGGCAGCGGCGGCAGACCTGCTTCGGCGCGGGCGTCGTCGATCTGTTTGCGCAAGGTGGCGCCCGTGGCCGGATCCACCTGGGAAAGAAGAGGTTCCCAGGTCTTGGCGGCTTCGGCCGGCTCGCCGTTCTGGCGCTGGGAAATGCCCAACAGCCAGGTCGCGCGCTGGTGGCCGGGCTGCTGCGCCAAAGCGTGCTGCACCCAGGCGATGGCCTGGCTATCGAGCTTGCGGTCGGTCGACGCGTACAAGCGCGCCTGCGCCGCTTCCACCAGCAGGTTAGGATCATCCGGCAACAGCTTCACCGCCTGTGCGAACGCTTCGCTGGATTCGACCAGCTTGCCTTCCGAAGCCAGCGTCTTGCCAAGCAGTTGCCAGCCTTCGGGCTGGTTGGGATTGCTTTTGAGCTCGGCGCGCAATTCGGCGATGGCCGCGTCCAATGAAATCGGTGCTTCGCCAGCGACCTGATCGATGGCAGTGGGCGTTCCAGTCACCCGGTACAGGGCGAACGTCGCCAGGCCCAGCGCAACCAGGCCGCCCAGCACCAGCGTGCGCGAATCGCGCCATAGCGGCCACAGGACGCCGCCCAGCACCGCCAGGCTCAGCAACACGGCCAGTGCGATGAAAGTCGTCATCACCATTCCTGATTGTCGTCGTTGGCCACCGTGCCGGCGGCGGCGCTGCGCTTGCGCACGATGCGGAACACGATGGCGGCACCCGCCAGCAGCAGCAAGGCCGGACCGAACCACAGCAGCCAGGTGTTGCCGGCGACATCGGGTTTGTACAGCACGAATTCGCCGTAACGTTCGACCAGGAAGCGTTTGATCTCGGCGTCCGACTTGTCCTGATTCATCAGGTCCAGCACTTCGCGGCGCAAGTCGTGCGCGATCTGGGCGTTGGAATCGGCAAGCGACTGGTTCTGGCACATCACGCAGCGCAATTCGGCGGTGAGGTGATGGAAGCGTTCCTCCTGCGCCGTATCGCGGAATTGCAGCGGAGTCGGATCGCTGACCTGTGCGCGCGCCAGCGGGGACAGCAACAGCATCGCGAGCAGGAGCAGGGTCTTCATCACTTTTCCGCTTCCGCCTTTTCAAGCGCGGGGATAAGTTCCTTGGCGATGATCTCGTCCGTGATCGCGCCCACGTGTTTCCAGCGGACGATGCCTTTGCCGTCCACCAGGAAGGTTTCCGGTGCCCCGTAGATACCCCAGTCGATGGCGGTGCGGCCCTCCTCGTCGGCCACCACCATCAGGTAGGGGTTGCCGAACTGCTCCAGCCAGCGCAATGCGTCTTCGCGCGGGTCCTTCAGGTTGTACCCGATAAAGCGCACCCGCTTGGTCAGCGCGAACTTGCTGATCACCGGATGCTCCACGCGGCATTCCGGGCACCAGCTGCCCCATACGTTCATCACGAAGGGCTGGCCACGCAGTTCGGCCAGGGCGAAACGCTTGCCGGGCTCGTGCAGCAGCGGCAGGTCGAAGTCGGGCGCCGGCTTGCCGATCAAGGGCGAGGGCAGGGCATCGCGGCCGGCCTGGTCCGAGCGCTGCACGCCGTAGTAGAGCAGGCCCATCAAACCGATGAAGAACAAGGCGATGATCACGCCGGCAAAAACGAACGCGCCGGTGTGCGGCGACTTCGGTGCGGGGGCGGGTTGGCTCATCGTTTGTCCTCTGCTTTGCGGAAACGTCGATCGGTGGCGGTGACGAAACCGCCCAGCGCCATCAGGCCGGCGCCCAGCCAGATCCAGCGCACGAAAGGCTTGATGTGGATGCGGATGGCGCGCGCCTGCCCGCCCAGCGATTCGCCCAGCGCGACGTAGACGTCGCCGAACACGCCGGGATAGATGCCGACTTCGCTCATCACCTGGCCGCCGCTGGCGTAGGCGCGTTTTTCGGGATTGAGCATCGCCAGGGGCTTGTCGTCGCGCATGACCTGCACATGGCCACGCGTGGCCAGGTAGTTGGGGCCGCGCAGCTCATCCACGCTTTCGTATCGGAACGCGTAGCGCCCAATTTCCAGCGTTTGGCCGGGCGTCATCGCCAACTCGCGCTGCACGTTGAGGCCTTCCACCAGCAACGCGCCGATCAGGAACACGGCGATGCCGCCGTGGGCCAGGGTCATGCCCAACATTTCGGCGGTGAAACGGTTTCCCTTGGACTGGAAGCGCGACCACAGGAAGCGCAAGGTGCCCAAAGCCACCCACGCGGAAGTGGCAACGCCGGCAGCGGTTTTCCATTTTCCCTGCGGCGCGGTGAAGTAGGCGATCGCTCCCAGCACCAGCGCCAGCACCGCCCAGGGCGCCAGCATGCGCAGGGGCCGGGACATTTCCTCGCGCTGCCAGCGGGTCAGCGGCCCGAACGGCAGCAGCAATACCAGCGGCGTCATCAGCAACAGGAACAGCAGGCCGAAGTAGGGCGGCCCGACCGATATCTTGCCCAGACCTAGCGCATCGGCGAGCAGCGGATACAGCGTGCCCAGCAGCACCATCGCGCAGGCGCAGGTCAGCAGCACGTTGTTGGCCAGCAGCAGGGTTTCGCGCGAAGTCGCGGTGAACGGAGCGCCCTGTTCGAGCCGCGGCACGCGCAATACGTACAGCACCAGCGATCCGCCGATCACCACGCCGAGGAAGATCAGCACGAACAGTCCGCGCGAAGGATCTGCGGCGAAGGAGTGCACGCTGGTCAGCACGCCGGAACGCACCAGGAAGGCGCCCAGCAGCGACAGCGAGAACGCGGCGATGGCCAGCAACAAAGTCCAGCCGCGGAAACTGCCACGCTTCTCGGTCACCGCCTGCGAGTGCAGCAGCGCGGCGCCTACCAGCCAGGGCATGAAGCTGGCGTTCTCCACCGGATCCCAGAACCACCAGCCGCCCCAGCCCAGTTCGTAGTACGCCCACCAGCTGCCCAGGGCGATGCCGATGGTCAGGAAGCCCCAGGCGATATTGGTCCACGGCCGCGTCCAGCGCAGCCAGCGCGCATCCACGCTGCCGTCGATCAGCGCGGCGATGGAGAACGCGAACGGCACCACGAAACCCACGTAGCCGATGTACAGCATCGGCGGGTGGATGATCATCCCCACGTCCTGCAGCAACGGGTTGAGGTCGCGGCCTTCCAACGGCGCCGGCAGCAGGCGGACGAAGGGATTGGAGGTGAAGATGAGGAAGGCCAGGAAACCCAGGCTGATGAGGCCGATCACGCCCAGCACGCGCGCGATAACGCGTTCGGGCAACCCGCGCGAGAATTCGGCCACCGCCGCGTTCCACACCGCCAGCACCAGCGTCCACAGCAGCAGCGAACCTTCGTGCGCGCCCCACACCGCGGTGTAGCGGTACACCATGGGCAACAGAGAATTGGAATTGTCGGCCACGTACTTGACCGAAAAGTCCTGGGTGACGAAGGCCACGGTCAGGACCACGAACGCACCGAGCAGCAAGAACAATTGCGCGTAGGCGGCGGGGCGGGCGACGGCCATCCAGCCGGCCTTGCCGCGTTGCGCGCCGGCCAGCGGCAGCACGGCCTGCAGGCCCGCGATGAGCAGCGCCAGGATCAGCGCTACCTGGCCGAGTTCCGGCAGCATCTAGCGTTTTTCCGTCGCGGCCGCAGCGGGCGCTTGCACATCGTGCTTCTTGTGCGCCATGCCCATCTTGTCGGCGACTTCCTTGGGCATGTAGTTCTCGTCATGCTTGGCCAGCACGTCTTCGGCGACGAACACGCCGTCCTTCATGGTTCCGGTGGCCACCACCGCCTGGCCTTCGCGGAACAGATCGGGAAGGATGCGGTTGTAGACCACCGGCAGCAGCGCGTCGCCGTCGGTGACCTTGAAATGGACTTCGAGCGAACCCGGAGTGCGCTGGAACGAGCCTTTCTCCACCATCCCGCCCAGGCGGAACCGCGCACGCTCGCCGGTTTCGCCGCGCAGCACTTCAACGGGCGTGTAGAGGTAGGCGACATTGCGTTGCAAGGCGAACACCACCAGGGTAGTGGCGATGCCCGCCGCAACGACCAGCAGCAGCACCCACAACAGGCGTCGGCGACGGACCGGATTCATCGGCTCAGCTCCACGGGTTCGGCGCGCTTGGCTTCACGGGCCTTGCGCAGGCGCGCGGCACGCAGCTCGCGTCGGATCTGCAGCTGCGGGACCAGCAGATCCCAGAACATCACCACGGCGAATACGGCATAGGCGCCGATCACGTAATTCAGATAAGTCATGGACGCACCGCCAATTTCGCCACCCAGTCCTTGCCGGCCTCGCGCCGCAGGTTGTCGGCGCGCGCGCGCGACAGCAGCGAACCGGCGAACCAGAACTGCACGGCCACGAACATCAGCCAGAACGGCAGCTGCATGCTGGGATCGATCTTGGAGTCGCCGAACAGGCTGATGGTCTGGCCCTGGTGCAGCGAATTCCACCAAACCACCGAATACTTGATCACCGGCAGCAGGGCCACACCCACGATGGCCAGCAGTCCGGCGGCACGCGCGGCGGCGCGGCGGTCGTCGATGGCGTGGTAGAGGCCGGTCACGCCCAGGTACAGGAACAGCAGGATAAGTTCCGTGGTCAGGCGCGGGTCCCAGTCCCACCACGTGCCCCACATCGGTTTGCCCCAGATCGAGCCGGTGACCAGCGTGATGAGAGTGAAGGCGGCGCCGACCGGCGCGCAGGCCATGGCCAGGATCTCGCACAGCTTGATCCGCCAGATCAGCGCGATGGCCGCATAGACCGCCATCACTCCGAACACCAGCATGCTCATCATCGCGCTGGGCACATGGATGTAGAAGATGCGGAAGCTGTCGCCCTGCTGGTAATCGGCCGGCACCTGGAACGCCTGCCACAGGCCGATGCCCATCAGTACGAACGCGACGGCATAGCACCACGGCGCCCAGCGGGCGGCGAAACGGTCGAAGATCGGCGGCGAGCCGAGTTGGTGGAACCAGAGCAGGACGGGATTCATGCGTACGGAAACTTCAATGCAATGCGATGCGGATCGCCGCCGCAGCGGCCAGGGGCGCCAGTACCAGTGCCAGCACCAGTCCCGCGCCGAGGAAGAGCAACGCGCCGATGGCATCCAGGCCCTGCGCGCTGCGGGCGACGCTGCCAGCGCCGAAAATCAGCACGGGGACGTACAGCGGCAACGCCAGCAAGGCGACAAGAATACCAGAGCGCCTCATGCCGACCGTCAGCGCGGCCACCACCGCGCCCAACAGGCTCAGCAGCGGCGTGCCCAATGCCAGCGAGGCCAGCAGCACCGGAAGTTGATCGTGGGGAAGATGCAGCAGTTCCCCCAGCAGGGGCGTGGCCAGGATCAGCGGCAGCGCGGTCGTCAGCCAGTGGCTGAGCACGCGCACGGCCACCAGCCAGGCCAGAGGCACGGGGGCCAGTATCCATTGCTCGAGCGAACCGTCTTCGGCGTCGCCGCGGAACAGCGTATCCAGTGATAGCAGGCCGGCCAGCAACACCGCCACCCACATCACTGCCGAGGCCACTTTCGCCAACGCTTGCGGTTCGCCGCCCAATGCCAGCGCGAACAGCACCACCACCAACAAGGCGAACAGGGCGGGCTGGAAGGCATCGCCGCGTCGGCGCCAGAGCAGGCGCAGGTCGCGAACCAGCAAGGCCTTGCCTGCCTGGACCAGCGAAGGCCCGTTCACGCGGCGCGCTCCAGCACCAGCATCCGCGTCCGCACCGGCGGCGCGGCATAGGCGCCATGGGTGGTCACCAGCGCAGCGCCGCCTTCGCGCAAATGCGCGGAAATCATGCGGTTGACCAGGTTGATGCCGTCCAGGTCCAGATTGGCGTAAGGCTCGTCCAACAGCCATAGCGGCGCTGGGGACAACCACAGGCGGGCCAGCGACAGGCGTTTTTTCTGGCCGGCGGAAAGCTGGCGCGCAACCGTGTCCTCATAGCCGGCAAGCCCGACCATGCCCAGCGCATTGCCCGGCAGCTGGCGCGTCCGGCGTCCATGCAGGCCGCACAGGAAGTTGAGGTTTTCCAGAGCGTTCAAATCGGCCTTCAGCGCCGGCAGGTGGCTCAGGTAGGCGATGGCACGTGCGCGCAGGCTGGCCTGGGCCGGCCGGCCGTCGATGTCGATTTCGCCTGAGTCCGCGCGCAGCAGTCCCGCCAGAACGCGCAGCAGGGTGGTCTTGCCCGCACCGTTGTCTCCTTGCACCAGCAGCGCCTCGCCCGCGCCGACCGCGAAGTCGAGCGGCCCGAATACCGGCTCGTCGTTGCGTGCGAAAGCCAGTCCGCGTGCGGCCAGCAGCGGCAGGGAGGAGTGCGGGGGCAGGGTCATCTGCGCCCATTGTAACGGCGCGCCAGCTGCAACCGCCTTGCTCAGCGCGCTGAGTCGGCCGGAAGGCTCAGCCGGCCCAATCGGTATAGGGCTCGTCGGCTACGCCAGGCGGGCGCGGCCACAACATGCGCAGGCGCACCGGTTCGCCGCGCCGCCAGTAGAGCGTAGCGGCCTGGCCGAATTCACGCGCCCACGCGTCTGCGGTTTCCACCGGTACGTCCAGGACCACCCAGCCGTACTCCACCGCGCCGCCCTGGGCGTTGCTTCCCAGCGACGAACAGAACCGGAACCCGCCGTCCCGGATACGGGCCTGCAGTCGTTCGTCGGCGGCCGTGTTCTGGGCCACGGTTGCGGCGCTGGGGGCAGGGTTCCAGGCAGTGATGAAAAGATAGTGCCCGGCACCCAGTTCGCGTTCGACGTCGTCGGCCAGCTGGCCCACGCCGAACAGCCACTCCCTGTGCCCGATCGTCACGAAATAGTGGGCCACGGCATAGGCTGTCGCCAGCTGCGCGGTCTGTTCGTCTTGAATCGCGGTTCCGTCCATGGCGTCATCATCCCCGTTCTCCGCCATTGCGTACACTCCCGTTCTCCAAGACCCGCACCCCGACCCACTCCCCCACGATCCATGGAACGGCCGATGCCTTTCGAAACCAAGCTGCCCAAGGTGGGCACCACCATCTTCACCGTCATGTCCCAACTGGCCGCCGAACACGGCGCGGTCAATCTGGGGCAGGGCTTCCCCGATTTCGCCGTGCCGCAAAGGCTGGCGGACGAACTGGCCGCCGCCATGGCCGCCGGCCACAACCAGTACGCGCCCATGACCGGCGTACCGGCGCTGCGCCAGGCCATCGCCGCCAAGGTGCTGCGCTGCTACGGCGCACACGTGAACGCCGATACCGAAATCACCGTGACCAGCGGCGCCACCGAGGCGATCTTCAACGCCATCCACGCCGTGGTGCGGCCGGGCGAAGAAGTGATCGTGCTGGACCCGGCCTACGACTGCTACGAACCGGCCATCGACCTGGCCGGCGCCAAGGCCGTGCACGTGGCCCTGGATCCGCAGACCTTCGCGGTGGACTGGCAGAAGGTGAAGGACGCGGTTACGCCGCGCACCCGCATGCTGATGATCAACAGCCCGCACAACCCGTCCGGCGCGATGCTCGGAGAAGACGACCTGCGCCAGCTGGCCGGCATCCTGGACGGCACCGATATCTTCCTGGTTTCCGACGAGGTCTACGAGCACATCGTCTTCGACGGCCGCCGTCACGAATCGGTGCTGCGCTATCCGGAGCTGGCGGCGCGTGCGTTCGTCATCTCCAGTTTCGGCAAGACCTACCACTGCACCGGCTGGAAGATCGGCTATGCAGTCGCGCCGCCCGCGCTGAGCGCCGAATTCCGCAAAGTGCACCAATACAACACCTTCACCAGCTTTTCGCCGGCGCAATACGCATTCGCGGCGATGATCCGCGACGAGCCCGAGCACTACGAACAGCTGGGCGCGTTCTACCAGGCCAAGCGCGACCGTTTCCGCGAACAGCTGCTGGCGACCCGGCTGAAGCCGCTGCCGGTGCCAGGCGGGTATTTCCAGCTGGTCGATTACTCGGCGGTGAGCGACCTGCCGGATACGGAGTTCGTCAAATGGCTGACGGTGGAGCACGGCGTCACCGCGATCCCGTTGTCGCCGTTCTACGAATCGCCGCCTTCGGGCCAGCGCCTGGCGCGCCTGTGTTTCGCCAAGAACGATGCGACGATGGATGCGGCGGTAGAGCGGTTGCTGAAGCTATAGAGCCGCCAACCGAAGACCCTTTCCATGTCATCCCGAACGAAGTGGGGGATCTGTTTTACCCGAGCAACATCAGATCCCTCACTTCGTTCGGGATGACAATGTTGTTCTAGTTGGGGATGACAATGTTGCTTTAGGCGTTACGGAGGAATGCGTACATGCAGGACCTGAGAATCTCCCTGGTGCAGGGCGCCACCCGCTGGCACGACCCGGAGGGCAATCGCGAGTATTACGGCGAATTGATCAAGCCCCTGGCGAACATCACCGACCTGGTGATCCTTCCCGAGACCTTCACCAGCGGTTTCAGCAACGATGCCATCGACAAGGCCGAGGGCATGGAGGGGCCGACCGTGACGTGGATACGCGAGCAGGCTTCTGCGCTGAATGCGGCGGTGACCGGCAGCGTGCAGCTTCGCACCGAGGAGGGCGTATTCAACCGCCTGTTGTGGGCCACGCCGGATGGCGAACTGCAGTACTACGACAAACGGCATCTGTTCCGCTACGCCGGCGAGCACAAGCGCTATGCGGCCGGCGAAAAGCGCCTGACCGTGGAATGGAAGGGCTGGCGCATCAATCCGCTGGTCTGCTACGACCTGAGATTCCCGGTGTATTCGCGCAACCGTTACAACGTGGAGCGCGAGGGCCAGCTGGATTTCGATTTGCAGATCTTCGTCGCCAACTGGCCGGCAGCGCGCGCCTACCCCTGGAAGACGTTGTTGCGCGCACGCGCCATCGAAAACCTCTGCTACGTGGCCGCCGTTAACCGGGTTGGCGTGGACGGAAATGGGCTGGAGTATTCGGGCGACAGCGCGGTGATCGACTTCCTGGGTCAGCCGCTGATCGAGACCACGGGCGAGGAGGGAGTGGTCAGCAGCGTGATCTCCGGCGCAGAGTTGGCGGCGCACCGCGAGCGCTTCCCGGCCATGCTCGACGGCGATTCCTTCTCGCTGACGTAGGCCGGGGCTACGCCCCCGGCATGACGTGGATCATCCGCACCGCGCGTCCGGGGCGGAGCCCCCAACTACGGGGTGAAGGAGAGTTCCAGCGAAGTGTAGAACGGCGCGCGCGGCGGCACGATCAAGATCTTGCCGGAGACGTACTTGCGCATGCATATCCCGATCGGCGAGGAACCCTGCAGCCAGGTGCGAAGTACCTTTCCTTGCGCATCGAGTTCCAACACCACCACGAAGGGCGACAGATCGGGAGTGGGTGTGGCGCAGGCGGCAGCGCCAGCTTCCAATAACTCGCCCTGCAATTTGAGCAAACTCGCCGATGCCTCCGGCGCGAGCGATGCTTCGTCCTTGTCCGCCAGCGCTTTTACCTCGGCGTACTCCAGTGCCGATGCAGTGGAAACTTGCCCGGCCAGCAAAGCCGCTACCGCCATTACGATGAACTTCATTCTTTTTCCTTCCGGTTCTTCCTATCAACGGTAGCCCGAAGCCTGCAGTTCGAACAGTTCGGCATAGCGACCACCCTGCGCCAGCAGTTCCTCATGCGTGCCGCTGGCTTCCAGCTGGCCCTGTTCCAGCACCAGGATGCGGTCGGCCATGCGCACGCTGGAGAAGCGGTGCGAGATGAGCACGGCGGTACGGTCGTCCGACAATTCCTTGAAGCGCTGGAACACTTCGAACTCAGATCTCGCATCCAGCGCCGCGGTGGGCTCGTCCAGGATCATCACCTGCGCATCGCGCATGTAGGCGCGGGCGATGGCGATCTTCTGCCACTGGCCGCCGGAGAGGTCCACACCGCTCTTGAAACGCCGGCCGACCAGTTGATCGTAGCCATTGGGAAGCGAATTGATGACCTCGTCGGCCATGGCCCGCCGCGCGGCGTCGCGGATGCGTGCCTCGTCGTTCATCGCATCGATCTGGCCCACGCCGATGTTCTCGCCGGCGGTCAGGTTGTAGCGCACGAAATCCTGGAAGATCACCCCGATGTTGGCGCGCAGGTCCTCGATGTCGTACTCGCGCAGGTCCACGCCATCGAGCAGGATCCGCCCTTCGTCCGGGTCGTATAGCCGCGCCAGCAGCTTGACCAGAGTGGTCTTGCCGGCGCCGTTCTCGCCCACCAAGGCCAGCACTTCGCCGGCGCGTAGTTCGAAACTGAGATGACGCACCGCCCAGCGTTCGGCGTCGGGGTAGCGGAAACCCACATCTTCGAAGACGAATCCGCGCGCGATCGGCTTGGGAATGGCAACCGGGTGCTCCGGCGACACGATTTCGGGTTCGATTTCGAAGAACGAGAACAGGTCGTCCAGATACAACGCTTGGCTTGCGACCTGCGAAAAACCTACCAGCAATCCTTCCAACAGCTGCCGCAACCGGCGGAAGCTGCCGGCCAGGAAGGTCAAATCTCCGATGGTGAAATCGCCACGCACCGTGCGCCAGGCGATGTAGGCGTAGGCGATGTAGTAGCCAAGCGTGCCCAGCGCGGCGAACACCGCGCCCCAGAATGCGCGCTTCTTGGCCAGCGAACGATTGGCCTTGTAGAACTTGTCGGCCAGCGTTCGGTAGCGGTCGATCAGGAAGCGGTGAAGATTGAAGATCTTCACTTCCTTGGCGCTTTCGACGCTGGCGCCGGTTTGCTTGACGTACTCCAGCTGCCGGCGCTCCGGCGTCCAGGCGTAGTTCAACGAATAGCCCATTGCGTTGAAATGCGCCTCGCCGACGAAGGCGGGAATCAGCGCCACTGCCAGCAGCGCGATCAACCACGGCGCATAGATCAGCAGGCCTGCGGCGAAGCTGATCACGGTGATCGCGTCCTGCACCTGGCCGAACAAGGTGCTCATCAGGTTCATGCGGCCCATGGTCTGGCGGCGCGCGCGGTCCAGCTTGTCCTGCAGGTCGGGGTCTTCGAAGTCTTCCAGGTCAAGCGTGGCCGCGTGTTCCATCAGGCGGATGCTGGTGGCGTTGGTGAACAGCTCCGACAGCAGGGAGTCGGCGTAGCTGACCATGCGCCCCAACAGATCCGAGAGGATGGCCAGTGCGAACTCCAGCACCAGCAAGCCCAGCAAGTGGTCGAGCTGACCACTGCGATAGGCCTCGCCCAGGTCCTGGAACCCCAAACCCAAGCCGACCAGGCGCACGGCCTCGTCGATGATCAGTTTGCCGATGTACAAGGTGACGATGGGCAGTAGCGAACGCACCAGGCGCAGGCCCAGGCTTGCCATCGTCAACCAGGGGCTGGTCTGCCAGATCTGCTTGAGGAACGGCGGCAGGTTGCGCATGGCATCGAAGCGATCGCGCAGGCTGGGCCCCGACTTGTCGCCGCGCTGGGCGGGTTTGGTGCTGGCGTTGGGTGCGGCAGGAGGAGGTGAGGCCATGCCGCATTGTGCCGTGGCCGGCGTGATATGCGAAATCACCCATGGAACGCTGGCCGCACGCAGACGGCCAAGACCGGACCGGCCCACTCGGCTAAAATCGCAGTGCAGTTCCCGCCAGCCCAGAGCCCGCCGTGACCGAAATCCGCCAGGAAGACTTCATCCAGAGCGTCGCCGACGCCCTGCAGTACATCAGTTATTACCACCCGGTCGATTACATCCGCAATCTGGCCGCCGCCTACGAGCGCGAGGAATCGGAAGCGGCCAAGGACGCCATCGCCCAGATCCTGATCAATTCGCGCATGTGCGCCGAAGGCCATCGCCCGATCTGCCAGGACACCGGCATCGTCACCGTGTTCCTGGAAATCGGCATGGACGTGCGCTGGGCCGACGCCACCATGGGCGTGGAAGACATGGCCAACGAGGGCGTGCGCCGCGCCTACAACCACCCGGACAACAAGTTGCGCGCCAGCGTTCTGGCCGATCCGGCCGGCAAGCGCGCCAATACCAGGGACAACACTCCGGCCGTGGTCAACATGAAGGTCGTGCCGGGCAACACGGTCGAGGTGATCGTGGCTGCCAAGGGCGGTGGTTCGGAAGCCAAATCCAAGTTCGCCATGCTCAACCCTTCCGATTCCATCGTCGACTGGGTCTTGAAGACCGTACCGACCATGGGCGCCGGCTGGTGCCCACCGGGCATGCTGGGCATCGGCATCGGCGGCACCGCGGAGAAGGCGATGTTGCTGGCCAAGGAAGCGTTGATGGAACCCATCGACATCACCGACCTGCAGGCGCGCGGCGCCAGCAACCGTGCCGAGGAACTACGGCTTGAGCTGTACGAAAAGGTCAACGCGCTGGGTATCGGCGCGCAGGGCCTGGGCGGCTTGACCACGGTGCTGGACATCAAGGTCAAGGACTACCCGACCCATGCGGCGAACCTACCGGTGGCGTTGATTCCGAACTGCGCCGCTACCCGCCATGCGCATTTCACACTGGATGGCAGCGGCCCGGTGATGCTGGACCCGCCATCGCTGGAAGACTGGCCGAAGCTGACCTACGACGCCAGCAAGGGCCGCCGCGTCAATCTGGATACGCTCACCAAGGACGACGTCGCCAGTTGGAAGCCGGGTGAGGTGTTGCTGCTCAACGGCAAGCTGCTGACCGGCCGCGATGCTGCCCACAAGCGCATGGTCGACATGCTCAACAAGGGCGAAGCGCTGCCGGTGGACCTGAAAGGCCGCTTCATCTACTACGTGGGCCCGGTGGATCCGGTGCGCGATGAAGTGGTGGGCCCGGCCGGTCCGACCACCGCCACGCGCATGGACAAGTTCACCGAACAGGTGCTGGCGCAGACCGGGTTGATGGGCATGGTGGGCAAAGCCGAACGGGGTCCAGCCGCGATCGAAGCGATCAAGAAGCACCAGTCCGCCTATCTGATGGCAGTTGGCGGCGCGGCATATCTGGTTTCGAAGGCGATCAAGGCGGCCAAGGTCGTCGGCTTTGCCGACCTGGGCATGGAAGCGATCTACGAATTCGAAGTGCAGGACATGCCGGTGACGGTCGCCGTCGATTCGCAAGGTACGTCGGTGCACAAGACCGGCCCGCGGGAGTGGCAGGCGCGGATCGGGAAGATTCCGGTGGTGGTGGAATAATTTGGTTTTCTTCTTTCTTTGGGAGAAGAGCCTGCCCTCTATTTGATACGGGGTGCACGAAGGGCGGACGCCGCGCAGCAAGCACCCTTGGGGTGTGAGGGTACGGCGCGCGCGCCAGCAATCGGATGCTCCGTACCCTCACCCCAACCCCTCTCCCGCTGGGTGAGGGGCTCAAAGCAAAACTAGGAGCTTGAATGTCGACGACACTTTATGGATCGCCCAGCACCGCCAGCCTGGTCGTGCACTGGCTGCTGATCGAACTCGAAGTCCCGCACACGCTTCACCTGCTCGATTTCGACAAGCAGGAACAGAAGTCGCCCGAGTATCTGAAACTCAACCCGGCCGGCGTGGTGCCCACACTGGTGCAGAACGGACAGACGATCACCGAAGCGCCGGCCATCGTCATGCATCTGGCCGACTGCCATCCACAGGCGGATCTGGTGCCAGCGGCGGGTTCGCCCGAACGCGCCCAGTACTACCGCTGGATGCTGTTCATGGCCAATACGCTGCAGCCGGCCTACCGCGCCTGGTTCTATTCGCCCGAGATCGCCGGCGCTGCGAATGTGGAGGCGGTCAAGCTGCACGCACGACAGAAGATCGAAGGCGCATGGCAGCGCGTCGCCGATCACCTTGAAGCCAACGGTCCGTATCTGCTCGGCGAAAAGCTCTCAGCCGCCGATTTCCTGTTGACCATGCTGATGCGCTGGTCGCGCAACATGCCCAGGCCTTCGGATTCGTGGCCGGTGCTCAAGGCCTACGCGGACGCCATGAAGGCGCGCCCTGCGTTCAAGGAAGTGTATGCCCGCGAAGGTCTGACCGACTGGGCTTGATCCTGCCCTTGTAGAGCCGAGCTTGCTCGGCTGCTCTCGCCAAAACGCCAGGGCTTTCAGAAATACCGCTGCGGGTGTCGTAAATGCAGCCGGGCAAGCTCGGCTCTACGGCAGCTGCGGGTTCAGTTCACGAAATCGTCGTAGTTCTTCTTGCTGCGGAACGGCATCAGGTGTTGTTCGACGATGCCGCGCGGCACGGTCTCAAGCTTCATCACGCCGTATTCGGCCGGCCACTGCGACTGGTCGCGCGGCAGCTTGAAGGTACCCATCAGCATGTCGACCAGAGGCAGGTGGATGGCGTAGTTGACGTCGATGTATTCCTGCTGGCGCGCATGGTGCCAGTGGTGATAGCGCGGCAGCACCAGCAGGTATTCCAGCGGCCCGAAGCGAATGCCCAGGTTGGCGTGCGCCAGCACGGCCTGCAGGCCCACAAGCACCACGTACGCGTTCACCGCAGAAGCCGAGAAACCCAGGATCAGCAGCGGCAGCAGCACCGCGCTGCGGGTCATCACGATCTCCACGAAATGGATGCGCGAACCGGCCAGCCAGTCCATCTCGCGGCTGGAGTGGTGCACGGCGTGGAAACGCCAGAGCCAGGGAATGTTGTGGTAAGCGCGATGCAGCAGCGCCTGGGCCAGGTCGGCCACGAACACCGCAATCAGGAACTGAGCCCACACCGGCAACGACTGGATCGCATTCTTCAGCGAAGGAAACACCGCCAGGCCGGCAATGGTGGAAGTGGAGGCGGTGACCAGGATCAGGATGAACTGCACCAGCACATGGCTCATGAAGAAATAAGCCAGGTCGGTACGCCAGCCCGGGCGCAGCGGCGAAATGTCGCGCTTGCCCAGGAAGCGCTCCATCGGCACGAACACCAGCGCCGAGAAGAACAGCGAAATCACGAACCAGTCCAGGCCCAGCGAGTACGAAGTCTTGCCGATCGAATCGAACTGCACATTGGTGCCGCCCACCAGCACCGCCAGGGTCGCGCTGCCCACGCCGATCAGGGCGATGCGGCGGTTGCGGCCGCGCAGGATCGCCAGGGTGCCCAGCAGGAAGGCCGCCACCAATCCCACCAGCAGCAGGTTGCGGGCGAAGGCTTCGCTATAGACCGCGCGGAATTCCTTGCTGGTCAGCAGTTGCGGGAAGTGGAAGCACAGCACCCCGAACAGGCTCAACAGACCCAGCAGAGCCGAGCTATACGCGGTGTAGGAGCGTTTGGGACGGGCGATGGCGTTCATGGGCGCACGGACTGACTAACGGGAATCGTTCGACGGAGAACGGAGAAACCGCAGCGGCAGGGACACCCTGGCCGCCAAGCGGCGTTTTAGAACCATTCCAGCAACGAAATGCCCAGACCCACGTAGGTGGCCTTGTGGTTGTAGTCGATCAGGCTCTCGCCATAGCCGTGGAACAGCTGCAAATGCCCGCGCAAAGTTCGGTCGATGGGAAAGCCCCAGTCCATCTGCAAGGACCCGTGCGAGTCGTCGCCGCCGCGCAGCGAATGCCTTCCGACCAGCGAGAACTCGTGCCCATCCTTGCTGTACACCAGCATCGCGTCGCCGCGGCCGATGTAGTTCTGGATGTCGGGGTTGTCGTCGTCGTTGCCATCGGGAATGCGCCACCACGGCCGCACCACGAACGCCCAGTTCTCCCGGTCCAAACCCACGTTCAGCACCACCCGGTTCCAGCTGCGCGACAGCGGATCGCTGCGGCCGTTGGACTGGTGGTTGATGCCGATGCCGGTCATGCGTCCATGCCAGCCGCCCAGGCTGTAGTTGTTGCGGAACACCAGCATCACTTCGGGCTCGTAGTTGGTCTCGCGGAACGGGCGCGATTGGTCGGCGTTGTAGACCTGCCAGCGCGAACTCTGGGTGTAGGCGCCCCACAGGTCGCCGTTGTCGCCGAAGATGTTCTCGGCGAACTTGGTCTTGAAGCTCAGCTGGAACTTGGCCTCGATGCTGGTCAGGTCCTGCGGCGTCTCGACCGTGTTGTCGGGGTTGGGCGAAGTGGGGGTCTTGTTGGTCTCGCTGGTCCAGAACGCCGGCAACAGGTAAACCGGCTTGTAGGCGCGCATCTGGAACACGCCCAGTTTCGAATCCTTGGCCAGCTCCCAGCGGCTGTCCAGCAACGAACCCTTGCCGGCGTTGGCGCGCACTTCGGCGTACTGGTCGTCGTTGCCGAACAACGAGCCCAGGCGACGACGGGCCCGTTCGCGCAAGGTCGCTTCGTCGTCGGGCGCAACGGCCGTACGCTGTTGCTTGGCCAGCTCTGCCGCTTCGCGGGCTGCAGCGTCTGCGGCCTGGGTATCGCTATGGGTGCGCCCCAGTGCCTCGTCGTAGCAGGCCAGGCGGCTGGCGTCGGCTTCGATCGCCACGCAGGCTTCAGGCGTAGCGGGCGAGGGCGCCGTCGCGTTCTGGGCCCAAGCGGAAGAGCTGGCTGCAGCTATCGCCGAAGCCAGCAGGGCGCGGCGAAGGTGGATCGGAATCATACGTGGCTCACAATTGCGACTTGAGGGGAATGACGAACTTCTCCATCAGTTTCTCCTTTAACGGCCGCTGCCGCCACTTTTCGTGCGTGTACCTCTGTGAGTCACGCAGGTCCTGCTCGAAGACTTCGCTCATCTGCGCCGCGAACGCTTGGTCGTACAAGTTCAAGCTTGCCTCATCGTTGAGCCGGAACGAGCGGATGTCGAAATTGGTGGAGCCCACCGACACTAACTCCCGGTCCACGATCAGCATCTTGGTATGCAGCATGGTCGGCTGGTATTCGTAGATCTCCACGCCGGCCAACAGCAACGGGCCCCAGCCCGCGCGCGATGCAAGCCGCACCGCGTCCGAGTCGATATGCGGGCCCGGCAACATGATCCTGACCTTCACCCCACGCCGGCGCGCTTCCAGCAGGCCTTTTACGATCAGCTCGTCGGGTACGAAATAGGAGGCGGCCAGGTCGATGGTCTGCGTGGAGGCGGCGATGGCCATCAGGTACATCAGGTGCATGCTTTCGCTGCCGCCTGCAGGGGAGGCGATGAACAGGTGCGCGTCCACGTCGCCGACCGGTTGCAGTTTGGGGAAGTAGGCCGGACCGTTGAGCACTTCGCCGGTGGTCTTGATCCAGTTGTCGTTGAACGCGGCCTGCATCTGCGCCACTGCCGGGCCTTCGTAACGGAAGTGGGTATCGCGCCAATGATTAGGATCCTGTGCCCGGCCTTCCCATTGGTCGGCAATGCCGACGCCGCCGGTGAAGCCGATTCGCCCGTCCACCACCAGCAACTTGCGGTGGGTGCGATTGTTGATGCGTCCCAGCGTGTACCAATGCAAAGGCCGGTAGCGGTGGATGCGCACGCCGGACTGGCGCATTTCGTCCAGCAGCGCTTCCTCCATCTTGATGCTGCCGGCCCAATCGATGATCACGTTCACCGGCACGCCCGCGCGGGCGCGTGCCGACAGCGCATCGGTGAACTTCTTGCCGATATCGCCGGACCAGTAGATATAGGTCTCGAAGGTGATCGAGGTCTGGGCAGCATCGATTGCCTGCAGCATCGCCGGGAAGATCTCGCTGCCGTTCTGCAGTGCGACCACCCGATTGCCTGGCAGGATCGCCGGGCCCAGCAACACCGACATCTCGCGCCGGAATTCCGGATCGGCCAATGCGTAACGGTGCGCGACGGCCTGTTCCAGCTTTTTCTCCGGGGTGGCGAAATTCATCGCCAACACCGCCACCAACAGCGTCACCAGAACGGTGACAACGATAGTCCACAGCATGCGTTTGCGGCTCCAGTTCTTCCCGATCATCGTGTTCTCCCCAAGCCCGGGAAGTATCGGTAAGGACGGATTGGCGCCGAGTGAAGCCGGCTGGCGGTCAGAAGAACCAGGCGAAGGCGAACAGCCCCAGCATCGCGAATGCCAGCCCCAGCTTGAGCACGGTGCCCAGCAAGATGCCCAACCAGGTTCCCAGCCCCACCTTGGTGGCCTGGCCGATTTCCCTGCTGTGCCACAACTCGCCCAGCAACGCGCCAACGAATGGCCCCACAAACAGGCCAATGATTCCGAAGAACAACCCGGCGACGGTGCCCACCACGGCACCCAGCAGCGCCTTCTTGCTGGCGCCCACCCGCTTGGCGCCCACCACGGTGGCGAAGAAATCCACCGCCAGCGAGAGCAGGGTCAGCAAGCCCAGCACCACCAGCGTGACCCAGCCAATCTGCTGGAAGCCGCCCGCCCAGGCCGCCAGCAGCATGCCGGCGAACACCAGCGGCAGGCCGGGCAGGGCCGGCAGGATCACCCCGGCAATGCCCACCATGACCAGGATCACCGCCACGGCGTAGTACAAAGTCTGCAATTCCAAGAATTTCTCCTGATTAATCAAATACTTGGGCTTACTGTTACTGAGGGCAGAATTATTGCATTTTCAGAAATAGCGGGTTACTGTTCGGGCGCTGCGCTTGCCAAGGTCACCGTGCATTGTGGCCTGATGCGGTCGAACCATGTTCCGCTACAACGTTACACGCTTCCTCCTTGCAACCAGCCGCCGGATCAACGGCGTTAACCACCAACCGTTCCAGGGAGTTAGCAGAAATGGCAGATCGCGAAAACGGTACTGTGAAATGGTTCAACGATGCCAAGGGCTTCGGCTTCATCAGCCGCGAGAATGGCGAGGATGTGTTCGTGCATTTCCGCGCCATCCAGAGCCAGGGCTTCAAGAGCCTCAAGGAAGGACAAAAGGTCAGCTTCACCGTCGTCCAGGGCCAGAAGGGCCTGCAGGCCGACGCAGTCGAAGCGCTCTGAGCGCTACGTCCGCTCCTCTCACAAACATTCAAGCGAAACGTTGAAGCCCGGCCTGGCGCCGGGCTTTTTTTTACAGGCGAAAAAAGGCCCGCTGCGCGGGCCTCTTTTCCTGGCTGTCGCTTGCCAGGTCAGCGCAACACCACTTTCCCATTGACTACGCGGACGTAGGTGTTTTCGCGGATGCCGGCAAGATCGCGCTGGTTGATGACCACGGTGCGGCCATCGTCCATTCGCACATGCACATCGTAGGTGTCGCCGGTGGCGCGGTTCTGGATGGCGTTGCCTGCCACTGCGCCGCCGACGGCGCCTGCCACCGTGGCGATGTTCTGGTTGCCCTTGCTGCCGCCGGTCTTGTCCGAGATCTCATGGCCGGCGATGGCGCCGACGATACCGCCCAGCACCGCACCGGTCTTGGACGGCGCGGTGCGGCCGGAACCTACGGCATCGATCCGGGTCACGATGCCGCAGTCGTAGCAACGTCCCTGGGAAGACACCGGGGCAGGGCTGCTATATCCGTTGCCGTAACCGTAATTCGGGGAAGTGGTGGCGCAGCCGGCCAGCGTCGCGGCGGCCAGCGCACCCATGGCAAGCAATCGAATCTTCATGCGGTTCTCCTGAGGCATCCAAAGGTTTCGGGGCAGGGCGCGGGTCCCGACGCCTGTGGAGCCATCGTGTTGCGCGGCGCATGAACCGCGCGTCAATCCGGACCGGCCCGATGGCGGGTGGCGAATTCCCGCCAGCCTTCGTTCAGCCGCGGAAATCCTGGTGGCAGGCCTTGCAGTCCTGGCCGATCTTCTGGGTGACGATGCCCTGCGCGGCGCAGTCGGCGGGCGGTGCGGCGATGGCCGCATTCAAGGTGGCGCGCAGTCGGCTGGCATGGCCGACGAAGCGCTGGTCCTGGGCTTCGTCGGGAAAGGCCAGTTCCAGATCGTTGCTGATCGCGCGCAGTGATTGCAGGCGCGGCAGCGTATCGGTCACCGCGCAACGGCTCTGCTCGCCGTTCTGCTTCAGCAGGTTGGCCTGCTTCTGCATCACATGCATAACGCTGTGGGGAAATGGATCCTGCCGGGCCTGGATCGCCCGCAGCGCCATCACCGTCAGCACCGCACCTATCACCAGGCCAATCAGGAACAGGAAGAAGTAACGCGATGCGTGGGAGGCTTTTGCGGGTTGGCTGGCCATGCGGCGGGCTCCTTGGGTAGAAGGCAAGGATAGTACGACGCGCATCACGCATTTGCCCACGTTTACAATAGTGAGATGAAGAAGGAATTGCGCGAACGCTTCGCCGGCATCGACCGGCTGTACGGCCAGGGCACGGTGGAAAACTATGCCAGCCGCCGTGTGGCGGTGGTGGGCATGGGCGGTGTGGGCTCGTGGGTGGTCGAAGCGCTGGCGCGTTCGGGTGTGGGGCATCTCACACTTATCGATGCCGACGACATCTGCGTTTCCAACACCAACCGCCAGTTGCCCGCACTGGAAGGCCAGTATGGACGCAACAAATCCGAGGCCATGGCCGACCGCTGCCGGGCGATCAATCCGTTGATCGAGGTCGAAGTGGTGCCGTCGTTCCTCACCGCTTCCAACCTGGAGGAGCTGCTGGACCGCAACTTCGATCTGGTGCTCGATGCCTGCGACAGCTTCCGCACCAAGGTCGAGATGATCGCCTGGTGCCGCCGCCGCAAGTTGCCCATCGTGGTGTCGGGCTCAGCCGGCGGACGTACCGATCCCA